>Ga0123357_10000233_pt1 | contig 52578 bp, 43 predicted proteins | sample TergutEmb28metaG_FD_89873 | JGI IMG/M metagenome (GOLD analysis project Ga0123357, IMG submission 89873) | Embiratermes neotenicus P4 segment gut microbial communities from Petit-Saut dam, French Guiana - Emb289 P4 | ecosystem: Host-associated > Arthropoda: Insects > Digestive system > Gut ...
CGAAGAAAAAATAAATAAAAAAACTTCGTCTCCTTCGTTTCTTCGTGTTTTCGTGCTAAATTTTGTCAGGCTAGAAAGAAGTTGCGCGATAGTAATACGGACAGCCACAGACCGGTTTTGAGGAAATAAGTGATGAGTGAACGGAAGGAGATGACGCGTCGTGAAATGATTTGCTCAGCGGGGCGCTACGTGGCGCTGGGTGGGCTGGTATTGGGAGTGGGGCGGTTGGTTGGTGGTAACGAGGGGGGCGGGCAGAAGGAAGGTTCGTGTGCACAGCAGTTGCAGTGTTCGCGATGCGGATCGGTGGCGGACTGCCGATTGCCGGAGGGAGTCGCCGCAAGGCATGGAAAGTCGACGGGATGATGCATGAGCCAGCCTGATAAGACTAAAACATCTTCTCCTCCTCCGTCGCGGCGCGAGTTCTTGTCGGTAACGGTACGCGGCGTAGGATTGGTTGCGCTGGGTGGCGTACTCGGAACACTGATGGCTCAACCGGCAAGAGGGGAAACGGCGTGGCAAATTGATACGACCAAATGCGCGCAGTGCGGCAAGTGCGCAACGGAATGCGTGCTGCCGATTTCCGCCGTCAAATGCACCCATGTGTTCCATTTGTGCGGATACTGCAATTGGTGTACCGGTTATTTCGTGGTGGAGGGCCATACCCAAAAGAACACCGGCGCTGAAAATCAAGTCTGCCCGACGAGTGCGCTGATTCGGACATTCATTGAGGATATGTATTACGAATACACGGTGAAGCCGGACCTGTGCATCGGTTGCGGCAAGTGCGTGGCGGGCTGCCACAAGTACGGCAACGGCTCGCTGGTCCTGCAGATCGATCAGTCCCGGTGTGTGCGATGCAATTCCTGTTCGATCGCGGTGAAGTGCCCGGCTCAAGCGATCAGCCGGCGGCCAATTGAGGATGCGTATCTGCTTCCGACCAAGACGAGGGCGTGATGAAGACGTAAATGAGCCACAGACAGACCCAGCGCGGCAGAGCCGCAACCAAATCATGAAACGACTTGAGCACGAAGACACGAAGAGACGAAGGGCACGAAAAAGAGCGATCCATCCCAAAATCTTCGTGCCCTTCGTTTCTTTGTGTCTTCGTGCTAAATTTTGTCAGGATGGAAAGAAGTTGCGTGATAGTAATACAAGCAGATTTTGATTTGGCGAAATAAGAACATGCGACGTTTTTTGTTTTTAGTTTTTGTTTTGCTGATGCCGGCGATGGTGTGGGCGGAGGAGCGGTTTCCGTTGCCGGATTTTACCGGCGGGCACGTGATACCGGATGAGACAAAGCTGTTGCCTGTGCCGCGGGCGGAGATGTGGGGGTATCGGGGGTGGGTGGATATTGCGGCGCTGGCGGTAGCGCTGTCGCTGTCGGCGTGGCTGGTGCTTAAGAAGCGATCGCGCCGGGGCGTGTTTCTGCTGATGATCGCGTCACTGATTTATTTCGGCTTCTGGCGGAAAGGCTGCGTCTGCCCGATCGGGTCGATTCAGAATGTAGCGTATGCGATAGGGGGTGGGGGGCATTGTGGGTATGTGTTGTCGTGGGTGGTGGCGGCGTATTTTGTGTTGCCGTTGGCGTTCACGCTGTTCTTCGGGCGTGTGTTTTGCTCCGGGGTCTGTCCGCTGGGGGCGATTCAGGATGCGGTGATCTGGAAGCCGATTCAATTGCCGCGGTGGGTGGATGAGGGAGTGGGGCTGTTTGCGTATGCGTATCTGGGAGTGGCGGTTTTGCTGGCGGCAAAGGGGAGTCGTTTTGCGATTTGTCAGTTTGATCCGTTTGTCGGTTTTTTCCGGATGAGTGGGCCGGTGCATATGATTTTTCTGGGGTCGGTGATTCTGGCAATGGGGATGTTTGTGGGGCGGATTTATTGTCGGTTTATTTGTCCGTACAGCGTGCTGATGCGATTGCTGACGCCCTTTGCGTGGTGGCGAGTGACGATCACACCGCCGGAGAAAGCGTGTGTGAATTGCAGGCTTTGTGAGCAGTCCTGTCCGTTCGGCGCGATTCGCCTGCCGACGCAGGGCGAGGGGGGGCGTGCGCGGATTGAACGGCGGGATCGGGTGTGGTGGTTGGTTTCGGTGTTGCTGGTCGTGGCGTTATCGCTGCTGTTAGCGTGGCTGGGGTATGGCCTCGGCCCGCAGATGGCAAGGTTGGATCCAACGGTACGTTTGGCGTCTGTCGTACAACTCGCGGAATCTGTGTCGCCGGAGAAGCGGACGGAGCAGCAGCAGCAAATTGCATTGATGGATGAATATGTTAAAGTATTCCGTGAGAGCGGCCAACCCGTCGCGGAGCTTTACGCCCAGGCTGCGGCAATTCAGAAGCGGTTCGCGTCAGGAACCGCATGGTTCGGCGTGTGGATGGGACTGGTGATCTCGCTGAAATTGCTGGGGACAACGATCAGACGGAAACGGGTGGATTACACGGTGGCGTCGGCGAGTTGTCTCTCCTGCGCGCGGTGCTACAAGCTCTGCGTAGTGGAGGAGCCGTTGCCGGGGGGGACGGCGATTCGGGAGGTGCGGACATGACGCAGCCTCCGCTGAAGGAACCGGTGCAATTGCCGATTTACAATCGCCAGGAGCGGCAGAGGTGGTTTGGCGTGGCGGTGGCCGTGGCGATTGTCGCGGCGTGCTTCTGCGTGTTCGTGGCGGGGAGAATGGCGATCACGGTGGCGCAGGATTGGCGGCGGAGTCCGCTGATTGTGGCCGATGCGGTCGAAAACTTACAGGATCGCACGAAGGATGAGGCGGTCGAAAAGCGGGGGCGGCCGATCGATCCGCTCGTCGCGGAATGGGTGCAGGCGACAAAAGAGTTGCGAGCTCGGCCGGAGGATGAGGCGATCAAGGAACGGATCCGGAAGATCGATCTTGAACTGCGTGGTCGGTATTTTTCGCATCGCGTGTCGCTGGTGCAGGGAGCGTATTTGTTAGCGGGGGGATTGGTGGTACTGGTGCTGGCGGTGAAGGCGCTGACGCAGTGGGGAGCGATTGGGGCGGGTGTGATGACGGTGTTTGGCGTGGCGGAGGATTCGCGTCGTAAAACGGAGGTGGTGCGTGTGGCGATTGCTGGAGCGGGGTGCGTGCTGATTGTTGGGATGGTGATGTGGCGGTTGGCGCCCGCGCCGTCATTTATGGTGTTCGAGAAAGGCGTGCCTGCGACGACTGCCGCGACGGCGCCAGGGGGGGGGGGGCCGGCGTTGGCGGAGATCATGGCAAATTGGCCGTCATTCCGCGGACCGATGTGCGGGAGTGCAACTGTCTCCGAAGCGCCGACGGATTGGGATGGGGCAACGGGACGGAATATTGCCTGGAAGACGGAGGTGCCGTTGGAGGGGAAAGGGTCGCCGATCGTGTGGGGGAATAAGGTGTTTCTGTCGGGTGCGTCAGAAGAGCGGCAGGAAGTCTACTGCTTTGACGCAGGGACGGGAGCGCTTGTGTGGCGGGCGGTGGTGCCGGGGTCAGCGAAGGCGACGGACGTGAAGGTCTGGGACGACACGGGGTACGCTCCCGCAACGATGGCGACGGACGGGCGGCATGTGTTCGCGATGTTCCCAACAGGCGACATGGCGGCCTTTGATTTCGCCGGGCAGAAAATCTGGTCGAAGAACCTTGGCAAACCGGAGAGCCAGTACAGCCTGGCGGCATCGCTGGCGGCGTATCGCGATCGGGTGATCGTGCAGTTCGACCAGGGATCGGATGAAAAGAGCGGCAAGTCGGCGCTGATAGCGTTTGATGGGGCAACGGGGCGGCAGGTGTGGAGGACGCGGCGAAATTTACCGAACTCCTGGGCGTCCCCTGTTGTGATTTATCCAGATGGAGATATCGCCAAGGCGCAGATTGTCACGTGCGGCAGTCCGCTGGTCATTGGCTATGACGCGGAATCGGGGCGGGAACTTTGGAGCGCGAACCTGCTTACCGACGATGTGGCGGCGAGCCCGGCTTTCGCGGGCGGCATGGTGTTCGTCGCGAACGATAGAGCGTTCGCGGCGGCGATCAGAATCGATGGATGCGGAGATGTGACCAAATCGCATGTGGTATGGAAGGCTGAAGACGGTCTGCCGGACACCGTCAGCCCTTTGGCCACCGATGAGATTGTGCTGCTGGTCAAAGGGTACACGCTTACATGTTACGATGCGAAGACCGGAAAAAAACTCTGGGAGCATAAGTTGGACGAGTCGTGTGACGCTTCGCCGGTGCTGGTGGGCAAGACGATTTACCTCGTCAACACGAATGGCGTGACGTACATGTTCGAGGCAGGGCCGGTGTATAAGGAACTGAAAAAAGCGGCGTTGGACGAAAAGGTGATGGCGACGCCGGCGATTGTGCGGACGAGCGAAGAGGGGGGGGGGGTGAGGATATTCATTCGTGGCAAAACGCATTTGTATAGCATTAAGGGAGAGGAGAGGGAAGGGGGAGGTGGCCGTTGATGAGCGAGGAAGTGGACCTGGCGTTTGTCGATATGATCGTGGCGAAGCTCGGCGATGGACCTGAGTCGCTGATTCCGATTTTGCAGGCGATGCAGGAGCATTATCGCTATCTGCCGGCGGAGGCGATTACGCGGCTGTGCGCGATTTCGCGGATCGCGCCGGCGGCGGTGTCGGGGGTGTCGACGTTCTACTCGCAGTTCCGCCATCATCCCGTCGGCAAGCACATCGTGAAGGTCTGCCACGGCACGGCATGCCACGTAAAAAATGCGGGAGTGGTGGAAGACGCCATTCGTCGGCATCTACATATGGAACCAGGTCAGGAAACCGACGCCTGCGGCGAGTTCACGATTGAGCGAGTCGGATGCTTAGGTTGCTGCACGCTGGCGCCGGTGGTACAGGTGGACGAGGTGACGCTGGGACACACGGCGCCGGATACAGCGTCTCAGGCGGTTGAAGAAGCCGCCCGTCAGCCCCCGGCTCTACCGGGGTCAGGGGTGGAATCGGGAACAGGTACGCCCGACAGCGAGCGTCCGCGGATTCATATTGGGGTGGGATCATGCTGCGTGGCCGGTGGGAGTCAGGCGGTGCGAACGACGTTGGAGGAGGCGGTGCGGAGGATGGGGATTGATGTGCTGGTGAAGCCGGTGGGGTGTGTGGGGATGTGCCATCAGACGCCGTTGGTGGAGGTGGTGGATGGTGGGGTGGCGGGTAGGGGTGGGGCGTCGGCGTTGTATGCGAAGGTGACGGAGGAGGAAGCCGCGGCGATTGTGCGGCGGCACTTTCGGCCGGCTGGAGTGCTGAAAAAAATGACTCTCGCGGCGGCGTCGCTCATCGATCGCTTGATGGGCGAGGAGAGCGAACAGGTACGTCTGGCTCGGCATGCGATCGACGTCCGCGACAAACCCGTGGATGACTTCCTGGGCCGTCAGCGGCGGTTGGCGACAGAATATTGCGGCAGCCTCAATCCACTCGACATAGAGGAATACATGTCGCATGACGGTTTCGTGGGGCTTCGGAAATGTTTGGAATTGGCGGATAGCGGCAAGATCGTCGAGGAGATCAAGGGATCCGGGCTTCGCGGCCGAGGCGGAGCGGGCTTCCCCACTGGCGTGAAATGGGAGCGGGCTCTCGTAGCCGCTGGAGGAGGTGGGGCGGACAAGTACATCATCTGCAACGGCGATGAGGGCGATCCCGGGGCGTTCATGGATCGCATGATCCTCGAGTCGTATCCCTATCGCGTGCTGGAGGGGATGATCATCGGGGCGATCGCGATCGGGGCACGGCAGGGGATTTTGTATATCCGGCACGAATATCCGTTAGCGGTGAAGCGGATTCGGGCCGCGATTGAACGTTGCCGCGAACGGAACCTTCTGGGCGAAAATATTCTGGGGTCGTCCTATTCGCTTGATTTACGTGTGATGGAAGGGGCGGGGGCGTTTGTGTGCGGCGAAGAGACGGCGTTGATGGCGAGCATTGAGGGGCGTCGTGGTATGCCGCGGTTACGGCCGCCGTTCCCGACCGAATCCGGGCTCTGGGGGAAGCCTTCGTGTATCAATAATGTAGAGACGCTGGCGATGGTGCCGTGGATCATACGGCACGGCGCGGCGGCGTTTGCAGCTTTTGGGACCAAGGCGAGCAAGGGAACGAAAGTGTTCGCGCTGACGGGTAAGGTCCGGCGCGGCGGGCTGATCGAAGTGCCGATGGGCATCACGATTCGCCAGATCGTCGAGGACATTGGTGGGGGGGTAGCGAATCATCGGCAATTTAAGGCTGTGCAGATCGGCGGTCCGTCAGGCGGATGCATCCCGGCAGAATTGGGCCACACATCGGTCGATTACGAATCGCTCCGAGACGTCGGCGCAATTATGGGCTCCGGCGGCTTGGTCGTGATGGACGATCACGACTGCATGGTGGACATAGCAAGATATTTCCTGCAGTTCACGCAGGCGGAATCGTGTGGGAAATGCACGTTCTGCCGCGTAGGCACGCAGCGGATGCTGGAAATTTTAACCAAGCTCTGCGCCGGCGAAGCGTCGCGCGACGATCTGAACAAGCTGGAGGAATTGTGCGGGCTTGTCTCGCGCGGAAGTTTATGCGGCCTCGGTCAGACAGCCCCCAATCCCGTAGTCACAACGCTTCGCTACTTCCGCCACGAATATGAGGCGCATCTGAAAAAGCAGTGTCCTGCCGGGCAGTGCAAAGCACTCATTAAATACCAGGTGACCGACGAGTGCATCGGCTGCACGCGATGCGCCCAGGAATGTCCGGTCGGAGCGATTCCGCTGACGCCGTATCAGAAACATGAGATAGATACGGCAGGATGTACACGTTGTGACGTATGTCGACGTATTTGTCCGGCTAATGCAATCACGGTAGCTTCGCCCTGTTAAGGAACGGATGACGCAATGCCCAAGCTGAGGATCGACAATCGCGAAGTGGAAGTGGCGGCGGGGACGACGCTCCTTGCGGCGGCGGCGAAGCTGGGTATCCGCATCCCGGCGCTCTGCCACCTCGAAGGCTGTGATGCTCAGACGTCGTGCCTGGTCTGTTTGGTGAAGGTGAATGGCGGGTCGCGGCTCGTGCCGTCCTGTGCAACGGTGGCGGTGGAAGGCATGGTGGTGGAAAGCGAAACCGCGGAGGTGCGATCGTTCCGCAAGGCGGCGATTGAACTGCTCCTGGCCGAACATGCCGGCGATTGCTACGCTCCCTGCGAGAATGTCTGCCCGGCACACATGGATATTCCGACAATGATGCGGAATATCGAGGCGGGCGATTTGCGGGCGGCGGTGGCGACGGTGAAAAAGGCCATTCCCCTGCCGGCGACGCTGGGACGGATTTGCCCGGAGCTTTGCGAAAAGGGATGCCGGCGGGCTTCTCGCGATGATTCGGTGAGCATCTGTTCGCTCAAGCGGTACGTGGGTGATAAGGATCTCGCAAAGGGGGGTGGGAATTCGCCGTATCTGCCGGAGTGCAAACCGGCGAGCGGCAAGAGCGTGGCGATCGTCGGCAGCGGTCCGGCGGGCCTTACGGCGGCGTGGTTCCTGCGGCAAAATGGACATGCGGTCACGCTGTTCGATGACCATCCCCTGCCCGGTGGTGCGCTGCGGTACGCCATCGCGGAGGAACTGCTGCCACGAGCGACGTTGAACGCGGAAATCGATTTGATACGGGCGTTGGGTAGTGGGGAGGGGGTGACGTTCGTGATGAACACGCGTGTGGACGCCGGGAAAATGGCGGAATTGAAGCGGGATTTTGATGCGATTCTGCTGGCGGCAGGGCCGGTGGATCAAGAGAAGGCGGCGGCGTTGGGCGCCGATTACGTGGGCAAGGGAATCAAGGTGGATCGCAAGACCTTGCAAACGCAAGAGCCGAAGGTTTTCGCTGCGGGCAGCGCATTGATTCCATTACAGCACGCCATTCGCGCGGTGGCCGACGGAAAAAACGCTGCGAAACATATGCATGCGTTTCTGATCGCCGAGGCCCGTGAGCAAGGGGGGGGGGGCGAGTTTGCTTCGCGGATGGGACGGCTGACCGATGCGGAAATGGATCGCTTCTTCGCGGAGACGCCGACATTTCCGCGAGAGATCCCGCATAGGGGAGGGGGGGGTGGAACGAAAGACGGACTGAGCGATTCCCAAGCGGTCCGCGAGGCGTCTCGCTGCGCCCATTGCGACTGCAGCAAACTGGATTCGTGCCGACTGCACGACGTGGCGATGAGCTATCAAGCCAATCCCGCCAGGTATCGTGGGACGCGTCGTGAGTTCCAGCGGCAAAGCGTGCACCCACTGATCGTCTACGAATCCGGCAAGTGCATTTTGTGCGGCTTGTGCGTGGCGATCGCGTCGCGGGCTGCTGAGCCGTTGGGTCTGACATTCATTGGACGTGGATTCAATGTGAAAGTGGGCGTACCGTTGAATGCGGAATTCAGCAAGGCGCTCGAACGCGTGGCGCGAGAGTGCGTGGCGGCGTGTCCGTCGGGAGCGCTGGATCTGCGATATGATGCACCGGCAGAGCGGGATGCCAATCCGCCAATCCGCCTTTCATTGCCGCAACTGCGGACGTAAAGGCACGCTCCGCGGCGTCGCAAACATTCGCGGCTCCCTTTTATGAAATCAACATCAGGAGTTATTATGTCCACATCTTCCTCCACGAAACTCCGTTACGCGGTTGTCGGACTTGGCGCTCGCGTCACGATGTACACCGACGCCATCGCCGATCCGAATCAGTTCCAGGATCGAGCTCTGCTCGTTGGTTTCTGCGATACCTCGCGTGTTCGCATGGAGTACCACCTTCGGCGGCTCAAGGGCAAATTCGCTCATCCGTCCGTCCCGATCTACGCGGCTGACGATTTTGATCGCATGATTCGAGAGACTAAACCTGACGCCGTGATCGTCACGACGCCGGACGGGTTTCATCATTACTATGCAATCAAGGCGATGGAACTGGGTTGCGATGTCGTGGTGGAAAAGCCGTTGACGATCGATGCGGAGAAATTGAATGCTCTGCTTGATGCCCAGAAACGCACTGGCCGAAATATCCGCGTCACGCACAACATGCGTTATACCTACGCAGCGTCGAAGCTTCGTGAGATCGTAGCTTCCGGGCGGATTGGTAAGCCGTTGATGGTCGATCTGCAATGGATGCTCGACACCGCGCACGGCGCCGACTATTTCCGCCGCTGGCACCGGGATAAGCACATTTCCGGCGGCCTGCTGCTTCATAAGGCTTCGCATCATTTCGATGCGGTGAATTGGTGGATCAACTCCTATCCGCAAACCGTCTTCTGCATGGGCGAGCTTAAATTCTACGGCAAAAAAAATGCTGAAAACCGCGGCGAAAAGTACACGTACTCCCGCTACACCGGCGTTCCGGAGGCGAAAAACGATCCGTTCGCGTTTTTCCTGAATACGCCGGAGACGAAAGGGCTTTACCTCGGCGCCGAGAAGGAGTCCGGCTACATTCGCGATCGCAACGTCATGGGCGAACCCGTCACCGCGGAAGATACCATCTCGGTTTCCGCGAAATATAAAAATGGAGTAATCTTCAATTATTCGCTGGTGGCGTATTGTCCATGGGAAGGCATGCGAGTCGCGATCACCGGCACCAAAGGCCGCGCCGAACTCTTCCAACAACACGGCACCCAATTCATCACCGGCCAGACCGACGAAGAACGTGCCGCCGAAGAAAAACAGCAATCCGCTAACGACCGCTTCCTTCGCGTCATTCCCATGTTCGGTGTGCCGGAAGATGTTCCCCTTGTCAGCCGCGGCGGCTCGCACGGCGGCAGCGACAAAGATATCCTCGAGCGCATTTTCCTCCCCAATCCGCCTGCCGATCCTTTACATCGCGACGCCACGCACATCGACGGCGCTGCCGCGTGTCTTGTGGGTATTGCGGCGAATCGGTCGATCGAGACCGGTCAGCCGGTGCATTGCGATGATCTTGTGCATTTGCCTGCACTGTACGATTTTTCGAACAGGCTCTAAAATGACGGTTTTGCCTCCCATTGGAGCCCTTTGTGTCACAGATTGCACCTGTCATTGACGTCTCGGTCATTGCGCCGGCGTTTAACGAAATCGATAACGTCGAGCCGCTCGTGGAGCGAATCCGCGAGGTCTTTTCGCCTACGGGCCTGGTGTACGAAGCTGTCATCGTCGACGATTGTTCCACCGATGGTACCCGTGAGAAACTCCTGATGCTGGCGGCAAAATATCCATGGCTCCGCGTCGTGGCGCTCAACAAAAATTCCGGGCAGACCGCGGCGATGGACGCCGGCTTCCGACATGCCAGGGGGCGGGTATTCGGTACTGTCGATGCGGACATGCAAAACGATCCCGCGGAGATTGTGCGTCTGATGACTTTCCTGGGGCCGGATGTTGATATGGTTAACGGTTGGCGAAAGGACCGGGCTGACAAAAATAAATTCATGCGGGAAGTTCAGACCCGGATCGCCAACGGCATCCGCAACAGGCTCTCGAACGACGACATCAAAGACTCCGCCTGCGGCCTCAAAGTCTACAAGCGAGAGTGCCTCGAAAACCTCACGCTCTACAAAGGCATGCACCGCTTCTTCCCGACCCTCGTCCGCATGCGCGGCTTCAAGGTCATCGAAGTTCCCATCTCCCACAGCGCCCGCCTCACCGGGACGACGAAGTACAAGTTCGGCTCACGCGTTTTCCGGGCGTTCGTCGATCTGCTCGCGGTACGCTGGATGAAGAAACGCGTCATCCGCTACACCGCCAGCGATATCACTCCCAAATAGCCTTACGTTTCCGCGCAAGGCAATTACAGCGTCTCATCCTTCCCGCCGATGGTGATTTTTCCGCCGACGCGATCCAGCGTGAATCGAATCGTTGTTCCTTCCACCTGCACGACCATCTCGTTGCCTTCACGCTTGGCGTTTGCGGATGGCGCGATGTTGACCGTTGCGTCGGTGGCGGTGAGCACGTGTAGGAAGTAATCGAACGTTGCTGGCGTAGTCGCGGTGACTTCCATGCGGCAGTCCGGGGCTCGGTTGAAATCGTGTGTCTGCGGGAACTGTTTTCCGCCGTAGCTGTAGAGGTTCTCACCGTGGAAAAGCTCCACCGCGGTGGCCGTTGGCGAGAGTGTTTGGACGAACAGTCGCCCTTTGCCCTGCGTTACTACCCAATGCTCGCCGTGCTTCTCCGGCACACTCATCGGTTGAAGCACGAACTTCTTTTTGAACGTTGGATTTGTCGATTCCACGCGGTCGAAAATGACGAACGTTCCAGGACGGATGTAGACAATTTGGCGTGTTACGCATTTAGCTTTTTTGGGTGAATAGGATTTTGTGAAATCGCCTGCGGTGTAGAGGTAGCTGCCGCGGTCCTGGTATGCGGTGATCTGGCCGCGATCCATGAGGTCACGGTTCTTGTGCCACGCAGGCGCATCGAGCACACCGGCGTTGACGCCAGTGTCCGGTCTGTAGGGGTAGAGTTGTCCACCGTCGTTTTCGGCGGGCCTGGCCGGGAAGCCGCGAACGGCCCAGGTTTCCGAGGGGTCTTCGATCAGCAGGGAGTTATGAGCAATTGTTCGCACGTAATAATTGATGATATGCGATTCAGTCCATCCGGCGTAATGGCCGCCGTCGCCGAGAAGTTCGTCGTGTTTAAAGATCATGAAATGGCCGTTGTCGAGGTGCTGGTGCGCGGTGAACTGCCGACCGCACTTGAAGAAAAAGTGCGAGGCGTCGTCCTTCCACGAACTGCGAGCATAAACATATCCGGCGGCGGGGCTCCAGTGGGAGAGCTTGAAAGCGTCCAAATCGCCGGCTTTTACCGTCGTGTCGTTCCAAAAGAAATCCATGAACGCATCGCAGGCAATCGCCGGCCTGGGCGTCTGCAGATTGTACGCATGCACCGCCTGGCAGACCGGATCGTTGCGGTGCAGGCCGACGATAATGCGGCGTGTTGTCAGGTCCTTGTCGCGTTCGTGTTTGGCGTATTTTCCGCCGCCGTCGCCCATCGGGATCGGGCGTCGTGAGAGTTCGCTTGCCGTTACACTTGGCATGCCATTCACTGCCGGTACCGATGTGGGCTGCATGAGTGGCGGGAAGAATTCGAACATCGCCGCGATAGGTCGCTGCTGGTAAAACTCCGGAGCCGGCGCATAGTAGTCCAGTCCCTCGACCGTTCTGGCCACTTCGCAGAACCACATCCAGTCGAAGAGCCAGTAATGAATGTAATAGCCTTCCGCCCATCCGCCGCCGCCGCCCGCGAGCTTCAAAGCCGGCACCGCGATTTCCAAATAATCCCGCTCAAGATTCTTCAAGATCGTCTGAGCCTCCGGATCATCATGCATCAGCGCATAGCCGGCCAGCCCGTAGCCCCAGTGCTTGTAGCCGTACCATCCGTTATGAAACGGCGACGTTTCGGAGTCATGATTCGCATCAATCGTCGCGTGCACATATTTTCGAAAACGCTCCCGTTCCTCCGGCATCCAGAGATCGTGACACAAGTCGTACGCGATGGCGCATTTCGCCAGATCGTAGCCGAACGTCACGTGGCCGGACTTGATGGGCTGATCCACGAAATTTTTGAGCACCAGATCGACCACCATTCGCCCCTCCTGCTTGCTCGCTTCGCCCAGGGCATACGCCACGCCCAGCCCGAGCATTTTGGCTTGCAACTCATAACCGTTGGCTTGCACCCATGCCTCCTCCGGCACATTTCTGGCGTAATCGACCATCCGCCGATACGCCTCCGGACGCTCCGTTGCCAGCTTTCGCATCTGCTCGCGTGAGCCGAACAGACGCGGATGCTCCTTGCTGATAGGCCGGCGGTTGGCGTCGAAAGCATCGCACTTTTGGGAGAGGGTAGTCTTGGTTGACGATGTGGTTGTGGCCATGAGAAGTTCCTTATCAAAACGACGACCTTATCCATCGTCGCATGATTTTGTGATCTCGACAACTTCGCAACTTTTATTTTTGTGATTTGCGTTGCATTTGGAATGTGCCTTGGTCGAAGGTGGAGTCGTAGGTGCAGATGAATTTTTCAGCATCGACGGTGCCGGTGTAGGTATAGGTGCCGCCCTTGAGGAAGCCGAGGTTTTCTTTGCCGTGGAATTGCCAGACGGTGGGGGGGGGACTGCGGTCGGAGATGTGGAAGACGCAGACGGACTTGTCATCGGAGCCGAACGGGTTTTGTGAGACGAAGCTGGCGTGGTAGTTGCCGTCGGGCGTCTTTTCGATGATGGCGGTGAGGCGTCCGCTAAGCGGTTTGGATTTACTGTTCCAGGTACCTTCCCAGGCGCCGGCGAAAAGATCGGCGGGCTCAGTAGATGAAACTTCGCTGCGGAATCCTGCCGGCGTAGCCGTGCAGCCGGGCGTCTTTCCGATAAGCCACACCGCCACAACAGCAAGCACAATCAGAATGACTACAGAAAAAGATCGGCCTTTTTTCAGCATCATGGCTTCACCCGCTTCTGTTCCAACATCCACTGATATAAGTCCTCTCGCACATACGTCCGTGCCGCGATTGTATGCCCCGCGCCCGGATAGACCGTCATTTGCACTTTTCCGCCAAGTTGCTTGAGCGACTCCACGCCCACTCGGTCCGCCTCAAATGGCACCACGTCATCCGCATCTCCGTGGAACACCCAGGTCGGCAGATTTTTGAGCCGTGCCATGTCCGCCGCATCACCGATTCCGCAGAGCGGCACCAGAGCCGCGAAACGATCGGGATACCACATCGCGGTCATCCAAGCCCCGTGTCCGCCCATCGATTGGCCCGTTAAAATGACCCGATCCGCATCCACCCGATACGTCTTGGCCACCTCGTCCAGCACACTCTTCACCAGCATCGGGTCCCACCGATTCGTGGGACACTGCGGCGTTACCAGTATGAACGGCAATTCCGCATGCTCCGCCAGATATTTCCATATCCAATTGTTCTTCTCCACCATCTCTCGTTTTTCCGTTTGCTGACCCGATCCATGCAGATACACAATTACCGGGAATTTCTTTTCCTTTGCCCGGTCGTACTCCGCCGGGGTCCGCACAAAATACGTGTACGCCTGTTTCTCCCCCAAGCGATTCTTCAACTCGTACCACCAGACCGCATTGCGAGTCTGCGGTCCTGTCCGCATCACCGCGGGTTCTTTCATGTCCTGGCTTTCTGCCATTCCAGCCAGAATAACCGCTCCGCGATCGGAACTTGTCATGATCTCCCGGAATCCATACTTCATTTCTCTGCTCAAGATTCCTTCGTGTTTTTTCACCACTGCCGCCGGAATGCCCAGTTCGTCGGGAAACACAAACTCTTTCATTCCCATCTCCACCGCCCGCCAATCGCCCAGCGGCTTGGGCGAGCAGTACAGCGTCACATACCGCACATCGCTTTCACCATGCTCCCCGTGAATTTCCACGACCGCTCCATATTGCCCCGGCTTGCTCGCTCGCTTCACCTCCTGAAACGCCGCATCAAAATACCGCGTTCGCACCCTGTATTCCCCGACCGCCGCCCGCACCGCTTCCGCATCCACAAAATCACCGCTCGGCAACACGCTGCCGGAAAACACATACGGGTTGAACCGAAACTCCGCGTTCCGAAGCACCTGCTCCCGCGAATACTCCGGCTTGGCCAATTCGATCCCCCCCACAGCCTTCCCGTTCCGCAGCACCGTCAAAGGTCCGTAAAGCCCTTCCTGAGGCATCGGCAACTCCAACACCGTCCGCCCGGCCCCCGTCTGCTCCGCCAGCACCCGCCCGTGCTCGTCTCGCACAGCATAACGATTCCGCTCTTCTTTCCCTGCGTCCGTAATCCAAATCCGTGCACCTTTGTATCCGACATATGTCCCATTGTCCCCCAACGTCACCGGCTTGGAAGGCTTCGCCGCCAGGCGCACACGCTCCACCAACTCCGGATGTTCCACCACCTTGCTCGCCGCCCCCCAGCGATACACCGCCTTACCCTTCAGCGAGAAGCGATTATTCACCTGCAACCCCAGCGTAAACTCCTTACCCAGCTCCGCACTGCCAAGCAATTGCACCAACGGCAGCACGCCTCCCACGAAGTATCCGTCCGCCGTCTCCCCCACCGTTATATGCGACACATCTACGCTCTTCGCTCCTTTCTCCTTTCGTAAGTCCTCAATCTGCGATCGCAATGCCCATCTCCCCGCTTTTGCGTCTATGCCAGGCTTAATGGCCAGGCGAATCTGTTCTTCCGGCGACTTCGCATCCGCCACGATCACCTCGACAGAGTCACCTTCCCACAACCGTTCATTCTCCGCATAAATCGGTGTTGAATCATGCACCGTAAACAGAAAAACAAGCCCCTCCTCTGTCCACCCCAATCGCGCCGTTGGCCCCACATCCGCATTCCCCACCGCATGCGGCGGCATCTCCGACATCACCTCAATTCTCAATCCCCGCTCCCCCCATCCCCACCCATTCCTCTCATTCCCATCCATCTTCAATCCTGCCAAATATGGCAGATCATGCACCTTTCCCCCATCCTGCCTCCCCCCACATCCAAGCATGACCAACAACAACCAAAAGCACCCAATTGCCGCGATCGCCTTCATCTTGCCTCCATCATATGAATCATCTGGATGGCCTATTGTTCATTTGTGGACCGTCACCCCGCAAAGCGGGGTCGCTACTTGGCTATTTTCGTGTAGTCCATCACCTGTTGGGTCGTTATCATTTTCTCCGGCTTCTCTACGTCCACGACGAGTTGTACCAGGCCGCCGGGGATATCCTTCGATATCCAGTACTTCACCTTTGCCGACACCGTTTTAGCTTCCACGTTGCTTGACTCTATCGTGGTGTACTCATATTTCGTGGCTTCCACCTTTTTGCCCTTGACCTCCACCGACTCCTTCGATTCTTTCATCTCCACAATCTTGGGCTTGGGCTTGTCCGTGTCCAACAGGATGCGTGGCAACCCTACGAGTTCCTTCTCTATCTTCGCGGGAATCTGCACGTTCGTTGGGGACGATACCTGCCTGCCGAGCGTTACCGTGACGGAAATCATCACATGCTCCGGCGTGACTTCCACCAACGTCTCCTTCTGGGCCACTGATTCCGCTTCGTTCGTCTGGCTGATCATGGTTGTCACGCTCGATCCGGGCCCGCAGGCGGCCCACGCTTCGTAAACCGGATTGGCAACCATCTCCGCAAATCCCGTCGCGGACAACAAACCCACAAACAAACCGATCAAGAGTGTTCGCATGTTATTCCTTTCATTGAGTTATTTGCTACTGTGCGTAATATACGCTGAAAAGGTAGGGAGAGCGATACATGGAGCTGTCATGAGTCTTGTTTTTGCCGCCATTTTGCCGCATGGGCCGGATATTATTCCGGAAATCACCGACGATCTTGCGATGATGGCGGACACGCGCCGCGCCATGGAGCGCGCCGCCAGCCAATTCGCTGCGGCAAAGGTCGATACGCTCATCCTGCTCGATCCCGATCTGGTCCATCGTCAGAACAAATCCGTGACGCGAACGCTCTACACCGGCGCCCCCATCATCACCGTCGCCACGACGTCACATGCCGGCGGGACGTTGGGAACGATTCGTGATTCGTTTTGTTGCGATCTTGAGTTCGCTCAGGCTGTCCTCGCTGAAGGGAAGAAGGCGTCCTTCCCGGTCATTCCGGCTTCGGGTGAAAATGGTGAATTTCCACTGGTTGGCGGCGGTTTGATCCCACTCTGGTACACCATCCATCCCCTGCCAGACCCGCGACCCAAACTCGTCGTCCTCACCCCCAGCCCCGGCGTAGCACGTAGCGAACTCCGGCGCTTTGGTACATTCCTCGCCAAACTCGCCCAACAATCCCCCAAACGCATCGCCCTCGTCGCCTCCGCCGACCAGGGCCACACGCACGACCCCAAACACCCCAAATTCGGTTTTTCCCCCGCCGCCGCCAAATTCGACGCCTTCTACTGCGACGCCATCCGACAAAACCATTTCGACGCCCTGATGACCGTCGATGACCAGTTGCTCAAGGATTCATGGTCCGATTCGCTCTGGGTCACGCTCATCTTGGCTGGCCTGCTCGACGCCAATCCCCTTCCGCCACGATTTTTCCACTACGCCGTCCCCACCTATTTTGGCATGGCAGTGGTATTGTATGAATAGGTCCCATAGAGAGACGATTGAGCATATCGCCAATTAAAAATTTCTTTGGAAATTTTCAATCGTTCCTACGGGACCAGGACCGATGTAGATAGGAGAATCATGTTTAATTTCGCCGAACGTATCGATCGCTGGACTCGCTTCATCTCCAACGACAATTCCCCGCGAAGCATGCGCCTCGTCCGTTTCGACGGCACACTGCCCCCGATGCCCTTCCCTCGCCCCGACAATCTCCCCGCCCGTATCGAATGGGCCTGGGCATCCTACGAACACGCCCAGGAATGCATGACTTGGCTCGACGACGACGCTTTGCCATATCTTCGCCCCTACACAGGCACGGAAGTCTTCGCGGAAGCCTTCGGCTGCCCCGTGCATTACCCAACCAACGACATGCCCAGTGCCCGCCCCCTCGTTTCTAACGCCCACGATGCCTCTCGCCTGCGGATTCCCACTCTGGATCATCCGGCGATTGCCCGGATTTTCGCCATCACTGACGAGCTTCGACGGCGTGCTCCCACCGCACTGATGCGACTCCCCGACATTCAATCCCCCGTCGGAATCGCCGCCCTTATCTGGCAAAAAGAAGACTTTTTCGCCGCGCTCATGGAAAATCCCAACGCCGCCAAAGAACTTATTAGTAAGTGTACATCCCTCATGATCTCCTTCCTGGACGAGTGGTTCGCCCGCTACGGCCGATCCTTCATCGCGCATTGGCCGGACTATTACATGCCCTACGGCATCACCCTCTCCGAAGACGAAATCGGCGCCGTCAGCCCCGATATATTCCACCAATTCTTCCTGCCCGAACTGGCCGCCCTCTCCAACCGCTACGGCGGCATCGGCATCCACTGCTGCGCCAACTCCCGCCACCAATGGCCCGCCTTCAAACAAATCCCCAACCTGAAACTCATCCAACTCGCTCGCCCCTTCGATCAAACCTTGGAATCGCTTCACTTCTTTGTCGACCATTGCGCTCAGTATTACCGTCCCGAAACCATTCCCGCCTCCGACCCTCGAGACCGCATCCCGCCGCAAGCCCGTATCGTTCTGGACCTGACCGCCAGCACCCAGGAAAGCGCAAAACGTCACGCGGCGTATCTAAGGATGGCAATGTAAAGTGTAATCACGTTGTAAATTGGGTGGGCTGAGGTATCATCCCAACTTCATCTTTTTTGGAGAAAATTCATGGCCAAGACTGAAGCATTACAAGTGGGTGGAGCGACTTTGATGATGGGAGTTTCCGGGCTACGGGGTGTGATCGGTTCGAGCTTAACGCCGCAGGTCGCGATGGAGTTCGGACAGGCGTTTGGGTGGGTCTTGATGATGGATAAAAAGGCCAGGGGGGCAGGCGAGCGGGCGGTGGTGGTCATTGGCCGCGACACACGTCTGAGTGGTCCAATGATTTTCGGCGCTGTCTCTGCAGGATTGATTTCCGTTGGCGTGGACGTGGTGAACGTGGAGATCGCAACAACGCCGTCGATCGCGATCATGGGAACGTTCTTGAAAGCGGACGCCTCATGCGTGATCACCGCATCGCACAATCCGCCGATGTGGAACGGCATCAAATTCCTGCGACCGGACGGTCGCGCCTATTCCCCGGATCGAGCCAGCCTGATCAAAAAAGCCTACAACGAAAAACCATGGACAGCGATTGGCGGACTGGCCGATATCGATCACATCGGCCGTTCGACAACGGATTCACGTGTACATGCAAATCACATTCAAATAGTTTTGCAATATTTCGATGTGAAAGCGATCGCTCAGAAGCGCTACAAAGTGGTGCTGGATTCGATCAACGGCGCAGGCTGCATCGGAACGCCGATGTTGATGGGAAAACTGGGCGTGGAGCTGATCCATATGAACGGCGAGGCGAACGGCCAATTCGCCCACATGCCCGAACCGACAAAAGCAAATCTGACGAGCCTGTGCGAAAAAGTCAAACAGGTCGGCGACGCCGCCGTCGGCTTCGCGCAAGACCCCGACGCTGATCGCCTCGTGGTCGTGGACGAAAAAGGCACTTTCATCGGCGAGGATTACACCGTCGCCCTCGCCACATACGCCCGCATGCTGGTCAAGCCCGGCACCGTCGTGGTGAACCTGGCAACCACGCGAATGATCGATGACATCGCAAAGAAGTTTGGACAAACCTGCATTCGTACACCCGTCGGCGAAGCGAACGTAACCGCGAAGATGGCCGAAGTAAACGCCGTGATCGGCGGCGAAGGCGGCGGCGGAGCCATCGATCCCCGCGTTGGCATGACACGGGACAGCTTCCTGGGAATCGTGATGGTGTTGGATTTGTTGACGCGGACGGGCAAGAAGTTATCGGAGATCGTCGCGGAATTGCCGCAGTATGTGCGGGTGAGCACGAAGTTTGAGTGCACGCGCGAACAGGCCGCGGTGCTGGTGGAGAAGGCGAAGGCGAAGTTTGCCGGGGAAACGAATGCAAAGGTCAACACGGAAGACGGCGTGAAGATCGACTGGCCGGAAGGCTGGGTGCAGGTGCGTGCAAGCAACACAGAACCGATCGCGCGGATGGTGGCGGAGGCGAAGGATGAGGCGACGGTGAAGAAGTTGTTTGCGCGGATTGAGTCGTTGCGATAACAAGGACCACGATGTTACGCGATATTTTGAAATTCGGGGAGTCGCCTTTATTTGACGAATTGACGCATGCTGTTGGTGTTTTGGATCGCGTACACCATTGGCCACGAATTCCGGCATGTCCGGTGGTCATCAGTGGGAGTTGTAAAGAGGATGGGTGCTACAACTCACTCTCCCATCCTTCGCGGCCGGGGAAAATTGAGATTTCGCGTTTTGCAATGTATCCGAGTATCACGCTTATTCATGAAATTGGTCATATGCTCGATCACATGGCCTTGAACCCGATCAAACGCGGCTTCGGCAGTGAACACGATCCCATGTTTGATCAGTTGCACCTGGCTTGGGAAGCAAGCCGAATCGTTCACAAATTGACAGCTCACCATGCCCGAAAACGCCCCGCCGTCGAGCCTCGGGTCCGCCGGTTTTTGGCTTACCAGTTGCGGCCCCGCGAATTGTGGGCCAGAACTTATGTGCAATGGGTAGCGAATCGTTCGAAGGATATTATGATTGCTTCCCAATTCCGAACTGCAACAGTTGAAGCTTCTGTATTTCGCAAATTAGGTGTCGAATCCTATTGGGATGACGACGATTTTTGCCGTATAATTCCGTTAGTTGATGAGATTTTTTACAAGAGGGGATTTTTATGACAACGACTCGCTCGTCTCCGAAAAAAACGAAGAAGCCAACCACTCTCAAAAATCTTCAGCAATTCAAACTCCGTTTGCCCCGTTCCGACGTTTTCGTCGATGGCAAACGTCTGTCCTTCGGCCCGACACTGCCTGAGCTGTTGGCTAAGAAACGGCGGGCGCAGAGTAAATCCTCCATCTAAGCAAAGATTGAAAGTTTGCGATGGTTTTTCCCTTAACTGATCCTCATGCGGTTTCCACTGCGACAGCGCCAACGCCTGGCAGAAAATTGGCTGCGTTTGCGATTTTTTTGTATTCGCGCAACTCGGTTACCTTTTTCTTTTCTTGATTGTTTTCTGCAATGGCGGGCCGGGATTGCTCGCATCGGGCAAAGCTGGAAGTGATAATTTGGCGGTGGCGGAATTCTTTGGAAACGTTTTGATTCTGGGATGGCCGAGCATGGTATCGCTTGTGCTGTGCGTTTTGGTTAGAAGAAAGATCGGCAGGTCGCCGCATCATTTTTCAACCAGAGGCATCGGGCGCTTCGCGATGGCGTGGAAACTCGGGCGAATCCAGGCTGCGACGTTGAGCGATCAGTCTCCGTCGGGACAGGTACGGAAGAATTATCGGTTTGCTCTCGTGCTTTCAATGATCTGACTATTTTTCCTGTTTTGCATGGCGGGTGTTGTGCACGAGTCCACCAGCCCACGCGTTGTCGATAAAAGTTATAATCCGCAGAACCTTTTAAACGTCAAATGACACGCTAAAGCGTAAACTCCGGTTATTTGAGATTTTCCGGGTTGAGCGGATGCAATTCCTTCGGCACGAACCGCCCATCCTCGCGGATGAGTTTGTTGTCGAAGTAAATTTGTCCGCCGCCGGTTTCGGGGGTTTGGCGGAGAACGAGGTCCCAGTGGATGGCGGAATGGTTGCCGTTGCTGGCGGTGTCGTAGCAGGCGCCGGGGGTGAAGTGGATGGAGCCGGCGATCTTCTCGTCGAAGAGAATGTCCTTCATCGGCTTGGTGCAGTAGGGATTGAAGCCGATGGCGAATTCGCCGACGTAACGGGAGCCTTCGTCGGTGTCGAAGACCTCGTTGAGGTGGGCGGTGTTGTTGGAGGTGGCGTCGACGATTTTGCCGTTTTTGAAGGTGAGGCGGACGTCGTTGTGGGTGACGCCGCGGTAGAGGGAGGGACAGTTGTAGTGGATGATGCCGTTGACGGAGTCGTGGACGGGAGCGGTGAAGACTTCGCCGTCGGGGATGTTACGGTGTCCGTCGCAGAGGCGGGCGGGGATATTTTTAATGGAGAAAGTCAAATCCGTATCTCGCGGCCCCTTGATGCGAACGCGATCGGTACGTTGCATCAGGTCTCTCAGCGGCAGCATGGCACGGGACATCTTCGCATAGTCAAGCGTACAAACGTTAAAAAAGTAATCCTCGAAAGCTTCCGTAGACATCTCCGCCATCTGCGCCATCGAAGCCGTGGGCCAGCGCAAAACGCACCAGCGAGTCCTGGCAACGCGGATATCACGATGCACACGGTTCCACACGGTGGATTCGTAAATTTTTTGTTTATCGGTGGGAACATCGGAGATTTCCGAAACATTCGCATTGCCGCGAATGCCGAGGTAGCAATCGACTCGCTCCATCGCCTGTTTTTCCATGCGGGCAATAAGTTCAAACTGTTCCCGCGTCGCGTTCATCCGCAGCGCCCGCTCAATTTCATTGGACTTGATCAGCACGATCGGCCGCCCGCCTGCCTCAACAGTGAGGCGAATGAGTTCCTTCGTAAAATCATGCGGAATATCAATCGCCTCAATAAGAACATTCTCCCCAGCCTTCACAGCGCATGAATAGTGGATAAGCGTGTTGGCAAGTTTCGTATAGCGGACATCAAGCATGGGCATTACTCCTGCATCTTGAGTATATTTAGCCGGTGGGCTTGCCCACCGCTCGGCTCTCGAACGCCGAAGACTTGGAGTTTATAGTGTGAACCGAATGTGAGCAATCTTGGAGCGAATGATGAAGCGATTAATGATGGATGAGCGAACCCGCGAATTGATTCGAATGGCGGTGGCGGAAGACCTTGGAACAGAAAAGGGGGTAGGAGACCGAACGGTGCAATTGGCGATCCCCGCAGCCGCCCATGGCACAGGAACCATCGTTGCCCGACGCGAAGGAGTCATCTGCGGCACAGTTCTGGTCCAAGAAATCCTGGCGAAATATGGCCGATTGAAATGCAGCCCGCTGGTCAAGGATGGCACAAAAGTGAAAACCGGTCAGGCGGTAGCGAGAATTTCCGGAAGCGTGCGTGCGATTCTGTCAGCCGAACGCGTCGTCCTGAATTTTCTGGGTCGGATGTCAGGCGTAGCAACGATGACGCGGCAATATGTGGACGCAGTGAAAGGTGCGAGAACAGTGATTTGTGATACACGCAAAACCGTGCCTGGCTGGCGGGCGCTCGACAAGTATGCCGTGCGTTGCGGTGGGGGGGTGAACCATCGGATCGGTCTTTACGATGGCGTGATGCTGAAAGACAACCACCTGGCAGCACTGCGGGAGAAGTTGTGGGATGGAATGAGTCTGGCAGAGTTGACGCAACGGATTCGCCGGGAGTTGCCACGGAGGATCACGTTGTGGCTTGAAGTGGACACGATGGAGCAACTGGCCGAAGCGATGGGTGGGGGGGCGGAGATTATTTTGCTGGATAATTTTTTGCTGGCGGACTTGCGGCGGGCGGTGGCGATGCGCGCAAAATGTAAAGCGAAGGAATTGCTGGAAGCCTCTGGCGGAATCACGCTGGAAAACGTCAGAGCGGTGGCGAAGACCGGCGTCGATCGCATCTCCATCGGCGCCCTGACGCACTCAGCTCCCGTGCTGGACCTGTCTATGGACTGGGCGTAGCGCCCCCCCCCCTCCCGCTTTGCGGAGTGCTGCGGGAGAGGACGACGAACAGAAACATGAGTGGAAGGTAAACAGCCCAGCCGGCAAGCAGAGCAGGGGGGAGCGGAAGATAATTTTGAGCGACGATAATGGTGCTGATGGTGGGAACGAGTAGAAGGATGAGAATGGGTGCATGGCGGGTGAGGGTATAAAGGCTGTTTCTGGCTTCGTAGGCCGAGATCATACCCATGATGGGAAAAAGCGTGATGAATCCGCCAAGGAGAGATTTAATGGAGAGGAGTGCGACGACAATGGCGGCAAGAATGGGTATCTTGAGATAGATGGGTAAATCTGTTCGTTGGCCGGGCTCTTGGCGCGGAGGCATTTGCCGGAGGATGAGGAGAGCGACGAGTGCGACAGCCGCGAGTGAGCTGACGATGATGCAGAGAGTGCCCCGCGGTATGAAAGGCCGAACAATTCCCCCGACAAAACAGTAAATCAGTGCACTGATGAGAATCGTCGGAATGATCGCCACGCGGAAGCGTATATGGAGAATCAACACGAAAAACATATAGAAGAGGAACAGGAAAAGTCCCGCGATATTATCAACACCGATGGGCTTGCCGACGGCAAGGGCGGAGCAGGTAAACGGAATGGGCAGCATGAAAACAAGAGCTTTGAGCTGTGGCCGGTGCAGATACGCGACCGCAGTTGCTTGGAGTGTGACAAGAACGATAAGTGCATAGTCATAGGGGCCGAAGGTGGAGAAAAAGTCGATCATTCGGATTGTTCGAGCTTTACGATAAAGACATCTTGTCTGGGGCGTCCAGCACGGTCCTTGCCGAGGGAGTCTTCCCAGTTGCTGTTAAACATAAAGAATCGTCCATCCTGCGAGACGTTGCCACGCGGCGTGTCCCAGAAGTTATTAGGTTGCGCCGCGGCCATATTAGCACGGTCAGCAGGCACGGCACGCTCGCCGGCGGCATCACGGGCAGGCAAGTGGACAAAAGTACGTGTATGGCAAAATCGCCATATCTTTCCAGATCTGTCTGTAGCCACAGCAAAAACCTCATCACCGTAAGCACATTTGGGATCGGCCAACTCCTGGGCATGCTCCGTGCTCGCGATCACAGGAAGCAATTTCCCCTCTCGTAAGTTATTCCATGAGGAGTGCGAATCGTAGCCAAAGTAGCCTTGCTCCGCCGGGTGGTCCATGAGCGGCTTGGGATTCTTGATCCCTTCCGGATCAAGCCCGCGAATGAAAAACCGATGATCGTCATTAACCATCACACCGTATCCCAGAACAGCGTGCCCACCGGCGACAGCCTCAATCGGCGTCACAGCAGCCTTTTCAGTATCCCAGACCCAGCGAACCCTGGACCCGCGCCCGGGCGTGACAACAACATATCGGCCAGTGAAATCGATCTCACATGCATGCATCGTCATTTGAACAGCACCCTGGGCAGGTTTGCCATCGATTGTCATTTTGTCAGTATCCCAGAGGTGATAGGTCTTCTTATTAATATCGTAAGCAACGCAGTAGATATCGCGATTTTGCCCGGCACCGCCGAAGCAGGTACAAAGAACGTCGTTACTGGAGACGGTGAGGGTGCCGAGGTGGTTATTTTGAACAGGCAGTCCGGTGAGTTGAGCGAGGTCGCAGACCTCGGCAGTTTTGCGCGTCGTGAAGTTGAACTTCACCAGTGTGCCATTGGCGGCATTTTTGCCGAAGCAAACATCTTTTTCCTGATGGCTGAAAGGGGTGTCGCCAGCGAGGTAGGGGAGTGTCTCAAGCCTTTCAATGCGGGACGCTTGGAGAGTTTTCGGATCGAAGCTGAAGGGGATAGCCCGTCCACCGCTGCTTTGGACGACAAAGAGCGTGGAGTCAGTATTAAAGGTATTCTGAACGGAGCCCGCAGGCGTGAGGATGGGATCGCCATTAAAAGTTTTCTCATCGGAGATGCGGATCATGGGACAGTGGAAGGTAGGGTCTTTGAAGAGGAACGGTGCCGGGCCGATCTTGGGAAGGTCGGGCTTGGGATAGTACTTGGCGTCAGAGATGGCGTTGTAAGTGAGCGGCGGTGTGGCAGGTGTGGGAGGGACATCCGCCGCGAAAATGGAAGAGGCCGCGGAAATCATGAGTAACGCAACAACTGCGTAAGCAATTTTCATAGTGCGATTCCTCCGTGAGACTTGTTGCAAGATTCACGCGGCAAGTCTGCGGTAGTTGCAGAACACGCCCGTTTTTTGCACCAAAGTAGCGACCCCGCTTTGCGGGTGCATCCAGAATGAGTGGCAATTCTGGATATGCCAAGCATTCTCCCTCACCTGCTACCCTGCAAAGCGGGGTCGCTACGGGCACCTTTTCAGAATTGCCACTAATTCTGGATGCACCCCCGCTTTGCGGGGCTTCGGTGCCTGCTTTTGGTGATGGCGTCAACCGCCGTTACAATACGGAATTCATTAGGGTGCGGGAAAATGAGGTTGATATGGTATTGAAGCACATTCGAATACAGGGGGCACGGGAACACAATTTGAAGAACGTCACGCTGGAGATTCCGCGCGATCAGCTGATCGTCTTCACGGGCTTGTCGGGCTCGGGCAAGTCATCGCTGGCGTTCGACACGATTTATGCCGAGGGCCAGCGGAAGTACATGGAGTCGCTCTCCTCATACGCCCGGCAGTTCCTGGACCTGATCCAAAAACCCGACTGCGATGAAATCGAAGGCCTGCCCCCGACGATCGCCATCGAGCAGCGCCAAGGTTCGAGCAATCCACGTTCAACCGTAGCGACAACAACGGAAATCTACGATTACCTGCGCGTGCTTTTTGCAAGGGCGGGCACGCCGCACTGCTGGGTTTGTGGCCAGGAGATCGCATCGCAGTCCGCCACACAAATCGTCGAGGCGGTAATGAAATTGGCAGAGGGCACGAAGGTAATGATTTTGTCGCCGCTGGTACGGGGGCAGAAAGGCACGCACAAGGAGGTGCTCGAAGCGATGACGCGGCAGGGATTCGTGCGATGCCGCGTTGATGGCGTGGTCTGCGAAATCAAAGATGCACTGCTGGCGATCGGAAAGACTGGGAAAACGGGAATTGTTGGCAAGATCAATCTGGATAAAAATCTGAAGCACACCGTCGAGGCCGTCGTCGATCGCTTGATCATCAAGGAGGAGATTCGCACGCGGCTGGCGGATTCGGTGGAGTTGGCACTGAAGCTTGCAGATGGGCTTTTGGTAGCAATGGTAGAAGAACCCGCTGGATCTGGAAAATGGATAGATCGTGCCTATTCAAGCAAGTATGCATGTGCCGATCATCCGGAGGCCTCGCTCGAAGAGTTGTCGCCACGCTTATTTTCGTTCAACAGTCCCTATGGCGCCTGCCCGAGTTGCCTGGGTCTCGGAACGATCCAGGAGTTTGACGAGGAGTTGATCGTGCCCGACCGATCGCTGCCGGTGTCGGAGGCGATCGAACCATTTCGGCGGAATGGCCGCCGGATGAACATCTGGTACAACCGCATGATGCGAATCTTCTGCTCAGACTTCGACGTTGACGAAGGGACGCCCTTTTCTGAACTGCCGGAAAAAACACGGAAAATCCTGATGTACGGAACAACCTCAAAGGACGAAGCGTCATATCGCGCGGAGTTTGAAGGCGTCCTGCCGGTGTTGCAAAGGCGATGGGAGAACACCGACAGCGAGTTCGTCAAAGCACGACTGCATCAATACATGTCGGAGCAACCATGCGAGAAATGCCAGGGAAAGCGTCTTCGGACCGAAGCCCTGGCTGTAAAGATCGGTGGCAAAAATATCCAGGAGACGACATCGTTGACGATTGAACGCGCACTGGAATTCTTCAGCAGCCTGAAGCTGGAAACGGAGCAGGCACAAATCGCCGCACCGGTGCTGAAAGAAGTGCGCTCACGCCTGGGCTTCATGTCCGATGTCGGTCTTGGATATCTGTCGCTGGACCGCCAGACAGGAACACTCTCCGGCGGCGAATTCCAGCGAATTCGCCTGGCCACGCAGGTCGGCAGCGGACTGGTGGGAGTCGCCTACGTGCTCGATGAGCCAACCATCGGCCTGCATCAGCGCGACAACGATCGCTTAATCAAAACACTCCGTCACCTGACCGACATCGGCAATACCGTCATCGTCGTCGAGCACGACGAAGATACGATCCGAGCCGCCGATTGGGTCATCGACGTTGGTCCGGGCGCAGGAAGCCACGGCGGAAAAATCATCGCGGAAGGCTCGGTCCAAAAAGTGCTCGCATCCACAGAATCCATCACCGCAAAGTATTTAACAGGCGAGTGCCAAATCGTATTGCCGAAGTATCGCCGAGCTATGAAGGCAGACGAATGCGTGGAAGTGATTGGTGCAAAGGAGAACAATCTCAAAAAGATCAACGTCAAAGTGCCGCTGGGTGGATTCGTCTGCGTCACGGGCGTATCAGGCAGCGGCAAATCAACATTGGTCAACGAAATTATTTTAAAAGGCCTGCGCCGGAAGCTCTACGGCTCAAAAGAACGCCCCGGCGAGCACACAAAATTGCTCGGAACGCAATACGTCGATAAAGTAATCGAGATCGACCAGTCCCCGATCGGCCGAACGCCGCGGAGCAATCCCGCAACCTACACCGGCGTATTCGACCTGATCCGAACCCTCTATTCCAAAACACGAGAAGCAAAGATCCGTGGCTACAAAAGCGGGCGATTCTCTTTCAATGTAAAAGGTGGCCGTTGCGAAAGTTGCCAAGGACAAGGAACAAAACGTATCGAAATGCACTTTTTGCCCGACGTCTTCGTCACCTGCGAAGCCTGCAAAGGCACGCGTTTCAACCGCGAAACACTGGAAATCAAGTATCGTGGCAAAAGCATCGCAGACGTCCTCTCCATGCGTGTGGAAGAAGCCCTGGCCTTTTTCGATTCCTTTAACAACATCAAACAAATCTTACAAGCAATGAACGACGTGGGCCTGAGTTACGTAGAACTCGGCCAAAGTTCCACAACGCTCTCCGGCGGCGAAGCGCAGCGGGTCAAACTGGCCAGCGAGCTCGGAAAACCCGCAACAGGCCATACGCTCTACGTTCTCGACGAGCCGACGACAGGCCTGCATTTCGCGGACATTCACAATTTACTCAACGTCTTAAATCGTCTGGTGGACCAGGGCAACACCGTGCTGGTAATCGAGCACAACCTGGACGTGATCAAATGTGCCGATTGGATCATCGATCTCGGTCCCGAAGGCGGCGAGGGCGGCGGCACCATCGTGGACCAGGGTACACCAGAAAAAATCGTTGAAAATCCACAAAGCTTTACGGGCCAGTATTTGAAGCATAAATTGACGCCGCTGACAATCGTTGCCGCCGGCTGAACGTGAGAGGAGCTAATCGATGAACAACGCTTCGATGGTTTATACACGTGCAGGGCTCAGGGAGTTGGATCGTCGAACGGTGGAGGAGTTTGGAATACCGATCCTGGTATTGATGGAGAATGCGGGCCGAGCGGTGGCGGAGGCGGCGCGGAGAATGCTGCAATCGCAGGACCAAAGCCCAGGGATTGCAATCCCTGGGTTTCATGCGACGGGCAAGGTCCTGGTGCTGGCGGGGACAGGGAATAACGGCGGGGACGGATTGGTGGCAGCAAGGCATCTGCATAATTGGGGTGTAAAGGTTTCGGTTCTGTTGCTTGCTGAACGAGAGAAATATAAAAATGCGGCAGGCATGCAATTGGCGATCGTAGAAAAGATGAAATTACCTGTCGATGTGATAATGGCAGGGCTTGCGGCGTTTCAAAGTTGGTTGACACATGAGAATGGGGAGGGGGATGTCATTGTGGATGCAATTTTTGGAACGGGACTCTCGCGGCCGGTCGAGGGACTGGCGGCAGAGGAGATTCGGGCAGCGAATCACGCAAACCGCCGCATTCTGGCGGTGGATATTCCCTCCGGAATGGATGCGGACACGGGCAAGGAACTGGGAGTGGCGATTCGTGCGACCGAGACGGTTTCGTTTTGTGGAATGAAACGCGGGTTCTTGCAGACGGAAGCAAAGACGTTTACCGGACATGTGACGGTGGCCGAGATCGGAGCGCCGCGAGAATTGCTGGCGGAGTTAGCTGACCGATCCATTCATTGATTACGACATAAGCAATATTCCCGCCAGATTATTTAGCCGGCATGCTTGCATGCCGCTGTAGTTTCATACGTTGAACGTGGGTTTGAGAGTGGGATACAGAGCAGCGTATTTCTTATAATAATCCGCATAGAAGGCCGCCAATTTCTTATTCGGAGTGGAACGCGTTTGTATTGCAATGAGTGCTTTAGCCGCTTCGGGCACAGAGTTAAAATGCCCAGCCCCGACGGCCGCAAGAATAGCGGCCCCCAGCGCAGCGCCTTCATGCACATTAATAGTAACCACCGGCGCATTGTACATATCCGCCTGAAGCTGACGCCAGAATTCCGAGCGAGCCCCTCCTCCGCTGGCCCTGACCTGGCTGATGGGAATTTGTAGTTCACGGAATATCTGAATTTGTTCACGCATACCAAAGGTGATGCCCTCGAGACAGGCGCGAATGAGATGCCTACGGGCGTGTCGTGCAGTGAGTCCGACGAAGGCAGCGGTAGCGTGAGGGTCAGCGTGCGGACAGCGCTCGCCCGTAAGATAAGGAAGAAAAAGAAGGTTTTCACTGCCAGGCGAGGCGATTTGAGCTTCTTCAATCATTTGCGGATAAAGCGTGCCCGGATCCCACCCTCGTTTTGCCCGTGCCATTTCGCTGGCGAAGAGCGTATTACGGAGCCACTGAAGCGATCCGCCGGCGGAGAGCATGCAGCCGAAAACGCACCACGTATCAGGAATAGCGTGACACATCGTATGAACGCGACCAAATGGGTCCGTCTGAGGCTGGCCGCTCGTAGCGAAGATCACACCGGAGGTGCCCATGGACGCCGAGACCAGCCCCGGCAGCACGACGCCGGTCCCAACAGCCCCCGCCGCCTGATCGCCCGCCCCGCCAACAACAGGAATACCTGCCTTCAGACCCAGCTCGCCAGCCGCTTCATCGCTGAGCTCCCCAGTAATATGCTGCGATTCCACCAGTGCTGGCAGCAGGTCCGGATCGAGCTGAAGCCTGGAGAGCAACTTCGCATGCCACGTGCGATTCTTCACATCCAGCAGCAGCGTGCCGGAAGCATCGGAAACTTCGCTCACATAATCATGGGTCAGGCGGTAGCGAATATAGTCTTTGGGCAGCAGAACATGTTTGCAGCGTTCGAATTTTTTCGGTTCATACTCGCGCAGCCAGAGGATTTTCGGCGCAGTGAACCCAGTCAACGCGGGGTTGGAGACCATCGCAATGAGCTCTGATCGCCCCCCAGCGAGCCGTTCAATTTTGGCGCACTGTTCCGCGGTCCGCTGATCGTTCCAGAGAAGCGCGGGGCGAAGGACCTTGCCGTTCTTATCGAGGAAGACGGACCCATGCATTTGTCCGGAGAGCCCGATAGCGTGGACCTGATCCGCTCGCACACGCGCCTTTTTCAGAGCCGCCCGAGCCGCTTTCACGCTGGCCGCCCACCACTGCTCAGGCCGCTGCTCCGTCCACCCCGGCTTCGGCGTAAGCAAATCATGCGGCGACTCCGCGGTGCCCGCGATCGTGCCATTAGCGTTCAGAACAAGGACTTTGGTAGCGGATGTGCCGACATCAATGCCGAGGAAGCTCATAGGTATCTCCCGGAAATTCAGAATCCAGAGCGTCTGCCCCCGGAATTCTGCGGCGAAAGCATGGTCGCCGTCAAGAGCCTTCCCGTGCATAATCCTCCTTGGGTGTGCCCGTTTTTCCGGGCAATGCCTTTCCACTCGTACCATTCGTAAAGTTCGTAAAATTCGTAAAATTCGTGGAGGGGCCTTTCCATGCGATAACGAGAACCGCGGGCCTCGTTCCACGAATTTTACGAACTTTACGAATGATACGAATTTTACGAGGAAGAGAGCTTGCCCGGAAAAACGGGCACACCCATTCTCCTCTGTCATCCTGCCCCTTTGCGTTTCCCCGCCAAATCGCTATAATTTCGCCCGTTTTGAACCAAACCATCCTCCGACAACCTCTTATTCGAGCGAAAAATGCCTAAACGCACAGACATCCATTCTGTCCTGATCATCGGTTCCGGTCCCATCGTGATCGGCCAGGGCTGCGAATTCGACTACGCCGGCACGCAAGCCTGCAAAGCCCTCAAGGCCGAAGGCTACCGCGTGATCCTCGTCAACTCGAATCCCGCCACCATCATGACCGACCCCGAGATGGCCGACCGCACTTACATCGAGCCGATCACCGTCGAAGCCGTCACCAAGATCATCGAAAAGGAACGTCCCGACGCCCTGCTGCCGAACCTTGGCGGCCAGACCGGCCTCAACACCGCCATGGCCCTCGCCGACGCCGGCATCCTCTCCAAATACAACGTCAAGCTCATCGGCGCCAACCGGGACGCCATCCGCCGCGGCGAAGACCGCAAGGCCTTCAAGGACCTCATGGAATCCATCGGTCTCAAGTGCCCCAGGGCCGGACTCGCCCACTCCATGGAAGAGGCCCGCGAAGTCGTCAAAATCACAGGACTCCCCTGCATCATCCGTCCCTCCTTCACCCTCGGCGGCACCGGCTCCGGCATCGCTTACAACATGGAAGAATTCGAAGTCCTCGCCGCCCGCGGACTCGACGCCTCCATGACCACCGAAATCCAGATCGACCAGTCGCTCCTGGGCTGGAAGGAGCTCGAATTCGAGGTGATGCGAGACAAAGCCGACAACGCCGTGATCATCTGCTCGATCGAAAACTTCGACCCGATGGGCGTCCACACCGGCGACTCGATCACCATCGCCCCCGCCCAAACACTCACCGACAAAGAAATCCAAAAAATGCGTGACGGTACCATCGCCATCATCCGCGCCGTCGGCGTCGAGTCCGGCGGCTCCAACATCCAATTCGCCAGCAACCCCGACACCGGCGAACTGATCGTCATCGAAATGAACCCCCGCGTCTCCCGTTCCTCCGCCCTTGCCTCCAAAGCTACCGGATTCCCCATCGCCAAGCTTGCCGCCAAGCTCGCCGTCGGCTACACGCTCGACGAACTGCCTAACGACATCACCAAAAACACCTCTGCCTGTTTCGAGCCGGCCATCGACTACGTTGTCGCAAAGATTCCGCGATGGACGTTCGAGAAGTTCCCGGACGCCGACGAAACGCTGACCACGCAGATGAAGTCTGTTGGCGAAGCGATGTCCATCGGCCGCACCTTCAAGGAAGCCTTCCAAAAAGGCATCCGCTCCATGGAAGTCAAGCGTTTCGGCCTCGGCCTCGACAAGATCGACAAATGGTGGAAAGCGGAAAAAACTCGAAACTCGAAACTCGAAACTCGAAACTCCGACAAGCCCGCCAAAACCCTCGGCGATCGCGGTAGCGACATGATGCGAAGAAAAGCCGAAGAAGAAGCCGCCTCCGTCTGGCCGATCCCGACGGAAAAGATCGACCGCAAGCTCTCCATTCCCTCGCAAGGCCGAATTTACTACATCCGCTACGCCCTCAAGCTCGGCTACACCATCGACCAGATTTTCCAACTCTCCAAAATCGACAAATGGTTCCTCATGCAGATCAAACAACTTGTCGATTTCGAAAACGATCTCATCGCCGGCAAGAGCGATCCCGCCGTGCTTCGCCAGGCCAAAGAACTCGGCTACTCCGACGTCCAGATCGCCACCGCCTGGGACATGAAGCCCCTCGACGTTCGCGCCCTTCGCAAAAAGCACGGCATCGAACCCGTCTACAAACTCGTCGATACCTGCGCCGCGGAAGCCGAAGCCGTCACCCCCTATTACTATTCCGCCTACGAAGCACCCTCGCAAAAACTCAACGAGAAGGGAGAGGAACTCGAAACCGTCCCCACCGACGACGAAATCCGCGTCTCCCCCAAAAAGAAAATCATCATCCTCGGCGGCGGTCCCAATCGCATCGGGCAAGGCATCGAGTTCGATTACTGCTGCGTCCAGGCCGCCTTCGCCGCACGCGAACTTGGCTTCGAATCCGTCATGATCAACTCCAACCCCGAGACCGTCTCCACCGATTACGACACCTCCGACATGCTCTTCTTCGAGCCGCTCACCCAGGAAGACGTCCTCAACATCGTCGAACGCCTCAACGGCAAACCCCTGCTTGAAACTCGAAACTCGAAACTCGAAACTCGAAACTCCCCCGGCCTTGTCGCCGGTGTCATCGTCCAATTCGGCGGCCAAACCCCCCTCAACCTCGCCCGCGGTCTCAAAGACTACGGCGTCCCCATCATCGGCACCTCCGTCGAGTCCATTGAAACCGCTGAAGACCGCGACCTCTTCAACAAGCTCGTCAAAAAGCTCGGATTCAAACAACCCGAAGGCGGCATCGCACACTCCGCCGAAGAAGCACGCGTCGTCGCCGCCAAAATCGGATATCCCGTGCTCGTTCGCCCCAGTTTCGTCCTCGGCGGCCGCGCCATGGAAATCGTCTCCAACGAAGATCAGCTCAATTACTACATCCAACACGCCGTCGAAGTCGCCGACGAACATCCCGTGCTCATCGACCGCTTCCTCGGCGAAGCGACCGAAATGGACGTCGACTGCATCGGCGATGGCACCGACTTCATCGTCTGCGGACTCATGGAGCACATCGAAGAAGCCGGCATCCATTCCGGCGACTCCGCCTGCTCACTCCCCCCATACTCGCTCCCAAAGAAAATCCTCGCCGAAGTCCGACGCATCGCGCTGACGCTGGCGAAGGAACTCAAAGTCCGCGGCCTCATGAACGTCCAGTTCGCCATCAAAGATGGCGAAGTCTACATCCTCGAAGTCAACCCACGCGCCTCACGCACCGTCCCCTTCGTCAGCAAAGCCACCGGCGTCTCCTGGGCCAGAATCGCCGCGAAAGTCATGATGGGCAAAACCCTCAAAGAGCTCGGCGTCACCGGCGAAGTCGTACCAACCACGCACGTCGCCGTCAAAGAATCCGTCTTCCCCTTCGCCAAATTCCCCGGCGTCGACGTCATCCTCGGACCCGAAATGCGCTCCACCGGCGAAGTCATGGGACTCGACAAATCCTTCCCCGTCGCCTTCGCCAAAAGCCAAATGGCCGCAGGCGGATCGCTCCCTACCTCCGGCACCATCTACATCTCCGTCCGAGACACCGACAAAAAAAGCATCATTCCCGTCGCCAAAAAACTCTGTGACCTGGGCTTCAAACTCATCGCTACCACCGGCACTCACGAAATCCTCCGCGACGCCGGCATCACCGCCGAACGGATCAACAAAATCAAGGAAGGCCGCCCCAACATCATCGACGCCATCAAAAACAAGCAAGTCGACCTGCTGATCAACACCCCCACAACGAAAGGCCCAAAGACCGACGAAGGGCAAATCCGCGCCGCCGCCGTGATCCACAAAATTCCCATCATCACCACAATGACCGCCGCCAAAGCCGCCGCCGACGCAATCGCCAGCCTAAAAGCCGACGAATGGACCGTTCATCCGCTGCAGGAATACTACGCATCCTCCCCCTCCGCAAAATGAGTACGGAGTTCACGCTTCAGCGTGTCATGCCATTGGCCGCATGGTAATGCGGGGCTTTGCCTCGAATCGGGAGGTTATTTTGGACTTGTTCCTTCGTGCCATTGGGGCACGCCCTATCCCCGTGCCCCTCGTAGAACGACACGATCCTTCGTCCAGTGATCGCGATACCACGTGCACGCTTCAAACGTATCGTTAAGTTCCGCCATCTTCGTCTTGAGCATCCCGCGAAACTTTTCCAGCACCGGCAACGCAAACGCCTCTCCCGCAAGATTCTTCATTTGCAGTGGATCGCTGCTGCGATCGAAAAGCCGTTCCGAACCATCCCGCCGAAAGATCGCATACGTATACCGCTCATCTCGCATCGCGCGCCATTCATGTCCGTCGATCCAATCTGCGCACGCTCCGGTATTCTGCAGCAGAGCAACTTCCGGCTCCCCCCCTCCCGGCCTGCCCAACGCACACCGCGACAAATCCATCCCCTCCACGCTCTCCGGAATCGGCAACCCCAGCAGCCCCAGCACCGTCGGCATAATATCCGGCGTATTCAACAAAACATCACTCACCCCCGCCGGAATCATCCCCGGCCGCCGCATCAAAAACGGCACACGAATCGCCTCCTCATAAAAAATATTTTTCCCGCGCCTGCCATGCGACCCGAACATCTCCCCATGATCCGACGTGAACACCAGCAGCGTCTCTTCCCCAATCCCCGCCTCGTCAATCGCGCGCACCAACCGCCCGATATTGTCATCCAGGTTCGCCACCATCGCATAATAAATCGCCAGCGACTCCAGAATCCTTTCCCGCATCCCCGGCTTGAATCGCCCCCACTGATCCGCATACGGATCGTCCAACTCACTGTAATTCCCAGGCAACGAAAACTTCACATGCCTAAACATGTCGCCATATTGCTTCGGCACATTGTCCCACGTCCACGGATCATGCGGCGTCCCGATCGACAAAAACATCGCCAACGGCTTATCCGCCCCCCCCCCTTTTCCCGCCACATGCCGCCGAATGCGATCAATCGCCATATCCGTCTGCGCATCCGGCTCATACACCCCCTCCCCTCCCCACGGCATTTTCACGCACGCATCCCCACAATAACTCGACCCGTAATAATCATGATTAAAATTATACGCTGCCCAGAATCCATCGAACCCCAGCCGATACGGCCCCGGCGGAATGCACCCATTCTTCGCAACCTCATGCCCTCCGAGCCGATTCGACCACAAATGCCACTTACCAATATATGCCGTTTCGTACCCATTTTCCGTCAGCACATGCCCGATGCATCGCTGATTAGGATTCGCCCGGATCTCATTAATCACCATGCCCGTACTGGTGGTGTATTTCCCGGTGAACAGCGAAATGCGGTACGCCGCGCACACCGGCGTCGCCGAAACCGCCTGCCGAAAATTCATCCCGCTTGCCGCCAACGCATCAATATGCGCCGTCCTCGCCACCCGATTCCCAGCAAGCCCGCAATGCTGGTAGCCTAACTCGTCGGCGAACACATAAATTAAATTCGGACGTTTACTCATTTCTAAGTTTCCAGTTTCGAGTTTCGAGTTCCACCCCGCGAAGCGGGGTCGCTACGATTGTCCACGTTTATCCGTGTGCATCCGCGGCTAATTTCCGTAACCCCGACGCGGCATTTTCGTGTGTTCGCGGATTCTCCCGCCGCGACGGATCTGTCAGCTCAATCGCCGCCACGCGAACCTGCGCCATGCGAATCCGCTCCATATCAAACTTACTCCGGCGATCGAACGTATAAATCCCATTCTGCTCCTGGAACACATCCGTCAACTGCGTATAGCAATACCCAAACAGCATCGGATTCTCCAACTGCACCGCACACTGGCGTTCGAAGCGATCGTGAAACTCCTCCAGCGTCCGCGGCCTCTCCCCGTACCCCCACGACGCCGCACTCTCAGCCTCCGCCGGATTCCACGCTATTCCCCCAAACTCACTGTTAAAAAACGGCTGCCCGCGATACGCAATCGACGTCGTCGGCACCGCCGCTTTCATGTTATCATTCGTGTAGACCTTACCCTCCTTAATCATATCCATATCTTTCTTCAGCTGATCCGGATCCATCTCGTAATTATGGCAATCCCACACATCGCTCTCCTGCACACGATGCGCATACCCCGAAACATCCAGCACCGGCCGCGTCGGATCCATCGCCTTGGCCGCCAAAAACATCGCCAGAATCGTGTCATCCAACGGCGTAATACGATCATGCACATGTCCACGCGACTCATTCATCCCGCACCATCCCACGATGCACGGGTGCGAGTAATCCCGCTGCAGCGCCTCGAGCCACTGCGCCACAAAGCTCGGCGTTCCCCCGCGATGGTGATACCGCTGATCTTCCCCCTTGACCAGCCCCCAATCCCCAAATTCGCCCCAGCACAGATACCCCATCCGATCCGCGTGATACAGGAACCGTTCCTCAAAAACTTTCTGATGCAGTCGAGCCCCGTTGAACCCCGCCTTGATCGCCAATTCGATATCCACAATCAGCGCCTCATCACTGGGCGCCGTCATGATTCCGCTGGGATAAAACCCCTGATCCAGCACCAGCCGCTGAAACACGATTTTCCCATTGATTTTGACCGCCTTACCATCAATCGCCACGCTTCGTAGCCCGGCATAACTCGTCGCCTGATCGACCACTTTCCCATTTACATCAATCAATTCGATCGCCAGGTCATACAGGTGTCCCTTGCCCACTTCCCACAATTTCCGCCGATCCGCCGGGATCATCAGATCGACATGCGGCGAGAAATCCGCATCCGCCGCAACCTCCGCCGTGCACACCACTCCCGCCGCATCGCTCGCCGTCACCTTCACCCGCATCCCCTTCGTCCCCCCTTCCCCTAAATTCGCCCCCAACAGCGGCAGATCAATATGAAACGCCCCATTCGCCACATCCGGCGTAATCCGAGGCCGCCCCAGCGACACCATCGGCACTGGCTCCATCCACACCGTCTGCCATATCCCCGTCGTTCGTGTATACAAACATCCATAGTTCCCATGCTGTTCCGACTGCTTCCCCCGCGGCTGACGCTCCGTCGCATCGTCCCTCGCCCTCACCACGATCACAACCTTTTCCCCCGCCTTCGCCACCCCGCACAAATCACACGTAAACGGCGTAAACCCGCCCCGATGCCGATACACCTCCGTCCCATTCACCCACACCGTCGCGTCATAATCCACTGCCCCGAAATGCAGCAGCACCCGCTTCCCCGCCCATGTCCCAGGAATCTCCACTTCACGCCGATACCAGACCGCATTCAAAAAATCCGTATTCCCAATCCCCGACAGCGCCGACTCCGGACAAAACGGCACCGTAATCTTCCCCTTAAGCCTCCGTTCCAGCAGTCCCCGCTCCAGCCCGCTATCCCCCTGATCAATCTCAAATTCCCACACCCCATTCAAGCACACCCATTCCTTCCGCACAAACTGCGGCCGAGGATACTCGCTACGAGGAAGGGAAGTAGTTCCTTGACTCATGTCATTTCCTTATTCAAAAACCTGTCTATGCCTGTATAGCGCAACTTCTCTCTATCCTACCACAATTTCCCGGGCTTGGCTCTCGGCAGAACAAGCAAGCTCGGCAGGGCCAAAAAATGAGATACAATACCGCCATGGCGGAGTTTCTCGTGATGTGTCTTCTCGCCGACACAGGTGTTGTTTAGATGGCCCGCCCGATTAGTGCTCAGGAAACCGGCGACTAAAACGGCGAGTGGCCGGAGTATAAGAAATCGAATGCTGCAGGTCTGCGTAGTTCGCAGATTCGTGGCACCCGACGTTAGTCACCAAGTTCCCACCACCCGCCCCTGGTCATTCGTCTATAAGAATGGGAGCAACTCGCATGGCCTTAAGGGAGTGCTGGATCACGTGTTCGACTTGTGGGAATATGAATCGCGGTTGTGCCTTGGTAGCGCAAACGTTAGAGCATTGAAGAGCAGCCCCTCACGCTCTCTGAGACAGAGCAATTGCATTTGACGATCCGACTGTTATTTTGCCTTGAACGCCGCCCATCCCGAGCACCATTGTTTGTCCATTTCGCTCGCTGAATATCCCTGCAACACCCACATGATTCCTGCATCGCCGGGGTCCAGACATGCGGAGGAATAGTTCGCCCAGTTCACCGCCCGCACGCCGGGATAGCGGTAATACGTCGTTCCCTTCAACGCACAAACTGCCGGGCCCATCGCTACGTCGGCAAGTCCCTTCAGCATCACGTACACAGAAGGATTCTCTGTTTCCGACGTACCGGTACAGCCGATCCCGATGTTTCCCTTTCCGTCCACCACCAGTGCCGGATACAGGTAATCGAGATTAGCATCATCCACGTACTGTTCCTGCATCACTTTTCCGTCGCTGATTCGGATTTCGTACCACAGGATTCCGGTTCTGCCTTCTTTTGTTACTTTTGCCGTGTTTGCTGCGAATACGCTTCCTTTGTAGGCGAAGAGATTTTCTGTTCGCCGACCGCCGTCGGCTCGCAACTTGATCCCCGGCGAAGGCTGCACGCAATCGACCAGGTGACTTTGCGCATTGGGCGACAAATACGTTTTGCTTAATTGGATTGTCTGCTTCTCCGAAATCTTCGCCTTCCCGCCCCCCCCCTTCCCATCCCATGTGATCTTGTACATGAACAGGTGATCGCAGGTCGGCCCGGAATAACAATCGAAATTCATCAGCACTTCCGCCCCATCCGCCGACTTGTTCGCATCCAGGTCCACACCCACGGCCATCGGATATTCGATGTTTTCAAATATCTGCAAATTCGCCAGGCTCGGCCCGTTCGCCGCGACCGTGTCGGACTTCGGAATCACATAACAATTCCCACTATTATGCAGATCGTTCCCGCCGTTGTGCGCCAGCACGTAAAGACCGTTCCTATCAAAACCGACCTTGACCCCCGGATCCCGCGGCGGCACCGGCAAGGTCACGCCCTTCCACGCACCCGTCGGATCGCCCGTCGCACTCACCGCCAGGTAAGTTTTCGTCGTCGGACCGGTCCCCGCCACCATCGCAATCCAACGGTCCGTCAGCGGATCGTAAATCAGCTTCGGATCGTTGCAATCTTTCTGCGGATCAAACCCCGTTCCTTTTTCCGCCTCCTTTCCCGCACCCACGTGGTTCCAGAATTCTCGCAGCGTCATTTGCTGCAGGACCTTCCCCGTTTCCTTCTCATGGACCATCCATCCGCCATCCGTCAACTCTGCCACGTGCTTCAGCCCCACCGCTCCTGAGAGATCCTGTCCCGGTTTATGCCCAGGCCCGCGATTTCCATCAAAAGCTCTGAGCACCTCCACTTCCGCCGCCATCGCTGCCCCACTCACTGCCATGATCACCAATCCCGCCACAAGCATACGCATTTTCATGTGTCACCCCTTGATTTTCCCGATCGAGTTCCAGCCCGTGACCGCCGCGAGCCGGTTCTTTTATAATAACGAATACGGCGAAGAAAGATTTCGCCTTGACTGGGAGAAGCGGCGTTAGTACAAGGGTGTGTTTCACGAGGCGGACACGCGCGGCGTGATCCGGCTTTGCGTTGACTTATGGAGTACCACCGTGGGCTATGAACTGATAGTCTGCGTGAAACAGGTCCCGGACACCGCCAACATCACCGGCGAGGCGATGAAGGCCGACGGAACCGTGAACCGCGGAGCTCTCTCGGCAATTTTCAATCCGGAAGACCTCCACGCACTGGAGGCGGCTCTGGAGATGCGCGAGCGTTATGGCGGACGCGTCACCGTGATCACAATGGGACCGCTGGGGGCTTGCGAGGTGCTGCGGGAATGTCTGTATCGCGGTGCGGATCGGGCGATCATCGTGAACGATCGACGCGCTGCTGCCAGTGATACGCTTGCCACCAGTTACATTCTTTCACAAGCTGTCCGGAAAATCGGTAAGTTTGACGCGGTGTTCTGCGGACGTCAGGCCATTGACGGCGACACCGCGCAAGTCGGCCCGCAGATGGCGGAGAAACTGGGCCTCCCGCAAATCACTTACTTGGAACAGCTCATTGAAGTAAATGGGCGCAACATTCGCGTTCGACGGAATGTCGGCAACGGCTGGGAAATCATCGAGTCGCCGTTGCCGGCGCTCTTTACGGTGATCGACACGGCGAACAAACCGCGATCCGCGGCGGCGAAGCTCACCATGCGATATAAACGAGCAAAATGCATCGGCGACATCACCGCGCAGGTCGGCAAAGAGATGCCTGACGCGTCGGACACCGACAAGCAGGCCGAGGCCGGCAGACGTCTGGAAAGTCTGCAAAAGCTCGGCGCCGTCATCGAACAATGGAACCTCGACGACATACAGGCCGATCTGGCGTGGTGCGGCGTCAGCGGATCGCCCACGAAAGTGCAGCGGGTACAGTCGATTGTGCTGACCAAGCAGGGCTTCACTGCCGTGGAACCCAGCGAGGAAGGCGTCGGAAAAATGATCCACGAACTGATCGTCGATCGAACTCTCGGGTAGCGATTCTCGGGTAGCGATTCTCGGGTAGCGACCCCGCTTTGCGGGGTGGCGACTCAAAACCACTGACTACTAACCACTGACCACTGACTACGGACTCACACATGATCGAACCAAATCGCAAGGGCGAAGTATGGATCTTCGCCGAACAAGAAGATGGCCGTCTAAGCGATACGTCGCTGGAGCTCTGCGGCCGGGCTCGCGAACTCGCCGACAAGCTCAGCGTGAAGGTCGGCGCGGTACTGGTGGGCAGCAATGTGCGAGAACTCGCGTCGCTGCTGATTGCTCACGGCGTCGACAATGTCTATTACGTGCACGACACGCGGCTGGAGAATTACCGTACGCTGCCCTATTCGCGAGCGGTCTGCCAGTTGATCAGCAAGCATCGCCCGCAGATCGTGTTGTATGGGGCGACGCCACTGGGGCGGGACCTGGCGCCGCGAATCGCTTCGGAGATGCGGGCCGGCCTGACCGCGGACTGCACCGATTTGCAGATTGGTTCCTATGTTGACGCGAAGAGCAAGAAGGAATACACGAATCTTTTGCATCAGATTCGTCCGGCATTTGGCGGGAATATCATTGCGACGATTATCAACTACGACCGCTGGCCACAAATGGCGACCGTCCGCGAAGGCGTGATGCGGATGGGCGAAGGCGATCCAAAACGATCCGGAAAAATCATCGAGGAAAAAATAGAGTTCAACGATTTCGATCTGGCCGTCAAGGTGATCGAGCGCCACCGCGAGAAGCGGAAGGTGAATTTGAAGGCGGCGAGGATCATCGTTGCCGGCGGCCACGGGGTCGGATCGAAAGATAATTTTACCCTGATTTACGATCTGGCCGGAGCGCTTGGCGCCGCCGTCGGCGCAAGCCGCGCCGCCGTCGATAGCAAATTCATCGGCAAGGAGCACCTCGTCGGACAGACCGGCACCACCGTCCGCCCCGCCCTCTACATCGCCTGCGGCATCAGCGGCGCCATCCAGCACCGCGCCGGAATGGACAACGCCGCAAAAATCATCGCCATCAACTGGGACGAAGAAGCTCCCATCTTCGGCGTAGCCCACTACGGCATCGTCGGCGACCTCAATAAAATCATCCCCATGATGATCAAAGCGATACGAGCAAGAGCGTAACAAAAAGTTAAAAGCTTAAAAGTTAAAAGGTTTGAACGAGCAACTGATTACGGATTGATACATGGCCAACTTTTTCCTCGACAATGACGATATCCAGTTTCTGCTGAGCCACCTGGACGTGGCGGCGATCGCCGCGTTGCAGGAGGACGATTTTGTTCGCGCTGCGGACGGCCCTGGATCGGACTATGCGCCGCGAGACGCCGCCGACGCAGTCGACAACTATCGGCGTGTGCTGACCATCGTCGGCGACCTGGCCGCGAATAACATCGCGCCACGGGCGGAACAGATCGATCACGAGGGCAATACGCACATCGAAGACGGCACCGTCACGCTCCATCCGTTGGTACGGCAGAACATCAAGGACCTCGCGCGTGCGGACCTGATGGGCTTCACGCTGCCACGGAAATACGGCGGACTGAATTGTCCGAACCTGATTTACACGGTGGCCAACGAAATGGTCAGCCGGGCGGATGCGTCGTTGATGAACATTTTCGGATTGCAGGGGATTGCCGAAACAATCTACGCTTTCGCCGACGACAAAATCCGTGACGAATATCTTCCGCGATTTGCCCGTGGCGAGGTCACGGGCGCGATGGTCCTCACCGAACCGGACGCTGGCTCCGACCTCCAGGCGGTAAGCCTGCGAGCCTGGCAGGATCAAGACGGCACATGGAAGCTCAACGGCGTCAAACGCTTCATCACCAACGGCTGCGGCGAAATTCTGCTGACACTCGCCCGCTCGGAACCCGACGTCAAAGACGGCCGCGGTCTGTCGCTCTTCCTCAACGAACGCTCCCCCAAAATCCGCGTCCGCCACCTGGAAGAAAAACTCGGCATCCACGGCTCACCGACCTGCGAACTCGTCTTCGACGACGCCCCCGGCAAACTCATCGGCGAACGCCAACTCGGCCTGATCCGCTACGTCTTGGCCCTCATGAACGGCGCCCGCCTCGGCATCGCCGCCCAATCCCTCGGCATCGCAGAAGCCGCCTACCGTGTTGCCCGCCGCTACGCCGCAACCCGCAAACAATTCGGCGTCGCGATCGAACAGCTACCCGCCGTCGCAGAACTCGTCACCGATATGCGGATTCACCTCGAAGCCGCACGCACGCTCACCTACGCCACCAGCCGCGTGTGCGATCTGGAATTCAACAATTTGCGCGTGATGGAGCAACATCCGCCGACCGATCCGGCGGAGGCCAAACGCCGCAAGGAACTCGCCAGAACGCTCAAACGTCTCAACGGCATGCTCACACCGATGAGCAAATATTATTCCTCAGAGATGTGTGTCAAAGTCGCATCCGACGCAGTGCAGGTGCTCGGCGGCTCGGGCTACATGAAAGATTACCCCGTCGAACGCCACTGGCGAGACGCCCGCATCACCACGATTTATGAAGGGACTAGCCAGTTGCAGATCGTCGCCGCCGTTCGCGGCGTATGCGCCGGAGCATTCGAAAAATACGTCGACGAATTCGAACAGACCACCTACAGCGATCCGCTGCTGAGCGACCTTGCCAAAAAATTGCAGGAAGGCCGCGGCCTGATTGTCAAGGCGATCGCTTTCGTCAAATCAAAGGGCGGCTCCTACATGGACCTGTGCGGCCGAAAGCTGGTGGACAACGCCATCGCGGTAATCGTCGGCCACCTGTTCCTGGGCCAGGCCGTCAACAACGACCACAAAAAAGCCGTCGCCCACCGTTTCATCGAAACGCGACTGGCGGATCTGCGAGCGAATTGCGACTTAATCTATTCCGGCGACACCTCGGCAATGGATCAATACGCCCTGCTCGCCGGGCCGGTGCCACCGCTATAAAACATGAGCCCCCGGCGCAGAGCCCCTGCTGTTACCCATTATTGTTTGGTACCCAAAACAGAGCCGCGAACGTAAGCTCGCCTCGCTGACCTACGATGATCGTGTCGCGATCGTACGATCTCAGAATGATCGTCGCAGGTCAGCGAGGCGAGCTTACGCTCGCGGCTCTGATGTATCCGCGCGGGGCGACCGACGCTACCAGCTTGATTGGCGGAGAGGGAGCGGATCGACGGTTTCGGCCATGCGGTCGCAGAGGCGTTCAAGAAGACGAGTTTTAAGGGATTGGAAAGCGGGATCGGCGTAGAGGTTGCGGGTTTCGGTGGGATCGTTGGTGAGATCGTAAAGTTCGCCCCCCCCCCAGGAGACGCCTTGAGCAAGGCTGTGATAGCGAATGAGTTTTTCACCAGCGGTACGTAGCATGGTGGCGAAAGGCTTCTCCGGATGCTTGGTCATCGCGTTGTAATATTCGCAGTAAACGTCGTCGCGATGCGATGAGGTTCGCCCCCCCCCCCCTCTGAGCAGCGGAAGAAGAGAACGGCCCTGCATGCCGGGATGAATGGGAAGACCGGCAAGTTCAAGAATGGTCGGAGCAAGATCGGTCAGTTCGGTCAGGGCGGCGGTGCGTCTAGCGGGGAAAAGTTTGGGATTGGAGATAATGAGCGGAATGTGGACGGCGGGGTCGTACATATGTGGGCCTTTGAGGTAGATGCCGTGATCGCCGAGCATCTCGCCGTGGTCGGACATGAAGATGATGATGGTGTTGTCGAGCTGGTTGGTCTGCTTGAGTGCGTCGATCATGCGGCCGACCTGCATGTCGATGAGATCGCACATGGCCCAATAGGCGGCACGGATGATGCGGTGCTCATCGGGTGACATTTGGGTCGAGTCGATGTCGCTGTTGTTGCCGAGATGATCGACTTTCTGGAATGGCGGTTTGTTATCGAGTTCGCCGGGAACGTAATTGGGCAGAGGAATCTGATCAAGCTTTTTCAGATAGCGATTGAAAAGCTCCTCCGGCGGATCGAAATCGTGATGCGGATCGAAAATGTTGACGGAAAAAAACCAGGGCGTTTTATGTTCGGCGGCAACTTGCATGAAGTCGATGGCCTTCTGAGCGCACCAGGTGGTCTGGTGGTATTCCGCGGGCATGCTGAGAGTGACGTGCGGGCATTGGGGAATGGGTTTGGCGTGGTAGCGGATATTTTGGCTGGCGAGCCAGAGGTAGTATTCGTCGGAGGGCCAGGGGTTGGAGGCGTAGTGGTGATGGGACCAATGGAAGCATGTGTAACCGTCATTGATGCGTCGTTCGCGGATGGGTGCAACTTTGGGGTGACAGGGGGAGAGGTGGAGTTTTCCGGAAAGGCCACAGAAATAACCGGCATCGGCGAGAAGTCGCGTGACGAGAATTTCATCGTCAGGAATGGCCTGTCCGTTCTGCCGGCAACGCGTGGCACGAGGATAACGCCCGGTCAGGAAAGAGGCTCGTGAAGGCGAGCAAACAGTCGATTGGCAAAAGGCGTTTTCGAAGAGCAAGCCATTGCGTGCGAGCGAGTCGATACGAGGGCTATGGACATATGGATTTCCATAACATCCGAGCGTATCATGACGCTGTTGGTCGGTACAGATCCAGAGAATGTTGGGGCGAGTAGGTTGGGACATAGTATCCACGAATTTTACGAATTGTACGAATTGTACGAATTTTACGCGATAAATTTGGCGGGGTGATGGATCAGGAGGTTATCGATGGTGGCGGTGGGAAGGCCCAGGGTCTCGAGATTTTTCCGGCAGTGCGGCATGGTGCTCGCGGAGCCGAGAAAGTGGGACTTATCGGGCGCCCAGATGGCCATGTCCTCGCCGATGACGACGTCGCCCCATCGGCCCATGCGGTACCGGCCGGGTCCAAGACCGGCGGGCCAGACGGCGTCGGTAACGACAATGGTGCGATCCGGATTGGCGGCCTTGAGGTAATTCTTCAACGCAAAAAGCGGAACGTGGACGCCGTCGCCGATGAAGCAGCACCAGATTCTGCCGGAGAGCGAGAGGACGCGTTGGATAATGTTGTCGTGTCGATGCATGGTTGCGGGGCAGCCGTTGCCCAGGTGGGTCCACATGGAGAGTCCTGCGTCGAGGGCGGCTTTGAGTTGGTCCATGGAAGCGTTGGAGTGTCCGCCGGAGACGGTGATTTTGTGCTGGCTGAGGAAGGCGATGCCCTTGCAGCCGGGGTCCATCTCGGGAGCGACAGTGACGATGCGGAGAAGGCCCTGGCAGGTGTCGTGGAATTTTTTGAGGACATCAAGATCGACCGGCTTCATCGCTTCGACGGGATGGGCACCGCGATAGCCGGCTTCGCCCGACATGTAAGGCCCTTCAATATGAATGCCCGGGATGAGTTTCTGGGCGAGCGGGATGGCACTGCGTGCTTTAACGAGATTGGCGAGGCGATTGATCATGGCGCCTGGCTGATCGCTGGTGATGGTCGCGAGGATGCCAGCGACACCGGTGGCCTGAAGTTTTTCGCAGGAGCTCTGGAGCTTGTCAGCGGTGAGGTGGTTTTCGTTGTAGTCGATGCCGCCGAAGCCGTTGACCTGGATATCGATGTAGCCGGGAAGGGGGGGGGGATTCATGAGGGGTCTCGCAACATGTGAAATTCGTACCATTCGCAGTGCGCAGAATACCGCTTGGTGAGGGGATGAGCAACGCCCAATATCTCGCCCGACCGGGCGCCACGTCGTCAAGTCGTCAAGTCGATTGAACGACTTAACGATTTAACGACTCAACGCAATGGCAAGGGATTGGAGGCGGGATTGCTGGAGGGCGATACGCTGGGCAACTGGAGCGGATCGTGGTTGGGGGCGAACCGCGGCAGTTAGCTGAGAAAGAATGGAGCGGTTGTGAGACCAGGCATCGTGATTTTCGATCACGACGCGAACGGCAGTACCGGCATCGACGGCAGCATCGACATACGCGAGTTGCCGAAAGATGAGCTTGGAGTCGTCGAGAGGCATATGAGGAAGTATCGAATATGCCAAGGTCGGCTGCAAGGGGAAAAACAGAAAACACGCATCAAAACCGGAGGACCGATAATAGTGAAGAAGTGCCGCGGGCATCTTGCCCGCGCGGGGGGCGGAGATGATGCGAAACGCATATACTGGTGGCGGGTTGAGGGCCGTGCGCTTTGAGGTCAGGTTATGGGTAAGTCGGGAATGCATCAGATATCAGGGAGGGGCGGGGATCTGCCGAAGAAGCAAGGCGGAGGGGGGACGAAGCCGACGCCGCGGATTCAGAACCGGCGAGCGTTCCACGATTATCACGTCATGGACAAGCTCGAAGCGGGAATCGAACTCGTCGGCAGCGAAGTGAAAAGCGTCCGCCAAGGAAAGGTACAACTCGGACAAAGCTTCGCCCAAATACGCGACGGCCAGGTAACACTCCACGGATGCCACATCGACGAGTACGTGGAGGCGAACAAGCTGAATCACGATCCGACGCGAAACCGGAGGCTGCTGTTGCATCGCCGGGAGATCCGACGGCTGATACAGCGAATACAGAAAGAGCAAGGCTCAACACTGATTCCGCTTGAGATTTATTTCAAGCGGGGCTATGCGAAAGTGCTGCTCGGAGTAGCGAAGGGCAAGAAGCTCTTCGATAAGCGAGCGGCCATCAAGGAGCGAGAAGCCAAACGCGGCATGGACCGGGCAATGCGACGATAGACAGACGACGGGAATTAACCACAGACAGCCCCAGCGCGGCAGAGCCGCAACCAAATCATGAAACGACTTGAGCACGAAGACACGAAGAAAAAAAACAAAAAAACTTCGTGTCCTTCGTTTCTTCGTGTCTTCGTGCTAAATTTTGTCAAGATAGAAAGAAGTTGCGCGATAGTAATACGGACAAACACAGACGCAGACAGGCGAAATGTTTCTTTTCCTCACACGACGCAAACGTATCCCCGGCGGCCTTCACTTCGGCCCGCCTGCCTGGCATCCCACTAAAATAGAAATCGCACAATCACCAGATCACCAGATCACCCAATCACCAGATCGCCCCCCCACCTCGCGCGCCGAGCTCATCGCCCTCCTCCATCGGATCAATCTTCATAACACCAGCGTCATCACCCCGGGTCTCCTCGAACAACTCGAGCGAGCTAAAGAGCGTAACATTCTTACGTTGGTTCTCAATCTTCTTCCCACGCAGCCCGAATTTGCTCTTCCTGCCGCCCTTTCGCGCATCGCTCTGCCCGAAATCCTCTCAGGACTCAACTGCATCCAAACCGTCCTCCAACCTCGGCGTACCCACATCGTCCTCGACCGCTACGACCTGCGTTCTCGCCGCATCTGGCGCCGCGTCCGCAAATCACAAAAAAAATCTCCCCTCCCTTATTTCACGCTCAAACCGCTCGTCAACCAATACCCCATTGCACACCCGACGCTGCTGATCCGCAAGCTCTTCGGTCGGCGTCTGGCCGTCGGAAAACTCCCCACCCGATTCAACTGCATCATCATCGATCCCGTCACCTGCTGGGCTCTCGGGCGTCACCTTCTCACAGGCCAACCCTTTACGCAGCGGCCCGTGCAGCTCTTTACCGCAGGTCCGAAAGAGGCCTCCGCTCGCCTCGTCTTGGCGGACCTGACCGAAACCGTTGAGCAACTCTGTCGCCGCTACGGCGTCATCCTGTCGGACGAGAAAATCCGAGCCGCGACCGTCAGGGAGCGACCATGCGACAATGCGGAAACGATACCTGTCGCTCCCTCACGGTCGCGGCTCGGATCGTCACATGCTGCCAAGCAGGTCATCCTCAACGGCATGCTTGCCGGGCAGCAGATCGATCCGCTGCAGACGACGATCACTTCCGCGACTGAAAGTATTTCCATCCGCGACTTGCCTGCTGCCGAAATTTCTGCGCCCTGCTTCGCTTGCGGATGGTGCGTCGATGTCTGCCCCACCGAACTGAACCCTGTCACTCTTTTCGAGATTGCCAGGCAGACCCAACAAGCCTCCTCCGAACCCCACACGCCTCAAGCCCGCGAAGCCATCCACTGCATCGGCTGCGGGTTGTGCTCCTACGTCTGCCCCACACGATTGCCGCTGACACAAGAAACCCTCCGTCTCCGCAACCTTGTCCAGCAATCCACCCCCTGAACCGCGTCGCCACCCCGAAGCCCAGGGATTGCAATCCCTGGGCTTTTTTTGCGGAACATTCAAGATTCCCGTCGCGTTATGCGATAGGAGTGGCATGGCCAAGAGGAGGAAACCGTTGGAGTAACACGCTACAATGAAACGATATTGGACCTTGAGGCATTCAAGGAGTTTTCGCAAGGAGAACCAATGACAGCGATGACTGAACAGTCACAGGCAATACAGACCAAACGTGATCGCGGACTCGACACTGAGCTCAAACGCAGACTCGTCGATCATTTCGATTTGATTAAACGTCCCAACGACCTCGTCCGTGTGACTCAAATCAGCAATCACCACTTCCGCGTGAATACGTTGAGTCCGATCCGTGCGTCGAACAGCGTCCTGCCGGCCTATCAGATTACGAAGAGCCAGTTTTTGCACGTCGAGAACAAGACCGGGGAATTAGTGATTAACGACCAAACTCGTCGTTAACCTCCCCCCGCAAAACAGACTCTTCCCAGGCTTCCGATGCCCTCGCAGTAAAACGCGAGGGCGTTTTCTTTTTACTGGCGCCCGTCAGTCCCCGGCTCTGCCGGGGGCTAACGAGTGGTTCGCCGCAGTACTTCGCGAATCTGCTGATCCCACGGCACATCCGTACAGGCCACCACATGATCGATTCGGAATTGGCCACAACGTGTTTTGATGAGTTCCAGAAACGCTGCCATTTCCTGACGGTATTCTTCACGGATCAGCTTCGGATCGATCTGCAGACGGGAGCCGTCCTCCATGTCCTCGAAGGTTACCGGTCGATTGCCGGGGAGTTCCAATTCGTTGCGATCGAGCACTTGCAGAACGATCATCTGGTGGCGAGCATGCTTGAGGTGCTGCAATGCCAGGAGAATTCGGTCGGTGTCGTCGAGCAGATCAGAGATGAGGATGACCAAGCCACGGCGAGGGACCTTGTTGGCGATCGTGTGCAAGGCGCCTGCGACGTTGGTCTGTTTCGACGGTGAGATGCGTTCGAGCTGTTTGAAAATCTCGTCCAGATGGCTCGCGCCATTCCCCTGCGGAATCTCCAGGCGAATGTCCGAGTCAAAAACGGTCAGTCCGACGAGGTCCTGCTGATTGGCCAGCATGTACGCCATCGACGCCGCCAGAACTGCGGCATATTCAAACTTCGTATGCCCCCCCGCCCCCTCCGGACCTGGCCTTGTCACCTTGTCTCCCCCGCTCCCCCCGTAGCTCATGGAGGCCGACGCGTCGAGGCAGATCATCGCCCGCAGATTCGTTTCTTGCTCGTATTGCTTGACGTAGTAGCGATCGGTGCGGGCCAGCACGGTCCAGTCCAGGTGCCTGATCTCATCGCCCGGCACGTATTCGCGGTGCTCGGCAAACTCGATCGAAAAGCCTTTGTGTGGCGATTTATGAAGCCCCGCGTAAACACCCTCGACCACGCCACGAACGGTGAGTTCCAGACTGCGAAGCTGTGCTGCCTGTGCGGGCTTGAAGAATTTGTAGCGGTGCATCGCCATGAGAGCAGTCTAAAGGAAGAAGCCAGGAGCTAGAAGCCAGGAGCCAGAAGTTTTGAACAAGCCCAAGCTTGAAGCCTTCTGGCTACTGGCTTCTGGCTTCTGGCTTCTTTTCAGTCAGGTTTTGGTGTTCGCGGAGGAGGGCGTCGAGGATGCCGTTGATGAAATTGCCGGAGTCTGCGGTGGAGTATTCCTTGCCGATGTTGATGGCTTCGTCGAGCACGACTTTTGGAGGCGTTTGAGGGAAATTGATAAGTTCCCAGGAGGCGAGGCGGAGGATGTTGCGGTCCACGATGGCCATGCGGTAGACGGGCCACTTGGCGGCGATGCGGCCGATCCATTCGTCGGCGGTGTCGCGGAATTTCCAGGTACTTTGGGCCATGAAACTGGCAATCTCACGGATTTTCGGATCGTTCGTCGTTTCGTTGACAAAAGGCACAAGACCCTCATCAAGGAAACAGTCTCCCTGGACATCAAGCTGATAGAGAGCCTGAAGAGCGATACGGCGTGCTTGTGAGCGTTCGTGAATCATTCTGGCTTCTGGCTTCTGGCTTCTGGCTTCTTCAGTTGTGCCATGATACTGGTCATGGAAATCGCGGCGAGTGCGGCATTCCAGCCGGCGTTGCCGGATTTGAGACCGGCGCGGTTGTGGGCCTGTTCGAGGGAGTCGCAGGTGATGATGCCGAAGATGGTGGGGACGCCTGTTTCGGGTCCGATGGCGCCGACGCCGCGGGAGACCTGGTTGGCGACGTGGTCGAAGTGAGCGGTTTCGCCGCGGATGACGCAGCCGAGGCAGAGGATGGCGTGGTAGTTGCCGGACTTGGCGAGATGGGCGGCGACGGTCGGGATCTCAAAGGCGCCGGGAACGGAGACCTGCGTGATCTGCGTGGGCTTGGCGCCGTGGCGAAGGAGGCAATCGACGGCGCCCTCGGCAAGGCGAAGGGTGATGAACGAATTGAATTCGGCAACGACGAGGACGTAGCGGTGGTTGGGATTGACGACCAAGTCGCCGGTGATGGTTTCGATCATGAGGAGTTTCCAGTTTCAAGTTTCGAGTTTATGATGCCTTGCGGCATAAGCGTGTATAGTGTATCGGAATATCGGTGGCGTTTCGATAGGACAGGGTATGACTCCGAAGGTGCAGTTTATCGTGACGTTCGGTTACCGCGCCAAGCCGGGCAAAGCGGCGGAGTTGGAGCGGTTGTTGCGGAACCGTGTGCCGATTTCTCGGACGGAGGCGGGGAACCTTGATTATCGGCTGTATCGCTCGACGACCGACGATCATGTGTTTTTTCTCTTTACGCGGTATACATCGGAGAAGAGTTTTGACGTGCACCTGTATCAGCCGTATACGCTTTCGGCGATGGCGGAGTTTGAGGAGTTGCTGGCGGATCCACCGCGGGTGGAGACGTATCAGTCGATTCTGGGGTGAGGGGAATCAGCCACAGGCGGATGACATGGATGGCCGCCGGCGTGTTTTATGAAGTATTTTTATCTACGTGCATCCATTGAAAATAGATATGGTGTTAAGGAGTGTGGACATTAAATTGTGCCATTTTTAGTGAATTCGTGAGTTGAGGAGCCCCGCATGGTAATGCGGGGCTTTTTTACTCGTTGCGAACGCCAAAGCCCCGCATGGCCATCTTGCTGTTACCCACATCTTTTGCCTCCTTATTCTGAATTCAACTGAGCACCGAGCATGATAAGTTGGAAGCTCTGCCAGCCGCGCCAGGCTCGCAGCCAGCCG
>Ga0123357_10000234_pt1 | contig 52576 bp, 52 predicted proteins | sample TergutEmb28metaG_FD_89873 | JGI IMG/M metagenome (GOLD analysis project Ga0123357, IMG submission 89873) | Embiratermes neotenicus P4 segment gut microbial communities from Petit-Saut dam, French Guiana - Emb289 P4 | ecosystem: Host-associated > Arthropoda: Insects > Digestive system > Gut ...
CCTGGCTGGAGAAGAACCGGCGGCTGTGGAAGAACTGCGAGCGAAAGCTCAACACCAGCTTGCAGTTCATCCATCTGGCATTCTTGGGGTTATTGCTCAGGAGATCGTAAACGGGCTCTAAGACACGGAAAAGGCAAGCGTATCGATTCTGACCATCGTTTTGCCGAGGGCCTTGAGCGCATTGCTTGCGCTACAGGCGATAACCCGGGAACATAACCGGGAACGCGCGCCGGGTTTCCGGTGCCTCGGCGTGGACAGATTTTTCTAAAATTGTTTGATTGAAGTGAGAGGAAACACGATGAATGTTGCTTTGACCCGTGCCGATTTCGAGCGCGTCATGGTTCCGAACTACGCGCCGCAGCAATTCATTCCGGTTCGCGGGGCGGGCTCGCGCGTTTGGGATCAGGAAGGGCGCGACTACATCGATTTCGGCGGCGGAATCGCCGTAACCTGTCTTGGGCATGCCCACCCGGCGCTGGTCGCGGCACTGACCGAGCAGGCGGGCAAGCTGTGGCATTTGTCGAATGTGTATACCAATGAACCGGCGCTGAAGCTCGCGGCTCGGCTTGTCGAAAAAACTTTCGCGGAACGCGTGTTCTTCGCCAATTCCGGGGGCGAGGCTAACGAGGCGGCGCTGAAACTCGCGCGCCGCGTGGCGCATGACCGCTTCGGCCCGGAGAAGCACGAGATCATTGCTTGCGAAGGCTCGTTCCACGGGCGCACGTTCTTCACCGTGTCGGTCGGCGGCCAGCCCAAGTATTCGGCGGGTTTCGGCCCTGTGCCGGAGGGCATCACGCATGTGCCGTATAACGATTTGAAAGCGGTTGCGGCGCGGATTTCGCATAAGACGAGCGCCGTGATCGTCGAGCTGGTCATCGGCGAGAGCGGCATCGTGCCCGCCTCGCACGAGTACATTCAGGGCTTGCGCGAGCTGACGCGTACACATAACGCGGCCCTGATTTTCGACGAGGTGCAATCCGGCATCGGCCGCACCGGCAGGCTCTTCTGCTATGAGCACTATGGTGTCGCGCCGGATATCCTAACGAGCGCCAAGGGACTTGGCGGCGGTTTCCCGATCGGCGCGATGCTCACGACCGCCGAGTGGGCGCAGCACTTTTCGGTTGGCACGCATGGCTCGACCTATGGCGGCAACCCGCTTGGCTGTGCGGTCGGGAATGCGGTGCTCGATATTGTCGATACGCCCGAGGTGCTTGCCGGCGTGCTTTCGCGTGCCGATGCGATGGCCGCGAAGCTCAACGCAATCGGTGAGAAAAGCGGTGCCTTCTCCGAACTGCGCTATCGCGGGCTTTGGTTCGGCTGGCAACTCAAGCCCGAATTTGCCGGCCGCGCGGGCGAAGTGCTGGCGGCGGCTGCGCGGGAGGGCGTGATGGTCTTGCTGGCCGGGCCGGATATCGTGCGCATGGCGCCGTCGCTGATCATTACCCACGATGAAATGATGGAGGGTTTGGTGCGGCTGGAGCGCGCGGTGCTGTCCTTGTTCAAGGGCTGAGCGTTACGCGGATGCTGATCCGACCGATCGCCGCGAGCGATTTGCCCGCTTTGATCGAACTCGCCCGCAGTGCCGGCGTCGGGGTGACGACACTCCCGCCGGATGAGGGGCGGCTGGTGCGGCGCATCGAAATTTCGCAGCGCTCTTTCTCCGGCGAACTGGCGCCTGCCCACGCGAATTATCTGTTCGTGCTTGAAGACGAAACGCAGCGGCGTCTGGCCGGCACAAGCGGCATCGTGTCCGCCGTCGGCCTCGATGAGCCCTGGTACAACTACCGTGTCGGCGCCGCCGTTCATTCTTCGCGCGAAATCGGCGTCTATCGTCAATTGCAGACTTTGTTCTTGACGAATGATTTAACCGGCAGCAGCGAGCTGTGTTCGCTCTTCCTCGATCCCGCCTATCGCCGCGACGGCAATGGCGCGTTGCTTGCGAAGTCGCGTTTCCTGTTCCTCGCCGAATTCCGGCAGCGTTTCGCGCAAAACGTCATCGCCGAATTGCGTGGCGTGTCCGATGCGCGGGGGCGTTCCCCTTTTTGGGAGAGCCTGGGCCGGCATTTTTTCCAGATGGATTTTTCGCGTGCCGACTACCTTTCCGGCGTGGGCAACAAGAGTTTTATCGCCGAACTGATGCCGCAGCATCCGGTCTACTCGGTGTTTCTGTCGCAAGAGGCGCAGGCAGCGATCGGCGAAGTGCACCCCGCAACCCGCCCGGCGCGCGCGATGCTCGAAGCCGAGGGTTTTCGCTATCAGGGCTATATCGACATCTTCGACGCCGGCCCGGCCGTCGCGAGCCCACTCGAAGCGATTCGCTGCGTGCGCGAGAGCATCGTCGCCGAGGCGTGTGCCGGAAATATCGAGCAGGCATCGCGCTGGCTGGTTGTGAATCGGTCGGAACAGAATTTCCGCGCAGTGCTTGCGTCCGCAACGCTCAATGAGGGGCGCTTGATGCTGCATGGCGAAGCCTTGCGGCGGCTCAATATCGGCGTCGGCGATAGCGTGCGGGCGGTTAGGTTGAGCCACCGGGCTTGAGCTTGTGAGCACATTCGAGGCGAATTTCGATGGTCTGGTCGGTCCGACCCACAACTACGGCGGACTTTCCCGCGGCAATGTCGCCTCGCTCGCGCATGACGGCGCGGCGTCGAATCCGAAACAGGCGGCGCTGCAAGGGTTGGCGAAAATGAAAGCGCTGGCCGAGCGCGGCTTTCGCCAAGGGGTATTGCCGCCGCAGGAGCGCCCGGATATCGCGGCTCTGCGGCGGCTGGGTTTTTCGGGCGCCGATTCCGATGTGCTGCGGGCGGCGGCGCGCAGCACCCCGCAACTGCTGCCGCAAGTCGGTTCGGCTTCCTGCATGTGGGCCGCGAACGCGGCGACGGTGAGCCCTTCGGCCGATACCCGCGATGGCCGGGTGCATTTCACGCCGGCGAATCTGAATAGCAAGTTTCACCGTTCGATCGAGCACCCAACGACGGCGCGCATTTTGCAGGCGATTTTCCCGGCGGGACGCCATTTTGCGCATCATACGGCCTTGCCGGATTGCGCCCTGTTTGGCGACGAGGGCGGGGCCAATCACACGCGCCTGTGTGCGGAGTACGACGCGGCGGGCGTCGAGCTTTTCGTTTACGGCCGCGCAATGTCCGGCAACGGGCCGGCGCCGCACCGCTTTCCGGCGCGTCAAACACGCGAGGCGAGCGAAGCGGTGGCCCGCCTACATGGCTTGGCGTCGGGGCGGACCGTCTTCGCGCTGCAAAATCCCACCGCCATCGATGCCGGAGTGTTTCATAACGATGTGATCGCCGTCGGCAACCGCAACGTCTTGTTTTTCCACGCGCAGGCGTTTCACGACAAGGCCGACGTGCTGGCTGCCTGCGCGCGGGCCTTGTGCGATACGCCGCTGGTGGCGATCGAAGTCCCCGAGGCGACGCTGAGCTTGCAGGATGCCGTCGCCAGCTATCTTTTCAACAGCCAGCTCTTGAGCCGCGCCGATGGAAAGATGCTGCTCGTCGTGCCGGAAGAATGCCGGCGCAACGCAAAGGTCGCGTCTTATCTCGACGGTTTGCTGCTTTCCGGCGGCCCGATTGCGGAAGTGCTGGCGTTCGATTTGAAGCAGTCGATGCAGAACGGCGGCGGGCCGGCCTGTCTGCGTTTGCGCGTCGTTCTCAACGATCTCGAAGCGGCGGCTGTGACGCCGGGAGTGTGGCTGAGTGAAACGCTCTATCCGCGTCTGACGGCCTGGGTCGAGCGCCATTACCGCGACCGGTTGACCGAGGCCGACCTGGCCGATCCGCAGCTCTTGCTCGAAAGCCGCACGGCACTCGATGAACTGACGCGCATTTTGGGCGTCGGCGCGGTTTATCCGTTTCAGCTTGCGTAATGTTTTGGCGGTGAATCACTCCAAGTTGAAGCTTGGGCTTATGCTTTGCCCTGGCGTTCAATGCAATGTCGTGGCGGTCTTATGCGCTTAAGCGGAATCCTGATCGAAAATTTTCGCGGTATTCGCCGGCTTCAATTCGAGCTGGAGCCGACAACTTTATTGATCGGCGAAAACGAAGTCGGCAAAAGCGCCGTGCTCGGCGCGCTGAAACTTTTGCTCGGTGCCTGGCCCGCCGGCGTTCCTCCGCTGCGGGCGAGCGACCATCACCAGCCTATTGTCGGGGAGGCGCGTGGCGCTTTGCGGGTCGAGCTGTTGTGCGCCGAAGCGTACATCGACGAATGGTCGGAGCCGGGGAATGCCGTGTTGGCCGCGGCGAGCGGCATGATGCCCGATGGGCTGCGCGGTTTCGCGCTTGGCTTCGCCGCCCCGCACGGGAGCCAACACGGTCAGTGGCATGTGCGCCCGTACCGGCAGAATGAGCGCGAAGCGCCCAGGCCGCTGATCGAACTGGTGCGCCAGCGCTGCCCGCTGTTGCGCATCGATAGCGGCGATCTCGAAGGGCTCGGCGAAGCGATCGAGCCGACCGGCCGGGACCGTCTGCGGGCGGCCGCCGGCCGTTACTGGACACGCGTCGCGAATGGTGAAACCGATGAGCATCGGGTCGAAGATCCGCTTGAGCAGGCCGGGCTCGATCATGCGGCCTACATTCTGCGGCGCTGCCTGCCACATTTCGCGGCGGATGCGACGACGGCCGATGCGCGGATCGCCGAAGCGCTGGGGCATGGCGATCCGCCGCTGTCGCCGGCCGGGAGCGCCGCGCGCAAACTTGCGATACTGATGGTCGCGGCCGCTTTGTCGCCCGACGGCGGGAGCGCCGGGCTGCAACCGGGCACCGAGCCGGTCCTATTGATCGAAGACCCCGAATCGCATTTGCACCCCATAACTTTGGCGGCGTTGTGGAGCTTGCTCGAAGCGATCCGGCTGCAAAAACTGGTGACGACGCAATCGGGCAGCCTACTCGCGGCGGCGCCGTTGGCGGCGCTCAGGCGTCTGGTGCGCTACCGCGGCGAAGTGCGCGCGTTCCGGGTGCGCACCGAACGCTTTCAAATGGAAGAACTGCGCAAGTTCAGTTACCACTTGCGCGTGCGCAACGGCATTGCGACGTTCGCGCGCGTTTGGCTGCTCGTCGAAGGCGAAACCGAATTCTGGGCTTTGCCCGAACTGGCGCACATTTTGGGTTACGACTTCGCGCAGGAAGGCATCGCGTGTGTCGAGTTCGCCCAATGCGGTCTGCCGCCCTTGATCAAAATGGCCAATGAACTCGGCATTCAGTGGCATGTGCTGGCCGACGGCGATCGGGCGGGGCATGCGTATGCGCAATCGGCGCGTGCGCGTCTGGCCGATGACCGTATCGAGGAACGCTTGACGCTGCTGCGCGAGCAGGACATCGAACACTGTTTTTGGGAAGCCGGTTTTGCGCGGGTTTATCAAAGCGAAGCCGGGCTCATGCCCAAAACCGAGTTCAAACCGCATCGCGTCATTGCGCGGGCGATCCGGCGGCGTAGCAAACCCTATCTGGCTTTCGCGGTGCTGGCCAGCGTGGCCGAACAAGGGCCGGCGAGCGTGCCGCGAGCGCTGGCCGGGATGATCGAAACATGCGTCCGGCTCGCGCGCGAAGCGCCAAAACGTGCGCTGGAACAAACTCTCGCGAATGATTCCGATCCGGGCTTGATCGCGCCGAAGCGGCGGCGTAGCGTCACCAAAGCATAGCGTTCTGCCTGAGGGTGCGATGATCAAGCTCGGATTCTGCGGTGCAGTTGGTGAAGTCACGGGGTCCGGCTATTGGCTCGAAACGCCGCGGGCGAATCTCCTGATCGATTTTGGCCTGTTCCAGGGCGGACGCGACGACGAGTCGAGCGCAAGTCTCGCCATGCATGGCGAGCCTAGCGAGACAGGCATTTCTGGCGCCAAAGGCGCCTCCGATTGGTGGCGAGGCGGCCCCAAGCTTCAGCTTGGGGCGACTCACAGCGAAGGTCGCAACCGGGTGATTGCGCCGGTCCAGCCACGCGCCTTGGCCGCAACGGTGCTGACGCATGCGCACCTCGATCATTCGGGCCGCTTGCCTTTGCTTGCCGCGCATGGCGCGCGTGCGCCGGTTTTCGCCACACCGGCGACGATCGATCTCGCGGAAATCCTGATGCTCGATTCGGCGCGCATCGCCGAAGAAGACACGACGCGCGCCAACCGCCGCCTGCGCCGCGCGGGACGCCGCGAGTTGACGCCGCTATATACGGTCGAAGATGTCACCCGCGTGGTGCGCCGCTTTGCCCCGCTGCCCTATGACGAAGTGCGGCAGATCGCGCCCGGCGTGACGCTGCGCTTTTTCGAGGCCGGGCACATTCTCGGCTCGGCATCGATCGAACTGCGCATCGAACGCGAGGGCGATAAACCGTTCGTGCTGGTTTTTTCCGGCGATCTGGGCGGGCGGGACGCGCCGATTCTGCGCGACCCCGAAACGCCGCCGCACGCCGACGCCGTAGTGCTCGAATCGACCTATGGCGATCGCAGGCGGCCCGCGCGCGCCGATGCGCAGGCCGCCTTGCAGGCCCTGATCCGCCGCGCGATTGCCGAACAGCGCCGCATGATCGTGCCCGCTTTTGCCGTTGGGCGCACTCAGTTGCTGCTCTACGAACTGGCGCATGCCTTCCGCGAAGGCATTCTGACGCCGTTCCCGATTTATCTGGATAGCCCGATGGCCACGCGCGCCAGTGCGATCTATGCGCGCCATGCCGAACTGTACGACAGGGAAGCGCGCGCGCTGGGCTGGCACGGGCAGGTGCCGGACACCTTGCGTATTGTGGGCAGCGCGGCCGAATCCCGCGAACTCAACGACAACCAGGATTTCTGTATGATTTTGAGCGCCTCGGGCATGTGCGAAGGCGGGCGGGTGCTACACCATTTGCGGCACAACCTGTGGCGCGAGAACGTGATGGTGATTCTGCCCGGCTATATGGCGCCGGGGACTTTGGGGCGCCAGCTCGTCGAAGGCGCGCGCGAGGTCGAAATTTTCGGCGAGCCGATCGCTGTGCGGGCGGAGATCGTTCCGCTCGAAGGCTTTTCCGCGCATGCGGATCAGCAAGAGTTGCTGGATTGGCTCGCACCGCTCGCCGCGCAACAGCCGCGCGTGATTCTGACGCATGGCGAAGACCCCGCGCGCGAGGCTTTGGCCGCGTGCATACAAGAGCGTTTCGGCCTCGCGCCGGAGCGTCCCCAGAGCGGGGAATCCTTGATTCTCGACGCATAGTCAGGGGGCGAGCGGATGCTCGTTCAAGTATTGGCGCAAAGCAGCATTCACGCGAGTCTGCCAACCCTTGCCAGTGGACTTGAAGGCATCCAGTAGATCGGCATCAAGCCGGATAGCGGTGAATACCTTGGTCTCGTCGGCCTTCGGACGGCCGCGGGGGCGCTTGGCGACCAGCGCAGCATACATTTCGGGCGGAAGCACTGCGCTTGCTGGCTTTGCCTTTGCAAAATCATCCGCCGTCCATTCATGGCTGTCAGGGTCAGCCGCAATGCCAGCATTGATCGCTGCGTCCTCGTCCGGCGTTGGGTAGATCGTTCCAGGTTTAAGTTTCGGCATAACGGTTCACCTCTCTTGCGTTTGCCTTGCGCAGACTGATAACGCGGACGGCATCATTACGCAGGCAATAAACCATCACATGCAGGCGCTCGCTAATGTAGCCGGTGGCTTCGAATCGCTGTTCGGCATACTGCTTGCGCGTGTCCTCACGAACCACCGCGGTTTCCCACTCGAAGCCGTCAACCTCGGCTAGCGACAAACCATGCTTGTCGAGCTTGCTTTCGTCTTTGGTAGGATCGAATTCGTAGTTCACAATAATTATTGTATAAACAATAAAAAAGCACGTCAAATATTTTTGTATAAACAATAAATAATGGAATTCGCTTTTTTGGAGGGGGTAGCGCCTCAGTTTCAAATTCAAACTGAGGCGCCGTTAGTGGAATAAAGCGGTTTGTGAGGCGGCGCGTTAGGAGATAAAGCTCGTCGGAGCAAACACGAATACCGCCATCGCAATGACGACGACAGGCAGCGCGACGATCAATACCTTCTTGTTCAGGCGCAGAAGGCTTCTACTCATTTCGATGTTCCCGCTCCTGCCGGGGGCATCGGCTTATGTAGATCGACCGTTTTCAGCACCTCCAGGAACTGAGCGATGTTGTTCTGAACGGCCCGGTTGACGGACTCCACGGCGCGACGAGGGCCCGCCAAGGAATAATCGAAGGGCGTCGTGCCAGAAGAAGCGATGTCCTGAGTGAATAGGATCTCGCCCGTCTTGCGGTCGATGATTTCGTATCGGGCTGCCGTTTCCGTTGTCATCGAAATACCGGCCCCGGGAAGATCGAGTTTCAGAATTTTTACGGAAAGATTGACCTTCCTCTCCGCGTCATCCCGGAAAATGGCCGTCCTGTTCAACGTATCGTTCAGCCCCGACTGCCAGAGTTTAGCAATGCCTACCTCCGTTCCATCGGGGATTTTCCCGGTTCTTTCCTCGGGACTGGCAAGCGTCACGCTCGTCGACTTCAGATCGGCTTCGATTTTCTTCTGCGAGATGCCGACATTCGGAACGGCAAAGTTCATCGGCGGAAGCGTAATGCAGCCAGACAGAAAAGCGGCTACAAACGCCACGACTGCGAGATGCTGGATTTTCATTTTGATTGGTCCTGAAAATGGAAACTAGAAAGCAAGAAATGCCGTAGGCCGCGGAATGACGCGCAGCGCAATTCCAGCCCTTCGATCCGGCTTTGCATGGGCGGGGTGACGCGGATAAGCGTATCCACGGTGCAGGATTCCCGCGATGCGCAGGCGAAAAAGGCCAGGTTCTGTTCACACAGAGCCCGGCCTGTTCGTGATCCTGCCTCGCTCAGCGGGCGATGATGGCAATAGACCGAGGGTAGCCGTCAGTAGAAACAGGCGAACCAACTGCCGTCAGCGATCCATTGGTATTGATGGCGTAAGCCGAGACATGATACGGCCAACTCACTACATAAACGAAGCTGCCGCTCGGATCGACCGCGACAGACATAGGGCTGTCGCCCGTGGGAGGAGAAAGAGGCAAACCGACCGCTGTCAGCGACCCATCGGCCGCGATGGCGTAAGTCGAGATACTGCCGCCCGTCACATAAACAAACCTGCCGCTGGGATCGACCGCAACAGACCGAGCGCCTGTGCCAAAAGAACCAATCGCTGTTAGTGACCCATCTGTCTTGATGGCGTAAGCCGAGATGCCGCCGTTCGCCACATAAACGAAGCTGCCGCTGGGATCGACCGCAATAGAACCAGAGGTGACGCTGTCGCCGCCGCCCGCGCCAAAAGAACCAAGCGCTGTTAGCGTTCCATCGGCCTTGATGACGTAGGCCGAGATGCCGCTGCTATTCGCTACATAAACGAACTTGCCGTTGGGATCGACCGCAAGAGAGGTAGGGCCGGAGCCCGTGGCAAAAGAACCAAGCGCTGTCAGCGATCCATTGGCTTGGATGGCGTAGGCCGAGACATCGTTGCTGCCGTTATTTGCCACATACACGAATCTGCCGCTGGGATCGACCGTGACAGACCGAGGGGCGGCGCCTGCGGCAAAGCGCGAATCAACCGTTGTTAGCGACCCATCGGCTTTGATGGTGTAGACCGAGACATCGTTGCTATGGTTATTCGCCACATAAACGAACCTGCCGCGGGGGTCGACCGCAATAGACCAAGGGGTGAGTTCTGAGATGTAGGTCGCACGGAAAGGCGAACCCGGAATCGGCTTGAGCGTTCCATCGGCCTCGATGGTGTAGGCCGAGACGCTGTTGCCGAAGTCACTCGCTACATAGGCAAACCGCGTAGACGTCGAGGGATTTGAACCGCCGCCATCGTTGCCGTTGCCACCGCTGCCGTTGTCGCCAGAATTGCCACCGCCACCACCGTTGTTCCCGCCACCGCCAGCAACGGAAGAAACCGGGTCTCCGCCGCCGCTACCGCCTCCGCCGCACGCGGCCAGGGCGGCGATGAGGACGACGCTCAAGGCCCATTTAAAATGATTGATTATTGCTCTGGGGGGGGGGGGTGAAAGAAACTTTCATTGTAACGCTCCTCGCCTCATAGGGAAAACTTGAAATGACGGAAACAGCCATGAACCGCTCCAGGCCGAAACTTGGTGTTTGCGCGCGACTGATCGATGCAACGCAACGCAAAACCCCGCGAGCATAGATGAAAGCAAGTGTTACCGCCAGTTACGTATTCACCCGGCATTTCTTCGCATGACGCCCCAAAACCTTGTGGGCATCACGTTTGTTGTGCAGTAAGCCGGGAGGCGCCTGAATCGCAAACAATTGTTACGTGAATTACTCCAAGCTGAAGTATGGGGTTTCTTCTCCACGCAGCGGGAGCGCCACAGGGCAATCGCACGAATGCCAATGCCATGAAAAACCACCCCTCCCCAACCCTCCCCTTCGAGCTGCGCCCGAAGGGGAGGGAGCAAAACCGACAGCCTGCGCGGGTCGAAGGTTTTTTCCCTCCCTTGCGCACAGCGTCGGGGAGGGGTTGCCGGCCACGGATAACAGCATTCATGCGATTGCCTTGGTAGGCGCCTATTTATTTGACATTGTTCTACAAGTAGGGCCTTGCAAAATTCATAGGTTTGTTTTTGTGTTGTCGCTGCGTGGCGACATTAAATCCTCTGGTTTTTGTTTATTGTTGTTTTTAAAAACTTTTGTGTGTCGCTGTTGGGCGACATTGGGCCTGGCGGGGAAAAACGCTCAAATTGCAGGTCTAGTCGGCCGCTGTCTTGAAGCTGGCGGGTTCCAACTGATAGCGCGAGAGCAGGCGGTAGAACTCGGTCCGGTTGCGTTTGGCGAGCCGGGCGGCATGGGCGACATTGCCTTCGGTCAGGCGCAGCAGGCGGATCAGATAATCGCGTTCGAAGCGTCGCCGTGCATCTTCGAAAGACTCGATTTCCGTGAAGTCGCTTTGGATGGCGCGTTGCACCAGCGCCGCCGGCACGATGGCAGTCGTCGAAAGGGCAACCGCTTGTTCCACCACGTTGAGCAATTGCCGCACATTCCCGGGCCAGGGTGCGCCGACGAGCAGTTCCATCGCGTCGGGCGCGAAGCTGTTGACCGGCCGGCGATAGCGCCGGGCGAGCCGTTGCAGGAAGTGATTGGCGAGCAGCGGAATGTCTTCGCGCCGTTCCGAGAGCGGCGGCAGCGCGAGCGATATGACGTTGAGCCGGTAGTAAAGATCGTCACGGAAACGGTTTTCGGCACGTGCCTGGTCGAGGTTTTGATGGGTGGCCGAAATGATGCGCACATCGATCGGCACGCTGCGCGTGGCGCCGACCGGTCTGACCTGGCGTTCTTCGAGCACGCGCAGGAGTTTGACCTGCAAGGGTAAAGGCATGTCACCGATTTCGTCGAGAAACAGCGTGCCGCCTTTGGCGGCCTGAAACAGCCCTTCGTGATCGCGGTGCGCGCCGGTGAAAGCGCCTTTGACGTGGCCGAACAGTTCGGATTCGAGCAGGGGTTCGGGGATCGCGCCGCAATTGACCGCCAGGAAATGGCCGTCCGCGCGGTTGCTGGCCTTGTGAATCGCGCGTGCGAGCAGTTCTTTGCCCGAACCGCTGGGGCCCGAGATGAAAACGCTGACTTCGCTATTCGCGACGAGTTTGGCCTGTTGGAGAAAGGTCTCCATTTTCGAGCTGCGTGTGATGATTTCTTCACGCCAGGCGTTGTCGCTGTCTTCGCCCGCACTTGTGCGCCCGGCGACATTGACCGCTCTGCGCAGTTGGGCAATCAGTTCGGGGGCGTCGTAAGGCTTTGTCAGGTAACCGAAAACGCCGCGGCGCATGGCTTCGACCGCATCGGGAATGCTGCCGTGCGCCGTCAGGACGATCACCGGAAGGGAGGGGTGCTGGTGGTGGATCTGGTCGAACAGGGCCATTCCGTCGATGCCCGGCATACGCAGGTCGGTCACGACGACATCGGGCCGGACCGTTTCGAGCGACGCTTGGGCGGCTTCCGCGCTCGATGCCGGCGCGACTTCGAAGCCGTTGGCCTTGAGCCGGATCGCCAGCAGGCGGAGCAGGTCGGGGTCGTCGTCGACGAGCAGAACGCGCGGGTTGGATTTGTTCATTGGGGTCGAGTGTTGCGGTCCAGCATTTTTCGCTCGATTTCCCGGATCGCATCGAGTTTTTTCTGGAGTTGCTCGTTGGTCTGTTGCTGGGCGTCGGCGCGGCGGGTTTCATCGCGCAGCTTTTGCTGGCTGTTGTTCAAAGCCTCGTCGAGCCGCCGGTTTTCCTGCAAACCGAACAGGAGAATGGCCGCGATCGGATGAATCCGGCCACGGCCATTCGTTTCGCCCGGCGTGACATCGAGCAATACGATTGCGCGGTTGCGATCACCATGTGGAGCAGGTGCCAGCGCGTAAAAGGCGGCCAGGCGGAGCCGGTTTTCCTCACTGCGCGCGCTGCTCCATGCCTTGCGTAATGCTTCGCCGCGAACGTTCAGTTCGTTGGGGGGCAGGGTACGGTAACCCGCAACTTCTTCCAATAACCCCGCAAGTTCGAGTTGCTTGGCGGTTACGACTTCTTCGAGACGTGTCTGTGGCGCGGCAGCGGACGATGGCTGCGCGTCGGCAAGCGACGGCGGCACGGTATTACACGCGCTTAAGCCGAGAAGCCCAAGCAAGATGATGGTTTTAGCGCTGTGCCTCATGATGCTTCGCTAAATTTAGCCGGCAGGCGGAGCCTGACTCTTGAGCCGGTTGGGTGATTGTTGAGCAGAATGACGTCGCCGCCGTGGGCGACGACAAGCTCTTTAACGATGGATAAACCCAGGCCGCTGCCTTTTACGGAGTTGTTGTCGGCCGGTGTGATGCCCTGGAAGAAAGGTTCAAAGACGCGTTGCTGCGCCTCTTGTGGAACGCCCGGGCCGAAATCCGCGACCTCAATGATGATCCAACGCCCGTCCGCTCTGGCTTCAAGCTGGATTACGCTGTTCTGCGGCGCGTATTTGATCGCGTTGGAGATCAGGTTGTCGAGGATGACACGCAATTTTTCCGCGTCCGCGGCAACCGTCAAATCGGCGCCTTTGGTCTGTAAGGCAATGTGTTTTGCGGTCAGCGCAAGCTGGTGGTCGCGCGCCAGCGTGTTGAAAATATCGCTCAGCACAACGGGCTTGAGTTCCAAAACCGCGGGCTGGAAACGGATGCTGCTGTAATCGAGCAGGTTTTCGATCAGTTGTCGCAATCGGATGGTGTTGTCGCGCAGGATATCGGCGATTTCACGCTGCTCGGGATTCAAGGCGCCGCCAACGCCGTCGAGCAATAGTTGCGAGCCTTCATAGACCGCCGTGAGCGGGGTTTTCAATTCATGCGATACGTGATGCAAGAAGCGGGTTTTTTGCGCCTCGACTTCCGAGAGCCGCAGCCGCAGCCATTCGAGTTGTTCGGCGATGATTTCCAGATCACGCGGACCGCGGATGCTAATGGGCTGGTCCGAGAGGCCGTCGCCAAGGCGGCGAATAACGGCCGAGAGCCGCTTGATTGGACGGTGCACGAGAACGATCAGACCGAAACCGAGCGCCAAGGTGATCGGCCCCAGGGTAGAAAGACGCAGCAGCGTGGAGCGGCGGGCGCGTTCGGTTTGTTGGCGCATCGCTTCCGTTTCGGCGCTGGTGCGGTTGTCGATGACTTGCGTCAGGGTATTCACATGCGCCGTCATCTGATCAAAAGTCGCGCCCAGCATCCGGCCATCGGTAAGGGGATTGTCGGGATGGCTGATTGCTTTCCAGACGGCGGCTTCCTGGCGTTTGATTTCGCGGATGGGTATGCGCAGGCTGTCTTCCGCAGAGAAGTCGCCCAAACGCGCCAGGGTTTCGAACATGCGGTCGCGCAGCGTCGTGTAGTCTTCCAGGCCCGCTTGGTCGTCGAGTACGAGTTGCTGACGCGCGAGGCGTTCAAGGCCCACGAGCACTTCGGACAACTGGCGGGCGTCGCGTGTAGCAGATACGGAACGGTCGATGACGTTCTGACTGCGGACAGCCATCTTGTCGAGCGAAACCAAGGCATCTATCAACGCGATGACAAGTGGAATCGCCGTCAGTATCAAGCCCGCGACTAAAAGTGAGAGAAGAGAACCCCGAAATCTCACCCGCCGCCCCGAACTCCTGGCTGCTTCAAGCCATTGCGGGGACCGCGGCAAATAAGCCGCTCTCCTGGCATGCTGGACTGATTATCTGCGTTGCTGCGCTGCGTTGCTGACGCCGGCGTTCTATGGTCGGCACAGATCTGAGTGCGCTCAGGGGGGTGTGGAGTAGCACGGCAGGTGCACCAACGCGTTCGCATAAGGTTTCTTGGCCTTTGATCTGGAAACCCATGACACGCCGGTAAAAAGCGGCATGTCTGGGATGGCATTCTACAAACACCTCGGTCGACGCGGTCGGGTGATAGCCTACACGGCAAGCGATTTCGATCATCGGGTCGAGAATATCGAGGATGTTCAAATCGGTATCCATCGCCAGGCGGCTGAACTCGGCAACGCAAGCTCCCGCGCTGCGGCGAGCATCGATTTCGGTTTGGTAACGGGCGTCGGCGAGCAATCCTTCGCCACGGTCCATGCGTAAGGTTACCGTACCCAGCGCGCGCGTGCTATCCATTGCGACTATGACGATTTCATTTTCCCCAATGCTGCGCTCCAGGGATGCGTCGTGCGCGAGAAACCCTGCGCTGCGGTATTGCCGCTCCACGAGCGCATGCGCCTGGTCGAGTTGCCAAACCGATCGCGCAACTCCGACATACAGGTCGTCGGTGCGGATTTCATGCGCAGACTCTGCTGCCAGCCGCTGGAATATTTCGATAAATCCTGCGGCGAAGCGCGCAGCAAGATGCTGAGACGGATGTGTGTCGAGTATCTGGGGGGCACGCATTAAGGCGGGCTCAAGTGCTGCATTGAGCATTTACTTTGGTCTCCGGGTTTCGGAAAAAATCTCCAGAACCCTGAAGCAACATTCATGCAAAGTAGAGGAATGAATTGTATGTATATGATTTTGTGTGATTTTTAATTTTGCGGTTTAGTGTGTTTGTCGCTTGATAGCGACGGTTTTTTGGGCTGAATCGTTTGTCATAACGCCCGGTTCGCGCCGAACCCCTGTCATAATCCCCGCTTGTCCTGTCGGCCTTGGGTTCGTCCGTGGAATACATTCTTCAATTTGTCGACCTCATCCTGCACCTGGATCGCCATCTCGATGTCCTGCTGGCGACGTATGGGGTGTGGATTTACGTGATTTTGTTCGTGGTGATTTTTTGCGAGACGGGTCTGGTGGTGACGCCTTTTCTCCCCGGAGATTCGCTGCTGTTCGTCGCCGGCGCTTTGGCGGCCAGGGGCGGGATCGATATTTCGATACTCGGCGCGAGTTTGTTCGCCGCGGCGGTTTTGGGCGACAACCTGAACTACTGGATCGGCCGTTCCATTGGCGCGCGGGTTTTCCGCTGGGAAAAATCGCGCCTTTTCAATCGCGCGGCCTTCGATAAAACGCATGCGTATTTTGAGAAGCATGGCGGCAAAACAATCATCGTGGCGCGCTTCATGCCGATCGTGCGGACCTTTTCTCCCTTCGTCGCGGGGGTTGGCAAGATGACTTATGCGCGTTTCCTGCCCCTGGATATTCTGGGCGGCGCGCTGTGGATCTTCAGCTTGACGCTGGCGGGCTACTGGTTCGGCAATTTGCCCTGGGTTAAACAGAATCTCAGCTTCGTTATTTTTGGAATAATCGGACTTTCCCTTTTGCCGCTTTTGATCGCCTATTTGCGCGCCAAGCTGGCGCCCAAAGGCGCGGCTTAAGATCCAAGCGCTATCTGCAATGAAAAATATCGTTGTCCTTATCTCTGGCCGTGGCAGCAATATGGAAGCCATCGTGCGGGCGCAAATTCCCGGCGCCCGGATTGCCGCGGTTATTTCCAATCGGCCCGACGCCGCCGGCCTTGAGTTCGCACGCTCGCACGGCATCGCGACCGGGGTGTTGAATCATCGGGATTTTTCCGATCGGGCCGCGTTCGATACGCGCCTGTTGGCCTTGATTGATAGCCATGCGCCCGATCTCGTGGTTCTGGCGGGTTTCATGCGCGTGCTGACGCAGGGTTTTGTCGAGCACTACGCGGGACGTTTGCTCAATATTCATCCTTCGTTGCTGCCAAGCTTTCCCGGCCTGCATACGCATGCGCGCGCGCTGGAGGCCGGAGTCGGTTTACATGGCGCAACGGTTCATTTCGTGACAGCCGATCTCGACTGTGGTCCCATCGTCATTCAAGCTGCGGTGCCCGTGTTGCCGCATGACGACGAAAACGCTCTGGCCGAGCGTGTGCTGGCGCAGGAGCATCGAATCTATCCGCAGGCCGTGCGCTGGTTTGTCGAGGGGCGGATACGCCTCGACGGACAACGGGCCGTTGTCGAAGGAGGGACATATATGCCGTCAGCGAGCTGTGTTACCCCCGCATTGGAGTATTGATTGAAGCTTGGCTGGCTTGTCGGCCGGCGCGCGGGCGGGTTTGGGATTGCGCTGACCGTCTCGATTCTGTTCCACCTATTATTGCTGTTCGCGCCCGCATGGCAGGTTCCCGTAAGCGTGGAGCCGGTCCGGATCGAGGCAAGCTTGAGAATGCCGCCGACACGGCTTGCCGCGGTCAAGCCTGTGGAACAGCCGGCTACGCAGCAAAAAAAACCGGCGCTCAAGCCAATCAAGCATAAAGCCGCCGCGAATGCGCTGCATGCCGGAGCGCAACCCAAAGTTTTGGCTTCCGCGGAAAAAACCGCACAAGCGCCGGAAATAGCTGTACCTTCCGGCGCCGGCGACGATGCGCCTCCTCCTGCAACGGAACAAAGCGGCGCCGCCATGACGGAGCCGCTTGCCCAGACCGACCCGGCTCCGCCGCCGCAGGATTCATTTCCGGTGACGGTCGACCCGGAAGCCACGGTGGTTTGGCCGCATTCCGGGCGCATCGTTTTTCAGGTCCGCTATGGCGCGGGGCTCGATATTGGCCGCATGATTCATACTTGGTCTCACGACGGCGAGCGCTACACGATGCGGGCGGAGATGGAAACGGTCGGTTTGGCGCGGATGATTCACAAGTTCTCCGCCGTGCAACAGAGCCAGGGACGCGTCGGTCCCGAAGGATTGGCTCCGACGGGGTTTCAGGAGGATTTGAACGGCAAGCAGTCGCATGCGATTTTTGATTGGAACGCGCACAAGGTCATCATGTCGCGTCCCGATCGTGTGCGCGAGGAAGCCTTGAATGGCGTCGCCCAGGATATTTTGAGCCTGGCCCATCATTTGGCCTTCCAGCCCGATACGATGGAGACGCTCGATATCTTTGTGGTGGCCGGGCGTTGGGGCGCGCACGCAACGCTGAGCCAGGTGGCTAACGAGCGCTTGCGTTTGCCGTGGGGGCAAATCGAGACGCGCCATTTCCATTGCGAGGCGAATGGCGGCGAGTTTGGGATCGATATCTGGCTTTCGCGCGAGCATCGCAACGCGCCGGTCAGGATTCGGGTTGACGACCGCAAGCAAGGCCATGTGGTCGATGAGATCGCGCTTGAGATGGAACTGGACGATCAGCGGATCGAGTTTCGTCCGAGCACGGAAGAACGGGAAATGTATAAAGGTTGAAGATGCAGCCAAACCGACAACAACTAGATCAGGCAACCGAGGTTTTGGCCGACGTTTTGCGCTTTGAATATCCGGCCGATGCCGTGCTGTCAGCGTTTTTCCGGCGCGAGCGCGCGCTGGGCCAGCGCGATCGCGGCGTGATCGCCGAAAGCGTGTATGCCGTGCTGCGCAATTTGCGCCGGCTCGAACATTGGTGCGGCGAGCGGGTGACGGGACGGCGTTTGTTGCTGGCGGCGCTGGTGCGGGTTTTCGGACTTTCCGCGCGCCAGCTTGAAAATGCAATATCGGCAAGCGAGTTGCGCTGGATCGGCGAACGTCAAGCCGATGTGCAGACCGAGCCGGACTTTGCCGTCCAGGCGAATTTGCCGGACTGGCTGGCTGAGAAAATGGTGGCGCAGTACGGCGAAAGCGCCGCGATGCGCTTGGCGCAAGCCTTGAATCAGGCGGCGCCGCTCGACTTGCGCGTCAATCCGCTCAAGGTGCGGCGGGAAGACGTATTGGCGCAACTCAATCAGGAAGGCATCAAGGCCGAGGCCGGCCGTTATTCGCCGCTGGCGATCCGGCTTGCCGGGAAGCCCTCGCTGGCCAAGCATCCCTTGTTTTTGCAAGGGGCGATCGAGGTTCAGGATGAGGGCAGTCAGTTGCTGGGCTTCCTCGTCGCGCCCAAACGTGGCGAGATGGTGGCCGACTTTTGCGCCGGCGCGGGGGGCAAAACGTTGATTTTGGGGGCGTTGATGCGTTCCACCGGGCGCTTGTACGCCTTCGACACCTCGGACAAGCGGCTCGCCAAGCTCAAGCCGAGACTTGCCCGCTCGGGCTTGTCGAATGTGCATCCCAGCGTGATCGCGCATGAAAACGATGCGCGTCTTAAACGCTTGGCGGGCAAGCTCGACCGCGTGCTGGTCGACGCGCCTTGCAGCGGGCTGGGAACCTTGCGGCGCAATCCCGACCTGAAATGGCGTCAGACGCCGGCATCGGTTGCCGAGCTGCAAAGCAAGCAGGCCGGCATTCTCGCCGCGGCGGCCAAGCTTTTGAAACCGGGCGGGCGGCTGGTGTATGCCACGTGCAGCGTGTTGGCGGAAGAAAACGATGGAATCGTCGACGCTTTCCTCGCCGCGCGCCCGGATTTCCGCATGCTTTCCGCCGAGTCGGTGCTGGCCGCTCAGGGAATTTCCCTGGCGTGCGGCGAGCGTTTGCGGCTCGACCCCCTGGAGCATGATACCGATGGCTTTTTTGCTGCTGTGATGGAGCGCGCATAAATGGCTGGAGCCGCATTGGAAGAGAGTCTGACAAAGGTTGGCGGTGCTTTCGCGAATTTTTTCCGCTCAGACAATCTGATTCAGTTCTGTGTGATCGTTCTGGCGCTTGGCTTGGCCTGGGGCCTGACGGCATGGGTTCTGCGCACGCGCGCGAAAGACGGCAAGCGCAGGCGCTTGGTGCGTTATCTGGGATTCCCATTCTTGAGCATGGTTTTCCTGGAGGTCGCGCTGCTGGCGTTGGAGGCGGCGGAGCTTCGCGCGTCCGCCGTGTCGATCGCGGTTGGACTAGCTTTTGCGATGTTCGTGTTGAGGCTGATCGAGCTTGCCTTGCGGCAGATTTTCCCGCAGTCGACCTGGCTGGCGAATGCCGAGCGCTACCTCGCCGTGACGATTTGGACGCTCGCGGCCTTGCAGCAGATTGGCGTGCTCGGAGGGGTGATCGAGTGGCTTGATCACCTGAGCATTCATCTCGGCAAGCAGCGCATAACGGTGTGGATGCTGATCCAAAGCATCTTGACGATAGGCGGAACAATGATTGCTGCGATGTGGCTCAGCGGCGTCATTGAAGAGCGTTTGCAGGCGGCCGAGCGCATCGATTCGAGCGCGCGCGCGGTGTTGGCGCGCGTGGTCAAAGCCTTATTGATTTTTGTCGGCCTGCTGACTTCGATGTCTTTGGTCGGCCTGGATTTCACAACGCTTTCGGTATTCTCCGGGGCATTGGGCATCGGCTTGGGTTTTGGCTTGCAGAAGATCGCGAGCAACTATGTGGCGGGCTTCATTATTCTGTTCGAGCGCTCGATCCGGATCGGGAACTTGATCAGCGTGGGTTCCGAGCGCGGTGAGGTGCGCGAGATCACGACACGCTACACGATGCTGCGCGCGCTCAACGGTATCGACGTCATCGTGCCGAACGAAACCTTGATCAGTTCTACCGTTCAGAACGAAACCTTCATCGATCCGAACGTCATGCTTTCGATTCGTGTTCAGGTTGCCTATAACGCCGACGTTGAACGTGCCCTCGCCGTATTAAAAGAGTGTGCCCTGGTGCATGAGCGGGTACTGCGCGATCCGCCGCCGAGCTCTGCCTTGGCGAATTTCGGCGAGAGTGGAATCGATCTCGATCTCGCGTTTTGGCTGCTTGACCCTCGCCTGGGCGCCGGCGGCGTGCGCTCGGCCATCAATCGGGAAATTTGGCGGCGCTTCAATGAGGAAGGGATTCAGTTTCCCTATCCGCAACGCGAAATCCGCATTCTCAATAATCCGCTTTCCGTGCTTGAAGAAGGGCGGGTTGCCCACAAGCAAGAACAAATGTCCGTTTAGATGTTGCTGCGCTGAGGTGGGTTTCGTGCAGCCAGCGCTTGAGTCAACTACACTAAAAAGCTGTATGCGATAAGCAAGCTGCGTTCTATTTTTCTGGAGAGTATTGCCAATGTTTTTTTCCGGTTTGGTCGATTTGCCTTGGTGGGGCTATGTCCTGGTGACGCTTGCGCTGACGCATGTCACGATTGCCTCCGTCACGATTTTCCTGCATCGCCATCAAGCGCATCGCGCGCTGGATCTGCATCCGCTTCCAAGTCATTTTTTCCGTTTTTGGCTGTGGCTGACGACGGGGATGGTGACCAAGGAATGGGCGGCGATCCATCGTAAGCATCATGCCAAATGCGAAACGGAGGAAGATCCGCACAGTCCTCAAACGCGTGGTTTGCGCAAGGTTCTGTGGCAGGGGGCCGAGTTGTATCGCGCGGAAGCCAAAAATGCGGAAACCTTGAGCAAATACGGCCACGGGACGCCGGACGATTGGCTGGAGCGCAATCTCTATCGCCATTCGGTATGGGGCGTCAGTCTGATGCTGATCGTCGATGTCGCGTTGTTCGGCTTTATCGGTTTGACGATCTGGGCCGTGCAGATGGTCTGGATTCCCTTCTGGGCTGCGGGCGTGGTCAACGGACTCGGCCACTATTGGGGTTACCGTAACTACGACTGCGCGGATGCCTCGACGAACTTGGCGCCGTGGGGCATTTTGATCGGCGGCGAAGAGTTGCATAACAACCATCACAGTTTCGCTACCTCGGCCAAGTTGTCCGCCAAGTGGTATGAATTCGATATCGGCTGGATGTATATCCGAATCCTGGCGTTGCTTGGTCTCGCCAAGGTCAAGAAAACGATTCCGACGCCGAAATTCGGCACAGCGAAAAGCGTGGTTGATTTCGATACCTTGCAGGCCATCGTGACTTACCGTTATGACGTCATGCGGCGTTATGTGACGAGCTTCAAGGATGTGTATCGCGAAGAAGTCGCTAGGCTTGCGCAAAACAGCGGGCCGAAATTCGAACTGAAAGAATTCTGCCGCTGGCTGAATGCGGAACGGCCGGAAAGCATTCCGGCGCTGATTCAGCAGAAATTTGAAGCTGCGCTCGTTGCCAGCCCGCGTTTGCAGAAGATCGAGTCGATGAAGCGCGAACTCGTTGAACTCTGGGCGCGTTCTTCCGCTTCCCGGGAACAATTGGTCGGCAAATTGCAGGACTGGTGCGCTCGCGCGGAGGCGAGTGGAATTCGTCAGCTTGAGGAGTTTTCGTTGCGGCTGCGCCGCTACGTCGTGTAAGACAGCGTAATTTTACGGGCGCCGATCGATCCGATCTGGCGCCCGTTTTTATTTCATGCGGCGTGAATGCTGAACCGACACGCGACTCAGCCTATACCGGTTGTACCTGGTGCGTATTCAGCCATTCCATCAAGACTGGAACTTCCATCGGACGTCCAAAGTAATACCCCTGGGCCTCATGGCAGCCCAATTCCCGCAGGCGCTCCGCCTGACTTGCTTCTTCGACGCCTTCCGCGACGATTTGCAGCCCCAGTCGCTGTCCGAGCTGGATCACGACTTCGGGAATTTGCGCGCCGCGTTCGGAGGTCGTCAGTTCATTGATGAAGGAGCGGTCGATTTTGAGCCGGTCGACTGCCAGGCGTTGCAGGTAGGAGAGCGAGGAAAAGCCCGTGCCGAAATCATCGATGGCAAGCGTAATTCCCGTTTTTTTGATTTTGGCGAAAGTGTGCAGGATGGTGTCGGCGTCCTCCATAGCCATCGATTCGGTGATTTCGAGTTCGATGCAGCGGGGGTCGGCGCCGCTGTTTTCGAGCGCCCGACGCAGCACGAAAGGAAAGCGAGGATGCCGGAACTGGCTGACCGACACGTTGATTGCGATACGGATGTGGCCGAAGCCTTGGCGCGCCAGACGGGCTTGTTGGAGGCAGGCGACGCGTAAAACCCATTCTCCGATGCTGACGATCAGGCCGGAATGTTCGGCCAGCGGAATAAAGCGGCCGGGAGGGACCATTTTGCCATCGTCGGTGCGCCATCGGATCAGGGCTTCAACACCGACGACATTGCCCGTGCTCAGATTGATCTGGGGCTGATAGACGAGGAATAACTTGTCGTTGTCGAAAGCGTGGCGTAACGCCTGGAGAAGTTTTACGCGCTCCTGGATTTCGACGCCCATCTCGCGCGTGTAATAGCTGACTTCGCCGCGGCGGTGCTGTTTGGCCCGCTTGAGCGCGATATTGGCTTCCTTGAGCGCGTCGGAACCGTTGTTACCTGTGTCGGAGAGGTTCAATAATCCGATCGTGACGGAAACGAGTACTTCCTCGTCGTCGATGGCGAAGGGTTCCTGGAACTGTCCGGTTAAATTCGAAGGCGTCAAATGGACGCTTGGTCCAAGCAGGCCGAATGTGTCGCCCGCCGTGCGCGCGATGATCACATCATCGTAGAGGCTGCTCTTCAGACGCTGCGCGATGGCTTGCAGGAGCCGGTCGCCGAGGTTGTGGCCGAGTGCGTCGTTCGTTTCGGCGAAATGGTCGATGTCGAGCAAAGCCAATGAATACTTATTGCGCTCGGGACTGCGCAGCTTCAGATTAATTTGGTTGACGAAGTGGAAGCGATTCGGCAGGCGTGAGAGTGGGTCGTTGTAAGCAATGGTCTGGAGCTTCGAGAACAACGCGGCATTCTGGAAGCCTGCCGCAATGTTGGTGCAGAAAGTATGCAGCAGGTTGCGCGCGAAGTGATCGAGATGTGCGCCGCTCTCGAGATAGGCCGCGACATCGCGATAACCGTTGCCTTGGAAAAACAGTGTCGTGCCGTGTTCGGCGTAAAGATTCCGGCGTTCGCGCAAGCTGCGCTGCAATAAATCGCGAATGCCGGCATGATCAATCGTGGTGAGCGGCTGGCTGATTTGATTGGCATAGCGGCCCGCAGCGGCGATGACGATCAGATTGCCATGCTCGGCGATGTCTTCCTGTGCGCAGACCAGACCTTCCGGGGAGATTCCCATCAGCGCCGCGAGTTGCGTCGTGACGCCTGCCGCACACCGGCTCAAACCATGTACCGTCATGAAGTCGGCGCTGGCCTGCACGATCATATTGAGCCCATCGCGCCCCAGATTGATCGCGTGGATGTGCCGATAGGCGTGAATCGCCGCGCTGAGCGCCGCATGGAGTTCGATGGGTGTGAGTTCCGCGGCTGTTTTACAGGCCGAAATGTCGTAACGGTTGATCGCATCGATCTGCGGAATGTTGCAGGCATGCTTGGCATGCAGAATGATGCGCAAATCCTGGAGGCCGAGTTCTTCCCGAATCGCTTTGATGAGATGCAGACTGGCATCCCCGGCTTCAATCGTCGTGCTCAACAGCACTGCGGCGATTTCTTTTTCCTGGTCCAGGATGTCGTATGCCTGGGCAGTCGAGTAAGCGTGAAGGACGGTCAGGGGGCGATTGGCGATCAGCGTGCCACGCAGCGCTTCGAGCGTGTCGTCATGGACCCGGGGATCGCTGTCGACAATCAAGATTCGCCAGGCTCTGTGCGGTGCTTCGCCTGGATCTTTGCGTGACAAGGCATTCTTCCCGGCGGGTATCTGTTCGTTGTGCTGCTTGTTCACCTGTCCTGTTCCCTCCCAGAATGATCTATTTACGTCCTGCGATCATCTGGATCTCAACACCGTGCAGCAATATCGACACGTAGAGGCAAAACTGTAGGCGCAGTAATCCTATCTAGGTTACAGGACGAAGGGACGGAAAGCGAGGGAAAGGGTCAAGCGGCCCGTGATTGAGACGGGCCGCGCCGGATTCAAACCCGCTCAATCAGGCGAAATTGGCGGAGGCGAAATCCCAATTGGCCAGATGATTCAGGAAGGTTTCGACGAACTTCGGGCGAGCGTTGCGATAATCGATGTAATAGGCGTGTTCCCATACGTCGATGGTCAGCAGGGCCTTGTCGGCAGAATTGAGCGGTGTGCCGGCGCCCGTCGTGTTGACGATATCGACCGAGCCGTCGGCTTTCTTCACGAGCCAGGTCCAACCGGAACCGAAATTGCCGACGGCGCTTTTCGTGAAAGCGTCTTTGAATGCCTCGAAGCTGCCGAATTTTGCGTTGATCGCATCGGCCAGCTTGCCACTCGGCGCGCCGCCGCCGTTCGGCTTCATCGATTGCCAGAAGAAGGTGTGATTCCAGACCTGCGCGGCATTGTTGAATACGCCGCCAGCGGGCGCCTTTTTCACGATCGCTTCGAGATCCAGGGCCTCGTATTCGGTGCCTTTGATCAGATTATTCAGGTTCGTGACATAGGCTTGGTGATGCTTGCCGTAGTGATATTCGAAAGTCTCGGCCGAGATGTGGGGCGCCAGAGCGTCTTTCGCATAAGGCAGGGCGGGGAGTTGATGTTCCATGTTTGCTTGACTCCAATGGGTTGGGAAATTGGAATTCTATCTACTCTTTTGAGCAGATGGGTTCAGCTGTTTGGCGGACGAAGATTCCACGCGCACTTCGATTTGACCGTGTGCCGGTTGTATGTGGAGATGATCGCCCGAACGGGTAAGTTTAGCGTCGCGCAGGATTTCTCCTGTCGCGGTGCGAACAATTGCATACCCGCGTTCGAGAACGGCCTGTGGGTTGAGGTGCTGCAAATGGTTCGTCAGGGCGGTGTGGCGCAAGCGTTCCCGCGCCAGTCTGCGGGCCGCGGCGGCTTGCAGGCTCTGCGCCAGATGGGCTACCGCCCGCGCCTGACCGCGCGTGTCGGGGCGCTGCTGGTCGAGTTTGAGCTGGACGTAACGGTAGCGCGTGCGCGCCCGTTCCAGATGGAGGGCCAGGACTGCTTTCAAGCGTTGTTCCAGATGCGCGCAACGCTCGTGCTGACGCGCGATCCGTTCGCGCGGGTGGATCAGGCGGGCGCGGTTACGATCGCAGCGTTCCCATGCCGCATCCAATCCACGCCGCATGTGGCGCGCAAGATCGAGACGGAGTGTGACAAGTCGCGCGTGTGTTTCCAGATGCCCGGCGCTGACGAGTTCCGCCGCTGCGGTTGGTGTGGGCGCGCGCAGATCGGCCGCAAAATCGGCCAATGTGAAATCGGTTTCATGGCCGATGCCACATACCACGGGAATCGGGCTGGCCGCTATGGCTTTGACAAGCCGCTCGTCATTAAACGCCCAGAGGTCTTCGAGACTGCCGCCACCACGGCAGAGAATCAGCACATCGATGCAATCGCCCGCCGCGCGCGCTCCTGCGTCGGCAACGGCGTTTGCGAGCATCGCGCCCGCGTCCGTGCCTTGCACGAGGCTTGGGTAAATGCGCAGCGGAACATGCGGCGCGCGGCGCGCCAGCGTTGTCAAAACATCATGCAGTGCGGCGGCTTGCGGTGAGGTGACTATGCCTATCGCGCGCGGCAAATGCGGCAGACTGCGCTTGCGTGCGGGATCGAACAAACCTTCGGTGGCGAGGCGTTCCTTGAGACGCAAAAATGCTTCAAAGAGCTGGCCTTGTCCCACCTGTCGGATTGTTTCAACCTGTAACTGAAATTCGCCGCGCGCTTCATAAAGCGTCACCAGCGCGCGCACTTGTACGCGCTGACCGTCCTGTGGGCGGAAAAGCAGCAACTGGGCGCGCGAGCGATACATCACACAACGTACTTGGGCGCTATCGTCGCGCAGGCTGAAGTACAGATGGCCGGAGGCGGCGCGGGTCAGGCTGGCGATTTCGCCGCCGACCCACTGTAGCGGAAACCCGCGTTCCAGCGTATGCCGCGCTTGTCGGACAAGTTCCGACACTGGAATTGCCTCGTTTCTGACACCGTCCATTGCGGGGAGGCTTGTGTTCATGGGCATGATTGTAACTGACTCCACAAGCAGGGCCGGTCGCCGACGATTTTCTTGTGCGGACTGCGGCTGCGCCTGGGTTTTTGCCTAAGTTATTGAAAAATATAAGTTTAATATTAGCTTCATTTTTAGTCGAAGGAACGAAAACCCTTGTGGCAGGAGGAATTCGAGGGGGCCGCTGAACAGGCTTCCACAGAGTTATCCACAGATTTTGTGGATTGTCGCGCGACACCTATGGCTTGCCGCTTGACCTGCTGCGCGCTAGAGTCCAATGCTTTGCGGCATGCCGCGTGGACGAGGAGTTTTTTAAGTGTTGGCGATCATTCAGGCCGCCGGTTGGCCGATTTATTTTCTACTCGTCGCGTCTGTTATCGCGCTCGCGTTGATCATCGAACGTTCGATTGCACTGCGCCGCAGCCGGATCGTGCCTCCCGGGTTGTTGGATAAAATCATCGGCGAACTGCGCCAGGGCGGAGTCTCGGACGACGTGATTGTGAGAACCGCGAATCATTCCCCGCTTGGGCGCGTGTTGGCGTCGGGTTTGAAAAATGTCCGCGCTTCGCGTGAAGTGATGAAAGAGGCGATTGAAGAATCCGGCAGCGCCGTGGCGCACGAACTCGGCCGGTTTTTGACAACGCTGGGCACGATTGCAACCGTTACGCCTTTGATGGGCCTGTTTGGTACGGTGATCGGAATGATCGAAATTTTCGGCTCGCAAGCGCCGGGTGGCTCCAACCCGCAACAGCTTGCGCACGGCATTTCGGTGGCGCTGTACAACACGGGTTTCGGTTTGATAATCGCAATTCCGTCCCTGATCGCTTATCGCCATTTCCGCGCCTTGGTGGACAGTTTTGTGGTCGATATGGAACAGCAGGCCATCAAGCTCGTCGAAGTCGTGCATGGCGAGCGCCGTTGAAAGTAAGGCAAGGCCATGAATTTTCGTCGCGGACATAAAAGCGAAGATCTCGAGATCAATTTGATTCCGCTGATCGATGTGATGCTGGTGATCATCATTTTTCTGATGTTGACTACTACTTATTCCAAATTTTCCGGGCTTGAAATTAATTTGCCGACGGCCGACGCGCCGGCAAACGAGACGATTCCGAACGAGCTGGATGTGGTGATTACCGCGACCGGCGAAGTTCAAGTTAATCGCAGGCCGGTGGCTTCGCATGACGTTGCCGTTTTGGCGGACGCCTTGAAGGCGGCGCAACCCGCATCTCAGAAAGAGCCTGTGGTGGTCATCAACGCCGATGCGAAAACGCCGCATCAAGCGGTGATCGATGTCATGCAGGCGGCCCAGATGGCGGGCATGCCTCAGATCACGTTTGCGATTCAACGCGCTCAGAACTGATAGTGCCTACCGCGCCTCGCTTCTGGAAACGCCGCGGTCTGGCCGCGGCGTTTTTCCTTCCTCTCTCGCTTGTATTCCGGGTTGGCGTAAGTTTTCGCCGCTGGCTTTATCGGCTGCAAATTTTGCGCGCGCGGCGCATCGGTGTGCCGGTTATCGTGGTCGGCAATATCGCGGTCGGCGGGAGCGGAAAAACGCCGGTCGTGCTCTGGCTGGCCGAGCGGCTTCAGCAGTCCGGCCGGAGACCGGGAATTGTGAGTCGAGGCTATGCCGGGACGGCCAAGGGGACCGAGGCGGTTCTGAAGACTTCCGACCCGAAACGCTCCGGCGATGAGCCGGTGCTGTTGGCACGGCGCAGCGGTTGCCCGGTATGGGTCGGGCGCGATCGTGTCGCGGCTGCACGCGCACTACTACAAGCGCATCCGGAAATCGATGTCATCCTGACCGACGATGGATTGCAGCATTATCGTCTGGCGCGGGATATTGAAATTGTCGTCGTCGACAATCATCAGCTTGGCAATCGCTGGTTGTTGCCTGCCGGGCCATTACGCGAACCGCTGCGGCGCTTGAACTCCTGCGATCTCGTCCTGGCCCACGGCGATTTGCAGCCCGAGGTGCGGGCGCTGTGCCCGCCTGTGCCGGTTTATCGGATGCAGTTGATGCCCACGGCGTTTTATCAACTGTGTCAGCCGCTGCGCCGGCATGCACCGAGCGAATTCGGAACTACGCGCATCCGTGCACTTGCAGGCATTGGCCGGCCCGAGCGTTTTTTCGATACGCTCAGGGAGCTTGGATTCGAGTTGGCGGAAACACGTGCTTTTCCGGACCATCACGTGTTTTCGGCGGACGACTTGCCGCGCGGAACCGATGTGATCGTGGTAACCGAAAAGGATGCGGTAAAATTATCTTCTTTCGCCCCTGAACAAACCTGGGTTCTTCCGGTGGATGCCGAGATCCGGAATGAGGCTTTTGAATACATACTGGAGCGCCTGAATGGATGCAAAGCTGCTTGAGATTCTTGTCTGTCCGGTTTGCAAGGGGCCACTCGGGTATCGCAAGCCGGCTGCCGAGCTGATCTGCAAAGCCTGTCGTCTTGCGTATCCGGTTCGCGATGGGATTCCCGTCATGCTCGAAGACGAAGCGCGCACGCTCGCCGCGGACGAAGCCGCCCCATGAAGTCCATTTTTCGGGCAGTCATTCCGGCCCGCTATGCCTCGGCTCGATTGCCGGGGAAACCGCTGGCGGATATCGCAGGCCGGCCGATGGTGTTGCGCGTGATGGACCGCGCGCTTGAATCGGGCGCGCAGGCCGTCTGGGTTGCGACCGAGCATCCCGAAGTGTTTGCTGCCGTTGAGGCAGCGGGTGGCAAGGCGTTGATGACGCGGCCGGATCATCCGAGCGGCACTGATCGTCTGGCCGAAGTCGTCGATACCTTGGGCTGGGCCGAACAGGATATCGTCGTCAATGTGCAAGGCGATGAACCCTTGATCGATCCAGGTTTGATTGCCGCGGTGGCCACGGCTTTGGAAAAAGATCCGCAAGCGGCGATCGCGACCGCGGCGCATGCTTTCGGCAGCGCGGAGGAGTTCTTCAATCCGGCCTGCGTCAAGGTCGTCTGTGACGCGCATGACAACGCGCTGTATTTTTCGCGCGCGCCGATGCCGTGGGCGCGCGATGCTTTTGCTGTGGACCACTCGCGCCTGCCTGCGAGCTTGCCGGCTTTGCGGCATGTCGGCCTGTATGCCTACCGTGTCGATTTTCTGCGCCGTTATGCCGCACTCGCGCCGTCTCCGCTCGAAAACGTCGAAATGCTCGAACAATTGCGGGCGCTATGGCATGGCTATCGCATCAAGGTGATTAAATTGGATATGGCGCCGCCCACCGGCGTGGATACGCCCGACGATTTAGCACGTGTACGGGCGACTTTCATGGCCGGAGCGAGGCGGTAAGTTCGAGGTAAGCGTTTCCAGTAAGACTTGGAGGCGCGTCATGCTAAATCGAGAGGGAGACATCATGCGTTTAATTTTGCTGGGACCGCCCGGAGCCGGAAAGGGCACTCAAGCCCAATATATCTGCGAACAGTTCGGGATTCCGCAGATTTCTACGGGCGACATGCTGCGCGCCGCGATCAAGGCCGGAACACCGCTTGGCTTGGCCGCGAAAAAAGTCATGGATGCGGGGCAACTGGTTTCGGATGACCTCATCATCGGTCTTGTACAAGAGCGTCTGAAGCAGCCCGATTGCGCCAAGGGCTATCTGTTCGATGGTTTTCCGCGCACGATTCCGCAGGCCGAGGCGCTCAAGCAGTCCGGCGTGGCCTTGGACTTTGTGCTTCAGATCGATGTGCCGGATAGCGGGATTGTCACGCGCATGAGCGGCCGGCGCGTGCACGAAGGTTCGGGGCGGACCTATCACGTTGTTTTCAATCCGCCGAAAATCGCGGGCCAGGACGATGTGACCGGCGAGGCGCTCGTGCAACGCGACGATGACCGCGAGGAAACCGTAAAGAAACGTCTCGACGTTTATCACGCGCAAACTTCGCCGCTCGTCGATTACTACAGTGCATGGGCGGCGACGGGCGAGACCGCGGCGCCGAAATACCGGAAAATTTCCGGCCAGGGCGCGGTAGACGCGATCACCAAGCGCGTATTCGAAGCGCTGTCTTAAAAAATTAAGTCCGGCGTCCGCCGGCGAATAAGATAGCTTGCGCAATGCGGGCCAGGGAGTTTCACAGCAAAACTCTCTGGCCCAAAGTTTTGAATCAGAGTTTCACCGCAGGGTTCAGGGTGTAGCGTCCCATAAGCATAGCTTCGGCCAGGATATGGCCGGTGATCGCGGTGCGCAGTTGCACGCCCGTAAATGCGCCATCGAGCGGCACGCGCGCAATGTCGAGCGCATACAAAGTAAAAATGTAGCGGTGCGGCAGCATGTCGTTCCACGGCGGGCAGGGGCCGTCGTAGCCGAAGTAATTGCCTGTCATCGCGGCGTCGCCAGCAAACCAGCCCGTGTAGTCATTGATCCCCTGGCGCGCTTCCATGCCGGTTTCGGGGCCCGATTTGCCCTGCGGCGTTACGCCCTCGCTGAATGCGCCGGGTGCGATGCCGCTCATGTCCGCGGGCAGGTCGACAAGCAGCCAGTGGAAAAAGTCGACGCGCGGCAGATCTGCGGGAACCTGACGGCCTTCCTGGTTCACATCGTCGCCGCGGCTTGGAACGTCGGGATCGTGGCAAATCAGAACGAGCGATTTGGTACCTGAAGGCACGTCGCTCCATTCGAGATGGGGGTTGCGATTGCTCGAAAACGTGACATGACCTTGAGTTGCTGGAACGGCGAGCGCGAATTCGCCTGGAATCGGTGTGCCATCTTTGAAACTGTTGCTCCAGAGTTTCACTTGAGAGCCTCCTTGGGGTGGGGATAGATAGCTGCTATTTTGCGCCGAGCAGGTTTTCAGGTCACGGCGCGCCGGCGAAAGTCGCGCGGACGGAAGCCGAGCAAAAAGAGCACGCCGAAATACGTAGCGCCGCCGATTATGACGACAAAAGCCAGCCGGGCGATTTGCTGGAGTTTTCCGCCAACGAGCCAGGAGGTTTCGCTGCCCATCGCAAACCAAAGCACCGCGGCCATGACGATGACGGAGATGAAGAGTTTGAGGGAGAACGCGCGCCAGCCCGGCTGCGGTGTGTAGGCGTTGCGCTTGCGCAGACCGTGGTAGAGCAGCAGGGCGTTGAGGCTTGCCGCGAGCCCGGTCGACAAGGCGAGACCGGCGTGCGCAAGCGACGTGAAGAAAATGAAGATGACGTTCATCGCTTGTGTGACGCACAGAGTGAACAGCGCGATTTTCAGCGGCGTGCGAATGTCCTGGCGCGAATAGAACGCCGGCGCGAGGATCTTGACGAGGATGAGCCCCGACAGCCCGATCGAATAGGCGAGCAGGGCCTGGCGCGTTTGTAGGACGTCGAAGTCCACAAACTTACCGTGATGGAACAGCGTTGCGATCAAGGGGACGCCGAGCACCGCGATTGCCGCCGCGGCGGGGAGCGTGAGCAACAGGGCGAAGCGCAGGCCCCAGTCGAGCGTGGCGGAAAATTCGCCGGTTTCCCGGCGCGCATTGAGTTTCGAAAGACTGGGCAAGAGGATTGTGCCGAGCGCGACGCCGAGTATCCCGCTTGGGAATTCCATCAGACGGTCCGCGTAGTTGAGCCAGGAAATGCTGCCTTCGGGCAGATGCGAGGCAAAGCTGGTGTTGATGACGAGGCTGACCTGGGCGACGGAAACGCCCAGCGTGGCCGGCCCCATCAATTTGAGAATCCGTGTCACGGCGGGGTCTTTGAAGTACAGCGCAAAGCGCGGTAGCAGGCCCAGGCGCGAGAGCGCGGGGATTTGCAGCCCAAGCTGCAACAGACCGCCGATGAATGCGCCCCAAGCCAGCGCTTTGACCGGCGCGGCGAAATACGGCGCGGCGAAAAGCGCCATCCCGATCATCGATAGATTGAGCAGGATCGGCGTGAAGGCGGGCACGGCGAAGCGGCTCCAGGTATTCAGCACACCGGCCGCGAGCGCGACCATCGCCATGAAAAAGATGTACGGAAACGTGATTCGCGTCAGTGCGATGGTCAGCGCGAATTTATCCGCATCTCTTTCGAAGCCGCCGGCCGTCAGTTGAACCAGAAATGGGGCGCCGATGACGCCGAGCAGCGTGATGCCGAAGACGGCGAGCCCGAGCAGGGTCGCGACATGATTGATCAGGGTCTGGGTTTCTTCCGGGGTTCGGCGGTTTTTGTATTCGGACAAAATCGGCACGAAAGCCTGTGAGAAAGCGCCTTCGGCGAACAGGCGCCGCAGCAGGTTGGGCAGGCGGAAAGCGACATTGAAGGCGTCGGTATACAGACCGGCGCCGAATAAACTGGCGATCAGGGTTTCGCGCAAAAGGCCCAGGATGCGCGAGACGAAGGTCAGACCGCTGATCGTGGCAAAAGCCTTGAGCAGGTTCACGGATAAAACGGGTGGCAAGGAAACGACGCATCATATCGGCGCCCGCCGCCTCGGGCAACCGGGCAGGCTTGCCAGGGCATGGGTTTACGTCTAAAATCGCTCGCTTTTCTACGGACTGGACGTTCCAAATGGCCAACACGGTACAAGCCCGCAAACGTGCGCGCCAAGCGCTGGCCGCGCGTGCTCATAACGCCAGCCTGCGTTCCCGCCTGCGCACTGCGATCAAAGCCGTGCGCAAGGCCGTGGACGCTGGCGACAAGACTGCTGCTCAGCAAGTGTTTCAGCAGTCGATGGGCGTGATCGACTCGATCGCGGATAAGAAGATCATCCACAAGAACAAGGCTGCCCGCCATAAGTCGCGTCTCTCCGCGGCCATCAAGGCGATGGGCGCAAGCGTTTAAGTTTGGATCGGCTTTAAATGTGAAACGGCTTCCCTCGGGAAGCCGTTTTGCTTTGGATCGAACCGAGCTATGCGTTTTCGCCAAGCGGTTCGACCTGGAGGTCGTTGTCTTTGGCAAAGTTGACGAGAAAGTTGTAAGCCAGCGGTTCAAGCTCATAAAGACGCTTATCGACGATGACGCATTTTTCGCCGGTTTTTGTCGCGGCGGGTCGTACATAAGGTGAATAACGCATTTTCTTTTCCGCCCCGAAAGCCGACATAACGCCGGAGAGGCGGTCGCACCAGTCGCTGGGGCGAAATTTACGGCCTTCGCGTGTCAGGCCGATGATGACGAAACTTTCGATGAGCATCGTATTGGGCATCTTCTGGAGCTTCACTTAACACGGGAAATTCCGTGTCATTTCCCCTAACCCTAAATTCTATCAGAGCGCTTGCTTACGTAACCTCATGCTCTTTGCCAATAGCACCAATGCCAGGCTTGCCGGCGCGGGCTGGCATCGACGCATGAAACGGACTACCGTAAAATCAAAAATTCCCCGCGGAGGGGGCGGCTCACGTACCGCTACAAACTATAACAAGACCGGGTTCGCTCCTGGCCCGGTTTTTGGAGACTGGCCAGACTGGCTTGCTGACACACCATGACCACACCCAAGCATTTTCTGCAGTTCAACGATTTCACGCGCGACGAGTTCGCTTACTTGTTTGAGCGCACGCGTTGGATCAAAGACAAATACAAGCGTTACGAAACCTATCACCCGCTTTTTGACCGTACTTTGGTGATGATTTTCGAAAAGGCAAGTACGCGCACGCGCTTGTCCTTCGAAGGCGGCATGTTCCAACTCGGCGGTTCGGCGATTTATCTGAATACGCGCGATTCCCAGCTCGGCCGCGGGGAGCCGGTGGAAGACGCGGCGCAAGTGATTTCCCGGATGTCGGATATCGTCATGATCCGCACTTTCGACCAGGAGGTCGTAGAACGTTTTGCCGCGTGCTCGCGGGTGCCGGTCATCAACGGTCTGACCAACGAATACCATCCGTGCCAGATCCTGGCGGACATTTTCACCTTCATCGAGCAGCGTGGCTCGATCCAAGGCAAGACCGTGGCCTGGATCGGCGACTCGAACAACGTCTGTAACACCTGGCTGCAAGCGGCTGAAGTGCTCGATTTCAAAGTCAACATTTCAACGCCGCCTGGCTACGAAGTTGAGCCTGAGCGCGTCAACCTGCATGGCACGGCCCATTTCGAGCAGTTTGCCGACCCTATGGCGGCGGCGGCGGGCGCCGACATCATCACGACCGATGTGTGGACCTCAATGGGTTTCGAGGCCGAAAACGAAGAGCGCCTGCGCGCTTTTGCCGATTGGCAAGTCGATTTCGAGATGCTGCGTGTTGCGAAACCGGATGTCTTGTTCATGCATTGTTTGCCGGCGCATCGTGGCGAAGAGGTCAGCGCGGAAGTGATCGATGGGCCGAACAGTGTGGTTTGGGATGAAGCGGAAAACCGGCTACATGCGCAGAAGGCACTGCTTGAGTATCTTGTCTGCGGTCGCGTCAAGACTGAATAAAAACTGCTCGTTTAAAAAGCCGCTCACAAACCCCAGCGCAGCGGTGCAGGCAAGGCGCGCGAAGCGCAGACAGTACAAAACGTACGACAAGTGAGCGCAACGCAGCATGCAGAGTTTTGTGAGCGGCCCTAATTCTGCAATGCGCGGTTGAGAGTTTTCTCGCCGCTGGCCCGCTTGACGTAATAGAATCCGCCGATTGACATTCGCCGGCCGGGCGAGTGTCGTGATGGATCCCGTCCGAGTTTGTGCTCAGCCTAGCGCCGAAGGCGCCCCCGGTTCGTGGCGGGGAAACCCCAGCTTTCAAGTTGGGGTGACTTACCTTTCCGGCTTGCGCGCGCGCCCGTCGATTATTTCCACCAGGCGCGTTGTCGAATATCGAGGACGAACATGAGTGATGTAAAGAAAGTTGTCCTGGCCTACTCCGGTGGCCTGGACACATCGGTGATTTTGCAGTGGCTGCAAGACAACTATAAGTGCGAGATCGTGACCTATACGGCCGATCTGGGGCAGGGTGAAGAACTCGAACCGGCACGCGCCAAGGCATTGAAGTTCGGCATCAAGCCGGAAAATATTTTTATCGACGATGTGCGCGAAGAATTCGTGCGCGATTTCGTTTTCCCAATGTTCCGCGCCAATGCACTCTATGAAGGCGAATACCTGCTCGGCACCTCGATCGCGCGTCCTCTGATTGCCAAACGTCTCGTCGAAGTGGCGCAACAGACGGGCTCGGATACGATTTCGCATGGCGCGACCGGCAAAGGCAACGACCAGGTGCGTTTCGAATTGGGCGCTTATGCGCTGATGCCGAATATCAAAGTTATCGCCCCGTGGCGTGAATGGGATCTGCTTTCGCGCGAGAAGCTCATGGCGTATGCCGAGGCCCACGGCATCGAAGTCGACATGAAGCATAAACAAGGCGGAGCCCCCTATTCGATGGACGCCAACCTGCTGCATATCAGCTACGAAGGCCGCCACCTCGAAGATCCGAAGAGCGAGGCCGAAGAGGCGATGTGGCGCTGGACGGTTGCGCCGGAAGCCGCGCCGGACCAGCCCGAGTATGTCGATCTCGAATTCGTGCACGGCGACCTGGTTGCGATCAACGGGCAGAAAATGCAGGCACATGAACTGCTCGCCAAACTCAACGAACTGGGCGGTAAGCATGGCGTCGGACGGCTCGATCTGGTCGAAAACCGTTATGTCGGCATGAAGAGCCGCGGTTGCTACGAAACGCCCGGAGGCACGATTCTGCTTAAGGCACATCGCGGCATCGAATCGATTACGCTCGACCGTGAGGTGGCGCATCTGAAGGACGATCTGATGCCGCGCTACGCCAGCCTGGTCTACAACGGCTACTGGTGGAGCCCCGAGCGCCGGGCCTTACAGGTGCTGATCGATCACACGCAGCAGAACGTCAATGGCTGGGTGCGGGTCAAACTCTATAAAGGCGCGGTGTCCGTCGTTGCGCGCGATTCGAAAGACTCGCTGTTCGACCAGACGATCGCGACCTTCGACGACGATGGTGGCGCGTACAATCAGGCGGATGCCGGAGGTTTCATCAAGCTCAATGCTTTGCGGATGCGTATTGCCGAAAACGCACGGCGTAAGCGCGGCGCTTGATTGGGATTGCAAGGCCGCCGGATGGGCGGCCTTTTCGTTCGGGCTCGCAAAGCACTTGGAACTCACTTTAATTACAACAGAGGCAGAGCATGATCAAATCAGTCGGCATCCTCACGAGCGGAGGCGATTCTCCCGGTATGAATGCGGCGATTCGCGCCGTCGTCCGGGTCGGTCTGGCGAACGGGCTGGCGGTCTATGGGGTTCGCGACGGCTATTTGGGCTTGCATCAGAACCGCATCGAACGGCTGAATCGACATAGCGTCTCCGATATCATCAACCGCGGCGGTACGTTTCTCGGCTCTGCCCGCTTTCCGGCGTTCAAGGAAGAGTCGGTGCGCCGCGAGGCGATCGAAAATCTCAAGAAACATGGCATTGATGCACTCGTTGTGATCGGCGGGGACGGCTCCTACACGGGTGCGAAAAAACTGACCGAAATGGGTTATCCGTGCATCGGTTTGCCTGGAACGATCGACAACGATATTGCCGGAACCGAGTTTACGATTGGTTTTGATACCGCATTGAATGTGGTGATGGAGGCGATCGACCGCTTGCGGGATACTTCGACCTCGCATAAACGGATTTCCGTTGTCGAAGTCATGGGGCGTCATTGTGGCGATTTGGCGATGTCCTCGGCGGTCGCGGGCGGGGCCGAATTCGTCGTCGTCCCGGAGCTGGTGTTCGATAAAGTAAAGTTGCTGGCTCAGATCGAAGGAGGTATCAAGCGCGGGAAGCGTCATGCTTTGGTCGTGATCTGCGAGCATGTCACGGATGTGAATGTCCTGGCTAAAGAGATCGAGGCGCATACGGGCCTGGAAACGCGCGCGACGATTCTCGGCCATATCCAGCGCGGCGGTTCACCGACCGCGCGCGACCGCATCATGGCTTCGCAAATGGGAGCGCTTGCGGTCGAGCTTCTGCTACAGGGTTATGGCGGTCGCTGCGTGGGTTTGCTGCATAATGCTTTGGTGCATCATGATATCGCCGAGTGTATCGAATCGATGCAGCGGCCTTTCAAGCGGGATTTACTCGATCTGAGTGCCAGGCTGTTTTGAGTTTTTTTGTAGTATCCAGCTTTGCGACAAGGCCATCCGCGGATGGTCTTGTGCTTTTCAGTATTCCAAATTTTCGCCGAGCCAAAAATTCATTAATATGTGAGCGGATGGTGTGCGCGTGAGCGTCGCCTGGCGTATTGAAGAGTCATGGAGCGTTCATGGAAAACACTACTATTTTTGGCCTGACTGTTGCCCAGTTCGAAGACGTGTCCTTGAAGCTGCTGCTGTCCGGTTTGATCGCTTATATGTTCTTCATCATCTGGAACCTGGCGGTCGAATCGAAGGCCGGCAAATTCGGGACCGTGGTGATGTTTCTCGTGCTCGGCTTGGGGATGTTCGGCTTCATGGCCAAAACTGTGATCGCGGAACTCCTTGGGCTGCATCTTGAATAAGCTCGGAGAGGGCTGCAAGCTATAATCAGCAGCTTTTCTTCATTTAAGCGATGGTGTGAGCAATGTCCGCAAACGAACGTTTTGATGGTGTCTCGGTTTTCAAGAAAGCAAACGTCTATTTTGACGGCAAGTGCGTGAGCCATGCGCTTGAATTCGCGGATGGCAGCCGCAAGTCGATCGGGGTGATTTTGCCTTCGCAGCTGGTTTTCAATACCGGCGCCCCGGAGGTGATGGAGGTTCTGGACGGGCGCTGCAAAGTGACGCTTGCCGGTTCCGATAATGCGGTGGTTTATTCCGCCGGCCAGAGTTTTTCGGTTCCAGGCAATAGCAGTTTCAATATCGAAACGCTAGAGACGCTGCACTACGTTTGCCATTTCGGTTGAGAACCTGTTCATAATCTTACTGCGAGGCTGTGATCGGGGCTCATGCGCTGCTCGGGATCCTCATTTATGACTTATAAACTCCGGTTCCTGCGCTGCTCTTCGCCCCGCTGACAGCCTCTCGCGACAGATTCTGAACAGGTTCCGGGGCATCGTCCGGGGTCGATCTGCTGAAGCGATAGGCTCCGGGACAAGTTCCCGTCCATTTCTTGAATGCCCGGTGAAATGCGCTCGGCTCCGCGAAGCCGAGTTCGTTTGCGATCTCCATAATGCTTTTGCCCGAATGGCTGAGGAGTGCGATCGCAAGATCCCGGCGCAGGTCGTCCAGAATCGCCCGATAGGATTGGCCTTCATGTTCCAGGCGGCGGCGCAAGGTTGAAGGAGAGGTTCTGAAGCGCTGGGCCAGCGTGTTGAAATCCGGCCACAACGCCGGCGGTATTTCCCGCAAGCCGCGCCGAATCTGGGCTGCATGGCTGGAGCTGTTGTTGTACTTGACGAGGAAGTTGGCCGGCGCACGGCGCAGAAATTCCTTCATCGTGCGTTCGTTCTGAATATTCGCCAGATCCAAATATTCGGCCGCGAAACTGACCCCGGAATGTGCTTGATTGAAATAGAGCTGGGGCGAAAATGCAATCCGCCATTCGCCGCTGAAGACAGGTTCGGCACAGCGGAAATTTGCCGCCAGAAGCGGAATACGCCGTCCCACGAGCCAGCAGGCCACGCCGAGTAGCATGAGCAGGTATGTGCCGTAGGCGAAAGCGCGTTTCGGGGGCGCATCCGTGCTTTCCGGGCCGCAATCGATGAGTACGATATGCGCGACGCCATTCTTGCAAATCAGTTTTCCTTCGATGTCGTCAAATACGATCCGCAGGAAACGCAAAGCGCGCAGCAGGGCTTGCCTGAGATTGCTCGCATGAATGACTGCATGACAGAGCAGCGTGAAACTGCCCGTTTTCATGCGCCGGCTGTCCATGCCGAAGAATTCGTCGTCGATCGTTTGCGCGATCAGATGCCACAGCTTGGCGTAAAGATTGGCCGAGATGCGCGCCTGGGACAGATTGAGCAATTCGGGCGCAATGCCTGCCTGGGTGAGCAGATATTCCTGATCGAGACCGCGGCGGCGAATGCATTCCAGGGCTTCGTGTACGAAGCTGATTGCGATGGTGCCTCTTTCGATGTTGCTCATATCGATCTCGGGACAGCGGCGAGTGGTAAATCCTACCACTCACTTTGAGCGATTCCGGCCTGGAACACGACGCATCCGTTCTATAGACTCTTCAAGTTAACCGCACTGTGCGTCGCCCGGTGCGCGATGTTTGATGATACTGAGGAGAGAGCGAAACATGCAGATCAAGGATTCCGTATTCGTCATTACCGGAGGGGGCTCGGGATTGGGTGCCGGGACCGCGCGGATGATCGTCGCGCGTGGCGGCAAGGTCGTCCTGGCGGACGTGAACCAGGATGCGGGGCAAGCGGTCGCGGCAGAGCTGGGCGCCAGTGCGCGCTTCGTCGCAACCGATGTCACGCAAGAAGCCAGCGCAAAAGCGGCTTTCGCCGCGGCGCTTGAGATGGGTACGTTGCGCGGCCTGGTCAACTGTGCCGGCATTGCGCCGGCCGAGAAGGTTGTTGGCCGGGAAGGGGCGCACAAACTCGAATCTTTCGCCCGGACCATCAATATCAATTTAATCGGCAGTTTCAACATGATTCGTCTGGCGGCCGAAATCATGAGCGCTTCCGCGCCAACTGCCGACGGCGAGCGTGGCGTGATCGTCAGTACCGCCTCGGTTGCCGCCTACGATGGGCAAATCGCTCAGGCTGGGTATGCCGCGTCCAAAGGCGGTATCGTGGCGATGACCTTGCCTATCGCGCGTGAATTGTGCCGCTTTGGCATCCGGGTCATGACGATTGCGCCCGGCATCATGGAAACGCCGATGCTGCTCGGAATGCCCGCGGAAGTTCAAGAAGCGCTCGGGAAAATGGTTCCTTTCCCCAGCCGTATGGGTAAGCCGGCGGAATATGCCGCCTTGGTCGAGCACATCATTTCCAATCAATACTTGAACGGCGAAGTGATCCGTCTGGATGGCGCGATCCGGATGGCCGCAAAGTAATTTTGGCGAGCTGCCTAAAGACCAAGCGCAGGTATTTTTATACAACCCGCTGTCGCGACAAAGTATTTGCGGCGATGGCGGTTGAGATGTTTTGAGGAGGAGTGGGAATGATTCTGACCCAAGAGCAGGAAATGATTCGGGACTCGATGCGGGCTTTCGCCCAGGAACGTCTGGCTCCGTTCGCGACGGAGTGGGACCGCAAGCATACCTTCCCGGCGGAGGCGCTCAAGGAACTTGGCGCGCTCGGGGCGCTCGGAATGGTGGTGCCGGAACAATGGGGCGGAGCCGGCATGGATTACATGAGCCTCGTCCTGACGCTTGAGGAAATCGCCGCGGGCGATGGCGCAACCTCCACGATCGTGAGTGTTCAGAATTCCCTGCCTTGCGGCATCACACTTAAATATGGCTCCGAGGCGCAGAAGGAGGAATGGCTCAAACCTTTGGCGCGTGGTGAGAAGCTTGGCTGCTTCTGCCTGACCGAACCGCATGTCGGTTCAGATGCCTCCGCATTGCGCATGAGAGCGGAGCGGGATGGTGACCACTGGGTACTCAACGGCGTCAAGCAATTCATAACAACGGGCAAGCACGCCGATGTCGCCGTCGTATTCGCAGTGACGGACAAGAATGCCGGCAAGAAGGGAATCTCCTGCTTTCTGGTGCCGACGGCAACGCCGGGCTATATCGTGGCGCGTATCGAAGAAAAAATGGGGCAGAACGCTTCCGATACGGCGCAGATCATTTTCGAAAACTGTCGCGTGCCGGCAAGCGCGATGATGGGCAAGGAGGGCGAGGGTTACAAGATTGCGCTTTCCAACCTGGAGGCCGGCCGTATCGGCATCGCCGCGCAAGCTGTGGGCATGGCGCGCGCGGCATTCGAGGCGGCGGTGAAATACGCCAAGGAACGCGAAGCTTTCGGCAAGCCGATCATCGAGCATCAAGCAGTCAGTTTCCGTTTGGCCGATATGGCCACGCAGCTCGATGCCGCCCGGCTGATGGTATGGCGTGCCGCGCAACTCAAGGATGCGGGCCGATCCTGTTTGACGGAAGCCTCAATGGCTAAGATGTTTGCTTCGGAAATAGCGGAGAAAGTTTGTTCAGACGCAATTCAGATTCATGGCGGTTATGGTTATGTAAGCGACTTTCCGGTCGAACGCATTTACCGCGACGTGCGGGTGTGTCAGATCTATGAAGGTGCGAACGACATACAACGCCTTGTTATCGGGCGTGCGATCGCTGGTTAAGCAAGTCTTTCATGCAAACAGTTTGAGCCGTTGGAGAGCAGCCTATGTCCTTTGAGTCTGTGTATCAACAAAAGCGTATGAGCGCGGCGGATGCCGTCCGTCAGGTCAGGAATGGCGACATGATTGTCGTGCCGACCGGAGCCGGCGAGCCGCCGACCTTATTGACGGCTTTATCGGAACAGCGGCGCGATTTCCGCGATGTCAAGGTGGCGCAGATTCTGCCGCTGCGGAAATTCGCTTACTTCGATCCGGAAACCGTTGAAAACGTGCGCCATGTGGCCTATTTCTTCGGCGGTCCTTCGCGTCCGGGCGGTCAGGCAGGCTGGGTCGATTACATCCCTGCTTATTTTTCCGAGTTGCCGGAGTTACTGGACCGTGACTTGCTTCCTGCCGATGTAGTCTTCAGTCTGGCTTCGCCGATGGACGCGCATGGCTATTTTTCGCTGAGCCTGGGCACCGATTACACGATGGCGGCGGTGCGCAAGGCTCGTGCGATCGTTTTGGAAGTTAACCCGAATGTGCCGTTCGCCTACGGCAATTGTCATGTCCACATTTCGCAGGTCAGCGCGCTGGTGGAAAGTGAAGAGCCGGTGATCGAAGTCGGTTTGCCGAAAATCGGTCCGGTTCAGCAGGCGATTGGCAAATATGTGGCCGATATGATTTTTGACGGGGATACGCTCCAGATCGGTTATGGCGGTATTCCCGATGCCGTGGTGATGCAGCTGACCGAGAAGCGCGACCTGGGCATCCATACGGAAATGATTGGCGATGGGATCATGACCCTGGTCGAAGCTGGCGCTGTGACCAACCGCAAGAAAACTTATCTGCCCGGAAAAATGTGCGCCACCTTCGCTTTGGGGTCGAAGAAACTGTACCGCTTCATGGATCGGAATCCAGCACTGGAAATGCACCCGGTCGATTTCACCAACGATCCGCATCTGGTTGGCCAGAACGATAACCTGGTTTCGATCAACGCCACGATGCAGGTCGATCTCGTTGGGCAGTGCGGTTCCGAAAGCCTGGGTTATTCCCCCTATTCAGGCACGGGAGGCCAGTCCGATTTTGTGCGCTCGGCAAACCGTTCCAAAGGTGGGCGCGCTTTCATCGTTCTACCGTCGACCGCAAAAGAGAACAGCATTTCCCGTATCGTGCCGACCTTAACGCCGGGTACGCATGTGACCACGAGCAAGAACGACATTAACTATGTGGTAACCGAATACGGTGTCGCGCAGTTGCGTGGCAAAACCGCGAAGCAGCGGGCCGAGGCATTGATCGGTATTGCCCACCCCGACTTCCGCGGTGAATTGCGCGAGGCCGCGAAGAAGATGAATCTTCTTTAAGCTGTTATAGAACTTCATCCGAGCGTTTGGCTCGGATGAAGCTCACAGGTTCAGACATTGACCACGGGTTGAGCGCAAGCCCCGCCATTCATGGCGGGGCCAAGCGAGACGAGCGTTATTGGCGCCAAAGGCGCCTCCAATTGTGGCGAGGAAGCCCCAGCTTTTAGTTGGGGTGACTCACAGTAATCGGCTCCTGCTCCAGCAGGACGCCGAATTTTCTCTCCACATCGGCGCGGATCATTTCCGCGAGCGCCAGGATTTCGGCGCCGCTGGCCCCGCCGAGATTGACCAGTACAAGCGCCTGGCGCGCATGCACGGCCGCGTGTCCCCGCACATGACCTTTCCAGCCCGCCTGGTCGATCAGCCAGGCCGCCGCGAGCTTCACACGATGATCCGCCTGCGGATAAGTGACGATGTTCGGAAAGTCCCTGCGCAGCTTTTCGGCCTGCTCCGCGGAGACGACCGGATTCTTGAAGAAACTGCCGACATTCCCAAGCTCAGTGGGGTTGGGCAGCTTGCGTTGCCGAACGTGTACGACCGCATCGAAGATCGCTTGCGGTGTCGGCGTGGCAATACCTTGTGCGCCAAGTTCTTCCGCGATATCGCGGTAATTCGCGCGCGCTTCCCAGCGTTTGGGGAGGGCGAGTGTGACCGATACGACGACGAGTCCAGCGTCGTCCGGGTGCTTGAAAACACTGTCGCGGTAGCCGAAACGGCAGGCGTCCCGATCCAAGCTCAGCAATTCTCCGCTGCGTGGATCGAAGGCTTCGAGACTGTGAAAACGCTCGCTCAACTCCAGACCATAGGCGCCGATGTTCTGGATCGGCGCCGCGCCGACGCTGCCTGGGATCAGCGCGAGGTTTTCCAGGCCAGGCCAGCCTTGCGCCAAGGTCCAGGCGACGGTGTCGCGCCAGATTTCGCCGGCTGCGACGCGAATCAAATGCGCAGCGGGGGTTTCGCCGATTTTTTCCCGTCCGCGCAAGTCCAATTTGATGACGAGGCCGGGGTAATCGCGCGCAAAAATCAGATTGCTGCCGCCGCCGAGAATAAGCGTCGGCAATCGATGTGTTCGAGCGTAGGCGAAGGCTTCACGCAGGGCATCGAGCGACCGCGGCATGCCAAACCATGCGGCGCGGGCGGGAACGCCCAGAGTCGTCAGCGGAGCAAGATCGACAGCGGGGGATAACTGGAATTCGGCCATGAACCTCGATCCGAAAACTTCGGATTATAGAGGCCGGTTTTTTTATAATCGAAAACTTTGAGCCAAGGAGTGTCTGGGTATGCCTTCTTTTGACGTAGTGAACGAAGTCAATTTCGTCGAAGTGCGCAATGCGGTCGATCAGGCCAACAAAGAAGTCGGGCAGCGCTTCGATTTCAAGGGTTCGGATGCACGCGTGGAGTTGAATGACAAAGCGCTCACGGTTTTTGCCGATACCGATTTCCAACTCGATCAGGTGTGGGACATCCTGACGGGGAAATTTGCGAAACGCAGTGTCGACGTCCGTTGCATGGAACCGGGTGAGGTCGAAAAAATCAGCGGCAATAAGGTTAAGCGCAATGTTGCCGTTAAAGCGGGTATAGAGTCGGAACTCGCAAAAAAGATCGTGCGCCTGATCAAGGACAGCAAACTCAAGGTGCAGGCGAGCATTCAGGGCGATACGGTGCGTGTGACCGGCGCCAAGCGCGATACGCTGCAAGAGGCGATTGCCCTGTTGCGCAAATCGATTACCGATTTTCCCTTGCAGTTTCAGAATTTCCGCGATTGAGATTTAGAAAGGGGGGATGCCATGGATCTTGCCTCCGTCGCAGGGGCGGTTTCAACCGAACAACTCGCTCAAGTGCAGGGCGCAGCCCAATTGCTCGCGCTGAAAAAAGCAATGCAAATCCAGGCGCAGTCGGCAATGCAGCTCGTGCAGGCTTTGTCGCAGCCTCCCGCGGTTCAACCGGGGCAGCCGGGCGGGATCATCAATACGCTGGCGTGAGCACAGTAAGCTTATGAACAGGTTCTAAGTGGAACTTGAGGTTGAGCTTCTTTGTCATTCTTTTAATGTGCAAAAGAAGTATCCGATCTGGATCAAGCATTTTCCTAGCGGTGGTCAGCATTATTCAGCGAGTAGCCCCTTGAGCGGGATTGGGTTCGTTTTATGAGCCGGAATTTGAATTTTTCCGCTGATTTCGTGCGGCGGCGATTAGCTCTGGATCAATTTCCGATTCCGGAACGAGAGCCGGTCGAACACGGTTGCCAATTGACGCCGGCGGCGGTGCTCGTCCCTTTGGTTGCGCGAAGCGATGGACTTCGGGTTCTATTGACTAGGCGGACAGCGCATTTGAATCATCATCCGGGGCAAATCAGCTTTCCCGGGGGACGCTTCGAGGCGGGCGATGCGGACGCTTGGGCGGCCGCCTTGCGTGAAACCGAGGAGGAAATTGGCGTGCCTCGCGCAGCCGTTGAGTATCTCGGGCGATTGCCGGACTACCCGACGACTACCGGTTTTATGATTTCGCCCGTCGTGGGTTTGCTGCAACCGCCATTGCAGCTTGCGCCGGATAGTTTCGAGGTCGAAGAAATTTTCGAGGTTCCGCTGAATTTCCTTGCCGACGAGCGCAACCATGCGCGCCACGCGATCCATGTCAAAGGGCATCTGCGCCAATATTGGGCAATGCCTTGGGGCGATTATTTTATTTGGGGCGCAACGGCCGGCATATTGAAAACCTTGTCGCGCACCTTGCTTGTGCCGGAAGCCGCACTGTCCCGGTAAGCTGTTGCCCCCTGTCCGGCGCTGGCGTGAGTTTCATGGTCTTTGTGTTATCTTGCCATGCAGATAACAACTGGCGTTTTGTGCGCCAACTTCACGCCTTTTTACTATGACGCTGCTTTCGCTGCTTGTCGCCATTATTCTCGAACAAATCCGTCCGCTGCCGGTGCGGCGTTTTGTTGAAGAGCCTATTGCCGCGCTGGCCCGCCTGATCGAAAACAATTTGAACGATGGCGTGTCGCGTCACGGCGCCGTTGGGTGGTATGTCGCCGTATTGCTGCCGGCGGTTCTTACGGCGCTTATCTACGCGCTGTTGTTTTACATTCAACCGCTTGCCGCCTTCATTTTCAACATCGTCGTGCTCTATCTGGGGCTCGGCTACCGTCAGCATAGCCATTACTACGGCCGGATTCATGCTTCGCTGCGCGCGCAGGAGGTGGATCGTGCGCGCCAGCTTCTCACCCAGTGGCGCGGCGGACATTACGACCATACCCCCGCGGATGAGGTGGCGCGTCTCGCGATTGAATATGCTTTGGTCGTCGGGCATCGCCAGGTTTTCGCGCTTTTCCCGATGTTCCTGCTGTTTCCCGGTCCGAGCGGTGTGGTGTTGTACCGCTTGGCTGAGCGATTCAGTCATCTCTGGGCCGACAGCCAACAGCCGGGGCTGGCCGATTTCGGTCGTTTCGCGCGCAAGGCTTTCGATGTGATCGATTGGGTGCCGACGCGCATGACGGCGATTGCATTTTCGATCATGGGCGATTTTGAAGGCGCCATTTATTGCTGGCGCACACAATCCACACTGTGGCCAAGAGTCGTCGATGGCGTCCTCATCGCGGCGGGTGCTGGTGCTTTGGGTATCCAGCTTGGGGGCTTGGTGCACGAGGGGGCCGAACTCGTCGAGCGGCCCGATATCGGAACCGGAGAGCCGGCCGACGTCGACTTCATGTATAGCGCGGTCGGTTTGATTCGCCGCACGCTGGTCCTGTTTCTGCTCATCATTCTGCTGATCGGAATATCCGGTTGGGCAGGCGGGTGAGGCGTCCAGATACTATTGTTCAGACTTGAGCACACAAGGCCGCGTTGCGTGCAGATCCGTTCCTATCAACAGCTTTTACGGCGGACCGGAGGCAGGGGTGTTCAGGAGGTCTAAACGATGGTTGCACGGATGACCCGCTACCTGCTGTTGTTCGAATTCCTGTTCTGGCTGAGCGTTGGTGGCGCGGTTTTCTTGACAGGGCTTGCCAGTGGCGTAACGGTAATTTGCGGCGTGCTCCTTGGCATATTTGTGCTGCGTCTCGGTATTATGGGCTCAAGCTTCGTTTATGCCATCGCGCGCTCGCCAAAACTTGCCCGCGCCTTGAAAACCGGCCTTATCGGAGGCGTATGGACGCTTCTTAAAGAAGCCTTCTGGGTCACGCTGGCGTATAGCCTGTTCATGCCGTTCGAGCGATTCTGGTTGCAGGGCGATCGCTTGGCCGATGTGGTGCGGGGACGTGTGCCGATCTTGCTTGTGCATGGATTCAGTTGTAACCGCGGTGTCTGGGTCCGTGTCGCGCGCGTATTGCATAAGGCGGGCTGGCCGGTTACGAGCGTGAATCTCGAGCCGCCACATGCGAACATTGATCATTTCGCCACACAACTTGCGCGGCGGATTGAAGAGGTGCTGCGCACTACGGGCTCGGAACAATTGATTCTGGTTTGTCACAGCATGGGTGGTCTGGTGGCGCGCCGGTATCTCGACCTGCACGGCGAGATGAGTGTCAAGGCTGTGATTACGCTTGGGACACCGCATCACGGCAGTTTGCTTGCACGCTATGGAATGGGTGATTGTGCGCGGGAGATGGAGCCCGACAGCGAATGGCTCGCCAAGCTGCCTCAGAGCTTAAAGGTGCCGTTCGTTTCGATCTATAGCATGCACGATAATCTCGTCGTACCCGCCACATCGAGCAGACTCCAGGGCGCGCGCAATGTAACGCTGACCGGAGTCGGGCATATATGCATGCTTTTCTCAGACCGGCTGTCGCGCCACTTGCTGCGCGAACTGGCGGGGGTTAGATGAGCTGTGTGGAGGGCGTTTGTTTGGGCCGCTGCCAAAAGAAAAGACTTGCGTTCTACTGGAACGGGATGCAGCCTGATTTGACCGATGCAAGCGCAGAAGGTATATTCACCGGCTCACTGCACCGGGGCAGTTAGCTCAGCGGTAGAGCACTGCCTTCACACGGCAGGGGTCACTGGTTCGATCCCAGTACTGCCCACCACCCGGTTCAGGTTCAGTAAGAATATCATTGGGTTACGCTACGGAATCTCTCGCGTGAGACGGTTCGAGTGCGTAGCCCTTTATTTTTTGGACTTGCTACCCGTTTTCCTATGACTCAACGTATTCGGACCCGTTTCGCACCGAGCCCTACTGGATTCCTGCATATCGGAGGGGCGCGGACTGCGCTGTTTTCCTGGGCTTTCGCCCGGCATCATGGCGGTGACTTCATTCTGCGCATCGAGGATACCGATGTCGCGCGCTCTTCTGCCGAGAAGGTGCAAGGCATCCTCGACAGCATGGCGTGGCTGGGCTTGGAGTGGGACGAGGGCCCGTTCTATCAGATGCAGCGCATGGATCGCTACCGTGAGGTGATTGCGCAGATGCTGCGGGCTGGCACGGCGTATTACTGCTATATGCAACCCGAAGAACTTGAGGAATTGCGTGAGGCGCAGCGCGCGCGCGGCGAGAAGCCGCGTTACGACGGGCGCTGGCGTTCCGAGCCGGGCAAGGCGTTGCCGCAGCCGCCGGCCGGTGTCAGTCCGGTGGTGCGTTTCCGCAATCCGCGCGATGGCAAAGTCGCTTGGAACGATACCGTTAAGGGCTTGATCGAATTCGACAACGCGGAACTCGACGATTTGATCATCGCCCGGCCCGATGGAACGCCGACCTACAATTTTTGTGTCGTCGTCGACGATTGGGACATGCGGATCACCCATGTGCTGCGTGGCGATGATCATGTGAACAATACGCCGCGCCAGATCAACATCCTGCGTGCGCTCGGGGCCGAAGTGCCGCAATACGGCCATCTGTCGATGATTCTCGGACCCGATGGGCAGAAGCTTTCGAAGCGCCACGGCGCGGTTAGCGTGATGCAGTACGATGAAGAAGGCTATCTGCCGGAGGCGGTCGTTAACTATCTCGGCCGTTTGGGCTGGAGTCATGGCGACGACGAAGTATTCTCCCGCGAGCAATTCGTCGAGTGGTTCGATTTGGATCACATCACGCCTTCGGCCGCGCAATTCGATTTCGATAAGCTCGGCTGGCTGAACGGCCTGTATATCCGCAAACTCGCGCCGGAAGCGCTGGCCGAAAAGCTCGCGCCGCGTCTTGCCGCGCGGGGGCTCGAAACCGCGGGCGGCCCGGCCTTGGAGGCTGTCGTCGCACTTTATCGCGAGCGGGTGAATACGCTCGTCGAGCTGGCCGATTCCGTTGCGGCTTACTATCTTGCGCCGACGCCGCCGGAAGATCTGCTTGAGCAGCACTTGAGCGATGCCGCGAAAAGCGCATTGGCGAGTTTGCGTAAGCGGCTTGCGACATGCGAATGGGAACAGGCCAATTTGAATGCGGCGATCAAACAAACCTGTAGTGAGTTTGGCCTCAAAATGCCGCAGGTGGCGATTCCTTTACGGGTTGCTTTGCTCGGTGTGACGCAGACGCCGTCGATCGATGCCGTGCTTGGAGTGTTTGGCCGGGAGCATGTGCTGGCGCGGCTTGATGTAGCGCTGGCCTGATCTCGCGGTGAGTCACCCCAACTTGAAAGTTGGGGCTTCCTCGCCACAGATTGGAGACGCCTTCGGCGCTAGTAACGTTTGTTTCGCTGACCTCGCCATGAATGGCGAGGCTTGCGCTCAACCCGTGGTCATTCTGCGCGGAGCGAAGCGCAGTCGCAAAATCCACTATCGAAGGACAAATGGATTCTGCGACTTCGCGCAGAATGACGGTACAGAGGTTCTGATGAGCAATGCGGATCGAGCTGTTATAGCCCGGTCCACTTGCGTTCGACGGCGAATTTCACCAGACCGGCGGGGCCGTCGAGATCGAGCTTGCGCTTCATGTTCAGGCGGTGGGTTTCGACGGTGCGCACGGAGAGATCGAGCCGGGAGGCGATCTCTTTTGAGGACAGCCCCTCCGCGATGAGCGCCAGGATTTCCTTTTCGCGCTGGGTGAGCATCGGTTTCTGATCCGCCGCATTGGCAAGCACATCGGCGACGCTGCTCGAATAATAGCGGCGTCCCGCCATGACGGTGTGGATCGCGGCGACGATCTCCCGCGCGGGGCTGTCCTTGAGCACATAGCCGCGCGCGCCGGCGCGGAATGCTTCAAGCACGACTTGCGGCTGGTCGTGCATCGTCAGAATCACGACCTGGATCTGCGGATAGCGCTCATGGAAGCAGCGCGTCAATTCGATGCCGCTCATGCCGCGCATGCCGATGTCCATCAATGCGATCTGCGGCGCGAGGCGTTCCGCGGCGGCGATGGCCGAAGGCCCGTCATCGGCTTCGCCAATGACTTCGAAGCCCGGGACTGTTTCCAGGTGCAGACGCAAACCGTCGCGCACGAGCGGGTGATCGTCGATCAGCAGGATGCGGACGGGATCAGTCATTGGCTTTCAGTATTTCAGCGGGGAAGCGAGCTGTGATAGTGGTCCCGCCCGGCCCAGACTGCAAGTCGAAATCGCCGCCGAGCGTCTCAATTCGTTCCTGCATGCTCGACAGCCCAAGCCCGCCGCGGGGATGCGCCGTGACTTGCGCGAAATCGAAACCGATCCCGTCGTCGCCGATCGCAAAGATCAAAGCGCCGCTAAGCTCTTTGATCTGGAGACGAACGCGGTGCGCTTGGGCATGGCGCTCGATGTTGGTCAGCGCTTCCTGCGTGACGCGGAACAGGGCCGTGGCGACGGCGTTCGGGATCTGGAGCTTGGCGCCGGTTTCGAACTCGCTTGCGATGCCGGTGCGCACCGAGAAATCGCTGACGATTTGATTCAATGCCGGGATCAAGCCTAAATCGTCGAGCAGAGCAGGGCGCAGGCCGTGCGAGATGCGGCGGATTTCGCGCAGACCTTCGTTGAGCCGTTCCAATGCTTGCGTGAGCGGGCGCGCAAGCGTCGCGTCTGCCGCGTCGGCCCGCTCCTGCGCGGATTCAAGCATGAGCTTGGCGGATACGAACAATTGATTCACGCCATCGTGCAGTTCGTGCGCAACGCGCGCACGCTCGGTTTCCTGGGAGCGGACAACCTGCCTGGCAAGCGCGCGCATACGGATCTCCGCGTCGCGGCGGTCGGAAAGATTGAGCGCCAGCCCGCCGATCGCGACGATCAGCGCCGCGACGACGGCAATGCCTGTAATCACGCCAAGTGTGGCTTCGATCGCGCGTGTCGCTTCCCGGTCGATGCGCGCACGCGCTTCTTCGATATCGTCGAGATAGATTCCCGTCCCAAGCATCCAGCCCCACTGCGGCTCTTGCACGACATAGCCGAGCTTGCGCGCCATTTTCCGCGTCGAAGGCCGTTGCCAGAGGTATTCGACAAAACCGCCGCCGGCGCGCGCTTTCTCGATGAGTTGCTGAATCATCGGCTGGCCTTGCGCGTCGCGCAGGTTCCAAAGGTTTTGACCGACAAGGTCTGGCTGGCGCGGGTGCATGAGATTGCGGCCGGAGAAATCGTAGACGAAGAAATAACCGTCCTCGCCGTAGTCGAGTCTTGAAAGAATCCGCAAGGCTTCTTCGCGCGCTTCGGAGCCCGATTGGCCGCGCAGATGCGCGATCGCGCTTTGCGCGAGATAAACGTAATGCTGCAATTCGGCCTTGCGCGCATTGAGCAGAACGGGCTGAACCGCCTGCGCCTCGGCATCGGCCAGGGCGCGCGCTTCGATGCGAATGACGGCCGCGACCGCCGCGATGGCGAGCAGCAGCGGCGCGACGGCGAGGATCAAGACCTTCAGGCGCAGGTGCATGATGTTTCGCGTTGCAGCCAGGCGATGACGCCGCGCGCGGCGGCGCGGCCCGTTGCGAAGCAGGCCGTGAGCAGATAGCCGCCCGTCGGCGCTTCCCAATCGAGCATTTCGCCGGCGCAAAAAACGCCGGGAAACGCGCGCAGCATCAGGTCTTCGTCCATCGCTTCAAAGCGCACGCCGCCCGCGCTGCTGATGGCTTCGTCGATCGGGCGCGTCGCATGCAGCGTCAGCGGCAGGGCCTTGATCGTCTGCGTGAGGCGGAGCGGATCGTGCATCTCCGCGCGGCTAAGCGCCTCATGCAAGAGCGCGGTTTTCAGGCCGTTCAGGCCGACGCGGCTGTGCAGATGACTGGACAGGGAACGCGAGCCGCGCGGGTGCGCAACTTCTTGCTGAACGCGCGCAAGTTCGCGCCCTGGGGCCAGATCGAGTTCAATTTTTACTTTGCCTTCCGCATTCAGCGTTTCGCGCAATGTGGATGAAAGCGCATAGATCAAACTACCTTCAAGCCCATGTTGCGTGATAAGGCATTCGCCAATGCGCTCATGCGGCGTGCCGTGCAGGTCGACAAAACGCAGGCGTATCGACTTGAGAGCCTGGCCCGCGAAGCGAGTGCGAAAGTGCTCGCTCCAATGGGTTTCGAAGCCGCAGTTTGCGGGTTGCAAGGCAGCGATGTCGACGCCGCGCGCGGCGAGCCACGGCACCCATGCGCCGTCCGAGCCGAGCTTGGGCCAGCTTGCGCCGCCGAGCGCGAGCACGCTTGCCGCCGGGCGTTGTTCGGATTCGCCCGTCGGCGTAGCGAAACGCAGCGCGCCGGCGGCATTCCAGCCTAGCCAGCGATGCCGCGTATGCAGCCGCACGCCCTGGCCGCGCAGCCGGTGCAGCCAGGCGCGCAGCAGGGGCGCGGCTTTCATCTCGCGTGGAAAAACCCGCCCCGATGTGCCGACGAAAGTTTCGATGCCGAGCTGGCGCGCCCATTCGCGCAGCGCATCGGCGTCGAACGCATCGATGCTGGGCGCGAGTTGTTCACGGCGTTCGCCGTAGCGCGCAAGAAAATTTTCGCGCGCTTCGGAATGCGTGATGTTCAGGCCGCCGATTCCGGCGAGCAGGAATTTGCGGCCCACGGAAGGCATGGCGTCGAACAGGTCGACTACATAGCCTGCTTCGGCAATCACTTCCGCCGCCATCAATCCGGCCGGACCGCCGCCGATGATGGCGATGCGCTGCGATTGACGTGTTTCGGACATAGAAAATCCTGCTATAACAAATGAACATACGAACCTGCTCATAATCTTGCTGCGAGGCTGTGATCGGGGCTCATGCGCTGCTCGGAATCCTCATTTATCACTTATAAACTCCGGTTCCTGCGCTGCTCTTCGCCCCGCTGACAGCCTCTCGCGACAGATTC
>Ga0123357_10000235_pt1 | contig 52566 bp, 47 predicted proteins | sample TergutEmb28metaG_FD_89873 | JGI IMG/M metagenome (GOLD analysis project Ga0123357, IMG submission 89873) | Embiratermes neotenicus P4 segment gut microbial communities from Petit-Saut dam, French Guiana - Emb289 P4 | ecosystem: Host-associated > Arthropoda: Insects > Digestive system > Gut ...
GTATCGAGCAACTGACTCTTTTCAAATAGGTGACCACCGAATGGTGGTCAGAGGATCTGTTGCATAGACCGCTTTGAGCGGTTCACAATTCCAAGCCACCGGCTTTGCCGGTGGTTAATGACTCCCATTTTTCTATCCATTAACTCCCCTATATTAAAACCAAAACGCTAACCAACCTCATATTTTGGCTAGTTAAGTATGTAGTTCCCCAAAAAAAACCGCTGGCGCCAGCCAGCGGGGGAGTCCTCTCGATGATAGATAGAACAGAATTTTCCCGCTACGGCGCCCCCATGGGTACGCACACCACCACAGCCACCACGTTCACGACGGGCAGGATGCCGGAGACCGAACTGGCGATGTTGCGGGAGAAAGTTTTCATATACACTTGTTGGGTTAGACTGGCGCGCCTGTGGCGCTCGCTTGGGCGTGCTTTTTAGCTATCTGAAGTGCTGTGTCGCTGTCAAGAGGAATATTTTTTTTGGGGGGAAGCTTTCTGAGGGATGCGCGGGCAGGCGATCTGCACCGGACAGGTGGAAGCTCTCCCCAACCACGGAGACCGTCAGAAAAACAAACGCATGATCTCCTCTAAATCAAGTTCGATCGTCTCGTGCAGCGCCACGCACTCTTCCGGGCTGAGTCCGGTCGCTGGCCAGACCTGAGGATCAGCCGTCAGCACACCCTGGTTGAACAAGCCGTTCTCGTGCTGCGCCCTGGTCAACAGCGCGCCAAGATGCACCAGGGCGGTCTCGACGGGATAGCCTTGCGCCTGTTCCGGTTCGAGGTGACACCGGATCGGCTCCACCAGACTTTCCGGCAGTTCCCACAGTCGCATGAGTTCGCCGCCGATAACCGTATAGTCGAACCCCAGCAAGGTACGTTCGACCGCGTGGACCGGCAATCCTTCTGCCCGGGCCTGTACCAGGACTTGCTGGGCGAGGTCGGGAATGGCCTGGTACATGAGCAGATGGCCGATGTTGTGCAGCAGGCCGGCGACAAAAAGACGCTCCCGGTCGCACTCGTTGGCCTTGTCCGCCAGGAGTCGGCAGGTAACGGCGCAGTAAACGCTCTGCCGCCAGAAACGTTGCATGTCGACGAGGTGGCTGGTTATGCCCTTGAAGGTGAAGGCAATGGACGTGGCCAGCACCAGATCGTGGATCTGTTTGCTGCCAAGCAGGGCGACAGCCCGGCTGACGGTATCGACGCTGATTGCAAAGGAGTAGAGGGAGCTGTTGACGATGCGCAACAGCCGCAAGGTGATCGCCGGATCCTTGTCGATCACCGCCGCCACCTCGGCGGCGGTATACTCGGGGTTGTCGATGACCTGGCGCAACCGGATGTACACATCGGGCAGGGAAAAGAGGCGGGCCGCATGGAGGACGTCATGGAGCAGAGGGTTCATGGGTTCTCCTGAAAAAGCAACGCCTATCGAGGACAGGACGAGCATTTCGACGCCGGCATCCGGGCGCGGTTTCCTGCCTTCATGGCCTTGTCTGCCCGTCTGTCCAGATGCCTCGACGGTCGAGGGTGGACTCAATCCTGGCGGACTCCTCCTTGGCGGATGCTGATTGCATATCTGCATTCACCGTCCGTTCCCACCAAACGCAGCGTATAGGTGTCTGTTTTCGGCGCGGCGAACGGGATGGTGAAGGTCTCCGTGCCATCGTATCGTCTGGAGGGGTTCAGGTAGACGGGCCCATCGGTTGAATCGACAACCTCTACAGTATATTTACCTGAATCTCCAGACCCTGCAAAATAAAAACGGACGGTCTGGAGCGACTCAAGCTGCAAACGGTATTCCGCCACCGCTCCCTGGGCGAGGTGGCCTTCCGCTTGGGCGCCGCCGACAACGAGAATATTGGCCTCACCCCGCAGTTGGGCATTGCTGGCAATCGGCAGAAGCTGCAGCGCATAGCTCCCTTCTCCCTCGGCACCTTTGATGCAAATGGTATATTGTCCCGTTTTGGGCGGCGTGAACGGAATGGCGACAGGATCGCCCGCACTGTACGCTTTTCCTGCGTCCCGATACACGGATTTGCCGTCTGCATCGACAATGTCCAGGCTGTACCGCAGACGGTCTTCGGAGGCGGGCAGGACAATTCGGATCGGACTGTTTTCTTCCAGAGAGGTGAAATATTCGGCCACTGCCCCTTGGGCAATGAGGCCCTGAACCGCCCCGCCGCCGATATGGATGGCGTTGGTCTGGCTCCGGAGATACGCATCGGTGGTGATGGGCGTCACGGTGAACGCATATTTGCCTTCCCCCTTGGTGCCGATGATGAACATGGAATACACGCCGCTCCTCGGAGGAGTAAACGGAATACTGGTGGCCTCCGTGCCGTTCAACGAACGTTTTTTGTTCTGGAAAACGATACGGCGCGCTGAATCCAGAATTTCGAGGTTGAACTGTTCGCTATCGCCGGTCGGGAGGAAACTCAACCGTATCGGGCTGTTTTCCTCCAATTTGATGGAATGCTCGGCCACCGCACTTTTGGCGATGACGCCGCTGAATTCCTGCTCCTTGCCTGCCATCTCCCTGCGCCTGGCCTTTTCCGCCATTGGCGCATCGCTTTTTTTCGGGGCAACGGCGGGCGGCGCGTTGAGGGCTTTGTCCCCGAAGAAGAGCGCAACCGTCTGGGCCAGGGCGTCGCTCCGGACCACCTGACCGACATTGTTGGTGACGGAGAGGAGCATGCCGGCAAAACGGCCGGCAATGTAGAGCGGACTGCCGCTCTCGCCCTTGGCGAAGGAGGTCCCGGCATCCTGGGGAGCAACGCGGATGGTGCGGAACTGGTCGTAACCGACGATATTGACGGGGGTAATGCGGATGCTGCCATCAGCGAGCATCGTGCGCAGTTCGCCGCTCTTTTCAGCAGTCAGGAGGGTATCCAGGGGGATGTTCGCAAAGTAGGCGCCAGCCTTGCACGGGATTGGATCGGTGGACATGATCCGGAGCACGCCGATGTCTCCGGGAAACGATTCGATCATTTCCGCCGCATATTCTCGTTTGTCGGCGAGGGTGACGTCAATGTGCAGGGCACTGTCGACCACGTGCAGCGGGGTGATACAGAGGCATTCTTCTCCACGCTGCCGGAAAACGCCTTGGCCGGTCTCGTTGTTGTCCGTTTTGATATAGACATCGGAGGCCATGCCAGAGCGGACATCGGCGATTTGGGCACCGGTGCAGAGGAGGCACGCGAGCAGGAACACAGACCAGGAGGAGAGGAAGTTGTTCATTTTTTTGTATGCAGGGCATGGAAGGCGAGAAGCCGTGAAAGAAAAACCAGCATTCCGGGAACGGTGAGCAGCACCGCCCAGGTAATCACCAGTTCCTCGTCCTTGCCGAGTTTTGACCACAGATTATTCTGGATTTGGATATGGGTCGCTCCGAATTTTTTCACCATCGCCGATTTTGCCTCGACAATGGCCACCACCTGCAAACCGCGGTTGGTGTCGAAGGTGACCAGCCCGCTCGTTTTGGGATGTTCGGGCTGAAATTGAATTTCGTCGCCCAACTGCAGTTTATAGGGATCGACCTTGTAATGATTTGCGGACAACAACTGCCTGGCGATCATCTGAATTTCCCCATCGATCAGCAGTCCGCTCAACTGCTGCACGCCATAGGCCGGCACCCGGCCCACGATCAGCGGGCCGTCGAGATTATATTTCCACGATATGTCCTGGCCCAACAGGGCCTCGGGATCGTTCAGCACCAATTCAACGGACGACGGCAGGTTGGCGACGGCTTCATCCTGGTCATTGTACACCACCACAGGGTTGGCGCTCTTGATCTGAATATGCACGGCTCCTCGGCCTATCCTGGAAAAAACGATATGAGAGGCGCCTTGAAGCTGGACGGAACCGCTGCCTGGAATGGAGATGGATTTTGATCCGGCCGCCGCTGCGGCCAGGGGATCGAACCGTCCCGTGCTCTCTTCCTCCCAACGAACGGTGGCATTGTGCAAGGGAATGCGCGGCGGAACAATGCTTTCGGGCTGATATTCGATTTGTTCCGTGCGGGCGGTCAGGATGAACGTGCCGGTGCTCGTCGTATTGATGATGATCTTCGCGATCAGAAAGATCAGAAACGCCAGATAGATGCAGAAAACAACGGTGATGCAGTTGAGCGTTTTGGGGTAACGATCTGCCAGAACGGAAAATTTCCTGTTTTCCGGCTCGTAGAGGACAGCGGCGAGGACGATGTTGCGGATGACCGAGAAGGCCCTTTTGCAAGGTTTGCGGGGATCCACGCCCTATCCTATCTCACGGGAAATTCCACATTCGGCAGTCTGCTCCCAAAACTGTTGCGCACGAGGAAGATGCTCTTGGGTGTATCGAGCACCTCTTTGGCGATGGTGCATTGGGTATCATAGGCAATCGTGCTGTCAGCGGCGATTTTGGTGCAGGGGATTCGTTCCGTGCGTCCGGGAATGCCGATGACCGTGTCGGTATTGCCTGAGTTGACGTAGAGGACATAGTCGGCCTGATACGTTTCTCCCCAACTGGCAGGAACGTATTTCAGATCCGAGGCGACGCAGCCCTGCTTGGCGATTGCGGCGAGCACCACCAGGGAGTCGGGTGCGTAGCCCGACATCTGTTCCTGATATTTCGAAGGGAGTTCGACGTTGATCGTTCCTGCCGGCTGGCTGCCGAGGGCATATTGCCAGGAAGCCGCGTAGCGGCCGTCCCGGCTGGCCATGTTCACGCAGAGCATATCTTGCGGATCGTTGAGATCACGCTGGAGATAGATGTAGAGCTGGTGCGTATCGATCCGTTCCAAGGGGCTCTTGTACATGAACCCGGCCCGGATGCCTCCGGATACGGTGACCTTTTCGAGAAACGATTCCTTGAACTGGTTCTGGTCCAGGACAATCTTCCACTTGTGTTGCGCCTGCGCTTCGCCGTAAGCGACAAGCAGGGCGATCAGCAGGCTGCCGATCAGGAGATGACGTACATTCATGACTGTCGACCTGTGCGGTAACAGGGGCCCGGCCCGGTTTACCGGCACGGCGTAATACTGCGAAGGCTGTCCTTGGTCCAGATGTTCTGCCCATCTGGCGTCTTGCCGTCCATTTTCCATTTCTCGGATACGCTGAGACAGTAGGAGCCGAGGTTGAGCGTTTCCGTGGGCTTTTCGGCGGGGGCTTTTTCACCGATGAACATCCATTCGGGATTGGCGGAACTGTAGTTGGGGTTGATGGTGGCGGCGTTGCAGCCGGTCAAGATGACGGCAAGCAGAACCACACCGGGAAGGAGACCTTTGTTTTTCATGATTATCTCTCCAGAAAATAGGTGCTCAGACAATCGAATAACGGCCGCACGGCACGTCCCTGCCGGGTTTGGCGACCGGGGACGCTGCTGGTCGGCACAATCGTCGCTACTATAGTGCACTTCGTCTGCAAAAACAAGACGGAGAGGCTCATGATGAGGGGCTGTTGCCGCTGATTTGGTCATGATCAGCCTCTTCGCTCTTTTTCAGCACATCCGTTCCCTGGACCAGTCGTTGTGCTCGAATTGGCTATGATCGGGTTCGGGCGGCTTGATTTCGGCCATGCGCTGGCGCAGCCAAATCTGGACCTTGGGAAATTCGGCGACAAACTCGGCCAATGCCTTGCCCCGGTGGCTCACCCGGCTCTTTTCGGCCATGGACACCTCGGCAAAGGTCTTGCCGAACTCGGGGAAGAAAAAGACCGGATCATAGCCAAAGCCCGAATCGCCCCGCCGCTCGGTAGTAATTTCTCCATCGCAATGGCCCTCCCAGGTCAGGGCTGGCCCCGCCGGAGTAGCCAGTGACAGGACGCAGACGAAGTGAGCCGCCCGGTTGCCCTTGCCCGCCATTTCTCCGAGCAGTTTTTCGCAGTTGTCCCAATCGGTCGCTTTCAGTCCGGCGTAGCGGGCCGAATAGACGCCGGGCCGGCCATCAAGGGCATCGACCGCCAGGCCGGAATCATCGGCCAGGCATGGAACTCCCAGTACTTTGGCATAGTGCAGAGCCTTTTTGTAGGCATTGTCATCGAAGGTGGCGCTGTCCTCAACCGCCTCCGGCATGGGGCCGAAATCACCGAGCGATTTGACCATCACCGGAAAATTTTTGAGCAGTTCCTTGATTTCCTTCAATTTGTTCGCATTGCTGGTTGCCAGCACAATGATGTTGTCCATATCATTTCTCCAAACATGCTTGGGTTGAATCGAGGGGAAGGGAGAACAGACCGGGCTGGGGATGCATCATTTATGGTTGCGCATCCTCTTGTCGTAGCGTTCCTGTTCGCTGTAGATGCAGCCGCAGTAGGGCTGCCGGTACAAGCCCAAGCGAATGGATTCGTCGATTCCCTCCTGCCAGCCAACCCGGAAATCCTCATAATACCAGCCAATGCCATGCGCCTTTGCCAACTGCTCGCCCTTGGCGTTGAGCAATTGGTGATTCTGGTATCGCGAGTACAGCAGGGTGCTGGAAAAGGCGTCGAACCCGCCTGCGGCCGCCTGCGCCGCCACTGTCTCCAGACGCAGATCATAACACCGGGCGCAACGCTCCGCTTCGTGAAACACGATCCGGCGCAAATACTCGGTGAGGCCGTATTGGTCATCGATCTTCAGCGGGCAACTGGACGCCTCGGCAAACTGGCGGACCGTGTCGAGACGGCGGCGGAATTCCCGGTAGGGATGGATGTTGGGATTGTAGAACAAACCGGTTACTTCGCATCCCCGCTCCCGGAGCCGGCGGAGGGGATATACCATGCAGGGGCCGCAGCAGACATGGAGCAGAATGCGCATCACTTGACCTTAAAAGATTTGGCGGCGGAGCCGTTGCTCCAGCCACCGGTGGAGGGGGTGGCGACGGTGTTTTCCCGGCAACCCAGCAGGCCGGCGGCCCAAGCAGGATGCCGAGCTATTGCGTGACGACAGATTGGATCGATGCATTCCCGGTTCTGTTCGGAGCCAACCGGACTGGTGATAGCTTTCATGCAGAGGTCAACGGAGTAATATTGACAGTGTTTCTTCGAGGTGGTATGTAGTTGCCGCTATGGAGGGATGGCCGAGTGGTTTAAGGCGGCGGTCTTGAAAACCGTTGTGCGCAAGCACCGTGGGTTCGAATCCTACTCCCTCCGCCAGAAAACCGAAAACTGATATTGGAGAGATGACCGAGTAGGCCGATGGTGCTCGCCTGCTAAGCGAGTGTGGGGGTTATACTCCACCGAGGGTTCGAATCCCTCTCTCTCCGCCATTTCATAGTTCAGCGTCGTCCGCTGAAGTCCCGCATGGGCCGGAACCTCCAAGAGAATCGAGGATTCCGGCCTTTTTTTGTCCTGCACAGTTTTATTCCGCCCATTGACATCCGCTCTCTTTTGTCGGCATCGTTGTTGGTAGCAGCGCCAAAAGAAGGCTCCTGCCAACGAAAAAAGGGAAACACATGCCGCTGGGCGATACCATTTAAAAACGCCAAGCCAATATCACAGTTGGTGGGGCATCGGGTATGCTGGCTGTTAGATAGAGACCCCTGTGGCCGGGTAGTCAAAATATTGGCCGATTGAAGAGGGGAAAAGTTTTGTCTGCGATTGCGTGTATATTTGATTTTTCAATTTTTTAATTATAATTATTCCATGATGTTATAAAATACTTGTTGGTCCGACATTCCCAAAAAAATCAAGGGGTTACAGGTTTGTTGCTGTAAGCCCTTGATTTGTTCGCTTGCATCTTGATGCGGAGGCATCCGTCGTTTCTTACCCTAGGGTAGGAGGGCGAAGAAGTCGGTATGTCCATTTTTTGCGGCCAACTGGCGGCTGTTAAGAGCCTCCCGGTTGGTGGCGTTGGGATTGGCGCCATGGGACAAAAGGACCGTACCGATCTTGGTGTGGCCATTGAGAGCGGCAAACATGAGGGGCGTCCATCCCTCATGGGAGGTACGATTGGGATCGGCCTTGCGCGTCAGCAACAGTTGGAGGATTTCGGCATGCCCATTCCAGGCCGCCGCCATCAGGGGCGTGCGGCCATCCTGGTCGGCCAAATCGATCTGAGCGCCATGGTCGAGCAGTGTCGCGGCAATGGCGGCATGGCCCCTGACCGCGGCGAAAAAGAGAGCGGTGCAGCCGTCCTTGTTGCGATAATTGATGGCCGGGGAGTGCTTGAGCAAGTCATTAACCACCTCCTGCCGACCATTCCAGACGGCGGTCAACAGGGGTGTATCACCAAAATCGTTGCGGCTGTCAATCGGAAGACCTGCCTGGAGGAGGCGCTGCACCTCGTCGCGATCGCCTGCGGCCACAGCCCGTAGGAGTTCCGTGCTCGGTGGTGCTGCTTTGGCCGGTGGTGGTGGTGATGGTGGCGCCGCCGCCGCAAGGGCGGGAGGCCTCGCTGGCCGCTGCAGTTGCTTGATGACAGCATGATCATTAACCAAATAGCGGGCGAGGTTGTTCGCCGCTGCCTTGGCGATGAGAGCGGCGACTTCGTCTTGGAATTCTGATGAAGCTGCATCAGGTCGGCCCGAGGCTGGCGGGTTGGCTTCGAGCACCGTCGCGATTGTAGCTTCAGGAGCATCCTGAATCAACCACTGAGTGATCCCAACTCCGATCAGGAGGACAAGAGCAAGGACGAGCCAGCGAAAGGCAAGGTGGTCCGATTGTGGCAGAGCCGGTGTATTATTTGTTCGTTTAAGTGATGTTGGCGATGCGGGGAGAGGCTTGGTGGTGGTAGGTACAAATTTGGCTACCTTATTCATACAGACACCATTGATCGTTGTTAGGCCGAGATGTTGCCCGAAGTAGAGAGCAATATCAGCAAGATGGAGAATGTCACTCGGGAGGGCATCAGAGAGCGTCTGAATCTGTTCCACAGCCTCGGGCGTGAACAGTGGCGCACCCTGGTGGCCAGCGTAGCGTAGTCGGTGGTTGATGAGCGCACCGGTGTCTGCGCTGGCGAGAGGGCGCAACGTAACTTCAACCACATTGCGACTGGCAAAGATTTGCGGGGTCGCGGCGTGGCAGCATGCAAGCGGCTTGATTCCGACAAAGAGGAGGATACAGGGACAGGCCTGGGCGGTGGTCACCGCATGCCATTGCAGGAGTTCGGCCAACTCTGAAGGCTTCTGCTCGTCAGTATGGTCGATGGCGATGACTGGAGGAGGTTGCTGACGGACATCGTGCTGTTGGTAGCTCGCGGCATGCGCTTCCAGTGCTTGGCGAACCGAAATCAACAGGCTGGGAGCATCGTCTTGCCGGGCTTGGTCAATGCTGTACCAGTGGCGTCCGCCGAGGCGGTTGGCGGCTAGATATCGAAGAAGAGCAGTCGTGCCGCTGCCGTCCTGACCGGCCAAAAAGAGGAGAGCCTCATCTTGTCCAAGTTGGGCACTAAGCCAATCTTTCGCACCACGGGCGGCACTGGTCAGGTAGAAAAACGCCGGATCCGATGATGACGTGAATGGCAACCGATCAAGCAAAAAGTGCCTGAGATGTGCGGGAATCGAATCCTGCATCAGTTTTCGACTATGACCTCTACTCGGCGGTTTTGGGCTCGTCCTTCGGGGTTGTCTGTTCCGTCCGGATGAGTATTGGCGGCGATGGGCACAGTCATGCCCAGGCCATTGACCTTCATTCGCTCCCTGGCCACGCCACTGAAGACGAGCGCGCGGGCAACGTTTTCGGCCCGGCGCTGGGAAAGCATAAGATTGTACTCAGAGGTGCCCAAGCTATCGGTATGTCCTTCGATCGTCAGGTTGCGGCTGTCTATGCCCCGCTTATTGAGGATAGTCGCGATCCCCTGCATTTTAGTTTGACTGTCGGTCCGCAGTTGATCGCTGTTAAAATCAAAGAGCAGCACCTCCGGGAAATTAATCTCAACGCCCCTGGCAGTCTCCATGGCAATGAGATCGAGTTTTTTTGCTTCATCGATGATCATCCTGTTTTGCGCGCTCCGATCCATTGCACACCCGGAGACAACAAGCAGGCAACAGATCAAACCGAAAAGGGCTCTCTTCATAATTTCGACTCCGACAAATTGTGGTGATTTCCTTTGCTGTTCGCCTCAGAGGTCTGGGCGAAGCATATTCGAACGGTGAATCTGTATTGTGAATAAATACTATTGCGGGGACTCACTGTCAACTCAAGTTTCTGGCCTGTTTCGGCTGCAAGAGCCAGGTGGTTTCCACCACCCTCGCGTCGGTCGCCTTCCTGCTTGAATAGACGGCAGGGGCGGCTATCGGAGCAGAGCCGGATGAAGGAAAATCCGGGTCAGAGCCGGTATCTGGACAGAACGGTCGGTAAACAGCAAATCCTTGCAAGCTGTCTCTTTTATTTTGCCGAGTTATCGGCATCAAGTTTCCTGTGATTCCCAGAGGATCAAGGGAAAAAGTACATCGCCAACAACCAACCTTTGGATTGTTTTTTTTCGATAATTCCAATTATTTCATATGACTATTATGCAGACCCGAATCCATCGCTCCCAACGGTTGCTGCATTAAGGCGGTGGCAGCAGGTCGCGCCAGTCGGCAAGGTAATAAAACGGAAAGTGCGGCCAGGCGGTAACGTCGCCGCGGCCTTTGCCCCAGGCCCGCAGTTGATTGCGGCCGGAAAAGATGCGGTCACGGCTGGTGATGAGCGCGCGGGAGTAGATATCGTCCCCCGGTCCCGAGCGGAGGAAGGCGTCACGGCAGGCGGCCATTTCATCCCGCAGGCCGGAGAGAGTCCGTTGCGGCCGATGCGCCAAGAATCGGGCCAACTGGCCTGGATCATCGAACATGTCCCGCTGGAAGGCATCAAGCACCGCTGAGCTGAAATGGTCGAGCATGGCGTTGTAGATGCCTGGAGGGATGCCGCGCTGCTGGTCGACCGGCAGCAGGGTGCCGCCGATGGCGGTGCTCGAGGCGAAGGCGGCACCCCGGCCAGCAAGCAGATGGCTGGCCATCCATACTCCCATGGACCAAGCCACGAGGTGTACATGCTGGTAGCCGGCGAAGTCTTTAAGATCGATCGGATCCAGTTTCCGGTAATCAAAGAACATGCAGAGATCAAGATCGGCGGCGGGCGGCTCACGAAACGGGGTCGGGTCCATGCCCCAGCCACAGAAGAAAAGGATGCATTCCCGGCGTTGATGGCGGTGCAGCCAAGCGGTTTGCATGCGATCAGTCCACTGCGGTCTTGATGACCGCAGGCAGGGGAGCCAGTTGTTCCCAGTCCATGGCCGCGTTCAGGGAGAGCCGCAGCCGCGAGGTGCCGGCCGGAACCGTGGGCGGCCGCACCGCCTTGACCCAGTATCCGGCCGCGCAGATCCGCTCGGCCGCGGCCACCGCTTTGGCCGCATCACCGATGATAACCGGCACGATGTTGGAGCTGCCCATGGTCTGCAGGCCGAGTTCGCTCAATTCCCGGCGCAGCCGTTGGGCCAGTTCCGCGACCTTGGCCCGTTCCTGGCGCATCTGCGGAATCCGGCGCAGGACTGTCTCCAGCCAATGGATTGATACCGGCGGCAGGCCGGTGGAGAAAATCTGCGGCCGGGCCGTGTTGATCAGGGTGTCGACCAGCAGCCTGCTGCCGACCACAAAAGCGCCCTGACCGCCATAGGCCTTGCCGAAGGTGCCGGCCAATATCTCAATGGCATGGTGCACGCCCTGCTCCTCGGCGAGCCCGCAGCCGCTGTCCCCCCGTATGCCGGCACCATGCGCCTCGTCGACGTAGAGCGCGGCCCGGAACCGGTCCTTGATCCGCACCAGTTCGGCGAGGTCGGCCGTATCGCCGTCCATGCTGAAAATCGATTCGGTGACGATGAAGACCTGACGAAAACGATCCCGGTCCCTGGTCAGGATGTGCTCGACGGCTTGAATATCGAGGTGGGGGTAGCGGATAACCTTGGCCAAGGACAGACGCATGCCGTCGATCAGGCTGGCGTGGCAGAGCTTGTCAGCAAGGATCAGGTCCTGCTTGCCGGCCAGCGCCGGCAGGATGCCGACGTTGAGGTGATAGCCGGAATTGAACACCAGGGCCGCTTCGGTTCCGTACAGGGCGCTCATCTCCCGTTCCAATTCGGCATAGGGCCGGGTATTGCCGGTCATCAGCCGCGAGGCGGTGCTGCCCAGGCCATAGCGGGCCAGCAGGTTCTCGCTATCCTGCTGGCCATAAAAATCCGCGAGCATCTCCTGGTTGGCGGCCAGCCCCAGGTAGTCGTTGCCGGCCAGATTGAGATATCTGCGACCGCCGATCTCAATGCGGCCGCGCTCAAGATGGGTGACCGGCACCAGTTGCCGCCGCTGTCCCTGCCGCTCGATCCCGGCCAGTTGCTCAGCCAGATGCCGGCTGAAATCCGTCATGGATGCTCTCCTGCAATCCGGGCATACAGACGTTCGTTGAACCCCACCAGGAGTCGGTCGCCAATCCGCAGAGTTGGCGCCCGCAGATTGCCGGTCCTGCCCAGGGTCGCGGCCAAAATCGCCGCCTTGTCGTCGGTGCGGGGATCGAAAATCTGCTCCTGTGTGCCCTTGGCCACCACAATCTCCCTGGCATCTGCCAGTACCTGCCAGGCCGCCTCGCCGGTCAGCGGCGTCTTTCTGGCATCGTCGATCCGCACCGGCGTCATCGCGTTTTTGTGCAGCACATCCTGTGCCTTGCCGGATGAGGCTCAGCCCTTTCTCAGATACGCCCAATCAATCTGCATCGTTCCCTCCACCTTTTGGGTCAACCTTGCGTTGTTGTTCACGGTAATGGATGGTTATTATAGTCGCGGATCAGACTCGTCACCACAGTATTTTCGGTATGATTGCCTCTTCCCCGCAAGAGGGAAATCCGCTATAGACATCGACATCCGTATCCCGACAAGGAGAGAGCGCCATGACCACCCCGACAGATCTTCCCGGACCGCAGGGCGAACTGCTCCTGCGCACCATGCCCATGCCCGCCGACACCAGCTTCAACGGCGATATCTTCGGCGGCTGGATCATGTCGCAGATGGATCTGGCCGGCAGCATGATGGCCAAGGAGGTGAGCCGGACCCGCACCACCACCGTGGCCGTGGAAGGCATGAAATTCATCAAGCCGGTCCGGGTGGGCGACGTGGTCTGTTGCTATGGCCGGGTCAAACGGGTGGGAACCACCTCGATCACCATCATGCTCGAGGTTTGGGTACGGCCGATCCTCCACGCAGGCAGGGGCCGCTTCACCACCTTCAAGGTGACGGAGGCGGCATTCACCTACGTGGCTGTCGACCAGGAGGGCAAAAAACAACCGATCGACAAGACGCGGCTGGGCCCGGCGGCAGACAGCGGGGATTGACGCCCGATCAAGCGGATGCTGCCTCAATCCGTTGCCGCCTGTCGCCGGCACGCAACGATTTTGCCGCGCCTGTCTTGCGCCGCTGGGAAAAAACAGATTGCCGCGTCGCGACTCTGCATCATTGGATCCGCTAGCGGTAATCCCGCAAAGTAGCGCCGGAATGCCGTTAGCTTGCTGAGTACACCCAAGGAACACTCATGAGAGCGCAATCAAGCTTTTTAGCCGAGTTCAAGCAAGCCTTTAACAAGGAGGTCGGGCAAAAGGTTCATTGGTTTGGAGGGCAAGTCGCAGAGAATTGCGCTGCGTTTGTATCTCCTTACCCATGCCGACGTGCAGTTGGCGTAAGGACAACAGAAAGGTTCGAACTTGGCGACGCATCCGTATCTTACTTGGGCTGGAAGGTCATCATCGAGTTTGATAGCAAGGGACTGTCCCCATCCAACATCCTCAAATACTGGCCGTACTTGCGCGGCGAACTAAATATCAAACCTGCGCAACCCATCATTTTCTGCCACTTTTCTGATTGGTGTAGCTGGGCAACCAGCCGAGATTTGTGGGAGTGGACTCTCTCACGCATGCAGGCTGACCAAGAACTGCGGGTTGAGATCAAGGGAAAACAGTTCGATCATGGAGGTTCCGATCAATCGCTCCGTGCATCTAGCATATCTTCTGCCATTAAATGGATCGCTTCAGTTGCAAGAGCAGACCGTGGGGGAGCAGTCTAAACATACCGTAAGATCCGATTTAAAAAACAGGTTGCCGACCAAGAGGGATGCGGTATAACCGGGCCAGATCCGGTATCCCGGCGCCTCCGTTTTCCGGCCGGGATACCTGCGCCCTCCTCCAGCCGTAAGGAATCCGCATGCCCGCCGCCCCGTTCCCGCCTCCGGTCACCGCCCTCTTTCTCCACGGTCTCGATTCCTCCACCAGAGGCACCAAGGCCCAATGGTTTCGCGCCCACTTTCCCCAGGTCGGCATGCGGGATTACGACGGCGATCTTGATCGTCGGCTCGCTCAATTGGAAGAGCAGACAGCTGGAGGCGAGCGGCTGATCTTGGTGGGGTCGAGCTTCGGGGGCCTGATGGCCGCCTGTTTTGCCGCCCGCCATTCCAAGAGTTGCCAACGGCTTGTGCTGCTAGCGCCGGCCCTTAATTTCAATGGGTATCAACCGCCTCCTGCCCCCCTCACCGTTCCCACGCTTCTGGTGATCGGCGCCAACGACACGGTCTGCCTGCCGGAACTGGTCATTCCGCTGGCGCGGGCCACGTTTGCCAATCTGGAGGTGCGGATCGAGGACGACGATCACCTGCTCCACCGCACCTTTTCCCGCCTCGACTGGTCCACCCTGCTCACCTGAGCACGGGTACAGGCCGGCCCAGGCTCCATTGCATTCAGATCCTCGTCTGTCGATCTCAAGATGACCCTGACCGATAGCAAAACCGGGCAGATAATCCGTGAAAAGGAATTGTCGACACCCAACGACATCCGGCCCACGTCCTGGACCTTCGTCTCTACCGACGCATACATCCCAAAGGATGCGGGCAGCTCAGTGCAGACATCGCCGCCGTTGTGCCGCAGTGACCACAGAATCGCCGGCGTGGCGGCCGAGAAAACGAAGAGGTCTTGAAACATGGCCACAACACAAGCAAATTCTAGAACATTTTAATATTCACTTTTTGCTAAGAAATTCTAATGCGGTTTAATTATGGGACGTTACTATTTTTCTTGATCTCTGCTACCCGCGTAGGATGGTGGAGGGAATCAAGGCTTATCCCGCACAAATCATAAAAGTGCTTTCAAAATTAAAATGATCTAACACTCAATATGGAGCTTATGGTGAAACGACTTCTTTGCAATATACTTCTGTCCCCTTCTCTGGGGCGGCACATGAGCACCTGTGGCATCTGCCTTTGTTGCGTTTTCCTGATGCTATCTATACCGCAAGCCTCCTCCTCGGCGGATGCCGTCATCACACAAGCCGAATGGGCTCAGCTGATGCAGGATGCGCATTTCAAGGCCGCTGATCAACAGCTTGCAGCGGCTTACAAAGAGGCCATGGCACTGTTATCTGAGGCGGATAAGCAGACACTACGCAACGAGCAGCGCGCCTGGATTGCCAAAAGAGACAAAGAGGCCTTTGCAAAATTCAGCAAAGGTACGCCCGAATATATACGTCTCCTGATTGATAAAACTTATGAGCGCACAGCGATATTACAGACATACCCAAATATGTTCAGCCTGCTGGAGCGCCCCGTCTATTTGAAATCCTGGCAGGCATTATTTTCCAATGAAAAAGATGTCCCGTCTTGGCTTACGGAATTTGCCAGAACTGGACAAGGGGTGACATCGACGGCGGCAGAGATAACGATCGGTGGTCAGCGCTACCTGATGGATCATGTCTCTAAAGCGCACGAAGCCAATACCAACCAATTTTATGTTCTTTTTGCCGAAAACGGCACGCAGGCATGGGGATTTCTGCGTGAATATGACTACAAAAAATTTGATTACGAACCGTTGACCTTCTCCGGTCAGCCAAAAGAACGCTTTTTTGGTCATCCGGATAAGGAAAAACAGAAATTACTTAGCCGCTTCGCCGAATGTGATCATTACGGCGGCGACACGGCCTCTTGTCTGGCGAAGCTAAGTCACGCTGATGAACAATCTCAACAACCCGCGCCTTCGGCACGGCAGGGAGCGGTCATGCCGGATACCGGAGCGCAGGCGCCGCGGGCGACACCGGAGGCTTCAGCCGCATCGACCGCTGACTCCACAGGTCCATATCTGTACGAATTGCTGAAGCGACCCGCCTACCTGAAATCTTGGCAGGCATTATTTTCCGGCGAGCAAGACGTCCCGCCTTGGCTTGCGCAGTATACCAAAACCGGATGGGTGGAGTCGCCGGGGAAAGCAATAACGCTCAATGGTCAGCACTACCTGATAGGCACCGCCTGCAAGGCGCACGACTGCGGCGATAACCAATTTTATGTCCTCTTTGCTGAAGACGGCCTGCGGGCATGGGGCTTTCTCAGCGAATTACCATACCAAAATGGGCACTTTCCCGATCAACCGAATGAACGTTTTTTCGGTCAACCGGATATGGTAAAGCAAAAATTGCTTCGGCACTTCGCCCAATGCGCTTCCGACACGGCTTCTTGTCTGGCGGAGTTAGGCGCGGCAGAGGAGTAATACACAAACGTTTTTACTACCCAGCGCACGCCGGCCGCCGCCAGGTTTAAGACTTTGTTTTTCGCCGTCGCCTGGGGATGGCGCGTACTTGCCGCTTATAGGCCATGCCGCCGGTAGGTAGGGCCAACAATTTTTCATAGATGGATTCGCCTGGAGGGACCAAGCGTGATAAAAATTTTGGCGGCGCTGTTTTATGGCATCTTTCTGCCAATTTGGGCTTTGATGGCGCTATCACGTAGCCGCATCCTGAGAAGGGAAGTGGACGACCTGAAAAACCGCCTGACCACCATGGCCAAACATCTGGCCGATCTGGACGCGGCATTACAGGAATCACGGCGGCAAGCGTCCGAAGGCACGAAAACAGAGGCGAGCCCAACCGAACAAACCATACAATGGCAACAGGAACGGCCTGAAAGCCGGGAAGAGAAGTTTTCCCCATCTGTCGCCATCGAGCTTCCTTTTCCCTCGCCCATGGAATTGGAGCCCGTAGCGGAACCACCCATTGTCCTGGCGGGGAGTCCTGTTGCGCCAAAACATCCTGCCGTTTCCGCCCTGGAAGCTGAGGATATTTCCGACTCCATCCCGGAAGTTCCTGCCGCTTGCACACTTGAGCCTCCGTCCGCGCCAAAAACATTGCCGGAGGCGGCGCGCCCGCAATGGCTGGAGCGCTTTTTTTCCTGGTGCATCGGCGGCAATCCGATGGTGCGCGTTGGCATACTGATCCTTTTCTTCGGCGTTTCCTTTTTGCTCAAGCTGGCTGTCAATCATGGCCTCTTCCCACTTGAGCTGCGCCTGTCCGGCGTGGGTCTGGGCGCGGCGGCGATGCTCGGCATCGGCTGGAGATTACAAAACAAGCGCCGGAATTACGGCCTGCTGCTGCAAGGTGGTGGGGTCGGCATCCTGTATCTGGTGATCTACGCCGCCTTCGCCTATTTCAAACTGGTGCCGCCGGGATACGCGCCGGCGGCTTTTGTCTTGTTGTTCGCCGTCTGCGCCCTGTCGGCTTTTCTCGCCGTGCGGCAGGATGCCTCTGCCTTGGCGGTGATGGGAATGACCGGCGGCTTCGCCGCACCGGTGCTGATTCCCACCGGCAGCGGCAATCATATCGCTCTGTTCAGCTATTTCGCCCTGCTCAATGCCGGCGTGCTCGGCATTGCCTGGTTCCGCGTCTGGCGTCCCCTCAACCTGTTGGGATTTGTCTTTACGCTCGGCGTCGGCTCGGCCTGGGCCATGAAGCATTACACGCCCGCCCATTTATTCAGCGTCGAATGCTTTCTCATCCTCTTCTTCCTCTATTACGTCGCGGTGGCGCTGCTCTACGCGACACGGCGTCAAGTGGAACTGAAAGGTTACGTTGACGGCACGCTGGTATTCGGCGCCCCAGTTGCCTTCAGCCTATTGCAGACACAATTAGTGAGGAACATCGAATTCGGCATGACCTGGAGCGCCCTTGTCCTCGGCGCCTTTTACCTGTCGCTGGCCGCGTGGCTGGCGCGCTATCACCTCAAACGTCTAGGCTTCTTTTTCGAGGCCGTGCTGGCGCTTGGCGTTTTGTTCCTTACTCTCGCCGTGCCGCTGGCCTTCGAGGGCACACGGCTGACCGCCGCCATCTGGGCGGTCGAAGGCGCGGGGCTGTGCTGGGTGGCGATACGGCAGCGGCGTCTGCTGGCGCTGGCAAGCGGTTTAGCTTTGCAAATTTTCTCCGCCATTTCGTTTTTCCTTGATCCCTCGGGCGGCATGACTGCCAAGGCTCCACTGGCGCTGAACAGTTGGTATTTGGGAACCTTGATGTTGTCGCTGTCGGCGTTTTTTTGCGGCTGGCGGCTGCAAGGCGACGCGGCAAAATCATGGCCGGGCTTGGTGGAAAAATTCGTGCAGCCTGTATCGCTCGTCTTCACAGGCATCGGGTTGTTGTGGTGGCTCGGCGGCGGTTTCACGGAAATATGGCGTTATTTCGGGCCATTTACATCGGCTTCTTACGTCTATGTACTCTTCGCCACGCTGACCGCATGGCTTGCCCACTGGGTCAGCCGCTCCCTGCGCTGGACAACGATGGAATGGGTAGCCTTGGCCCTTTCCCCGGCCTTGCTCTTGGCGGCATTGCTTTCATTCATCATCGGCGTGCCGCCGCTTGCCGGTTGGGGACTATATGCCTGGCCACTGACCGCTGTTCTGACCTATGTCCTTCTCTTCCGCCAAGAAGGCCGCGCCGGCCAATCGCTTTTATCTGACAAGGTTCTAGGGCCGCTGCACGCGCTGATGTTCTGGACCTTCTGTCTCGTCGCCGGACTGCAATTCCATAATTTTGTCGCCAAATATGTGCCTGAGGGCGTCTGGCAATGGAGCGGTTGGGCGTTTGCCGGCGCTTTGTTGCTGCTGGCCCTAATCCATCTCGCCCCGCGTTTCCCCTGGCCGGTCAGACGTTTCCGTGGCTATTACCTGACATACGGCGCGACGCCGGTGGCCTTGCTGACCTTGGTATGGGCATTTTTTGGGCTTGCCAGCGACGGCAACCCGGCGCCCTTGCCCTATTTGCCGCTCCTGAATCCGGTTGAACTCTGTCAGTTGCTGGTCTTTGCCACCCTCTTCTCCTGGGGGCGCGCCAACAAAGAATCCTTGGGCACGATTTCCCAGGGCAATGCCGGCGTTTTCCCGACATGGCTGATGGTTGGTGTTACCGCCCTGCTTTTCCTCTTGCTCAACACCGCGTTACTGCGCACGCTGCACCAATACACGGCCCTTGATTATGAGGTCCGGGCCGTCATCGCCCACCTGGACGCCCAGTTGTACTTTGTCGCCTTGTGGGTCGTCTTCGCCGCCGTCGGCATACTGCTGCTACGGCGCATGAACGCTGCCCAACAACATCTGTTTTTTGTCATCACTGTCGCACTGCTGGCGCCGCTCTGGCTATGGAGCGTTGTCAGCAACCTTTCTGGCGTCAGTGGCAAATGGGGAAATATCCCGCTGTTCAATCCGCTTGATTTGGCACAGATCGGCGTCATCGCGCTGTCCCTTTTTGTCCTGTTGCGGGTGCGGGCGATGGATAGCAAACTCGCGCCTTGCGTGCCCGCATTGATCACCGTGCCCGGATGCGGCTGCTTCCTGTGGCTGAACGCCATGCTCTTGCGGACATTGCATCATTGGCTGAATATTCCGTACCGTTTCGGCGCTCTCTACGCTTCGACCACGGCGCAGGCAGCTCTGTCGCTGCTCTGGAGTTTTCTGGCGCTGATTCTGATGGTTTGGGCGGTGCGCCGCGCCCAACGGACGCCGTGGTTTGCCGGCATCACCCTGCTGATTCTGACGATAGGCAAGCTTTTTTTCGTCGAACTTGCCCACATTGGCGGCTTGCCGCGGGTCATTTCATTCATCGGCGTCGGCGTTTTGCTTTTGTTGATTGGCTACCTGGCGCCACTGCCGCCGAAAAAGAAGGAAATCGTTTGATTATGGGCAGATTGTTTTTTCTCTTTATTTTCCTTTTCTCCACCTTGATGCCGGCAACAGCGGCGGCGGGAGACGGCGCCACGGCAAGCGAGCTGGAAAGAGGAGCCAAGACAGGTTTCAGCGGTTATTTCGCCATCCAGCTCAAAGGTAATGCCTCATATTATCTGCTGACTCTGACACCCGAGGCATATCAGGCGAGCATGAGAACCGATGGCCGCGATCTGCGCATCGTTGACGCCAGCGGCAACCTTGTCCCCTATGCCTTTGGCGGCAGCATTGAGAAGGCGGAAGAAAAACCGACTCCTCTGCTCCCGCGCCCGGTGCCGTGGTTTCCGCTGCCACGCGGAGAAGGCGGCAAGAAGGCGCAGGACGGCTTCATCATCGCCGCCGACGGCGCCTTGCGCAGCCGCGAACGGCAAGCCGAAACAGAGCACCGCGGCGGCGACATCGTTGATCTGAGTGGGCTTGCCGCTAACAGCGGCAACAATTTTCCCCGCCTTAATGGACTGGTCATTCGCATCGGCGCCCCGGCGGAAGGAACGGCGGATTACATCGGCGCCGTCGAAGCGCTGGCAAGCGACGATCTGCAAAATTGGATTCCGGTAACCGCAGCCCAATTGTTGCGGCTTGATCATGGCGGCCAGCGGCTGGAACAGGAGCGGATCGATTTGACCTGCCTCCTGCCAGCCAGGCCGCCGCGTTACCTGCAACTGCGCTGGAGCGGCGCGCCGCCGATTATTGTCGGCATCGAAGCGGAACTGTTGATGCCGCCGGATGGCAATCAACAATCCCAGGTCAACAGGCAAAGCCAATCCCGTTCCTGGCGGGAAAACGTGCTTGGACGAATAGAACCGGACGGCAGTGTCTCTTTTGACACCGGCGGCGTATTCCCCGCCGACCGCCTGCGTTTCCATCTCCTCCACGCCAATACGGCGGCGCCAGTCGAGCTGTATTCCCGCGCCAGCGAAAACGACCCTTGGCGGTTTATTGGCGAGGAAACCCTCTACCGGCTGAAAGGGTCTGACGGCAGCGAGCATGAAACGCCAGAAATCAGGATTGCTCGGAACCGGGATCGTTTTTGGAAAATGACCGCACCAAGTGATGACACGGCGACTCCCACAACGCCATATAGGGAAGCAAAAAAGTTTCGGAAGCATTTTGGGAAAATGACCGCGGCAAGCGACAGCCGCAATGACAGCACCGGAAACAGCGGCAAAGACAACGGCGGCACGGGAAACCTGGAACTCGGTGGCGCGCCGCTGTTGTCGGTCGGTTGGCAGCCGGAGAATCTCACTTTTCTTGCCCGTGGCGTCCCGCCCTTTTTGCTGGCGGTGGGTAATGCCCAGGCCACCGATGCCAGTATCCCTCTTACCCAACTGCTGGCCGGAGACAAGCCGTACCTGGCAACGGCGCAAATCGGAGCCGCCCAGCCGCCACCGGCCAACGCTCCCACCGTGGGTAGTCCGCCGCCGGAAGGACAAGCCTTGCCGCCAGCCGAACGGATGCGCCGCTTCATCCTCTGGGGTGTTTTGCTTGCCACTGTTGCCCTGCTTGCCTTCATGGCCTGGAAAGTGGCCAAGCGCCTGCCGCGTGAAGGAGCCAGCGCCGAGGACGGCCGCCGGGAACAGGATGAAAAATGATAGAAACCGCCATGGCTGGAGTTGCCGGAACCCGCCGGAACCCCTGGAGTCAGCGGAGCAACAATTGTGGTCCGACAGGGGAACCGCTCAGATCGGCGGCGCGATGGTCACCACGATGCGCATGTCGGTGGTTGCCTTGACCCCATGCGGCTCGCGGATGTCGGAAATGAGCATGTCTCCGGTCCCGGCCGGCATGGTCGCCTCGTTGTCGGCCAGAAAGAGTCCCTCGCCTTCGATCACCAGAATGGACACCTGGCCGTCGAGGTCATGGGAATGAACGGGGAACAAGGCGCCGGCCTTGAGGTTGAAGTTGAGGATCTTGAAGTGCTCGGAATCGTGCAGAACGATGGCCTTCATCCCCAGGGGACTGTATTCCTTGGTCATGCTCAATTCGATCCGTTTCATGGGCTTTCCCTCCATTGATGACTATGACGAATGAATCAGGTTGATCCTATAGGCGGACGGTTGCATTGCCACCTCATGCAGCATGTTCCACATGGGCAAACAAGGCAAAGCAGGCGCTCCGCTTAACAGGACAGGGTGGCAGAGGCCAATGATGCCCTCCTCGTCAGGAACAACGATGGTCAGGGGTTCACAAGCTCACCCGAGTCTATCGCACTGCCTATGCTACAAAACTAATCGTCCTTTCTTCTCGGCAACGGTGATTTCAGCAACGACACCTGAGCGGAACAGCAGGAAGTCGCTCTCGATGCCGTCGCTGAAAATTACCCCATTTTCCGGCATACAGGATGTGATCCGCATCGGCTTATCCGCGCTGATGCGTCCGAACACAATACTGGCGCCCGTGGTGCGGGATGGATACGGTTCCCGCACGGTAAACTGCAAAGACTCCGCGCTCCATGCCTGCCGTCCGGTAGGGACGGAAATTTCCTCACTCGCGCCCGCGATTCCGACCGCACCGGCCACGATGCTCTTAAGCCAGCCGGTGGCGCCCAGCCCCGTGGAGACGATAATGCCGCTGGAACTCTGATACTCGCCTGTCTGGCCGTATTGGATGTGATAGCGCGCCGATACATGCGTTTTTTGCCCGATGAACAGGTCATTGACCGCATACATCACCTGTCCGTCATTGAGTGTGGACTTGGCCATGGACACTTCGCCGATGGGTCTCCGGTCGGCAAACACATCCGGCAGCAGGGCGCGCAAATCCCTGACCCGAAAAGGCAGCAGCATGCCGTCCCAGCGGGATGGATCGGGGTTTACGCCGATGAGCGGCTGGCTATCGAGGTATTTCAGCGTGTTGGCCACGAGTCCGTCCTGGCCCACAGCCACGACAATGTCCTCTTTGCCGAACATGAAGTTGGGAATATACTCGCGGCTGACAACCTGCACCCGCCCCATCCCGGACAAAAGATCCTCAGCCGTCCGCAAGGCCTGCTTATAGACGGCGTCCTCTTGCTGGTAGTCCGTAAAATCGCTGCCCAGGTGTTCCACATAAAAGCGGGCCTGTTCCACGGTATTGAATCGCGCGACCAGTTCCTCCAGGCGGGTTTTACGCTTGACGAGAATGAGTTTGTTTTCCGTCCGTTTTTGCATTGGCATCTTTTCCCATGATCTCCCGCAGCAGATCGGGGGTGATGTTGAGTTGCCCGATCTTGTCGGCGTGCTCCGTAAGCCCGCGGAAAGCCAGGGCCATGAGCTTGTCGGGCTGCATGCCCACGCTGGCGAGGCTCTGAATGACGCTGGCATCCACCCCGTCCAACGCCTGCATTGCCGCCTTGAGCGCGTAGGCGCGGGCATCCGCCTCGGCACGGGCGTTTTCCGCCGCCAGCGCCACCAAAGCCTTGCGCTTCTCCTCCAGCTTGATCTCGAACAGCATCTGCTCTTCCTTCAGCAAATTCTGCTTCTGCTGGACAGCTTGCTCGGCTTCCAATTGCGCTTCCCGCACTTGCCGTTTTTTTTGCTCGATGCTGATTTCGGTATTGTACTCGTTTTCTCTAACCCTGCGCTCCTGCTCAATCGAAGCGTTGCGCCGTTCGTATACGGCATCGTCCGCTGTTTTGAGAATCTGCTCGCGGGTCTGCGCCTCCAGGGCGCGGGTGGTTTCCTGATTGGCAAGCACGGCCAGCAGCGAAAGCCCCATCACCTCAAGCCCCAACCGCTTGATCTCCTCGCTTTGGCTCAATTCCTCAAGAATTGACGCCGCCAGCGACTCCCCGGCGCGCATGGCCTCGTACAGCGTCATGGAAGCAAGTTGCTTTTTCGCCAGCACCTGCACGCTATTGATCATGCGTTGAGGCAATTTTTTTGGATCTTCAGAGAGATAGGATCTTTTTCCTCTCAGATTTAACGTGTAGTCCAGCATGGTGGCCGTTTCCTTGGGATGCACCACCCGGAACACGAGCTGTCCCTGCAAGGTGACACTTTGGAAATCGGCGGTCATCTCCTCGAAGATGAATGGCGTGTCAATGCTGCCTATGGGGAGAACGGCGATGGAGGTGTTCGGCCCATAGCAGAAAAACGTAAGGCCCGTGCCCTCGGCCGCGAGTCGGCCTTTCAAATATCGGAGAACATACTCGCTGGGCTGAAACTTGAAATACCTGATGCCAAACATACCAAACTCTCCTTTCTTGAAACAGATTCTGGCGGAGCGGCATCGCGCCGCCGCTGACCATTCATCTCCCGGATTGTTCTTTCCGGAACCGATGGAGGACAATGCCGTACTTGCTGATCTTGTCGTACAGGTTTTTGCGGGAGATGCCCATGAGCTGGTGCGCCGCGCTGACCTGGCCGCCGACCCGCCGCAGCATCTGTTCGATATACAGCCGTTCCTGCTGCTCCATGTATTCTTTCCAGGATACATCGGGGAGATCCAGGTCAACGGCCGCTGCCGGCTCCGGCCCGGCTACCGTCGTCGGATCCTTGCCGCCGAACACACAGTACCGGCGGATGAGGTTGCGCAATTCACGGACGTTCCCCGGCCAATCCTGCGTCATCAGGTGCCGGATCAATTCCGGCGGGCAGCAGCGCGCCCCTCCTGGCTGGCCGCCACCGTATTCAGCCATGAAGGCCTCGACCAAAAGCGGGATGTCTTCCTTGCGGTTGCGCAGCGGCTGCAGGTGAATCGGCAGCACATTGAGCCGGAAATACAGATCCTGGCGAAAGGCTCCTCTGTCAATCTCCGCCAGCAGGTCGCGGTTGGTGGCGGCAATTACCCGCGCCCTGAGGGGGATGGCGGCATTGCCGCCCAAGCGGGTGAAGGAACGGTCTTCCAAAACCCGCAGCAGCTTGGCCTGCAACGGCGGCAGCATCGAGCAGATTTCATCGAGAAACAGGGTCCCCTCGCCGGCATATTCGAACTTGCCCACCTTGCGCTGGACCGCTCCGGTGAAGGCCCCTTTTTCATGACCAAAAAGTTCGGATTCGATCATATCCATCGGCAGGGCGCCCATGTTGACCGCCACATAGGGTGCTGTTTCCGGCCGGCCAATGGTATGCAGGGCCCGGGCCGCCAGCTCCTTGCCGGTGCCGGTTTCGCCGACAATCAGGACCGGATCGTTTTCGTGGGCGATGGTCTCGATGAGCGTGTACAGCTTGCGCATGATCGGATGGGCACCGATCAAACCGTAAAAACGGGATCTTCCTCCGCGGGTTGCGGTCAACTGCTGCTCCAGGCGGCGGTTTTCCAGCACCAGTTGTCGGCGCTCGATGGCCCGCGCCAGGGTGGCGAGGATGACGTCTTCGTCCACTGGTTTCTGCAAGAAATGGTAGGCGCCTTTCTTGACCGCCTCCACCGCCAGACTGATGTCGCCGTGCCCGGTGATCAGGATCACCGGCAGGTCGGGGTCCTTGATCAGAATTTTCTCCAAGAGGAGCAGGCCGTTCATTTCGGGCATGCGGATATCAGCCAGGACTGCGGAGAAGACACGGTCTTCGATGCGGGCCAGGGCCTCGAGCGGATTGCCGAAGGTATGCACCGCATAGCCATTGAGGGTCAGGGTTTGCTCGATTGCCGCCAGCAGGTAGAGGTCATCGTCGACCACCAGGACTTCGTGGGTGGGCACCGTGCGTTGCTGATTTTTCATGCTGTCTTGTTCCGCAGCAGGTCCGGAGAACCATCCCGGATATATTGGGGAAAATAGACTGAAAAACAGGAGCCATGTCCAGGCGTGCTTTCCACTTCGATATAACCGGAAAAACCACGGACAATCCGGTCGACGATCGACAGGCCCAATCCCATGCCGATCCCCACTTCACGGGTGGTGAAGAAGGGATCAAAGATTTTTTTCTTCAGCTCTTCGGGAATGCCTTCGCCATTGTCCGTCACCGTGGTCAACACATACGGTTCCTTCTGCATGGTCGTCAGGTTGAGACAGTCGAGAATGCGGCTGGTGACCGTCAGCCGGGGCGTGTCCACCCGGCCCATGGCCAGGATGGCGTTTTGTACCAGATTGAGCAAGACTTGCTCCAGCCGGACCTCCACCCCCAGCACTTCGCAGGGCTGGTCGGTCAGGCGCAAATCGAGCGCAATCTCGCTTAAGTGCAACTGCGATTCAAGAAAACTCAAGATTTTGCGGATGATCGCGTTCAATTCCACCGGGGCCTGCTCTTCCTCGACCTTGCGTCCGAAACTCCGCATGGTGGCGATGATGGAAGAGGCCTTATTCACCCGGTCGATGATGATGGACAGGTTTTCCCGCAACATATCTGTATGGTCGCCGGGCGTCTCCAAGGTCTTGAGACAGTTGCGGGCGAAAAGCAGGATGGCGTTGAGCGGCTGGGTCAGCTCATGGCCCACGCCGGCGGCCATTTCACCCAGACTGGCCAGCCGGCTGGAAAAGCTCAGCAGCTTCTGCCCTTCCTGCATTTGCGTCATCAGATCGTAAAACTCGCTGCAATCGGAACAGATCAGCATGTGCAGCACCAAGCCATTGGGATTGACATGGGTGGAGCCGCGCATCTTCACCGGCAACCTCTGACCCGTAATTGTGGCGAGATGGGCTTCGAACTCGGTGAATTCCCCCTTGGCAAAGGCGCGACGGATGGCCGCCGCCCGGTCCGGCTGGACCAGATCGTCCAAGTTCAGGCGCTGGCTGGCATCCAAGGAAAAGCCGGTCCGTTGGAGAAATTCCCGGTTGGTCTGGATCACCTTGAAATCCTGATCCATGAGGAGAAACAATTCGGAAATGCCAGCCAGGATGCGCTCGGTGAACGACCGGGAGGCTTCCATCTCCTCATGCTTCTTCAGGACGCGGACAACCAGATCCTGCCGCTGTTTCTCCAGTATTTTGATTGCCTGATTATGCATTGTCTCACCCAGAGGCGTACCGAATAGTTACCCGATCATACCCGCCATCCCTTGGTGGCGTCATCCACTTTCAGCAAAAAGAGGGCGGATGCCACCCCAGGACGGCTGTATATCCTGCAAGAGAGCGCCTTTGCTCAACCAGGATTTGCAAAGGCTGACAAGCGTCACGCGCCTCATTGGGCACTTCCTCCACGGCCTTTGCATACGACTCAATCCGCGGCTGCATTTTCTCTTGCCTTTACCCAAAAATGTCATTTTAATCACCGAGGTAACATGAATATCCAGGGGCGGGAAGCAGACAAAAAGGCTCGGCCCTGGTTCCACTATCCACAATGCAAAGGAGAAAAAATGAAACAGTATGGGGCGGAATTTTTTGGTACGTTTTGGCTGGTCCTGGGCGGATGCGGCAGCGCGGTTGTATCGGCAGCGTTTCCGAATGTCGGCATCGGGCTGCTTGGAGTCTCCCTGGCCTTCGGTTTGACAGTCCTGACCATGGCTTTTGCCATTGGTCATATATCCGGCTGCCATCTCAATCCGGCCGTTTCGATCGGACTGTGGGCTGGAGGCCGATTCCCGGCAAAGGAAATCGTGCCCTATGTGATCGCGCAAGTCTTGGGAGGACTCGCGGCCGGCGGCGTTTTGTACCTCATCGCCAGCGGCAAGCCGGGTTTTGATCTGGCGGCGGGTTTCGCTTCCAATGGCTATGGCGCCCACTCCCCCGGCGGTTACAGCATGGTGGCCGCCCTGGTCACTGAAGTGGTCATGACCATGATGTTTCTGCTGGTCATTCTCGGCGCCACCGACAAACGAGCGCCGCAGGGTTTCGCACCGATCGCGATCGGGCTGTGCCTGACGCTCATCCACCTGATCAGCATTCCGGTTACGAATACATCCGTCAATCCCGCCCGCAGTACGGGAGTGGCAGTGTTCGTGGGTGGTTGGGCCATCGCGCAGCTTTGGGTTTTCTGGGTGGCGCCGATCGTCGGCAGCCTGCTCGGCGCGGCAGTATATCGCGGTATCGGCGGCGAGCAGAAATAGTTCGGGATAGCCCCAGGCAGAACGCCCGGGTTGAGACGTTTCCCCGGCGCGCTTGCCCGGAAGAAGGCGAATGAACAGCAATCAATTACCCGTGGATGCCGAACCGGAAACAACCTCCGTTCAGGATAAGACGAGCGGCGCGGAGGTTGTTTCTCACCCCTGGTGGAAAAACTGGAAGTTCATGCTTCCGGTTTGGGGCATTATTGCCGCATTCATCTGGCTTGGCATCCACTTCAATCTCGACAAACACATCATCGCCGGCGGCGTCTTCCTCATCGGCCTGCTTTCCAACGCATTTGCCTGGCTGCTCGGCATCCTGATCGTCGTTCCCTTCATCGGCCCGCTCATCGTCAAGATACTCTCCTTCGGCTTTATCTGGCTGCTGAACGCGGTCGGGTACCTGGTCGCCTATGTCGCCATCCGGCGGGGCTACTCAAAAGACGTGCTCACCTATCGCGGCGTGACCATCGCGCTCATCGTGGGCATCGTCATCGGGTATATCATCGGCAAGTTGGTGTGATCCAGGGCGTGGGAAATCAGAGTGCGAGGGCTATGGCACGGCTTGCCCCAAGGAACGGAATGGTAATGGATGCAAGGCGCGGCGCGTTTATTGCCGGTCCCAGGCCGATCCGATAGTCGCGGTCAGCTCGATCCGCGCTTCTTCTTGCTGGATTTCTTCGCGGCCTTGGGCGTGGCAGGCTTTTCCTTGCCTTGCTTTTTGGATTTTCGTTCCGGCGACTCCGATTTCTCCTGGTGGAACTCGGCAAACCAGGAAGTGTAGGCATGAATATCGGCGGGCATTCGCGCCGTGACCCAGGAGCACAGGCGGTTCATGGCTGTTTCCGGACTCCTGCCATTGGCCTCCTCGATATCTTCCCAGGAAATGAAGCCCTTGTGGATGAGGCCCGCATCGCAGGCCCGGCGTAGAATCTCCATCGACTCGCCGGGATGCAGGTCGCAGAGGGTTGCGGCCAGATTGCCCCAATAGTAGGAGTCGCGCGCGGCCTCCAAGCCGGTGAACAGCCCCTGGAAAAAACGAATCGTCTCATCCCGGCGGGCAAGTTGCAAGGCAACCGCATAGGACAAGGCTTCCATGGCGGCGCAGCGCACAAACTGATCCACCGCCCGGTTGACGACCAACTCCTTGATCGACTCGGTCAATCCGCCGCAGGTCCGGTACAGGATGGTGGGCAAGATCTCCGTGGTCATGTCGCCCCAGATGTCGATCAGCTGTTCTTCCGGAATGGAAAAGGCACGGATGATCGGCAGGTGGGCGGCCGTTTCCTCGAAGTGGGAGAGAAGGGCGGCCGCGTAGACATGGGCATTTCGTTGCTCCAGAGTGTAGAGCAGCGGATTGTCGGCCACGGTCTCGATAATCTTGATCAGATGGGGCGTCAGTTCCTGCCTGTGCTGCAGGGCCTCCTCAACCGCATCGCGCTGGTAGGTGTCGCTTAATTGATCGAAATCAAACAGCATTCCTCTGATATCAAAATCGCCCATGTCGGCAAGCCTCAGCAGATTGGAAAAGAAGAGATAAAAAGTGCAACACCTTAACGGGGTATGGGCAGACCGTCAATGAAAGATGGACCAGGGCGGGCGGCGGGATTAGCCGGAGACGCGCGCGAGCCGGATGCCGGCAGGGGAGTGAGCGGCCTGGATGCCCAAAGGAAGGAGGAGCTGGAACAGCGGCCTGCCGAAAGCGAACATCTCCCAGCCAAGGGAGAGCTGCAAGCGGGAGGCGGCCTGCTGCCGGAAGTGGAGATCGCGGGCCACTGCGGCCTCAAGTTCCGCCAGCCTGGCCGGGATTGCCTCAGGATGCTGCAGGTCGCGGCGCACCGTATCGAGATCGGGGCAGGGGCAGTCGTGTTCGTGCTCCCGCATGAGGGGTACCAGGGGATCGTTCGCTTCCAGGCAGTCGAACCGGGTCAGCAGATCCTGTCCGGCTATGGCCAGCAGCGGACCGGTGTCCGTGCAGTCGAGCAGCCCGCAGGCCATGGGCCGGTGGCTGTAACGACGGCAGCCTGTGGTCGTTTCGTCGAAAAATAAGCAACACCAGGAGCCGCCTTGTCCGGCCAGCTTGAGAAATTCCCGGCCAACCGGTTCCGGACTGGCAGACAGGGGCTGGACAGCCAACTCGCCCCGGCGGATCGTGATCAGATCGTCCGGGCGTAAGAACCCGGCCCGGATCAATTCCAGATCCGGGCCATGCAGGGCCGGACCGCCTTGCCGGCAGCAGGTGCCGCAACGCCGGCAGGCGCCGCTCACGGCATAACGTCCAGGCGGTCGTCCCGGTGGAGGATGCCGGGCATGATCACCTTGGCAAAGATGCCCTCGCGCGGCATGATGCAGTCGCCCACCTGTTTGAAGATGGCGCAGCCGTGGTGGCATTTCTTGCCGATCTGCGTCACCTCCAGCACCACCTGGCCATTGCTCAGCCGGGTACCGATCGGCAACCTGGCCAGATCGAGCCCCTCGGTGGTAATGTTTTCGGCAAAGGCGCCGGGGTCGAGTTCCAGTCCCTTGTTGCGCATGAAGTCGATCGACTCTTCGGCCAGCAGGCTGATCTGGCGGTGCCAGTCGCCGGCATGGGCATCGCCCACCATGCCATGATCGATTTTGACTTCAATGGAGTCCACCGGCTCCTTGTTGACCCCTTTGGCCGTGCTGATATTCAGCGAAACAATTTTTCCCATAATTTCAGTAGATAATATTTGCAACCTATTATTGATACGGTCATTCATCACCGAACGACATCCCTTGCGGAGCCTGCACTGAGCGAAGCGAACGTGTCATTTCGACCGGAGGGAGAAATCTCCTTGGTTTGTGTGAGAACTTACGAAAATATTTGGTAGATTTCTCCTCGCGGTGCTCGTCGAAAATGACAGAAAAAACCCTGGTCAGTGGCCGGTGAGTAACGTACTCATTAAAACTGCGGACCACCCGCCGCCTGCCTTCGGTGTCTCCTCGCTTCATCCGCCTCAGTCTCTGGTCAACTGGCGGTAACGGATGCGGTGCGGCTGGTCGGCGTCGGCGCCTTTGCGTTTCTTGTAATCCTGCTCGTAATCGGAGTAGTTGCCCTCGAACCACACCACTTCGCTGTTGCCCTCAAAGGCCATGATGTGGGTGGCGATGCGATCCAGAAACCAGCGGTCGTGACTAATGACCACCGCGCAGCCGGCAAAGTTTTCCAAGGCTTCCTCCAGGGCGCGCATGGTGTTGACGTCGAGGTCGTTGGTGGGCTCGTCGAGCAGCAGCACATTGCCGCCTCCCTTGAGCATCCGCGCCAGATGGACCCGGTTGCGCTGGCCGCCCGAGATTTCGCTCACCTTCTGTTGCTGATCGCTGCCGGTGAAGTTGAACTTGGCCACGTAAGCCCGGGAATTGACCTCGCGCGTGCCGAGCCAGATGGTCTCCTGTCCTTCGGAGATGGCTTGCCAGATGGTCTGCTGAGGATTGAGACTGTCCCGCGATTGATCGACATAGGCCAGTTTGACCGTCTCGCCGATGCGGACGGTGCCCGCGTCCGGCTGTTCCTGGCCGGTGATCATCCGGAAGAGCGTGGTCTTGCCGGCGCCATTGGGGCCGATGATGCCGACAATGCCGCCGGGCGGCAGGGAAAAGCTGAAATGATCCAGCAACAGCCTGCCTTCGTAGGCCTTGCTCAGCCCCTCGGCCTCGATCACCAGCTTGCCGAGGCGCGGTCCTGGCGGGATGTAGAGTTCCATCTCGCCTGCCGCCTTTTCTCCCTGCTGGCTGAGCAGGTTTTCGTAGGCAGTGATGCGTGCCTTGGATTTGGTCCGCCGGCCCTTGGGACTCATGCGGATCCACTCCAGCTCGCGGAGCAGGGTGCGCTGGCGGTCCGTCTCCTTTTTTTCTTCCACGGCCAGCCGTTTCTGCTTCTGTTCCAGCCAGGAGGAATAGTTGCCCTTCCAGGGAATGCCCTGGCCGCGGTCCAGCTCCAGAATCCAGCCGGCGACGTTGTCGAGGAAGTAGCGGTCATGGGTCACGGCGATGACCGTGCCCGCATACTTTTGCAGATGCTGCTCCAGCCAGGAAACCGATTCGGCATCCAGGTGGTTGGTCGGTTCGTCCAGCAAGAGGATATCGGGATTCTTCAGCAAGATGCGGCATAGGGCCACCCGCCGCTGCTCGCCGCCGGAAAGCACGCCGCACCGCATCTCGGCCGGCGGGCAGCGCAGGGCGTCCATGGCCATTTCCAGCCGTGAATCCAGGTTCCAGGCGTCGATGGCGTCCAGCTTGTCCTGCACCTGGGCCTGCCGGTCGAGCAGGGCCTGCATGGCGTCATCATCCATGGGCTCGGCGAATTTTTCGTTGATGGCATTGAACTCGCCAAGCAGGTCAACCGTTGCCTGGGCGCCCTCCTCGACCACCTCGCGCACCGTTTTCTGCGGATCGAGCATCGGCTCCTGGGGCAGGTAGTCGATGGTGAAGCCCTCGGAGAGGATGGTTTTGCCCTCGTGTTCCTTATCGATTCCGGCCAGAATGCGGAGCAGGGTGCTCTTGCCCGAGCCGTTGAGGCCCAACACCCCGATCTTGGCCCCGTAGAAATAGGAAAGGGAAATATCTTTCAGGATCTGCTTCTGGTTGTACTTCTTGCTCACTTTGATCATCGAATAGATGATCTTGTTCGGTTCGTTGGCCATTGGCGCTCTCTGTCCTTGGTGCGGTCAACCGGGTTCACGGCGGTCCGGTTCAGTGCGTCCGCGTTGATTGTGTGTCTTTTGCGGGAAGGGTTCCTGTCCCTTGCAGCGTGTCTTCGGCGCTATCTTACCCGCATCCTGCCGTTCCGGCAATTCTTCTTGCGCCCAGGCAGTGGCGCTCAGATGTTGCTCTGGTTGCGAGCCGGGATTATTAATGAGTGCGTTGTTCTTTGGACATTGACCACGTCATATTCTGTCATTTCGATGAGCACAGCGAGGAGAAATCTACCAAACAGTTCCGTTACAGCTCAAGCTATGGGGATTTCTCCCTCCGGTCGATATGACCAAACAAGGGATGGTGTGCGGTGATTAATGACCGCATTAATAAATCGCCATTTTGCCGCAAGGGAGATCTGCCCGCTCAACCCCCTGCCGCCGGGAAGCACACCGCTTTTCTGCTTGCTTTCTTCCCGCAGTCCTGCTTTTGTTGAGGCAATGCGTCCGGGAAGGCGCAATCGTTCTTCTCCGGGCAAAAAAATCGAAACATCCACGGAGTGTATCTATGTCGAGAACAGTTCGTTGCCTTTTACTCATGACCGCCTTGCTCATCCTTGCCGGTTGCGGGGTCAAGGGCAAGGTCAAGCAAATGGTCGGCTTGGGCGCGCCCGAGCCGACCGGATACACCGGCACGGTGTATCCGGCCACCCAGACGGTCACCGTTGCCTTTCAATTAACCCAGGTGGACAGATCCTGTCGGGTGTTTGCCGAGTCATTGGTGCAGTTTCCGGCCAACTCTTCGGGTAAGGATTTGGAAACCGCCGTGCTGACCGAGGCCAAGGCACGCGGGGCCAACCAGGTGCTGCTCGGTCAGGCCCGGCAGGGTAAGGATGACAACGGCCAGCGTTTTCTCTACTATGGCCCGATATACGAATACCTCTGCACCGACCAGTGCGGCGGCTGGAAGTTCGGCTTCGAGTTCTGGGAGCAGCAAGGCGAGTGGGTGAGCGTCGGATACAAGGAATGGGGCAAGCCCGGGGCGGTTTTTGAAATGCCCCTGGTTATGCAGATGCTCATGCTCCGCTGTCAGTAGCCGTTTTCTTTTCGCCCGTTCGAGGTGCCCTTTTTCGAAGTCCGCCAAGCCCTTGCCCGCCGGAATCTCTGCGCGCAAGGGCTTGGTCGTCTCGGTCCGCATCGGTCTCGACGAGTTCCCCCGATTCCATTTCTTAATCAAGCAAGCTGTGATTTGAACCGCGAGACTTGGCGGAGGAGATGCGCCATTTTGACCGCAGGGAGAAATCTCCGGCCATGATGAGATTCTTCGTCGCTGCGCTCCTCGGAATGACAGGTCCTGGTGATTGCGCGCCCATCGATCTGAACGAGTAACCAGAAGACATGGTCTTGTAATCAGAGGGTATCGTTTCTTTTGTCACCTAAAGGCGAAGTATTGAAGAGTGCTGCTTTTGGGTGGTGAGCAGAGAACGGAACGATAGTTCGAGCGGAGCGACAGATCGCCAGCCGTGGTAGGGATAAAGTCTCTCCCCTGGCCGGGGCCGTTCTTTTCTTTGTGTGCCCAAAGAAAAGAACCAAAAGAAAAGGCAGCCCTGCCGTTGAGCCGGTCGCCGGAGTGCAGAAACCGGCGGGGCAGGAACTCGCTGCGCTCAAACAACCTGCCCCTTGTTTCCGGTTCTCCACCCCGTCGCCCGGCTCAGCGGCAACGGCGTCACGCCTGGCAACGCCATGATTTTCGTCATTCTGGAGGGAGCGACTCCCCGTCATGTCAAGAGAGCAAACAGCCGCTTGAGGATCACGGCTGGAGCGAAAGCAACGAAAAAGGCCGCGGGTGCTGATGCACCCACGGCCTTGCGAACATGATCGGCCTGACGGCAAAAACGGCACGCCGCCGGCGCAGATCGTCTAGAAAGTATACTTCACGCCAGCCATGGCCTCATAGCGGTCATAGCTGTCCGCACCCCACTGGCCGCCCACATGTCCCCATACCTGCCAGTGCTTGACGATTTCGGCCTGGAGCCCGATCTTCAATTCATACCGGCTGTCCGGCGCGCCGTCGGTTACGGTCGTGCCATCGAAATCCAGGCTGTTGTTCGCGGTGCTGTGCCACCAGTTTGCCTCGATGAACGGCTGCACACCGTTGTCTTGCAGCTTGCTGCGGCTGTAGAACCGTACGCCGAGGCGGGAAATGAGGCCGTCGCCGTCATCATTGCTCACCCTGGTGCCGTTCGCTTCCACATGGTCGCTCGCGCTGTAGAGGGTATAGGCCAACTGCGCCTGCGGCTCAATCATCCACTGCCGCGTCTCGCCGTCGTGCGCGAGGAAGGCATAGCCGGCCTCGATGGAGACGATTTGGCCGTTGCTGTTATAGGTTTCCTTCTGCAGGCCGTTGCCTTGCACTGTATTGTCGAACCAGTTGAACATCGCCCAGACGTCGACATACGGACCGACAGGCTTCTTGTCGTTGCCGTACCAGGTGCCGTACACGCCGACACCGTATCCTTCGACATCGCCGGAGGCTTTCCGGGCTAGACCGGTGCTGGTGAAGCGTACATCGGTCGCATCGGCATAGCTGTCGCTCTTGCCGTACGCTCCCATCACGCCGAGGTGGTACCGGCTGTTGCCACTGGTCCACTGGGCAATGTCGCCGCCCATATGCACCAGGGTGGTATTCGTTTCCGTATCGATGCGGCCGCCGGCGCTTTCGCTGTCGGTGGTGCTGGCCATCACCCGTCCCCAAACCGCCGGCACATAGTCTTTCTTGCTCTTGCCGTCCGTGCCGTAGGTGTCGGTATACTGCGGTTCGCCCAGACGATCATGCAGGGTATGGATGAACATGCTGTTGGAGGCCGCCATGTTGCGCACGTACACATAGGGTTCCGGACGTTGTACCGGCCCGCTGCCGTCGGTCAGCGTGCGGAGATACCAGTTGCCGTCGCCCGAGGCGCTGCCGACCCCGCCCTGATAGAGGTCGTATTCGTACAGACCGGCTGCCACGCGGTTATTCAGGTGGAACACATCGGCTGCCGACTGGTTGGGGTCGAGCACCCGCACCAGCTCGATGCCGTTGCCGACTGTTGGCGCGCCGGCCCCGCCGGCATTCTTGACGGTGACGAGAGTCTGACCATTGCCCATTTCCGTGCTGCCAACGACGAGCATGTCGCTCTTGCTGTTGGCGCCGCCTTCGTTCAAGACCGTATCGAGCACCAGCTTGCCGCCGCTGATGTACTTGCCGTCGATATACAGTACGTCACCCGCCGCCTTGTTGGCGCTCATATCGATGACGCCGTTGTTGGTAAAGGTGGCAACCCCCAACAGTTTGGCCTGCACCGGGCCGTTCAGCGCCATGGTGTTGGCGGCGTAACCGGTGTCGTACTCGTCGGTATGGTCGACCGTCGTGGCAGCCGGGTTGTTGAGCAGGTTGATGGTGCCGTTGTTGACGATGGTGTTGGAGCCGCTGGTTCCCAGATCGCTGATTGACACCGCCAAGGTGCGCACGCTGCCGTCGCCGTTGGTGTCCGCGACATTGCGCAGGTTCCAGGTGCCATTGTTGGTCAGGGTGGTGACTGACGTTTCGGCGGTAACGCTGCCGGTCATCTGGCCATTGTTGGTGATGTCCAGCGTGCTGGCGGGATAAGAGCCGCTGTCGCCGATGATGGCCCGTTCGCTCAATGCGTCGATCGTGCCGTTATTGATGATGGTTTGCGCGTCGCCTCCGGTCACCACCGCCGCCGTTTCGGGCCCCCAGCCGCCATGCACCTGTGAGCCGGCATCGATAATGACCTCTGACGCCGTTGAACTCACGGCGCGCAGGGCGGAAGACTGCCCGGCCACCTGGACGGTGCCGTTGCCGAACTCGATCGAGGCCATGCCTTCGTAGGTAAGGGCCTCCATGCCGACATTGTTGATGCCTGTGCCGGTGGTGGTGATGTTGGCGCCGATCGACTTCAGGGTCACGTCACCAATGTAGCTGTTCCCCCAAATGCCGACCGCGCCATTGGCGCCGTTGGTCGTGACGTTGCCGCTGTTCATTATGGAGACGTTGCCGGTGTCACCGACGGAGGAGGAAGAGCTTGTCGCCATAATGCCGACGGAGGTGATTCCCGAGGTCGTGATCTTGCCGCTGTTGGTCACGGAGATATTGCCGGCATTGCCGGTGGAGGAGGTCGCACTCGTCGCCTCAATGCCGTCGCCGTAGTCTCCCGAGGTTGTGATGCTGCCGCTGTTGGTCAGGTCGATGCCAGCGGCCGTGCCGTCGCCTATGGTCATGGTATGGATGTAAATGCCATCGCTGGCATTTCCGGGACCAACAATGATGGGCGTCCCGCCTTGGGTGGTGATATTGCCGGAATTGACCACCGTTACCAGCCCGGCCGGATTGGCGTCGGTATAGCCAGACACCTCGATCCCGTGGCTGGCGACTCCTGTGGTGCTCACCGTGCCGGAGTTGGCCAACTTGATGGTGCCGCTGCCAACTATCCCGACGTCGCTTCCGTTTCCACTCGCCCCATCTTTTCCGTCGTATCCAACCGCCAGATTGATGCCGTCGGCGTTGTTGCCTAAGGTCTGGATGGTCGCCTTGGTCGTCAGGTCAATGGTACCCGCTGTACCCCCTGATGGGGCGACGTAATCTTGGGTAAAGGCCTTGATGCCGGCGTTGGCCATGGCCGAGTTAACGCCGGCGCCGCCTGAATTGGTATTGTCCAGAATAACCGTGACCCCGGCGCCGATATCGCCGACCACGTTGCCGCCGCCGAGGCGACGGTTGATGGCGGTGCCGTTATTGGGGTCGGCGGCGAGTGAATCGATGAGGATGCCGTTGCCGCCCTTGACGCTGACAATGCCGGTGCTCTGCATGTTCAGCGTTGCCGTGCCGCCGTTTTGGGTGGTTGTTTCCACCCCGTCCTGGTTGTTGGCATTGTCCGTATAGTTGGTGAGGTTAAAGTTGCCGGTGATGGTGGTGGTCGCGTTGCCGGTGCCTTTATTGTTGACCAGGGTGCCGCCGCCGCCGTTGACGGTGATGGTGTTGGTGCCGTCCATAGTCAGCCAGGCGTCGCCGGTCAGCCTCCTCACGCCAGCGTTGTTGTTGGGGCCAAGCACTATGTTGATGCCTAGCGAGGACGGCGTCACATTGTTATTGACAATCGTGAGGTTGCTGATCGTGGCGGAAGCGTTGCCGCCTGCCACTGTATTGGTGCCCGTCGTTAACATGGACACGCGCACTGCGTCGGCAGTTGCGCCACTGTCGTTGACCGTGATGGTCGACGGTAGGCTCCTGGTCATATCCTCCCCCTGCAAGGTCAGGGTCGCATCCTCCGTACCGCTAGTAGCACTAACGGCCGTCGGCGAGGAGCCCTGCGCGTTGACGGTATAATCGCCCGGACCAAGATCGAGGGTGGTGGCCTGAACGGTTCCCGCTCCGGCCGCGCCGAGAATCAGGAAGAACACGGCGGTATAGACTGTTTTCCAGGAATAACGTTGGTCATCCTGAGTTACTGACAACTGCATACATCCTCCTTCAATAAATGAAATAGAATTGTCTCATCAAAGCCACATCACAGCCTGTCATCAAACAGTTCGTGACTGAACAGGCCGTCCCTGGCTGCTCCCCTTTTATAACAAGTTGAGCGGCTATAATACACTTTAACCAATGGGTTTGTCTCGGGAAAATTTATGAAATAGTGAAAAAAAGTATTTGATGGGTTATAGAAAAAAATCAAGGTCAGCATCGTCATGGCAGGATAACTGCCTCACGGATTTTCGCGGGGCAAAAAAGGAGGAGGAAGACATGCAGGTGATTTTGGATTTGTGTCTGGTGCCGCTGGGCGTTGGCGTTTCCGTTTCGCCCTATGTGGCCGAATGCCACCGGGTGCTGCAAGCAGCCGGGCTCAAGTCGCAACTGCACGCCTACGGCACCAACATCGAAGGGGAATGGGATACGGTGATGGCGGCGGTCAAGCGCTGTCACGAACGGGTCCACGAGATGGGCGCGCCGCGCATCACCACCACCATCAAGCTGGGTACCCGCACCGACCGCGACCAGAGCATGGCCGACAAGGTGAAGAGCGTCGAACAGAAACTCGGCTGAACCCCGCATCGTGACGCCGGACGAATATTACTTCGAGGAAGGCTGTTACATCACCGAGCTGCACAATACTCCGGCGGACCCGCTGGTGTCGCTGGCCCGGGCCCGGGTCGAGGTGGGGCGCGTCACCCGTTGGCACAGTCTCGACGGCATCGAGGAACGTTACCTGATCGTGGACGGAACCGGCCGCCTGGAGATGGGCAGCCAGGCTCCCAGGGATGTACGCCCGGGAGATGTGGTCCGCATTCCGTCCGGCTGCCGTCAGCGGATTACCAATACCGGTCCGGCCGATCTCCTCTTTCTCGTTCTCTGCACCCCGCGCTTCGTGCGCGCCGCCTACCGCGACCTGGAACCCGCCGCGCCCGTCGCCCCGTAACGCCGGCTTCCCGCGTTCCTCAGCGCTCCCGAACAGGGTTGGAACCCCGCCACGTGGCAACCTTTTCAGGAAGATGTTCAACGCCGTTGCCGCTGAGCCGGGCGGCGAGGGGGAGAACCGGAATCAAGGGGCAGGTTGTTTGAGCGTAGCGAGTTCTTGACCCGCCGGTTCTACAACTCGGCGACCGGCTCAGCGGCAAGGCTGCCTTTTCTTTTGGTTCTTTTCTTTGGGCACGCAAAGAAAAGAACAGCATCTCGCCTTGGAAACGATCAGATTTCTGGATGGCTTCGCCGCTTTGTTCCTCGCCAAGACACTTTTGCGTTACTCAGTGCAGACTCTGCGTAGGAACGAGCCATGTTTTTTATGTGCCTTTCTTTTGCTTGCCCAAAAGAAAGGCGCCAAAGAAAAAGGCACCCATCGGGAACGCCGGCTTCGCCGGTGCCTTCGTCTCTTGGTCAGCGGCGGGCGGCCCGCGAACTCGCTGCGCTCAGACAGCGCGGGCCGCTCTTCCCGCCGCTTCCCGCGTTCCTCAGCACTCCCGAACGGGGTTGGAACCCGCCACGTGGCAACCTTTTCAGCAAGATATTCAAGCCGTTGCCGCTGGGCCGGGCGGTGAGGGGGAGTACCGGAACCAAGGGGCAAGCTGTTCGAGCGGTAGGGTGGGGTTCGTGATTCAAGTAACTTGTAGAATTAAAAAGAAAGCTCCCTGGAAGGAAACGGCCCCGCCCGGTTCAATACAGGCGCATCAGCTTGTCCATCTCTTCCGCTTTCATGGTAAAGCTATGGGCCTCATCCGGAAAGGCTCGGCTTTCCACCTCTACCTTGTACTGGGCCAGAGCCGTGACGACCTGCTCGCCGATCTTGGCGTACTGGGCATTCCGGTGGCAGGTCCGGATCGACCCTGCCGGTGGTGGAAGAAGGGGGTTAAGATGGTATGGTGAGTGGCAGCACCTGACTCATTGATTGCCTTTGTATCAAGGATCGTTTAATTTACTGAGTAAATTTACTCAATATTTGAAAATGACTTTCGAGCGCAGACAAATCAATATATTACGCCAGCGCCTTCAGGAGCCTCCCAAGTTCATGGTGGTTGTAGGCGGACCTCGCCAAGTGGGCAAGACCACCTTGGTCAGGCAAGCGTTGTCCGCATACCAAGGAAAGTCTCACTTCATTGCGACAGATCAGCCAATACCTGAGGCTGTTGATCCTTTTGATCTCCAAGGTGCTTCTGCCTCGAACCGGGAATTACTAGGCTCTCCAGCGAATGGCGAATGGTTGATTCAGCACTGGACAAAAGCGCGTGCTGAAGCAAGGCGACTCCCAGAAGGGCACTACTATGTTTTTGCCATCGACGAAATTCAGAAAATTCCGCGTTGGTCCGAAATCGTCAAAGGATTATGGGATGTTGATCGTGCCGAGAATCTGCCTCTTCATATCGTTCTGCTTGGTTCATCCCTTTGGTTGATGCAAAAGGGGCTGTCCGAAAGTCTTGCAGGGCGTTACGAACCTCTACGCATGACACATTGGTCGTATGAGGAGATGCAAATCGCTTTCGATTTTTCGCTCGACGAATACGTTTATTTCGGCGGTTACCCAGGTAGCGCGAGCATGATCCGGGATGAAGTGCGCTGGCGGCACTACGTTCGGGCAGCCCTGATCCAGCCGAATATCCAGAAAGACATTCTGCAGATGACGAGGGTGGATAAGCCTTCGCTATTAAAGGCTCTGTTTGAGCTGGGCTGTGCCTGTTCGGGGCAACTCATTGCCTACAACAAACTCCTCGGGCAATTGACCGATGCGGGGAATACCACAACCTTGGCGCATTATCTGGACCTGCTGTCGCAGGCCGGGTTATTGAGCGGCCTGCCCAAATTTGCCGTGCAGCCATTCCGCAGGCGCGCATCCAGCCCCAAGTTGAATGTCCACAATACCGCTCTGGTTTCTGCCTTGGCCGGATATTCATTTTCCGAAGCAACAGGGGATCGTAGTTACTGGGGCCGATTGGTGGAAAGTACGGTGGGTGCCCATTTGATCAATACTGCCTCGGAAGATTCATCAATTCTCTATTGGCAGGAAAGTCCACATGAAGTCGATTTTGTCTTGACGAATGGCAGAAAAATACTGGCCATCGAAGTGAAGAGTGGAGCGAAATACGCTCCACCAAAGGGCTTGGCGATATTTGCCGGAAAATTCAAGGATGCCAAAACCATGATCGTTGGCGAGGGAGGTATTTCCCTGGCCGAATTCCTGCTGCAACCTGCCGAGTATTGGCTGGAGTAAGGTTATGTGGTTCGCTCCTCGCCGTGTCATCAGGTTAGATAAGTTAGATTCAGACGACCAACCAAACACTCGGGAAGAGAAGCCTATTCCCTTGGAAGAGCTTAGCGGACAGGCTGCCTGGGTATTGTTGGGCGAGCCTGGAGCCGGAAAATCAGAAGCCTTCAGGCAAGAGGCCAAGGAGGATGGAGGTGAAGTCATTACCATTGCCGAATTTCTGAGCGATGCCCGTGCCGATGTCCTTGACCCGATGTGGCGCGAAAAGACCCTTTACCTTGATGGTCTGGACGAAACGCGTGCCAGCGGGGGCAGTAGTTCGACCTTGTGCGATATACGAGCATATCTGAAAAAACTCGGCAGTCCTCGATTTCGTATTGCCTGCCGCGCTGCGGATTGGTTCGGTTCGACGGATAGGGAGGTAATTGCCGACATTTCGCAAGATGGACAATTCGGGGTTTATAGACTCGACCCATTGCATATCGACGATATTAAAGAAATACTGCGCCAAAACCACGGAATTTCCGACCCGGAAACGTTTGTCGAGAATGCGCGCGAATTCGGCATTGATGGTTTGCTGGATAACCCACAGACACTGAGGCTTCTCGCCGAGGCGATTCACGGCGGGCAATGGCCAACAACACGACTGGAGACGTTTGAGCTGGCTTGTCGCAAGCTGGCGCAGGAAGACTCAAAACCGCATCGTAATCTTGCCCGCGCAAAACCAATTTCCGTCAAAGAGATATTAGCGGCAGCGGGACAGCTTTGTGCTGTGTTGCTGCTCTCTGGCAAATCGGGTATCGCGCTGGACCAGGAGAGTGTCGATGAGCAATTCCCGCTGGTGGATGATTTTGTTCTTGACCATCTTGCCGCCGCACGGTTGGCAATAAGCCGCAAATTGTTCCGTCCGGCATCTGGCGCACAAGAGCGAGTCGTACCCAGCCACCGTAGTATTGCGGAGTTCCTTGCCGCTGACTGGCTGGCAAAACGCATCGGGCACGAGGGCTTGCCCTTGGGACGGGTCTTGAATCTTCTCCTTGGCTTGGATGAACGAACTGTGGCCGGGTTGCGTGGCCTCTATGGATGGTTGGCCTTGTGTTGCAAGCAGGCACGACGGCGTTTGATTGATGCTGATCCACTGACTGTTGTGGTCTACGGCGATGCCAAACCGATGTCTTTGGAAGACAAAAAGCTGTTGCTTGCCGGTTTGCAACAGGAGGCCGAAGCTCTAAACCACTATCACTATCGTTGGAAAACTACGGCGGACAACCAATTCGGTGCGCTGGCTGACAAGAGACTGACTAGCGATTTCGCTACCATCTTGGGAACAACCGGACGGGACAATACCAGCCAGTCCAAGCTGGCTTGTGTTTTGGACATCCTGAGTGGAGGCGAGCCGATTCCCGGATTGGAACCAATGATAAGATCGGTTGTCTTCGACGATGCTTGGCGGCTCTACATCCGTCTTCGTGCGCTCGAAACCTGGTTGAAATACCCTTGGTCTACCGATGAAGTGGTTGCCCTGCTGGATGCGCTTTCCCTTGGGCGAGATACTGCGGACAACGACGATTTAATCGGTTTTTTACTTATAAAACTTTATCCAAGAGACCTCCCGGCAGAAAAATTGTTTCGCTACCTGCATCCCCTGAAGGTGCATAACGTCGTTGGCGGATTCTACCGAATGTTCTGGAGATCCACCCTCCCGGAGAAGGCTCTGGACTCTGACTTACCAATCCTGCTCGATCAACTGGCTGAACGTGCGGACCTGGTTATGCCCGCTAAAATGGAATTCGACTTTGATTGGTCCCAGATGCTCGGCGCACTCATCAGCCGAGGTCTTCAGGTTTATGGAGACAAGATCAGCGACGGACGGCTCTATGCCTGGCTGGGCATCGGTATCGACGGATACGGTGAAATCAACCGGAATAAAGAACACCACAAAACGATTGTTGACTGGCTTGCTATCCATCCAGAACGTTACAAAGCGGTTCTCGCCCTTTGCTACAAGCACTGCGAGGCCTCGGGGAATATTGGGCTATGCTTTTTAAAGCAAGAAACTCGGCTACACAATGCGCTGCTTCCCAGCGACATTGGTTTGTGGCACCTTGAACAGGCATCGCTGACAGCGCACGATGGTTTGGCCAAGAGCCATTTTGGAAAAGCCGTTGGTACGCTGTTTGACGGATATGGTTGTACCGGTTTGTCTCTGGAGAAAATTGAAGCCTGGGGTGAGGCTAACCCAAAGCGAAGACATTGGTGGGACCAGATGCGGGCTTGGGAAATTACAGAATGGCATCAGAAGGCGGCTGTCAGGAAAAAAACGCACGAAATCGAACGATCCGAGCAACGGCGTAACAAAACTACGGAAATACCCCCGCATCTGGAAGCAATACGAAACGGTACGGCATGGCCGGGCATCATGCACGAACTTGCAGGCGTGTGGCTCAATCATTACCTCGATACGCATGGCGACACCATAGAAGATCGATTCGGAAGTTATTGCGATAACGGCAGTGAGGTTCTGGAAGCAGCCGAGTCGGGTTTTTTTCGTTGTCCCGAGCGCGATGATCTCCCCAGCGTGGCGGAGATTATCAATCTCAACACCTCGCGGCGTGAGCATTTCATCCGTAAACCGTGTCTGGTTGGCATGGAATTGCGCTGGCGACGTGGCGAATCCTTCGTCGATTGCTTGAGCGAAGAGCAACTGCGCCGCATGGTGGCTTTTCGTCTGACCTATGGTGCTGATCAAGAACCGGCGTGGTTTTCGCATTTCGTTCAAACACGGCCTGGCTTGGTGGCGGAGGTATTGATTGCCTATGCCAGCGCGGCTTTCAAATCAAAGCAGGATTATGTTCACAGTCTGTATGCCCTTGCCAACGATGACACTTACCGGGCGGTGGCTGAGTTGGCGCTCATGCCCTTGCTGACGAGCTTTCCGGTTCGCATCAAGTCGACACTGCTGCCGTATCTCAAGGACTTGTTGAGAGCTACCATGCGCTATTTCCCGGAACAGTTGCAAGAATTGCTGAAACGAAAATTGACCTTGAAAGGGATAGATGTTCCCCAAAAGGTTTATTGGCTGACAGCAGGAATGCTGCTCGACCCTGCGCAATACGAACTCGTGCTTTGGCGCTACATCGGCAAAGCACGGGTTCGTACCAATCACTTGCATGCTTTTGTCAGTGAGAGGTTCGGGTACGTTGATTTGAGTAATAATTATGATTTGTCTGCCGTTACCCTTGGCAGGATGATCGAATTACTCACCCCCCATGCCGAACTGGAAAGTCGCTCGGGTGAAGTGACAGAACCCATGCGAATAGGTGAAAGCATCTATGCCATGGTGACCCGTCTCGGTGCTCTTGCCAGCCAGGAAGCCGCTCAGGAAATCGGCCGCCTTCTGGCAGCCCCGCCCTTGAGTAAACTGAAACATGCGTTGGAAAACGCTCGGCATCAACTCAGGTTGAATCAGCGTGAAAACGCCTTCCGTTTTCTTTCCCCGCAACAAGTAGCCGCGGTGCTGTACAAGCGGGGACCGGTTGATGTGGCTGATCTCGCCGCATTAACGCTTGATTTTCTCGACCAGATCGCTGACGAACTCCGACACGACAACGACGATGGATTCCGTGCCTTCTGGAATGTCGAAAATAAAAAACCGACTGGTAAGCGTGAAGAAAATTTGTGTCGCGACGCGCTGCTGACTCGCCTCCGCGCCCTCTTGTCCACCCTCGGTATTGATTGCCAACCAGAAGGCGATTACCCCAACGACAAACGGGCTGACATCCGGCTTTCCTGTCTCAACAAGTTCGAATTACCCATCGAAATCAAGCTCGACAACCATCGCGAACTATGGGGAGCGGCTCGAACACAGTTGATGGCACAATATGCAAGTGCCACCAAAGCCTCTGGTCACGGGATATATCTGGTTCTTTGGTTTGGCAAAGATGATTTGCCAGCAGCCAGAGATGGCAAGAAAAAACCAGTTTCACCAGAGGAATTACGGGATCGTTTGGAGGCGCTGCTCGATCAGGAGGAGCGAAGCCGCATTTTTGTCCGGGTTTTGAATGTGAGCTGGCCGAACAATCTGTTCATGGGCTAGCCCACCCTGTCCGCTGCCCAAATCGCTGGCGCGGCTTGCAGCGCCAGCCTGTAGCAGGCATCCGAAAAAACGCAAGGTGGTGATCATTGGCCTGGACTCGATGAACGTCCCACCCATGGCAAACAACAATTGGTCCTGTTTCACGGGTATTACGAGCAGTACATGTACCATTCGCTGTTGGTGTTCGATGGTATCGCCGCCGTTCAATACAACCGCATCAGCTTGTCCATCTCTTCCGCTTTCATGGTAAAGCTATGGGCTTCGTCCGGAAAGGCGCGGCTTTCCACCTCCGCCCTGTACTGGGTCAGAGCCGCGACGACCTGCTCGCCGATCTTGGCGTACTGCTTGACGAATTTGGGGGTAAATCGGTCATAGAGGCCGATCAGGTCGTGGATGACCAGCACTTGGCCGTCGCAGCCCGGACCGGCGCCGATGCCGATGGTGGGAATGGAGATCGCCTTGGTGATGTGCTCGGCCAGGGGCGCGGGAATGGCTTCGAGCACGATGGAAAAGCAGCCGGCCTCCTCCAGGGCGCGGGCATCGTCAATCAGTTGCCGGGCCGCATCGGCGTTCTTGCCCTGGACCTTGAAGCCGCCGAGGCTGGTGGCGGTCTGCGGCGTCAGGCCGATATGGCCCTGCACCGGGATGCCGGCGCGGACGGTGGCTGCCACTATCGGAGCCATATCCACGCCGCCTTCAATCTTGACCGCATCGGCCCGGCCCTCCTTGAGCAGGCGGTTGGCGTTGTTGATGGCCTCGGGAATGGAGCTGTTGCAGGAGCCGAAAGGCATGTCGGTGACCACCAGGGCATGCTCGATCCCCCGCGCCACCGCCTTGGAATGGTGCAGCATGTCTTCCATGGTCACCGAGACCGTGTCTGGATATCCCAGCACCACCATGCCCAGGCTGTCGCCCACCAGGGCGATGTCGATCCCGGCGGTGTCCGCCATCTTGGCCCAGGAATAGTCGTAGGCGGTGATCACCGAAATGGGCGTACCGTTTTTACGATTGCGAATGTCCGGGATAGTCAGCTTCTTGGGGTGCATGGGATCTCCTGGGATGAGGTGGCGGGAGAAAACGGTTCGATCCGATGAGAAACGGTGGTTTCCAAGGCCTTGATCAGGCGGGTGAGCAACAGATTGATCGGGGTGGGGATGCCCAGTTCCTGTCCCTTGGCGGCAATGGCGCCGTTAATGGCGTCAATCTCGGTGGGAGCGCCCCGGAGAATGTCTTGGAGCATGGAGGCCCGGTTGGTGGCGGTCAGGGTGCATACCTGCTTGACCCTGTCCACTTGCCGGCCGCCGGGTAAGTCGATGCGTAGCGCCCGGGCCACGGCCTCGGCCTCGGCCACGGCCTCGGTCAGCAGCGCTTCGCATTCCGGCACCAGGACAAGCGCACCGTTGGGGACCCGCAACAGGGCGACGAGGGCATTGATCCCGACGTTGACGAGCAGCTTGGACCACAGCAGGGTAGTGATATCGTCGGCAACGCGGGTTTCGATGCCCGCCCGGTTGAAGAGGTCGGCCACGGCCTCAAGCCGCCCGCTCTGACCGGGGCCGCAACCGAGCACCGTGGGGCCGCAGCCGGCATGGCGGACATGTCCGGGGGCCAGCAAAGTGCTCGCCTGGAGGGTAACGCCGGCGGCTGCCCGGTCCGCGCCCACGGCAGCGGCAAGCCGCTCCAGATTGCCGAGCCCGTTTTGCAGGGTCAGCGCCAAGCCATCTTGAGTCAGGAATTGACCAGCCGTGGCTGCCGCCGCTTCGGTGGACCGGGCCTTGGTACAGATGAGTGCCAGGTCGGCCCGCCAGTTGTCTGCCATGGGTTTGGTCAGAACCGTGACGGCGGTCCGGCGGATCGAGCCGTCCAGGGCGATGAACTTCAGCCCCTGGTCGTTGATCGTGCGGGCATGGTCCGCATTGGTGGTGAGCAGGCGAAGGTGCGCATGGGAGGCGAGCAGGGTCGCAAACAGACCGCCCATGGCGCCGGCGCCGATGATCAGAATCTCCATGCTCCTCTCCTTCCGGTCGGGATTGCGGTCAGTTATCCGCGCCGTCCGCCATGCAGGCAGCGTTTCCGCTGGCGACAGTTATAAACCAACGACCAAAAAGGTCAACACCGAACCAGACCCTTGCGGCCGGGAGGTTGGAGTTTGTACTGGCGGCCATCTCAAATTCCAGTCAATATGATCAGGCGACCATGTTATCCGCCCCATTGCCCGGAGGTTTTATGTATCTTTTCATCTGGCGTCACAGCAAACATTTTTCCAGTTGGTCCATGCTCGATGAGCCGCACATTTACAGGGAAAACTATCTCCGGGCCGACGTCACCGTGCTGGCGCCATATCTGGAGGAGGCACTGGCGATCCTGGCCCGGAGCGGAGATTGGAATGTCGATGAACTGCAACGGGTTCGACCCGAGATCATCCCGCTGGATGAGTCCCGGATCGTCATCAGCCACGTTGACGGCCGGGAAGCTGCGGGCGCGGATTTTTGAGGCCATCGCCATCGCCGGCCACTGCATCCCGTGCGCGTTCTTTGCTTGACAGCCGGCTGTGCGACTCTATATGTAGGTTTTGGCAATCAGGCGGCTGCTGACAGGTTTATTGCCGCAATTCGTTGTGGGGCAGGATGTCTCGATCTGCGGGAGCGATTGCGCCTGGTCGGCAAAGGCGGCCCGCCAGCCGAGATAAACGGGACAGCCCATTGGGAGACGCCGATGTTGGGCATTTATGCCATCCGTCCGGGTAGCCAAAACTCCCGGTGATCAGGAGACAGTTGATGGTATTGCGTCCTTTTCCCCTGCGCATGTTTTTTTTCATCTGCTTGATGTGCGCCCTTGCCGTGCCGGCATGGGCCGGGGATACGATCACCTGGATGGAAGCCGCCATGTCGCCGTATCTGATCCAAGACGGTGTCCATAAAAAACAGGGCTACGGCGACGTCATTACCCGGATCATTCAGGGAGAATTGACCGAATACGAGCATGGCGAGATGGTCGCCAGTGTCACCCGCCAGCTCTATAGACTCAAGCAAGGAGAAAAGGTCTGTAGCATCGGTCTGTTCCGGAATCCGGAACGAGAAGAATTCATCTATTTTTCCCTGCCCAGCTTTCTGACCCTGCCGGCGGTCATCATCATCAAGAAAGAGTCACAGGCGCGGTTTGGCAACAAAACCACCGTGCGGTTGGCCGATATCTTAAACGACAAGAGCATGATGATCGGGTTGAGCAAAGACCGGTCCTACGGTATCGACACGGACGCCATCCTGAGCAAATACTATGGCGGGGGCAATATCCTCGAACTGACCGGACCGGAACTGTCGCTCAACTTGTTCAAAATGCTGATGAAAGGCCGATTGGACGGTGTCATCGCCCTGCCCGACGAAGCGCTCTATTTGGCCGAACAGATGGGGATCAGAGCCCAGTTGGCCACCTTGGCCATCGAGGAAAATCAAACCGGCCACGATTCGTGGCTGAGTTCGGTGGGTTGCGCGAAAACCCCCTGGGGCAAGGCCGTTATCGACAAAATCAATGCGATCCTCATCAAACAACGACCCACCGAGCGCTACCGTTCCGCCTACGAACGATGGCTTGATCCCAATGCCATTGAACAGTACCGTCGGGTGTACCGGGAGTTTTTTTTGCGGGAAACGTTTTAGCCGGACCCCTATCCTCTCGGTTTCTGTCGGAACGGATGGGGGAAACAAGATGCCGGCTCAACGATCCCCCGGACAAACCGACGGAAGGTGGGTATTGTGGAAGGATGATTGCCTGTCAAGCCGCCAAGGGCAGGCCAGATCGTCGACAGCGATGCCGGACCGCTGGCCTCCGCGCGCCGGAATACAGAGAGCCTCCATACATCCAGGTCTTGCCCATGCAGAAGATCACTCCAGAGAGCGACAATATCTACGCCGCTGCCGCTGCCCTGCTCAAGGCCGCAAGAAAGGCGATGGCCCTGACCGGAGCCGGTATTTCAGTGGGGAGCGGTATCCCCGACTTCCGGAGTCCGGGCGGTCTGTGGACCGTTTTCTCTCCAGAGGAATACGCCACCGTCGAGGTATTCCGGCGCGATCCCGCCAAGGCCTGGGAACTCTTTCGGGCCATGGGCAAGGTGTTGGTCGGCAAGCGGGCCAACGCCGCCCACCACGCCCTGGCCGAGATCGAACGCCAGGGGTGGCTGCAGGGCGTGGTGACGCAAAACATTGACAGTCTTCACCAGCAGGCCGGCAGCCGCATGGTCTTCGAAATCCATGGCGACCATCGGCATCTCCACTGCCTGCAGTGCGGCGAGATCGTGCCGATTGTCCCCGATCATTTTCAATCGGCCGATATACCGCGTTGCACCAGATGCGGTTATCCCTTGAAGCCGAACGTGGTGCTTTTTGGCGAAGCGGTCCGTGACCTTGACGCCATCCATGCCTGCATTGCCGATTGCGAGGTGTTGCTGGTCATCGGCACCTCGGGTCAGGTTTATCCGGCTGCTGCGCTCCCCACGCTAGTGCGGCAGCGTGGAGGCCGGATTCTGGAATTCAACCGGGAACCCGCCCTCCACGCCGTCACCGGGCGAGACGATTTTCTTTTTCAGGGAGATGTCCTGGACACCTTGCCGGCATTTGCCGCCGCCTGCCGCCGTGCCTGAGCAATCCAGCCCCGCCGTTTTCGAGACTCCCCGGACAGTGCCGCCCCGGAAAAATACATGAGGCCGCCAGAGGTTCCGGACACCCATGCCGCTGCCCGGGAAAGCAGAGGATGACCTTGCGTTTACGGATTATTTGTTGTATATTCTATTTCGTTTGACCTGCGTAATTGATCCAGTCACGGTGCGATCTGGCGCCGGACAGTTGCCTGACCCATCCGGTCAGGCCTTTTTTGTTGTAGACGTCCGCACAATATCCGACTTGTACCAAGCAAAGTCGCCAGCGGCCGAGTTTGACAGTCGGGCTCTTCTCTTCCTGGATGGGGTCATCTGTTAACGGACAACAGGGACAACCGCCGCAAGCATTATTCACCCCAGGATTATCATGACAACATCGCTCAGAGGAGAAGCCCTATGCCTACGACTTTCGCCGATTTTGGCCTGCACCCCGACTTGGTGCAGACCGTTGCCGAACTCGGATTCGCCGAACCCACCCCTATCCAACAAACCGCTATCCCTCTGTTGCTCAGCGGCAGGGATCTGATCGGCCAGGCTCAAACCGGCACCGGCAAGACCGCCGCCTTCGGGTTGCCCGTGCTGCACGGGATCAATCCCGCCCTTCGGGAGATCCAAGCCCTGGTCCTGGCTCCGACCCGTGAACTGGCCATCCAGGTGGCCGACTCCCTCGACCGCTACGGCCGTCAGCGGAATATCTCCGTGCTCGCCCTGTACGGTGGTCAGTCCTATCTGCAGCAATATCGCAGTCTCCGGCAGGGGGCCGCGGTTGTCGTCGGCACTCCCGGCCGCTTGCTCGATTTGGCCGAAAACGGCGCCCTCAACCTTGCCACGGTCAGGACCGTGGTGCTCGACGAAGCCGACGAAATGCTCAGCATGGGATTCATCGAAGACATTGAACGCATTTTTGAGCGCATTCCGGCCGAGCGGCAAACCATGCTTTTTTCCGCCACCATCTCCAAGCGGGTCCAGGACCTCTCCCACCGCTATCTGCGTACGCCGGAATCGGTGTCCGTCACCCCCAAACAGCTGACCGGCACCACCATTGCCCAGCGCTACTATCTGGTCAACCAGCAGGACAAGGTGGCGGCTCTGACCCGATTGTTTGAAATGGAAACGATTGACAGTGCCTTGATCTTTGTCCGCACCCGGCTGGGTACCGGAGAGTTGGCCAACCAACTGACCGCGCGCGGTTTCTCCGCGGAAGCCCTCAACGGCGATCTCAGTCAGGAGGCGCGCATTCAGGTGCTGACCCGTTACCGTAATGGTCAGATCAAGGTTCTGGTGGCCACCGATGTCGCCGCCCGCGGGCTGGACATCGACGACATCTCCCATGTATTTAATTTTGATCTGCCCGACGACCCGGAAGTCTATGTGCACCGCGTTGGCCGAACCGGCCGCGCCGGCCGGAACGGCATCGCCATCTCCCTGCTTACCGCCAAAGATCGCTGGCAGTTGAGGCGGATCGAGGATCTCACTCACTTCAGGCTGGAAAAAGCCGAGCTGCCGAGCATTCAGCAGATCGAAAACCACCGCCAGGCCTTGCTGATGGAGCAGTTGGAGGTCTGGATCCGGCGCGGTCGCTGCCGCCGGGAGAGGGAAGTGGTGGAGATGCTGATGCAGGCCGGCCACCAGCCGGAAGACATAGCCGCGGCGGCCCTGAAGCTGGCCCGGGGTGACGAGAAAAAGCGGCCCATCGAGCCCATCATGCCGATCAAAGAGGAACAGTTCCGCTCGCGGGAACGAAAAAGCGCGCGTCCTTCCAGCCGCGATGCCCATGCCGGCCCGACATCGCCAATCCGCCGCCGGCCAGATCGTGACCAGGACATGGTGCCGCTCAAGCTCGACATCGGTCGCGCGGACAGCATAGGCGTCAACCATGTGGTGGCTTCCCTGGCCCATTATGCCGGCATCAATTCCGGCCAACTGGGCAAGATCCGGCTGGAAGCCCACCACACCCTGGTTGATGTGCCCGAGCCGCTGGTCGGCCGGCTGCTCGCGAAAAACGGTGCCTATCGGATCGGCCGGCGCACCGTGAACCTGGAGCGGGCCTGACCAAGAGAGCGCATACCAGTGCTGGCCCGACGCCCTGGGCAGAAAGCTCTCGCCACCGAGGACGAACAGCGGGCACGGATGTTCTGCGCCCGCCTGTCGCTGCCGGGGGGCCGTGGGCTGTACCAGGATAGAGGGCAACAAAACGGTTTCCTTCTCTCCCTTCATATTCATGAAGGGAGAGGCTGAGACGCCATCCCCATTGTTTATCGGAGAAAAAAGGAAATCTTCTTTTTCGCCGATAAACCGCGCCTTTTATTTCTCCATTGACCATTCAAGCGGTCCGACGTGTAGCCTTGCGGGAGGTTTGGAACCGCGTTTGCAACCTGTTTATCTGGTTTTTAATTGCTGATGAACAGCTCGGTCCGTGTCTTGGACCGGCTCTCCTCTTTTCTGCTCACCGAGTATTTCAGCTCGACCTCCTCGATCGCAAATCGTCTGAAGAACTCCCGGATTTTGGGGGTGTCGTTGATGGTCATCACGAACCGGCCCTTGATGCCGGCGAGCACGTCGGCCAGGTCAAGAAAGTCCTGATCCTCAA
>Ga0123357_10000236_pt1 | contig 52499 bp, 54 predicted proteins | sample TergutEmb28metaG_FD_89873 | JGI IMG/M metagenome (GOLD analysis project Ga0123357, IMG submission 89873) | Embiratermes neotenicus P4 segment gut microbial communities from Petit-Saut dam, French Guiana - Emb289 P4 | ecosystem: Host-associated > Arthropoda: Insects > Digestive system > Gut ...
AATCTGACTCCTTCAAAGAAAGAACCTTTTCCCGGGAATATATATTTTAGACCCAAATAAATGATCGCGGCTCCGATCGCTCCCAGGATAAAACGCCCCAGCAAAATTGCCGGCTTGTTGCCTTTGCCGGCCGGAACATCAGCCGCCGTATACGGGAAGTGCCGGATCATCAGACTGTAGCCGGCGCAAAAACCCAGCAGCAGCCCGGAGAGGCTTGTATCTGACGGCAGCAGGGCGTTCATGATTAGGGCGATGACCGCCGCTGTTATCAACTGCAGACGTTTCCCGCCTTTAGTGAACAGGGCAACAGCTTGTTTCTCAAAGATAAAATACAGCGCCAGAATAACCAGGGCAATTATCCAGCCGCCCAGTACGTCTGTAAGGAAATGGACTCCCAGGTAGAGTCTGGAAAATCCTATCAGCAAAATTAAAATGCAGGCAATTGCAAGGCTGGGCCTGCGGTATTTTTTGTTGGCCGATGAAGCGTAAAAAAACAATATTACAGCGGCTATCCAGAAAGTCATGCTGCTTTGGGCATGGCCGGAGGGGAAACCCGGACTGGGTTCGAAGGTGATTCCCAGTGATGGATCAAAATTAAAAGGCCTTGGCTGATTAAAAAAGATCTTGAGCAGACTGTTGAGCCATCCTGAGACAATTACAAGTACGCCAAGGGAAAATCCTTTTTTTTGATTAACGCACCAGAATATAAAAAGGCCCAAAACAATATAAACATATTCGGTACCGGCATTGCTTATGAGTTTCATCAGGGCGGTAAGACCCGGATTTTTTATGGATTGAATAGCCCTTATAATGCCGATGCCCCAGCTGTAAAACGGCAGCAGTACCGGAGCGTCGGCCGCGGACATAAGAATTAAATTGCCGTTCATGTATGCTTTACCGCAAGAAGACGCACGAGCATGGTCATTGCTTTTTTAAGATCATCAATGTTGCTGCGGTGCAGAATCGAAAGGCGGAATACAGCGGCTTCCAGGAATCCGTAAAGGGCTTCGTTGGCTTCTTTTAAATTTATCAGTGCAAACTCCCCGGAACGGATCCCCTCGATAAGGATCGCGTTGAGAAAATGCCTGAGCCTTACCGTGCGGCGTCTTACCCGGTAATCCGGATCGTGATCGCCTTTTTTTAGGTACGAAAGATAATTGAGCACTACGATTAACAGCCTCTGGTTTTCCTGCAGTTTTTCCAGAATGGTCGTCATAACTAGGACCAATTGCTCGGTATGGGACAGGCCCTGCCGGGCCCGGATTGCGGCTATGTTGTCTTCCAGTCCCTGTAACATTTGTTTGATGCTGTAATTAAAAATATCGCGTTTGTTTTTAAAGTAGATGTACAATGTTGTTCTGGTAATTCCGCAGCGATCCGCAATCTTCTGGAATGTAACGTCTTCAAAGCCTTCGTCCATAAAAACGTCAAGGGCTTTTTCCAGAATCTCATGCCTTCTTTTTTCGTGTTCAACTACAATAGACATTCTTACCTACCTTATAAACGTTCATACTGATACATATAGGACTGAATTGCCCCGTTTGTAATTTCGCGGCAGGAGTCGGCTTTTTTGCCAAAGAATGATTCAAACCCGCTGTGATCTGTGATTACGACAAGCCGCCATCCGGGAAACATTTGGGCGAGCCCGCCCATGTCTTTGTATATTTCTTCTGAATCTTCCTGGCTTCCCAGGCGCCGGCCGTAGGGCGGATTTGTGATAATATAACCTTCGTCAGTATTGGCGCTGCCGGCTGCCGTAGCGCCGCAGGCTAATGCCGTAGCGTCCTTCATCGGCATAACTTCAAAATGGGGCAGTGTTGGTTCGCCCTTGCCCCTGCCCCGCACCGCTGCGTAAATTTTTTCGATATTGGTTTTTGAAAGTCTTACAGATTTGGCGTCCGAATCGCTTCCGGAAATTCTTACCAGCCGTGTAAAATCAATATGTTCCAGGAATTCATCACGGACATATTTTTCTGTTTTTTTATCAGATAAAAGCAGGCGATCAATGGCAAAGCCGCGGTTAAGTCCGGGCGCCATGTCCCAGGCGTACATAGCGGCCTCGGCGGCAATGGTCCCGGATCCGCAGAAGGGATCATGGAGGGGGAATTTGCGTTTCCACCCGGAAAGCAAAATCAGGGCGGCCGCTGTGGTCTCCCGCAGGGGAGCGATGCCGCCTTCTGTGCGGTAGCCGCGTTTGAATAACGGTTCGCCGCTTAAATCCAGCAGAAGGGAAACATTGTTTTTTTCTATATAAACCCGAAGTTCAGCTTTTTCTTCTGTATCGGGAAGCCGCAGTACGCCCCATTTTTTACAAAGCCGTTCGGCGGCAGCCTTGTGGACAATTGCCTGGATGCTGGTCTCTGCCATTAGGGTTGAACGGTTTGTTCTGACTTTGGCAACCGCAAGACCGGAGCCTTTGGGAATAAACGTTTCCCATGGAACAGATTTTGTTCCGTCAAACAGGGCGTCAAAATCCTCCGCCTTAAACCAGGCTGTTTCCAGCAGAACCCGGTCCGCTGCGCGCAGGCCAATGAGTGTTTTGTACAATCCCTGTCCGTCTGTCTTAAAACGGACGCGGCCAAAACCGCTTTCGCATATTTCCAGGCCAAGTTTGCGGATTTCGTTGGATACTGCTTTTTCTGCGCCGACAGCGCAGAGCGCCGCCGCTGTCATAACATCGGGCATAAAAACACTATACCATTAAATGTCAAAACGGTAAATGAGGATATTAATTTTTTTTGGGTTTAATACCCTTTATTTCCTTCTTCTGGGGCCAAAAATCGGATCGAAATATTTCTCAAAATCATATTTCTTCATGACCTGTTTAAGGATGACTCTGTACAATACAAATGAAAGGGCAATTGCGGCGATAAATATTACCGGGAACCCCCAGGCGGCAACGTTTTCCGGTAAACTTGACAGCAGCAGTCTCGCATAAAGCACCAAAAGCAAAATAAAAAAGATAAAAGTTGTAAGAATGTTAAACACTGTGGCGCCCAGGATAAACACAAGGGTGTTGGATTTTTTACTCATTTTTGGCCTCTTTTTGGGAAGTAAAAATTATAGAAATCAATAAGATTATGCAGCAGACAACAACACTTGAGTCAGCCACATTGAAGGTAGGCCAGCGGTCCCACCCGAAAATTCCGTAGAACCTGACGCTGACATAATCGACTACTCCGTCCGTCCTGAATATCCTGTCAATTATGTTCCCCATGCCTCCTCCGACAATTCCCGCGATTGCCCAGCGCTGGAGACCGGTAAAAAAGGCTGAAGAAAAATAATACCAAAGAAGCAGGCACAGGACTATTATCGGCAGGATGATAAACAATACCGGCCTGACCGAATCCGGCAGGTTATAGCCCAGGCTAAAAGCGATGGCCCGGTTGCGGACATGATAAAACTGCAAAAAACCGTTCCCGAACAGATCCCTTATAAAGGTACCTTCGATCGGCCATTTGTTTACTATCCATGATTTTATGGCCTGGTCAACAATTATTATCGCCAGGGTAAGGGTAAAGGGCAGGAGTTTCATCCTGTCCGCAAGAATCTTCATACTATATAATATACCATATCAAATTTTTTTTATAAACCCGTAAATATTACACCCGCTGTTATTATAAACCTGTGGGAACATCAATAAATTCAGTATCAATATGCAGTTGTTTTTCCGTTTCTTCCATTATACTGCGTACCCCCCAGACTTCCGTAGAATAGTGTCCGCCGGCTATGTAATTGAGCTTTCCTTCCAGCGCCTGATTGTAGAATGAATGCGAAATTTCCCCGGTTATAAAGAGATCAACGCCTTCTTCCAAAGCCTGCTGCATTTCTTCGGCGGCCCCTCCCGAAACCACTGCCGCGGTAACGTTAATTTTTTTGCCAAAGGAATAAATTCCCAGCGGCGGACGCCCCATAAAGCCGATTTTGGCGGCCGCTTCTTCGGTTGTAAGCGGTTTTGAAAGGCTGCCTTTGTACCCGATTTTATGTCCGCGGTAAAGGCCAAACGGCTCCATGTTTTCCAGCCCCAAAAGCTTGGCCAGAACCGCGTTGTTTCCAAGGACCGGGTGCTGATCCAGGGGTAAATGCACCCCGTACAGGCATAAATTATGATCGAGCAGGAATTTTATCCTGTCCCTGTAACCGCCGATGAGTCTTTCGGACTTGCCCCAAAAAAGACCGTGGTGGACAAAAAGCATACCGGCCCCGGCGCCGGCCGCCCGTTTAAAAGTTTCCAGGCTCGCGTCCACCGCAAAGGCGATTTTGGTTATTACGCCGCCGTCATTGTCAGCCTGGAGGCCGTTCATTGAGCTGTCCGCTGCCGCGAAAGTATTAAGATCCAACAGGTTTTTAAAAAACTTGTCCAGTTTTGCCGATGTAAATTCATTATTCATATTTTTAACCCTAGTAAATGTTGCACGAAAATAATATTATATATAAAATATAAAATAGCAAGTATAAGGAAGTTAAAATGGCGGTCTCCCAGGAACTGGTTGTTGATGAAGCTAAAATCAAAAAAGCTATACAATCCGAGATACCTCTGACCATTACCACTTTTACCCTTCCCCATGAAATTGAAATTTATATTGAACAGATACTTGTCTCTTTTTTGCGGATGGTTGATCAGGAAAAGCTCAAGGATTATATAGTTTACTGTGTTCAGGAGCTTACCGGGAACGCCAAAAAAGCCAATACCAAACGGATTTACTTTTTGGAAAGGGGCCTGGACCTTAACAATCCGGATGATTACAAACTCGGAATGTCAAGTTTCAAGGAAAATACACTTAACAATATAGCCCATTACCTTCAGATTCAAAAAGAAAAAGGCCTGTATATAAAACTGGTTCTGCAGATAAAAAACAACATTATCAATATTGAAGTAAGAAACAACGTCGTACCGACCAAAACCGAACTTATAAGGATTCACGATAAACTGGCCAGATCCCGGCAATACGCCAACCTGGAAGACGCCATGGCCCATGTACTGGACGATTCGGAAGGCGCAGGCCTTGGCCTTGTAATCATGGTTCTTATGCTCAAAAAAATGGGCCTGGACGAGGACTGCTTTGACATAATCGGCACCAACAAGGAAACCGTCGCCAAAATAATTATCCCGCTGGATCAGACCAGAATTGAGCATATCTCGATTCTGTCCTCCGCGATTGTAGACAACGTAAACTCCCTGCCCCAGTTCCCGGAGAACATCATGCTGGTGCAGAAGCTCATAAGCGATCCCAATTCCGAAATGACCGACATCGCCAGACAAATTTCCATGGACCCGGCCATGACAGCCGACCTACTCAAGATAGTAAATTCCGCTCAATACATGCTTGCCAAAAAAGTGGACAGCATATCGGAAGCCGTAAAAATGGTTGGCATCCGGGGCATAAAGAATTTATTGTATTCATACGGAACCCAAAAAATCCTGGGCGACGATACAAGCGAAAAGAAAGTACTCTGGGATCATTCCTACAAAACCGCTTTCTACGCCTACAACCTGGTCAAAAATTTCCGCAGGGACCGCAATCTCCTCGACGATGTTTACGTCGGCGGTATCCTGCACGACATGGGCAAAATTATCTTCTCAACGGTGCATCCGGAGCTGCTGGCCAAAATCCAGAACTTCTGTGCCGAAAAGAACCTGCCCTCGTCCGCCTTTGAAGACCTCGCCGCCGGCATGAACCACGCCGAAATCGGCGCCCTAATCGCAGAGAAGTGGAACTTCCCAGAAGGCCTTGTCGCCTCCATCCGCTACCACCACGACCCGTCGGCCGCTCCCCGCGAATACCAGGACCTTATCGACGCCGTCTACCTGGCCAACATGTTCTGCGAACTGGAAGCCGGCAACGTCACTTTTGACCAGTTTGAACCTTCGATTCTGGATAACTTCAAAATCAACAACAAGAAACAGGTCGAAACCCTTATTAGCCGCTTCTCCCAGGGGTTCAAGCTGGAGAATCAGAAATAAAATTCTCTTGCAGTTAAGGAGAGTTGAAATAAATGTATACTCAATTGGATCTTAGTAACTTTAGATGTTTTAAAAAGTTTACCATGGATCTTAAGCCTTTGACTCTCATCTCTGGTTATAATAACACAGGTAAAAGCAGTATTTTGGATAGTTTTTTGTTATTTCAGGATTATGCAAATCCGGAAGTCTTCCTTAAACTCCTGGGTTTTAGGGGTGTAAGGAATGTTGAATTATCACCAAGATCACTGTGGGAACCTTTATTTCATAATATGGATACAATAAATCCCATCGAAATTCGGATCAATAAAGATGATTTTCTTCGCCTAGAAAAAAACAATAAATATACACTATCCAAGGGTTCTGCAAGTTTAATTAATAGTAAAACATTTTTTTCTTCAGTTAATTATGCACTTTCCTGTGATTTTCAAAGAAAAGAAAAACGATTTACCGGTGATTATTTATTAGGTAATGAAAATATAAGCGGTAACCTGGTATTACTTAGCCGAGATAATGCCGCTATTTGTGCAAATGACGAATATATCCAGTATATAGGTCCGCATATCTCTTTGGACGATATTACTGTTGCAGATTGGTTCGGTAATCTGGAATTGACACAGGGAAAAACTGAAAAACAGAAACTGATCGAAATTTTATCAATACTGGATAATTCCATTACTGATATAACGACCATAGCAGCAGGCGGACTTGTACAGCTGTATTTTACCAATAAGCAGGAAATAAAATTGCCATTTCATATTATGGGTGATGGGATAAAGAAACTATTACACATTGCTTTGGTTTTACGTACAAAGCCCGGATGCATACTTCTGCTTGATGAGGTAGAAAACGGACTGCATTATTCTTTGTATTCCAAATTCTGGGAAATTTTATCAACATTGGCTATACTGGAAAATTCCCAGATTATTGCAACAACCCACAGCTACGAGTGTATTGCCGGAGCATTGGAAGGAGTGACTGCGGCAAAGCAGGAAGAAAACTTTGCTTATGTACGTCTGGATAAGAATGATAATATTGTTACTCCCAAGAAATTTTCCAGCAATATGCTAAAACGCGCCATTGATTCGGACTGGGAGGTCAGGTAGCGTGGGAAAAGAAAAAAATAAACGAATATGCCAACCTTTTCTTGTTTTATGTGAAGGCGAAGATACCACCCAATTTATTATCCGGTATCTGGAATACCTTCAGAAAAATGATAAGTTATTTGAAAACTTTCAAGCCCTAGATTTTGGCGGGAATGAAGAACTACCAATCTTTTTATCGGATCTCCCGAATTATCCAGGTTTTGATATTGTACAGACAATCATTATTTTACGTGACGCAGAAGGCAGCCATGATGATGCCGTAAAATCCATCATTAATGCATTAAAAAAATCGACATTCCCTGTTCCCCCTGAACCTAACAAAATTGAACATAAAAATAATTTGAAGCTGGCATACTCCTTGTTTCCTTCACTGTCAACAATTAACAAAAACGGTACTTTGGAAGACCTTTATATAAATAATCTTGCCGAGAATGGTGTGAAAGATGTGTTAAATGATATCTATTCTTTTATTAATAATCTTAAAGCAAAGGGCCGGATATTTACATGGCTCCATAAAACCTTGCTGCATACATATTTTTCTGTAACCAATGATTTTGTTTCAAAAAAAATCGGACAGGCCACAGGAGCCGGAGCATTTAATTTTGAATGCAATGAAATAAATATGCTCAAGGATTTAATGAAAAATATAGCTTCAACGTAAGGTTCAGTTTATTGGAAGCGCCGGCCTTTCACTGTCATTTTAAGCTTAAAAATCATCCATCGGTGCATCAAAATCGTCTACTATTTGAAATTGACCGCGTATACACCCAAATACGGCTTCCTTGGACATTTTGGGTGTTTTTTCCGGCGCAGCCACTACAGGGAAGGGAATACCGTTATTATTGATTACTGCTTTGATAAAAATGTTGAGTGCATTTGAAGGTGAAATTCCGATTGATTTACATATATTGTCGAATTTTTCCTTTGTTTCTTTATCTATGCGAGTTGATATCTGGATTGACATAATTTGACCTCAAATTGTTATCATTTGTTAACAATATGGAGCATTTTGCTTGAGTTGTCAAACTATGAATTTAATTTTGTGTTTCTTTACTTTTGTTAGCCAAAGCTTTGATTAAATAAATTGCATTGTTAATAATTATTTTTTTATCTTCGTTATTTACTAATTCAAGCGTCTTTAGTAGTAAATGTATATCGGGATCCAAACTGCCAAATGATTTATTTTGGTTTGCTTCCTTCCCAAGTACAAGGTATTCCACCGAAACATCCAATGCCTGGGCTATGCGGACTGCGATTTCAACTGAAGGTATCTGTCCCCGTGCATTGAGATAATTATCTATACTGAATTTGTTGACTCCCGATTTGGCAGCAAGTTCTTTTACCAGCATACCCGAATATTCCAATTCAGATTTTAAATTTTCCTTAAATCCCATTACTTTTATCATAGTATGATAAAAAGCTTATTTTCTTGTTGACTAATATGATTTTAGGGTGCATAATTGAATAACAATAGGATTAAAGGCCTATTTTATCAAATAATTATATGAATTATAAAATTATTAATAATTCCAAAATATCCATTATTATTGTCTTTTTGGTAATAATAATCTTTCTTAAACCTGTATTTTTATATACCCAACAAACTAAACCGCAAAAATTAGCATTAGTTATAGGAAACGGGGCTTATACCTACCTTACCCCGCTTGCTAACCCTGTAAATGATGCCAATGATATTGCTTTAGCCCTTGAGTCATTAAATTTTACTGTGGATAAGGTTATTAATGGCAGTCTTGAAGATATGGAGAATGCTATTCTGCGTTTAAAAGACAAACTTAGTGTTTCAGAGGATGCTTACAGTTTCTTTTTTTATGCCGGTCATGGGGTACAGTCGTCAGGAGAGAACTTTCTTATACCGGTAAACGCTAATATTCCGAGTGAAAGTTTTCTTAAAAACCGATCTGTTTCAGTCCAGTCATTGCTTGACGAATTAAATGATGCGAAAAACAGTTTAAATATTGTAGTATTGGATGCCTGCAGGGATAACCCTTTTGGCTGGAACCGGAGCAGTACACGCGGTCTTGCAATAATTACCAACCAACCTGCTGATAGCATAATTGTCTATGCGACTAGCGCCGGACAAAAGGCCAGCGACGGTGATGGCCGGAACGGATTATTCACAAGCCAGCTTTTAAAGAATCTAACTACGCCGGGCCTGGATGTCGGTGAAATATTCCGGCGCACCGGAGCCGATGTTGCAGAAGCTAGCCGTCGGCAGCAGATCCCTGCAATTTACAACCAATTTTTTGGTCTGGTTACTTTTACTGATGTGCCTGTAAATACCGATATTGCTAATTCTACACAACCTTCGATGTCTCCCAATAGAACCTTGAATATTATTGATGATAAAAAATTAAAATTATGGAGTGTGGGAGCCCAGGCTGGGACCAGCATTTCTGACCCCTGGATAATTGGAACGATTCGGGGGACTCTTGCGCCCTTCCGCTATTCATTTTTTGAGCTCGGAATTGATCTTGGAATTGTAAGTTCAATTGCGAATGCAGGTTTTTATTCATTAACTCCGTTTATTAATTATTGCTTTTATTATCCATTTAATAATGTTTTTGGACTTTATGCTGGTATTGGAGGCGGTTATATAATGAGCAAATATTATTTACCGGATGATACAATTACCCTGAACACATTTGCTGCTGAAGTCTCTGCGGGTATTACAATCTTTGATATAATTAATATTTCATACACATTACGGACAAATTTTAAAGGAACAAATCATAAAATTTCGGCTGGATATTTTTATAGATTCAAATGAAAATAAAAATTTTTTAAAATTTAATTAAAGGGGAAAAAGATGAAGAAAATCCTAAATTTATTTAATGGCTTTATTTTTTTTGGAATTATAATTGTGGTCCTTAGTACATGCGATAATATTTTTGGTAATGTTGGAACGAAAGGACCAACTGATCCACCAGTCCGGACTGTTAATAAGTATGAGGCAGAGCAGTCATCATATATTGGTAATGATAAAATTAAATATTCGTTTTCTTATGATGGTTATGATTTTTATTATATCCATTTGGGTGTATTAAAAAACATTCCCATATATTATGAACCAGGTCATTATTTTGGAACAATGGCCGAAGAATCATATGTATTTACTACAGAAAAAACCAGTACAGATACAATACGATCTACGGTTTCACATAGTAACCAAACAGCATTGAGTATTGTTGATCAAAATACCAAATCAACAACTATCGGAGATAAACTTAGCCAGGAGATTAATACAAAATTTAGCCTTAATGCGGGAGTAAAAGCAGGTATTGGTGGAATCAGTGCTTCTGTTGATACAGGATTTGAGCTTGGTACTAAACTAGCGGCTGAAGAAAGCTGGAACTGGTTTACATCCAATTCCTCAACAACCGGTTTTAACGAAACAACCTCACTTACCGATACAGTTGAGCGTGTTACAACTTTTACAGAAACATATAGAGATACTTATACCTGGAATTTTTCCAAAGCAAAAGGTGATATAGAAGGCTATTACAGACGTACCCTGTTTGCTGCTGCGGATACTTATCTATATGTTATAAAAGACGCTGCAGGAATTGTATATTATGAATTTCAAGAATTTGTAAAACCAGATGCACTAAACTGGAGATTGGATTATTCTACAAATGGATCTTATGATAAATCTGATGATACAGGCTTTAGTTTTGATGTTTCAATGTTACAAAATCTTCCGCCTGCTGGTACATTTACTGTTAATTTTGACAAGAATAATCCACAGCCCGGCGGTATCGAAGCGGACCCTCAAACAAGGATAGTAAACCGTAATGCAATTTTACGGCAATTACCTGTAGCACCAATAGTACCAGGCTGGACTTTTGCCGGCTGGAATACCGCAGCCAATGGCAGTGGAACTATTTTTCTTGGAACAACTCTGGTTACCAGTAACATTACGGTTTACGCACAATGGACACCAATAGTTGGACCTATTATATATACAACAGTAACATATGATCTTAATGGAGGAACAGGAACAACGCCACTACCTTTGACCGTTAATAAAGGTGATACAATAGTACTTGCAGGCAGCAGTGGATTTTCTTCCGATAATGGTTATGCCTTTGGAGGCTGGAATACTAAATCAGATGGTACAGGTGATAATTATGATGTAAATACACAATTTACTGTCAATGAAGACATTAAATTATTTGCAAAATGGGTACCTATCGGTGTTGTTGGCTCAACCTTAAAAGATAAATTTGCATGGATATCAGCAAACGCGGTAAACGGAGGCAATTACATAGTTGAAGTCAATGCCAATGAAAGTATCGCTCCCACTTCTCTCTCTTACAGTAATAAAAGCGTTTCCATTACCATAAGAGGAATCGGCGCAGTACGATACATTAGCCTCTCCGCTAATGGCTCTATGTTCACAATAAATTCCGGTGTCACATTAACACTGGATAATAATATCACTCTGATGGGAACAACAGCTAATAATAATTCTCTCATCACAGTAAACAGTGGCGGTAATCTGTTTATGAATGATGGAGCAGTAATTACCAGTAATAAGATCAGCCCCACCAGCCCTATCACTGGAGGAATTGCTGGTACAGGCGGAGCCGGAGGTACGGCTGTAACTAATCATTCTACATATGGGTCTCCGGGTAATCCTGGAGGTAAAGGAGGCGGCGGTGGTGGTTATGCTGGTGGGGTGAATGTGACTAATAAGGGAACATTCACGATGAATGGCGGGAAAATAACCAATAATACCGGCGGTACTGGTATAGGCGGCACTGGCGGTACCGGCGGCGTCGGCGGTATAAATGAAGTAAATATTACAAGTGAAAGTAATGGTAAAGACGGTACCAAAGGCGGTACAGGCGGCGCCGGTGGTGTAGGTGTTGCCAGCGGTGGCGTCTTTATTATGTATGGCGGGGAAATCTCGGGTAATACTGGCGGCCCTGGCGGAAGTGGCGGCGGCGGTGGGGGTGGCGGCGGCGGTGGGGGAGATTGTACATTGTGGGGTAATGGCCATGATGGCGGTGCGGGCGGAAATGGCGGTGATGGAGGAGATGGCGGTACTGGAGGTGTAGGAGCGGTTGCTGGTAGTACATTTAGCGCAATTGTATCCATTACCGGTAATAATGGCGGCGCAGGTTGTACCGTAGTTGGCGCAGGAGGAATAGGCGGCGAGGGCGGTAAAACTCTGGATGGTGGTTTGGGTGGTTATTACGGTAAAAAAGGCGCTGACGGCTTACCTGGTAACAAAGAAGGTAGCGCCGGGAAGGCCAATTCCTAGAAATAATAAAAATGGGCGCAGTCACAAAAGAACGCAAAGAGTGAAAGTCACCTTTCGCATGAATCCGCGAACAGGAGCTTCGACGCATTGACAGGATAGATATTGACGTCGGTATTATCCTTCAATTTCCTCAACCGAAAGGCCGGTTGCCTGAGCGATGACTTCTGCTGATACGCCCAGTTATTTCAATTAGGTTACTGTGCGAAGTTTTTCCTGGTGAGCTTCTTCCCGGCTTTGAAGAAGCCCTTCTTCACGGGCTTCCTTGAAACTTTCTATTACCGCTTCAAACATACCGCTATACTCCTTCCTGTCCTTGTCCGCCATTGCCGCTAAACGCCTGGCTTCCAGCCGGTTAAATCTGCTTTTATCGAGCAAACAAAAAATTACATCCACTAATAGCTTACTCAAGTTTTCCGGAATTTGCAACCTTAACTGTTCTATATAATCCGGAGGCAATTGGGCTAATACCCTCTTTATCTTGTTGTTACGGATTTTGTCTAGAAGCAGGATAAATGATAGAGCATCCCCAAACTTCATGATATCTTCTTCGTTGTAGTCATTAAGGTTTATCAGTTTGTATAAAAATTTCGGAATGTACTTTTCAAAAGCGGTATTAAGAAATTTCTTATCGAGGAAGTTCTTTTCTGCGGTCCAACGTTCGTAATACAGTTCAAAAAGATCAAACAGTTCCGATGTTTTTTCAAGTGCGAAAGTATAAGTTGTAAATTATCATAAAGGAGTGTAGATATTGTATTGTAAATATCGTATACGTCTAATAAAAAATTTGCAGCGCTTTAAAATAGGTACAACTATGTCGCAAATGAATTAAGAATTTATGGCAATAACTTTGATAAATTGTTCAGGTGTTACCACAGGAATAGAACTTGAGGTATAGTCATTTAAATTTCTGGTAATTATATAATCTACAGGAAAACTTTCGCCGACAACATATTGCACCGAATCCTCAAAGTCATCCCAATCCAAATCCAATGCTTGATAAATATGATAACTGCTTACTGTCGCTGGTTTAAAAATTTGCAATAATTTTTTAAGGGATTCTTTTGCGGCTTTCTTGCCAATGTCTTTTTGAGAGATATAAAAAATATCAGTAATAGCCGAAGCGGAATTATAACTTTCAATTACATTCCGCTGGGTAAAAGAAAAAATCAGTGCAGCATTTGTATAATCCGGTCTTTGTAATAGAATATCTAATGCGACATTTGTATTAATTAAAATTTTCATTTGGAATACTTAGCCAGCCTTTCTTCCCTGATTTGATCAAGAGTCATATCAGTATATAATATACCGGTAAGAGAACGCAGGATTTCATTAGCCAGCAGTTGCTCTTTAACTTCTTTTGTAAGAAGAATCTTCCCGTCTTTATTTCTGGAAAATGTATCATTGGTTTTTTCAATAAAATTAGTATTGTTTTTTCCAAAAAACCAGGTTACTTCAAAACGAGCTGTATCTCCAGCCGGTATTTGAGGAGGAATTTCAAGTATTATCCGGCGATCAGCCGGTACTGTTATAGTATGTATTACGATCATTCGAACTTACACCTGGTAATATTATAGCATGAATACCATGTAACCTCAATTAACCAATAGCTGGCTTTATGAATTTTTTATAGCAGTTATACTAAATAAGAATAGCAGTAATAAATTCAAAGTAAACTCAGGACAGCATCAAATTTTAAAAGATTATAATTTAAATTCCGTTTTTGATTTAAAACATGCGCGACAAGAAGCCTTTATCTTAGCGTCTTTTTTTTTAATAAAATTTATGCGCTATTTGGCGCAAAAAATAATTCATAAAAATGCGCCAAACAGCGCAATTTTTTTAGCTCTTTGAACTGCTCATGTTTTTTAAAACAAAAATGGAAGGAGAGTGAATCCTATTTTACGGTATAATTTTCCTGATAAGCGCCTTCGGTAAGTGCATTGCATACTATGTCTTCGCGCCTTTTTCCAATCTATATTCCAGGCTTTCTTCATAATGCACCGCCGGACGTCTTTAGTCTCCATATAGTAGAAATTCATCCTTCGTGTTCATTGCGAATCCGCGAACCGGAGCTTCGACGCATTGGCTGGAGTAATATTGACGCCGTTATAATCCTTCAATTTCCTCAACCGAAAGGCCGGTTGCCTGAGCGATGACTTCTGCCGAAACGCCCAGTTTCTTAAAATTGGCTGCTGTGCGAAGTTTTTCCTGGTAAGCTTCTTCCCGGCCCCTGGAAAGTCCTTTATCCCAGGCTTCCTGCTGTCCTTCCTTGATACTCTCTATTACTGCTTCAAACATACCGCCATACTCCTTCCTGCCAGCCTTGTCCGCCATTGCCGCTACACGCCTGGCTTCCAGCCGATTAAACCCGCTTTTATCGAGTAAACAAAAAATTACATCCACTAACAGTTTACTTAAGTTTTCCGGAATTTGCAACCTTAACTGTTCTACGTAATCCGGAGGCAATTGAGTTAATACCGCCTTTCCCCTGTTGTCCCGGACTTTATCTATAAGAAGGATAAATGACAGGGCATCCCCAAACTTCATGATATCTTCTTCGTTGTAATCATTAAGGTTAACCAACTCGTACTCAAATTTTGGAATATACTTTTCGAACGCGGTATTCAAAAATGTTTTGTCGAAGAAGTTTTTCTCCGCAGTCCAGGGATGTTTGCCATCGTAAAAGATAATAGGGAGGACGGGCGGATACTTAAAATCTTTTCGGGTACTTGCTCCAGGATTTTCTCTTTCTACTTCTTTTTCCCAGGCGTCCAGGACAAGGTAGATATACTGGAGCATCTTGAAGCTGGATCTGAAATTGACTTGAGACTCATGTTCCAGAATAGCGATTACGAAAAAAGATTCAGAACCTTTAAGGTTAATGCGCTTGACCGTATCCGAGTCCCGGCTGTTCCGGGTAAGAGGAATGAAGCGCTCGCTGATGTCTTCGATGTCTTCGGGTTTTACTTCTTTTAGAATATCAATATTGATGAAATTCCTGATGAATTGGGAGAAGAGCCTGTGATCATCGAAGATGAGCTTGAAACTGTTATCCGCCGCATTGTGAATAGCCATACGTACCTCCGTACAAGCTATTATTGTGCGGGAGCTGTATTTTGCTTTGATTTATAGATATTTTTATTATGAAAAATGACAAATGTCACATTTTAATGCCGGCAATATAGCAGATCTGTATAACAACAGTTTCCCTAATTCTGCAATCTGAAATTTCCAATCTCCGTATATGTTAATTTGCCCCTGATATGTTCTGATTTCATCAGACTAATATTATCCGCTCTGACTGTCAGTTCCGGAGTGTCCAGAACTATGGGACGCGGGTGTATTATTTCCCTTCCCAAAGTTATGTGGGCGCTTAAGGGACGTTTATCAACGGGGAAGCCTTCCGTTTCAAGACGGGAAACAAGATGCCCGTGGATGGTTCTTAATAATTGAAGGCCGCTGCTTGCGGGATCGGCGCCGATCCACCAGAGCTCTTTATAACCGCGGTTAAAACATCCTGTGCGGTTTAAGATGATGTCAAAAGGAGGTGAACGTACTTCTTCCATGATATTAATAAGCAGGTCCAGTTTTTCTTTAGGGGTCTCTCCCAGAAAGGCAAGTGTCAGGTGAAAGTTTTCGTCATGGGTAAAATTTCCTGTTGCCGATTGAGCACGCAGCTGTTCCCGGAGTTCAGATAGTCTTGTTTTGATTTCCTCATTAAAGTTAAGTGCTATAAAAAGACGCATATTCTATTATATCATTAAATTGCCACTTAATCCAAATACTGCTTATCATGGTGGTTTACAGTTCTTCTTAAATGATATAATCAAGAACCATGGATAATAAGACTACAAGTACCAATAACGATGAAAATGAAAACAGGTAATACTTACACCAAATGGCTTAAAGACATAAAAAACCGTATCAGGCAAAGCCAGATAAAAGCGGCGGTAAAAATAAATTCAGAACTTCTGCAGCTTTATTGGAATATGGGACTGGATATAGTTGACAGGCAGATGGAAGCCGCATGGGGCAGCGGCTTTTTTGAACAGTTAAGCAAGGATTTACGGAGCGAGTTTCCGGATATGGAAGGCTTTTCCACAACTAACCTAAAATACATAAAGCGTTTTTACCAGTTTTATTCTAAAGACAGCCAAATTCGCCACCAGCCTGTTGACGAAATGACAGAACCTTCTGCTTTAGCACAACAGGTTAGCAACCGTAATAATATTACAATTCGTCACCAACTTGGTGACGAGTTATTTGATCACCCTATTTTTCAAATCCCATGGAGACATCACATAGAAATTTTCACAAAATCAAAAACCGTCAAAGAAGCAATTTTTTACGTTCAAAAAACAATTGAAAACGGCTGGAGCCGTGCAGTTTTAATGAATTTTATGGAGGCGGGCTTGTATGCGGCACAGGGTAAAGCCCTTAACAATTTTAAGCGCCTTTTGCCGGAGCCTCAAAGTGATCTTGCCAATCAGATTATTAAAGACCCGTATAACTTTGATTTTATTACCCTGACATAAGATTTCAGAGAAAGAGAACTGGAAAATGCGCTAACTGAAAATATTACCAAATTCTTGTTGGAATTAGGTCAGGGTTTTGCCTTTGTCGGCAATCAATCATCAGATGAAAAAAGAAACCGATAATCCAACAATAGGGATGATCATCTGTAAAACAAAAGACAATATCGAAGTCCAATACGCTCTTGAAGTTACCAATCAGCCAATCGGAATTTCAGAATACAAACTTTCAAAATTACTGCCTAAAAACTATAAAAGCAGTTTGCCCAGCATAAAAGAAATTGAAAAGGAACTCATAAAAATGGGGAAGAAAAAAACATGAGTATAAACGTTACTGATAAACGGTTTGAAAGCGACATTGAAACATTTTTCCTGTCCCCAAAAGGCGGCTATACAAAACATGCAAGTGCAGACTTAGACAAGAAAAAAGGATTATTCTTTAATACTTTTATACAGTTTCTCCCTCTGTGCCTCAGTGAGCTCAGTGAGAGCTCTTCCTGAATTCACTCAATCCCCGCGGCCCTGCGGAAGCGCTTGATCACAGCCGAGGCGATGGGGCGTGCTTCCTCCGCGCCCTGGGCAAGCAGTTTGTCCAGACCAGCCGGGTCGGCCATTAACGTGTTGAATTTTTCGCGCATGGGCGAGAGCTCGCGGTTTACTACCCTAAACAGTTCTTCCTTGGCTTCTCCCCAGCCCATGCCGCCGGCGCGTAAACGTGAGGCAAGAGCGGCCTGTTCTTCTTTTGTTGCGAAGAGTTTATAGAACGTAAAAATTAGGCAGGTGTCCGGATCTTTGGGTTCGTCAACGCCCTGGGAATTTGTGACTATCCGCATTATCAGTTTGCGCAGTTCCTTTTCCGGGGAAAAAATCGGAATACCGTTGCCGTAGCTTTTGCTCATCTTGCGGCCGTCAAGGCCCGGGATTTCGCCGACTTCTGCGGAGATTACTCCCTCCGGAATTTTAAAAACCTGCTGCTTGTAATTGGCGTTAACGGCCTGGGCTATGTCCTGCATTATTTCGATGTGCTGGGTCTGGTCCTTGCCGACCGGCACCACATCGGAATCGAAGATTAATATGTCGGCCGCCATCAGTATTGGATAAGTATATAAGCCCATGTTTACACCGGCGTCCGGATCGCTGCCTTTTTCGTTATTGGCCTGTACCGCGGCTTTGTAGGCGTGGGCCCGGTTCATCAGGCCCTTGGCGGTAAAAGCCATGAGCATTGTTGATAGTTCAAAAACTTCCGGAATGGAACTTTGTCTATAAAAAAGTGTGTTATGCGGATCTAGGCCGGCGGCAAGCCAGCATGCCGCGACTTCACGGATGTTCGCGCTTAACTGTTTGGCGTCTTTTATCTTGTTTAATGAATGATAATCTGCGATAAAGTACCTTGCGTCATAGGTTTTTGCGAGTTCAATGGCCGGTTTTATGGCTCCAAAATAGTTCCCGATATGGGGATCGCCGGTGGCCTGGATGCCTGTAAGTGAAATTTTCTTCATAATATTATTAATTTATATAGAATGTCAAAAACTGTAAAGCGATAAAAACGGTAATATACGGTTGAGAAACCGGAGTAATCCGGCTATACTTTTGCCATGCAGGAACTGACCAAAGACCGTGTGTTAAAAATCATGGAAGGCTACGGAAACGATCCGCAGCAGCTTATCGCGGTGCTGCTTGATATTCAGGCGGAGTCCGGGAGTAATTATGTTGATCAGAAGTGGGCTGTGCTTGCTTCGGCTGTGCTGGATGTACCGCTTTCAAAAGTATATGAGGTGCTCACATTTTACGCCATGTTCAGCACTGTTGCCCGGGGTAAATATGTTATCGAAATCTGCCAGAGTACTCCCTGCCATTTTATCAGGGCCCAGGAAATTATGCGGTGGTTTGAAGCCGCGGCCGGTATTAAAACAGGCGAGACTACATCTGACGGAAGCATTACATTGTTCCGTACGAGCTGCGTTGGAGCGTGCGATATCGGGCCGGCGGTAAAAATCGGCGACCATGTGTTTGGCGGTCTTACAGAAGAAAAAGTCAAAACCCTGGTCAGATGCTGCAGGGAAGATAACGCGAAGGAACTGGAGTCTTTATGTCAAAACAAATAAAACTCCTTACCGCATACCTGGGCGGCGGTTCTGTTGACGGCGTCCGGAACAGCGTTAGCGCGGATAAATTTGATTCGCTGTCGGTAAAAGATTACGAAAAAACCGGCGGTTTTACTGCCTTAAAAAAGGCCGTCTTTATGAAGCCTGCGGAAGTTATTGCCGAAGTCAAAAAGGCAAAACTTCTGGGGCGCGGGGGGGCCGCGTATCCGGCCGGCAGCAAGTGGGAACAGCTGCTGCAGATTCCTGAGACCCCAAAATACATTGTCTGCAATGCCGACGAGGGTGAACCCGGTACTTTTAAGGACCGGCTTATAATGGAAAAGCTCCCCCTAAAAATGCTTGAGGGAATGATCATTGCCGGTTTTGTATTCAGGGCAGAAGCCGGTTATATTTATGTCCGGGGTGAATACCGCAAAATTCAGAAAAAACTTAAAACTGCCATTGATAACCTGCGCTGCGCCGGTTACCTGGGAAAAAATATTTTAGGTACCGGTTTAGATTACGATATCGAAGTAATTTCCGGCGCAGGCGCTTATGTCTGCGGCGAAAATTCAGCACTCCTGAATTCCACCGAGGGCAGGGTAGGCCGGCCCAGAATCAAGCCGCCCCATCTTGCGGAAGTCGGCCTGTTCCTGCTGCCGACCCTGGTTAATAACGTTGAATCGTTTGCCAATATACCGGTTATCCTTGACATGGGCGGCGATAAATATTTGGCCGCCGGCCATCCGGATTCCGGCGGGACAAAACTGGTCTGCCTAAGCGGGCATTCCAAAAACCGCGGCGTTTACGAAATACCGCTCGGCAAAGCAAGTCTGCGCGATATCATTTACGATCCCGAACTGGGCGGCGGTATAAACCAGAATAAAAAAATCAAGTTTTTCCACCTGGGAGGGCAGAGCGGCCCCATCGGCAGCGCTGATCAATTGGACACGGTGTACAGTTACACTGACCTTAAAAAATCAGGTCTCTCGGTTGGCTCAGGGGCCATTGTTGTAATGGACGAAACCGTTTCGGTTCTGGAATATTTAATCGGCGTTACTGAATTTTTTATCCATGAGTCCTGCGGAAAATGTGTCCCCTGCAGGGAAGGTAACAGACAGCTCCTACATTTTTTAAAAAAACTTTCTGAACCCGGCGCGGCAACGACGGCCGACCTGGAAGCTTTGCGGCGTATAATCAGGACCATGACGGACGCTTCCTTTTGCGGTCTTGGCCAATCCGCCGCCACTGCTTTGAGCAGCGCGTGGAAACTTTTTAAAACAGAAATCGAAGCCAATGTCAGGCCCGGGAGTGCAATATGAGCCATTACAAACCAAATCCGGACAAAAACGTAAACCTGTTTATCGACGGCTTCCCGGTTACCGTACCGGAAGGTACGACCATCCTTGAGGCCGCGCGTAAAATCAATGTCAGAATTCCTACCCTCTGCGATCATCCCGATTTATGCAAAAGGGCCCTGTGCCGCCTCTGCGTTGTGGAATGCGACGGCCGCGGCAAACTTGTCGCTTCCTGCGCAACCGATGTCTGGGAAGGTGTAAAAGTTGTTACAAACAATCCCCGCATTCTGGACATCAGAAAAACCATTATGGAAATGCTCTTTGCCAATCACGCTCCAGAATGTCTTGTCTGCGCTAAAAACAACAAATGTGAACTTCAGGATTTATCGCAGGTTTTTTATATTGACCAAACTTTATACACACAAAATCACGGCAGTCCGGCGATGAGGAAAGTCTCCGGCAATACACTGACTCTGGATTTGAGAAAATGCATAAAATGCGGACGCTGCGCTGACGCATGCCAGGAAATCCAAAAAGTGCGCGCCATAGACACGGCGCACCGCAGTGTTGAATACGAAATTATTACACCTTACAAAAAACCTCTGGACACCGGCCCCTGTACCTACTGCGGCCACTGCACAATGGTTTGTCCGGTTGCCGCCATTTATCCCCATGATCAGTCGGACATAATTCTGGCCGCCCTTAATAAAAAAGAACAGCAAAAGGCGGCTCAGGTATCGGGCGCAGCCGCTGCGGCAATTGCCAAAGCGCTGGGTCTTCCCGCTGCCGAAATTACCTGCGGTAAAATTATCAGCGCGCTAAAAGCCATTGGTTTTGACAAGGTATATGAAGCGGACGTTTCGGAAAATTATACTGAAAAATCAAAAAACCGCGAGCTGCAGGATCGCATAAAAAATCATGGCAAGCTGCCGGTTATAAGCGGCTGCTCTCCCGGTCTCGGCAATTTTATACGGGAATACTATCCTGACCTGCTGGATCACATGAGCGCCTGCGGTACGCCTGAGCAGGTCTTTGGAAGTCTGGCCCGGGCCAATAATACGGGCGGTATTGGAACCGATCCGGCTGATGCCGGTTCGCCCGATATTACAGCGGTCTCTCTGATTCCCTGCATGGCAAGAAAATACAAAACCAGTTACGCGCTGCTGCCTGCGGAATTCCTTGATGTCCTGCGGACCAGGGGCATTGATTTGGCCAGCCAGCCGGAAGCCCCTTTTGACGATCTTGTTTTTAAAACGCCGGGGGCCGGCGATAATTTTACAGACGATAATTTTGCCGTTGATAATTTCTCCGCCGGTCAAAATAAAATTATAAAAATATCCGGGACAGCCAACGCGCGGACAGTCCTTGACGCAATCCGCAAAGGCGAATGTGACGCCGCGGCGGTCAGAATCGGATTTTGCGACGAATGCAAATTCGACGAATGCAAATTCGACGAATGTAAATTTGATGAATGTAAATCCGGCTGAACTTAAGCCGTACCAAAACCCAATCAGGGTTTTGCCATAAAGTCCTCGATTTTGCCTACCTTGTCAAATCCGGTGAAGTCGCAGTCGACCTCCGCTAGGACCAGGATAGCGAAAGTTAAAACTTCAACTCCCGGCTCAAGATGTCCGCCGAACGCGATTTCCGTATCCGAGTGGATAATGTGCGCATGGACGCGGCCTTCGATAATCAGCCCTTCAATGCTCACAATGTCAGAGGCTTTTTCGCCTTTGGTAAATTCGTTTTTTGGCGGATTTTCCCTGGATGCCACAACATGGAAATGATGGCTTCTTGACGAGCCTACGCCGGAAAGTATCACGGCGTTTTTTATGTTATTCTTTTTGGCAGCCTCTGTAATCGAGGCGAGAATGTCGTCGCCCGGATTGAGTCTGATAAAAATCAGGTTTTTGATTGAAGTTCTTTCTACTAACATGGTTTCTCCTTTATTATGATTATGTATTATACTATTGATTGCAATGGGAGGAAACTACAATGAAAAGACCGAATATCCTTATACTTCATACCGATCAGCAGCGTTTTGACGCGTTGGGCGCAAACGGCAACCGGATTATAAAAACGCCTAATCTTGACCGCCTGGCCGCGGAAGGAGTCAACTACAGCCGGTGTTTTGTGCAGAACCCAGTCTGTATGCCCAGCCGCATTAGCGCCATGACCGGACAATATTGTTCTTCACTGGGGATAACACGCATGGGCGTACCGGTTCCGCAGGATACCCTTACCATACAAAAAATACTTAAAGGTTACGGTTATGATACTGCGCTAATCGGTAAACTCCATTATTTGCCCCATGCCAACCGGGATCACAGTTGGCCCCATCCTTCGTATGATTTTAACCATATGGAACTTTCAGACGAACCCGGATGTTACGAAGACGCTTACCGCGCTTTTGTGGCGCGCAAGGCTCCGGATCAGCTTGACCTTATAAGCCTGGGTCTGCCCCCGGCGGCAAAGGTCTGGCAGGAAACAATGAATTTTAGGGACGGCATCAAACATCCGGAGAACCGCACATCTTCAAACTGCGGCGCTTTCCCTGGCCGCAGTGACTGTACGCACACGGCTTTTGTGGGAGAGCAGACCATTGAGTATTTAAAAAAACAGGCCGCCGGCAGCAGGCCATTCTTTTGTTTTTCCGGTTTTTATTCCCCGCATTCGCCATGCATTACGCCGCAGGAATTTATTGATTTATACCCGGCAGACCAAATGCCGGTTCCCCACCTGCCGCAAAATTTTAATGGCGGACACCCGGCCGATTTTTTGCAGACTGCGCAAAAATTTAGCAGCTGCTATTATGCGATGATTAGCGAAGTGGACGCCTGGGCCGGGCGAATTCTTGACGCCCTGGATCAGAGCGGCCTTGCCGATGATACCATAGTCGTTTTTACCAGCGATCACGGCGAATGGCTGGGCGAGCATTTAAAATACGGCAAAGGCTACTGGGCCCCCGATATTGTAAGCCGGGTACCGATGATTTACCGTATACCCAAAGCGCTGGGCGGTGTTTCAGGCTTATCAAGCGATGAGATTGTGGAATGTGTTGATATAGTGCCGACTCTGCTTAATTTGTGCGCGATACCGATCGCCCCTTGTATACAGGGCCGTGTACTGCCGGTCGCGGCCGGCTGCGCAGCAGACGACGGCTGTGGAGCAGGTGATGGCTGCGGACTGACAGAAATGGAAGGCTGGCGATCCCTGCGCAGCGATAAGTACCGTTATGTTGCCGGCCCCGATAATGCGGAAATGCTGTTTGATTTAAACAGCGATCCTTACGAGTATGAGAATGTCGCCAGGTCCGCATCATACCGTGACGCGCTGCACGAAATGCGCGGGCTGTTAATAAGGCGGATGATCCGGATTGAACACAGCATGGAACGAAGCTGGGTATATTAATTCACTTGTTCATTAATTATAATAAAAGAATGAAAAAACCAAACTTGATCTATATTTTGGCCGACGACATGGGGTACGGCGATGTTTCCGCGCTTAACGAAAAATGCGCTTTTAAGACGCCTGCTTTTGACAGCATCTGCGAAAACGGTATAGCTTTTACCGATGCCCACGCGTCATCGGCCGTTTGTTCGCCGTCAAGGTACAGTATACTTACCGGCCGCTATCCCTGGCGTTCCAAAATGAAGACAGGCGTGCTGGGCGGTTATTCAAAAGCTTTGATTAAAGAAGACAGACTTACAGTCGGCAAGATGCTTCAGAAGGAAGGGTACAAAACCGCCGCAATCGGCAAATGGCATCTTGGCATGGATTTTGCCGGCAATTTTTCCGAGCGGCCGGAGTTCGGCCAGTGCCCCAATGTTGAATTTGACAAAAAGATCGAAAACGCACCGGTTACCAGAGGTTTTGATTATTATTACGGGATCACCGCTTCGCTGGATATGCCGCCCTATGTTTACATCGAAAATGACCGGTTTACTTCGGTGCCGACCCGTCAAATCCAGGGCGAGACCGGGAAGCGGCTGTACCGCACCGGACCCATTGCCGATGATTTTGTATTCGATGATGTGCTGCCGCGCCTGACAAAAAAGGCCCTGGATGTAATTGAAAATTGGGCAAAGGAGCCTTTCTTTCTCTACTTCCCGCTGCCCGCTCCCCATACTCCGATATTGCCGACACCAAAGTTTCAGGGTAAATCCAATACCAATGAATACGGCGATTTTGTTTTAATGTGCGATGATGTTGTCGGCCAGATTATTCAGAAAATAAAGGACTGCGGTATTTTTGAAAACACAATTTTGATTTACGCCAGCGACAACGGCTGTTCTCCCCTGGCCAATTTTGAGGAACTGGCTAAGGCCGGCCACAATCCTTCGTATCACTTCAGGGGTCACAAGGCCGACATTTACGAAGGCGGCCACCGCATTCCGCTGCTGGTGCAATGGCCGGCATTTATCAAAAAAGGCAAACGCAGCGGCCAGACAGTCTGCCTTTCCGACCTTATGGCGACCATGGCAGATTTACTCGGTATTACACTGCCGCAGAACGCCGCCGAAGACAGTATCAGCAACCTGTGTCTCTGGAAAGACCCGGAGTCAAAAACCGTAATCCGCGCCGATACCGTTCACGAGAGCGTCAATGGTTCGGTATCAATACGCAGCGGCAAATGGAAACTGGAAATGTGTCCTGGCTCAGGCGGCTGGTCCTGGCCCAAACCCGGTGAGGAGCCTCCCGGCTCTCCCCGCTTCCAGCTTTACGATCTTGAAAATGACGTAAGTGAAAAAATCAACGTTATCGAAAGCCATCCGGATATTGTGCCGCCCATGAGAAACAGGCTGGCAGAAATTATCCGGAGCGGCCGCAGCACCCCCGGCACGCCCCAGCCCAACGAGGGCGAGGCGGTCTGGGATACGATCCTCTGGCTTAACGAGCAATGAGCCGGCTGTGAGCCGGCTCGCGCCCAAACAAATTTAAGCCAGTATGTAAGTTCCCATATTGAAGGTTGAATCTCCGGACTCACCGGTTGCTTTACCGATAAGTTCTTTTATGCTAAGGCCGGTGAGTTCCGAAATTTTTTCCGGGTCGCCCATAAAGCCGCTGCCTTTTTTAACCTTTGAAGCCAGGGCCGCTTTTGCCCCTGCCGGGATCAAAATGCTGCCGTTGTAGGAAACCGATGCTATACATTCCATATCCTGGGCAATTACATCGTTGTCGAACAGCAGGCAGCCGTTCACCAGGTATGTGATTTTTTCGCCGCTTTTTACGGCGGCGTCAAGCATGGCGTGGGATAACTGCTCAAAACCGTTTACCTCGGCAAGCCTGCCTTCATAAACAAAGTATTCATCCGCTTTCCCTTTGTTGCGGAAAATTTTTACCGCAGCGGCCGGCAGCGTGGCTTTGCCTTTTACCATAATGGACCCGATTTCCTGCAGCGCAGGAATGTCCTTTTCCTCCATACTGAATTTTCCGTCAACGTAAATTTTACTGCCGTAAAGCGGCAGATCACCCGGGCCGATTTTACCGGCAATCTCATAGCCGTCCGGAACCAGAGTCCGTTTTGGGCAGTCAATCAAATCAGCGTACTGTTCATTGAGCCCTTCGTAGGTAAAAAGTTTTTGGCAGCTTATCCGCAGTCCGCGGGAACTGGCGGTTTCCAGGGCCTTTTTATCCAGCGCGGTAAGCCGGCCTGAAATCCAGATATGTTTTTTTTCTGTCTTTGGTCCTGTGATAAGGTCTTCGAGTGTCCTGTCGCCAAGAATGACTTCCGCATCGTCAGGATATGCATATTTTTCGCCTGAGACTTTGGCAAGGCAGGCCATATCGCCTGTTTCCGGATAGTAGACTGCGCCCAGGACAATCAGTCCTTCGGCCTCGCCCAGTTTCATCATTCCTTCTTTGGTAACCAGAATCCTGTCCATGGAAATGACAAACAGGTCCTTAAGATTTGAATTGCCGTCAATGACTGCGCCCTTGTCCAGCTGTATTATTTCGCCTTTTATGTCTTTGATCTGAAGGCTGCCGGCGTTAATGCTTCCGCCCCTGGCGGTCAGTTTGGCGTTAATCTCCGCGGAAACAATTGCCGATCCGCAGTTGATCATTACCCTGTCGTAATTATCCAGTATGCCCTGTCTGTCCTTTAAAAGACAGGCGAGTCCGCTGTTTACTGTCAGTTGTTTTTTCATGTTCAATTTTTCCCCGTTTAATTTTTCTTCGTTCATTTTATTCCTCCAAAAAAATTTAAAAATCATGCTCCCCGCAGCCGCAGCATTGCGGTCCGCAGCCTCGTCCGCACTGTCGCCGCAGGCAGATTCATCGCCTCCCCGATTTCGGCAGCGTTCATTCCGCTGTAGTACTTTAATTCAACCGGAACTCTCAGCGCATCGGGAAGTTTTTCCAACAGGAGATCAATCGCGGCTCTTCCTGCCGGATCGTCCGGCCTTGGATCGGCGAATTCATAACTGTCGTACGGTCCGGTCATGGACATAAACCTTATCTGCCTGCGCTTGATATCGATAATTGCGTTGCGGGCTGCTGCGTAAAGCCATGCCTTCATGGCCGGTTCCGGCATAGCTTCCAGCATTGCACGCCTGGCCAGGGCCTGGGCGAACGCGTGGGAAACCCCGTCCTCCGCCGCCTCCCTGTCACGGGAAAAAGCGGCCATTGACTGTACCATGGCTTCCCTGTATTCCCTGAACGCCTCTTCGATATTCAATTCCATCTCCGTATATTAGACGTTTTAAATGCCTTAAGTGTTTGTTTTTTTATTTATTTTATTTTATAGTTGGGGAGTGGGGAATGGGGAGTAGGGAGTGGGGAGTGGGGAGTGGGGAGTGGGGATGGAACATTTTTGGTTTGAGGATGCTGTTATTTATCACATCTATTCGCTGTCTTTGGCGCAGGGGCCGTTTATAAATGATTACGTTTTTAACGGGAGCGGCGCGGCAGAAATTTCAAAATGGATCCCGCATATAAAAGGTATGGGGTTTAACACCGTGCTGCTCAGTCCGGTAATGAAGTCGCGATCGCACGGATATGATGTTACCGATTATTTTACGATAGATAACCGAATCGGAACCAATGATGAATTCAGATCGCTGGTAAAAAATTTCCATGATAACGGTATCAAGGTTTTGCTTGATTGTGTGTTTAATCACTGCGGAAGGGATTTCTTCGCCTTCAGGGAACTTCAGCAGGGCAAACGCGAATACGCCTCCTGGTTTAAAGGTGTTGATTTTGGCAGTCAAAGCCCGCTTGGCGATCCGTTCATTTACGAGACCTGGAGCGGTTACTGGGAGCTGGTTAAATTCAGCCTTGATAATCCTGAAACAAAAAAATATTTGCTTGACGCGGCCTGTTTCTGGATTGACGATTTTGGCATCGACGGGATGAGGCTTGACGCCGCCAATGTGCTTGATTTTAATTTTATGGCGGAGCTCCGCGGTATTACTTCGCAAAAGAAACGTGACTTTTGGCTTATGGGCGAAGTTGTCGGCGGTGATTATACCAAATGGGTAAACGCGGCTGCTCTGCACAGCGTAACAAATTATATTCTGTATAAAAGCCTTTATTCCAGCCATAACGATAATAACCTTTATGAACTGGCGAGCTGCGTTAAAAACTCGGCGCCGGATAAAGGCAGGCCGTTGTTCACATTTTTGGACAACCACGATCAAAGCCGTATTGCCAGTGCTGCTTCAAGGCCGGAATATTTAAATACATTGTATTGTCTGCTGTTTACATTGCCAGGTATCCCGTCGGTTTATTACGGCAGCGAATGGGGCATTAAGGCTGTCAAGGGAAAAACAAGCGATAATGAATTGCGCCCCTATATAGACATAACCAAATCCGGCGAATACAGTACGGCACTGACAGGATTAATTAACCGCCTTATAAAAATCAGGCAGGCTGAAAAAGCATTGCGTTACGGTTCATACAGGGAAATTTTTATTAAATTCAAACGGCCTTTTGTATTTGAACGTTCATTTGAAGGCGAACGTATTTTAATTGCGGTAAATATTGGAAGCCGCAGTGACACGATTAATATCGGCGAATCCGGCAAAATTATTATGCGTGATCTGCTGACCGGAGAAAAATTCAATTCCGGCCGCAGTATTCAGATAAAACCTTTTAGTGCTAGAATATTAAAGGCAGGTAAATAATGAAAATAAACAGCGTGACAGGTCCCATTGATACATCCAGCCTTGGAACGACTCTGATTCATGAACATGTTACCTTTGGTGATTGGTCAATGCGGGCAAACTTTGGAGCCCGTGTTTTTGATTTTGACCGGGGAGCCGCAGCGGCCCAGAACGCATTTTTAAAAATGAAGCGTGAATGCGGTATTGCCACTGTTGTTGACGGAACACCTGTTAATTTGGGCAGGGATGTAAATCTTGTCAGGGAAGCGGCTGTAAGAACAGGCGTAAACTTTATAGTCTCCAGCGGATTTTATTATCAGACCGAACCCTGGCTGGAGTTTTTGCCGGAGGATTTAATATACGATCTGCTTATGGGTGAATGTGTAAATGGAATCGGCGATACCGGCATTAAGCCCGGAATCATGAAGGCTGCGGTTGAAAGCGAAGAAATTACCCCATATTTAAACAAGATTTTATCCGCGGCAGCGCGTGTTGCCGCCAAAACCGGGCTGCCTGTATTCTGTCATCACAAACCGGCAAATAAAAACGGCGGCCGCATCCTGGATATATTTGAAAGCCGCGGCGTCCCGTTAAATAAATTTATTTTGGGGCATTGCGGAGATACGGATAATCTGGATTATTTGCAACAAATGCTTGACCGCGGATGTTATATCGGAATGGATCGTTTTGGCTACTGCGGCAGGCTTGGGCCAAGCCTTGAAAAACGCGCTGCGGCTATAGTAAAACTTCGCGACAGGGGTTATATCGATAAAATGTTTTTGTCTCACGATCTTGCCGCTTACCTGGGAGTATTGGACGAATTGGAGAAATTTCTTAACTTAAATCCGGAAGAAGTTCCTGATTTTACATTTATACATAAAAAGGTACTCCCCGCGCTTTTGGCATTGGGATTAACCGGAGATGAGTTTGGCATCATGATGGAGAAGAATCCCAGGAAATTCTTTGAAGCATAGACAGCTGCGGCCCTGGAACAGGCAGCAATTAATGTGAACAACGGAGATAAAATGAATAACAGGATTAAATTTACAATAACAGTTTTTGCAATTACAATAATCTTAATTGGCTGCGCTTCACCGGAGAGTGACGGGATCATGGCAGCCAAAAAATACATAGATGCCAAAAATAATTCATTACAGTATTGTATCAAAAGTTATACAAATTTTATTAATTCGTTTGCGGGGTATAATTTTCAGACGCGTATTGAGGCAAGACAAAAAGTACAGGAAATAGACAATAATGCCGCAGCGCAATATAATTCCGACCTTATAAACGCTGATAGATTTTTTAAAACTTTAAGCCAAAAATATATTACAAATTACAGCAGAAATGAAACGTTTCAATACGCCTTCAGCAGGTACCGTGACAGTAATTTACAGACAGATGATGCATTAAATTCATATAATTCAACGATTAATAATTTAATATTAACCATAATTCCGCCAAAACCAGATGTTGATAAATTCAAAAACGACCTGGTTGGCAGAAGAATTTCGGAAGGAGCCGATGGTTACCGCGGACAGGGCTGGTATTGGGAAATTAAATCAGTCAATCAGGTAGATATCTCATCAATACAAAACGAGGCAATGATCGGGGATGATTATACTTTTAATGTTCAATTAATATTACGCGGCGAAAATTCAGATTATAGCGCCGCTTTAAAGGTAATTTATGTACTGCGGCAAAATGATGATTGGAAAATTGATGTGATCGAAACGCTGAATATGGAAATAATTCAGACGCATAAATATGATAATTTTATTACCGTTGGAATGTGGGGAATGCTGGGCGAACACCGTTACGATTTTATGAACAGCGCTGATGTTCCTTTATTGGTCGGAGGCGTTGTCTTGTCCGAGTATTATAACACATGGAATAAATTTTCTATTGTTGTAGATGCCAACGGTAAGGCGACAGTCGGAGATATGTTTAATAACAGAATAAAGGATTATAAAATACATTTTATTGAGCGGCCGTAAGCGGTCTCCCGGCATACCGCGGCTGCAGGCTCATTCGCGGAACTCCTTAATACGTCTGTTTTATCTCGCCAATACCTGTCTTAAACACGCTTACTATAAGCGGATTTCCTTTGTATATAACATTGCCGATGCCGGACAAGCTTCCGGTCAGGCTGCCTGTTGCCCAAACATTAATATCGCCGGTACCGGTAAGTGTCACATTTACGTTTGCCGCTTCGAGATTCCTTGCATCAATATTACCTACACCGGATAATGTTATATCCAGATTGGATGTTTTACCGCTGTAAACTTTAATATTACCTACTCCTTTTAGTTTAATACTGACCAGGTCGGGTGTATATACATCTATTGTAAGTTTTGTTGAGCTATAACCCGTGTTGCTTGTTTCACTGATTTGCAGAGTATCTCCGATAACTTTAGCCGAAATTATTTCCTGTAAATTACTGTCTGTAGTCACAATAACTTTATAATTGTTTGACTTGTAAATATTCACATTACCTATGCCTTCAATGCTGACTCCTGTAAAATTTTTACATGTTCTTTCGCTGCTTACTATGTAACCATTCCCGTGTATATAAAACATGGAACAACTGCTTATAGTGCTAAAAATTCCTGTAAATAAAAATGTAAATATAAGATTTCTGATCTTCATGTTAACTCCTGTCATATTATTAAACAAACGGGGAACAGATTTTTTTTCCAGGAAAAATTATTTATTTATAAATATTGCCTTGTTAAAATACACACTTGACCAGTAAAAATATTAATTTTATAATATAAGAATAGAAATTTTGGAGATAATTATGGTAAAAATTAAGGTTTTACTTGAAAATTACAGTATAAATAATGAATATAAAACCAAACATGGATTATCCATACTGATACAATTTAATAACGAAATTATTTTATTGGACGTAGGACCTGATAAAAAATTCAGTGAAAACGCATGTAAAATGAATGCAGATTAAAATAATGTAAATATGTTGTTTCTGTCGCATAACCATAATGATCATACCGGAGGATTAAACGAGTTTTGCCGATTAAATAAATCGGCTTCGATTTATTTAATGGATAATATATACAGTAAATATTTTGTAAAGATAAAATTATTACGTTTCTATATAGGATTAAACTTAAGAAAAAAATTTTATTCCAGAATCACCTGGCTTGATAAAGATTTTTCGATCAATGATAATAATAATAAAATTTCTTTTATCAGGAATACCGTTAACCGAAATATTAAACCAACTCTTAATAATTTATTATTTAAAAAACAAAATGGTAAATTGGTAAATGATAATTTTGATCATGAAGGTATTTTGGTATTGGTAGACAACAATGAATTGTTAATATTTAATTCCTGCTCCCATAACGGTATTTTAAATATAATTGAAACGGTAACGCAGAAATTTCCGGGGAAAAAAATCCGCGGTTATATAGGCGGATTACATTTGGGAAACGCCGGAGTTAAATTCCAGGAAAGTAACGAATACCTGGATTCATTAATCGAGAAATTAAAAGAAACACAGATAAAAATTTATACAGGGCACTGCACAGGAAGGCCTGTATTGAACTATTTAAAAGAAAAACTGGGTGATAAAATTTATGAGATTAATACAGGAATGGAATTGGAGATTTAAGTTACGTTTTACCTAAAAAGTCCGTCCTTAAACAGCCTCATTACGTCATCAACCAGGGAGTTAAGGTCTTTTTCGGTAAGACGTTTATGATCGAGAATTATTTTTAACCCTATAAAATTGGCTACCCCCATTAAAAACCAGGCCATTGTGCTGTAATTTATGTCTGCCAGTTCATTCCCGAATTTTTTTAACGCGGAGCTGTAGCTTTTTGCGAACCGAATGTAATAATCTTCGAACAGGGCCGGGTTAATGTAGGAACAGCCCCAGATTATTTTATAACATTGGGGATGTGAGTGACCAAAACGGATAAAGGCTTTGAGCCCTTCGCGTTCCATTTCATATCTGGTTTTGCAGCCGCTTATATATTTATTAAGGTGGTTTTTAATTACCACATAATAATTTCTTACCAGATAGGTATAAATGGAAGTCTTGTCGCTAAAATAAATATAGAACGTGCCGACCGCTGTTCCCGCAAGACTGCAAATATCGGCGATTGACGTTTCATAAAAGCCTTTTTCGTCGAACAGGGTTTCGGCCGCGCCGCAGATTTGACACATTTTTTTAAAGCCTACCTGTGATTTGGGAATGTTTACCCCTTTTGCCAGGGAGCTGTCATTAAAAAAAATGTATTCCATTTGTGCCATTGTATATTATGTCTTGTTTCCAAGATAGGCTTCAATCAGGCGCTGGTTATTTACAAGCTCCGAAGCCGGACCTTCCATACTTATTTTGCCCAATTCAAGAACCAGCGCGTAATCGGCTATCTTTAACGTTTGCAGCGCATTCTGTTCGACTATCAGTATGGTGGTTCCCTGTCCGCTGATTTCCTTGATGCATTTAAAAATATTTTTAACAATAATCGGCGCAAGTCCAAGGGACGGTTCATCCAGAATTAGAAGTTTTGGGCTGGACATAAGGGAGCGGCCGATGGCGAGCATTTGCTGTTCGCCGCCGGACAATGTATTTGCCTGCTGCCTGCGCCGTTCCTTTAATACCGGAAACATTTCGTAAACATATTCCTGGTTTTGCTTCGCGGTCTTAACACCGACCCCTGTTTTTTTACCCAGGCTGTAGGTTCCCACAATAAGGTTTTCTTCCACCGTAAGGCCGATTAAAATCTGCCTTCCCTCCGGACAATGCGATATGCCCATTTTGGCAATGGAATAAATACTTTTACCGACAATGTTTTTACCTTCAAAAAGTACTTCGCCTGTTTTGGGTTTCTTGATTCCGGAGATCGTTCTAAGCGTTGTGCTTTTACCCGCGCCGTTGGCTCCGAGAATCGCGAATATCTGGCCCCTGCCGACATTAAAATTTATTCCCTTTACAGCCTGGATTGCGCCGTATTCTACGGAAAAATTTTTTACCTCAAGTATGTTATCCATCACTCTACCCCCAGGTAGGCTTCCTGAACTGTTCTGCTTTCCTGAATTTCTTTGGGTGTGCCAAGCGCGAGTTCTTTGCCGAATGATATTGCGCAAATTCGATCGCAGACATTCATTACCAGGCCCATGTCATGTTCGACCAGGAAAATTGTCGCGTCCTGTTCCCTGGCGATCTGTTTGATCAGAAGTGTAAGATCGGCAGTTTCTTTTTCGTTGAGGCCGGCGGCCGGTTCGTCAAGAATTATCAGGGAAGCGTTTGCCATCAGTGTGCGCGCGAGTTCGATTCGTTTAAGAACGCCGTACGGCATTCCGACCGGATATGAATCTTTTAAATGCAGCAGGTCCATACGCTCAAGAATACCCAGCGCCTTTTGGGTCAGCACCGCGTTCTCCCGTCTTAGCATTGGCGAAGAAAACATATGCGAAAAGAACCCGGTATAATACTGGGTGTGGGCAGCTATCAAAAGATTTTCCAGTACTGTAAGTTCATTGACAAGCTCAATATTCTGAAACGTCCTAACGATTCCCAGCTTTATAATATCGTGAACACGGTATTTGTTCAGATGCAGGGTCCGGCCGTGGCGATCGTTGAATAAAACATCCCCCGAAGTAGGTTTATAGAATTGGGTTATACAATTGAACACGGTTGTCTTTCCCGCGCCGTTGGGTCCTATAAGGCCGAATATTTCACCTTTCATTACATCAAATGATAGGTTATCAACGGCCTTGAGGCCTCCGAAGTGCATGCTTAAATTGTCCAGCCTAAGGGCGATTTCCTTTTGCAGTCCGGCGTTCTGTCTGGAAACTGCGGCATTCATCTTTGCTTCGTTTTTCGCTGCTTTTTTTGCGGCATATACACTGTAATCGGCTTCCAGTTTTTTTAACCTGGCTTCTGCTTTGGCCAGTTGTTCCTGTGATAAAACATTTACCGGTTTAGGGTCAGCCTGTTTGGCCGCGGCCTGTTCAGCGGCTTTTACATTACCGCCTGCCGTAACTGCAGCCTTTCTGTTTTTTTGCGCTGTAATAAATTTATTAATAAGCTGGGTGATTCCTCCGGGGAAGAACATTACCACCACGATTATCAGTATTCCAGAGATTACACTCATTATCCAGGAGTTGTTCCGCAAAAAAAGGATGTTCTGGAAAAACAGCGGCGTCAGTCCGAATATTATCAGCACTCCCAGGAGAACGCCCCAGATTGATTTTGCGCCGCCTACAAGACAGGCAGCTAGTATGTTCAGCGAGAACATTAGAGTCCACTGAACAGGATCGGTGTACTGGCCGTAAATCATGTGCAGCGCTCCGGCAACCTGCGCGAATGCCGTTGCAAGGATAAAAGCAAACAGCCGGTATTTTAACAGGCTTATACCCATTGCCTGCGCCGCAGAAGTGCTGTTCTTCATCGCGAGCATCGCACGGCCCGTGGGACTGGTAATCAGGTTGGAAGTAAGCATCATCAGCAAGACCAGCACGGCCGTGACTATATAGTAGAGCATTGAAATATTTGTGCGTATATTAATTAAATTCGGCAGAAGGTGAATGTACGGTGTCCGCATGCCGTTGGGCCCGCCGGTCCAGCCGGCATTGAGGAACATCTGCCCCAGTACTTCCGACAGGCCAAGGGTTACAATGGCAAGGAAAAGCCCCTCAATCCGCAGCGAAATAAAACCGACTATCGTACCCAAAATAACGGCGACCGCGAGAACAAAAATCAGTATCAGCCAGAACGGCAAAGCGGTCCAGGTATTGAGTATATACCCGGTTATATAGGCGCCCAATCCGGCGAATCCTGCGGTGCCCAGGCTTGAAAGTCCGGCGTAGCCAAGCAGAAAACTAAATCCCAGGGCGGCGACCGCGTAGATCATTGTTTGGCCCAGAGCTTTGGCAAAAGAATAATTGAGAAGGCCTGCTTTCTGTAAAAGCTGAATCATGATCATTGCGATTCCAAAAACCAAAAAACCAAAAAACGGATGAGAGGTTATCCTCCTGAATTTTGGTCTCGAATCCAGCAATACCTGTTCCGCGTTTATGGAAGTTTTATTATCGTTAAGTGTCTGCATAGATTATACCTTCCTGATAAACTTTTTACCGAATATCCCGTTGGGCCGAATCAGGATTACCAGCATTATTATAACGAACGAAATAAGCGCCGCCCATTTTGGGGTAAAAACGGCCGAGTAATTGAGAAGCAGTGAGATTATTACGCAGCCTGTAATTGGAGCCCAAAAGCTCGTTACGCCTCCAAGTACACAGGCCAAAAAGCTGAAAATCTGAATCTGCCCCATCATGTTGGCGTTAAGCGCCATGGCTGTCGATGATCCGGCAACCGCGACAAAGACACCGGCAATTCCCCATGTGGCCCCTGTTACCAGTTTGGTATTTACGCCCATCATCTGGGCAACTGTCTCGTTGGAAGCGGTAGAGCGCAGCGCAATTCCCCAAATTGTAAATTTGAGGGCCGCAAAAAGGATGGAAAGGCCTATAACCGCGGTTAATACGCAGATAAACGCGTGTTCTGTAATGTAGAGGCTCTGCCCCAAAAATGAGAACTCAATGTTCTGGTATGTGAACTTCGGAACCGTCGGGGTGCGTGTTGTAATGGAAACAAAAATCGGCGGCATTATCGCGTAAAAAATCATCATCAAACCCATGGTGATCATTTGTTTGCCCTGCGGGGTCACCGAACGGCCCTGCCTTATAATACCGGCGTCGATGGTATAACCGATGCAGAATGCTATCAGGGCGCCGAACGCAATCGCAATCCAGAAAGGCAATTGCGGGTAAACGTATAATACCAGGTTGGAAGAAAAAAACGCGGAGAACGTTCCCATCATTCCCTGGGCGAAATTCGTGGTTGTGGACGTACGCAGAATAAGCACAATGCCGATGGTTGCCATTGAATAGATGGCGATATTTTGCAGGCTGTTGATGAATGTTTGCAAAATGAGCTGCATATTATTTCCTTGCTTTTACATGAACTTTATTCATATATTAATTTAATTACCTGTAATTTAAATATAATCATCTATCGCCGGCTTGTCAAACAAAAAAATTGTAAAAAAACACAGCGGAAAGTTGACAGATTTCCAATACTGTATTATCTTGTAAATATGAACATTGTTCATAATGAATATTATTCATCATGAACAATGTTCATAATATAAAATTATCGGTCTAAAATTTACCTTATCGGGCAGGCAGCAAAATGGAGAAAATTTACATTGTGGACGGTTTGAGAACTCCCATAGGTTCCTTTATGGGAAGTCTTAAAACACTTTCTGCGCCAAAACTGGGTTCGGCGGTCATAAGGGCGCTTTTGGCCAATAACGGCCTTAAAGGCTCCGAGGTAAACGAAGTTATCGTTGGCAACGCCATGGGCGCAGGTGAGGGAATGGGTCCCGGCAGACAGGCGGCAATCGGCGGGGGTATCCCGGTTGAAGTGCCGGCGTACAGCATCAATATACTCTGCTGCAGCGGCATGAAGGCCATAATGAACGCGATGTCGGAGATTGTCGCCGGGAACGCAGATTTATGCATAGCCGGCGGTATGGAGAGCATGACAAACGCGCCCTATATTATGCCAGCAAAAATCCGGGGAGGCGCCAAAATGGGAGATCTTACCCTGCATGACGCCATGCTGCTGGACGGCCTTACCGACGCGTTTAACAACTACCATATGGCAATAACCGCGGAAAACATCGCGGAAATGCATAAAATTACAAGGGAAGCCCAGGACGAGTTCGCCCTCAATTCCCAGCACAAGGCCATAAAAGCCGTGGATTCAGGCGAGTTCAAGGACGAAATCGTCCCGATGGAAATTGTTGACGGTAAAAATACTTTTACCTTTGATACCGACGAGTATCCCAACCGCACAACCAACGCTGAAAAACTTGCCAAACTGCGGGCGGCGTTTAAAAGCGACGGTACCATTACCGCCGGCAATTCTTCCGGCATAAACGACGGCGCGGCCTTTGTCATTGTCGCCTCCGAATCCGCACTTAAAAAATTCAGCTTAAAGCCAAAAGCCCAAATCATCGCAGCAGCCCAGGCAGGTATCGATCCCAAAATCATGGGGCTCGGCCCTGTGCAGGCAATAGGCACTGCCCTTAAGCGCGCCGGAATGAAACTTTCTGACATGAATTTTATTGAGCTTAACGAAGCTTTTGCCGCGCAGAGCCTTGGCGTAATACGTGAAATCTCGCAGAACCACGGGGAAAAAGAGGCGGCAATCATAAACCGCTGTAATGTAAACGGCGGCGCAATTGCCCTGGGCCACCCGCTTGGCTGCACCGGAGCGCGGATCACAATAACCCTTATGAATATTTTAAAAAAGCGAAATGCCCAATACGGTCTGGCCAGTTTGTGTGCCGGAGGCGGTATGGGTACAGCGCTGATCATAAAAAATATTTAAACCTAAAAATTGACAGGAGGAATCTGATGAATTTAAACGGAAAAACCGCTGTAATAACCGGCGGCGCGCGCGGCCTGGGAGCGGAAATGGCAAAACTGTTCGCTGAGAACGGCGCCAGGGTAATTGCCTGCGACATGAATGAACTTCAGTATACATGCGCGGATGTGGAATTTTACAAACTTGATGTAACCAATACTGAGGCCTGTAAAAAAATGAGCGAGTACGCGGTTGAAAAATACAAAAAAATTGACATCCTCGTAAACAACGCCGGCATTACCAAAGACGCCATGACAAAAAAAATGACCGACGAGATGTGGGACATGGTTATCGCTGTTAACCTAAAGGGCGTTTTTAACATGACCAAATTTATCGGCCCGCACATGGAAGAAACCGGCGGCGGCAGCATTATCAACATTTCCAGTGTTGTCGGTGAGTACGGCAACATAGGCCAGGTCAACTACGCAGCGTCCAAGGGCGGAGTTATTTCCATGGCAAAAACCTGGGCAAAAGAATTCGCCCGCAAGGGAGTCCCTGTGCGCTGCAACGCAATCGCTCCCGGTTATATTTTAACCGACATCCTCAAGACCGTCCCGCAGGAACTGCTTGATAAATTTGCCGCCTCAACCATGCTTGGCCGTCTTGGCCGCCCCGATGAAATTGCCAAAGCCGCGCTGTTTTTGGCAAGCGATGACGCTTCATATATTACCGGTACAGTGCTTTCGGTTAACGGCGGAATGAGGTTATGACCCAAACAAATCACGCCGGAATTGTTGGCACAGGCATTTATTTCCCCCGGCCCAGGATGAGCGCGGCAGAAATTTCCAAAGCGACAGGCGGCGTCTGGAGCGAACAGGCCGTTATAGAAAAACTTGGTATCGTAAGCAAACCAATTCCCGGGCCGGAAGACGGCACCCAGGAAATGGGAGCAAAGGCAGCGCTTGACTGTTTAAAAAATACCGGTGTTGACGCCGCAGATATCGACCTGATTTTATGCATAGGCGAAGAGTGGAAAGAATATCCGCTTACAACATCGGCCCTTTACATCCAGGACAGGATCGGAGCGGTTAATGCCTGGGGTATTGATGTTCAGAACCGCTGCTGTACCTGCTGCGCCGCGATTAAAATGGCGGCCGATATGCTTATAGCAGATCCGGAAATAAACACCGCGATGATTGTGGGCGGTTACAGAAACGGCGACTTTGTTGATTATACGGACAAAGATATGTCCATGATGTATGATCTCGCGGCCGGCGCCGGCGCCATGATCCTCAAAAAGAACTATGGCAAAAATATGGTGCTTGGTTCGCATATAATTGCGGACGGGTCCCTGGCAAGAACGGCCGGTGTAAAAATCGGCGGCATCTGCGAGCCTTTCAGCAGTGACAATATTGAAGCCGGTTATAAATCGCTTAAACTTTTTGACGCGCAAAAAATGAAGGACCGCCTTAACGAAGTAAGTATGCCCAACTGGTATAAATGTATTGACGAAAGCCTGCGCAAAGGAGGCATGACCAGGGCCGATATCAGCTATCTTGCCGTGCTTCACTTCAAGAGATCGGCGCATCTGGCGCTGCTAAAGGAACTTGGGCTGCGGGAAGATCAGTCAATCTATCTGGAGAATTACGGACACCTGGGGCAAATCGATCAGATACTTTCGATACATCTGGGTGTCAAGAGCGGACAGATAAAGGCGGGCACAAACATTATTACCCTTGCGGCCGGAATCGGTTATGTATGGGCCGCGAATCTGATTCGGTGGGGTTAATTAAACGGGGCTAATTTAATTGGGCTAAAGGTAACCTTCAGGTTCCTTTAATATAATAATTTTTACGGAGGAAAGTATGAAGAAAGTATTCTTCAGTTTGTTGGCATTGCTTGTGCTTCCGGCGATCGCGTTCGCGTCCGGCGGAGCGCAGACCCAAAGCAATGAAATTCACATCGGTGCGACCATTTGTTCAGAAGGCGCTTATGCCGCGGTAGGCGTGCCCTACGGTAATTTTTACAAGGTCTTTGTGGACTATATCAACCAGGCTCCCGAGTATAAAGATTTACTCAAGGGAAGAACGATAAAAGCCACCATTTACGATGACAAGGGCGACGGCGCGGCCGGCAAGACCTACATCGAAAAACTGATCAACGACGATAAGGTTTTTGCACTCGTTGGAATTCTTGGAACCTGGAACGTAGTCGCTGCCAAGAACGAACTTGAAACCTGCGGCATCCCTTCGGTTTACTTCGGCACCGGATCAAGCGCCCAGATGTTTGAACCGGCGACAGGTAACCAGAGGTATATGATGGGCGTCCAGCCCCTGTACAAAACCGAAGGCCGGTTAATGTACCTGCGCGCTGTAACCCAGTTTCAGAATGTCAAAAAGATCGGCGTAATTTATTCTACCGCGGATGACGGCTTAAGTCTGATGAGCGGTATTGAAGCGCAGGCCGCTCTTGATACAAGAGCAGGCAAACCCGCGATCGTTTACCAGCAGATAAGTTCAACCGACGCGGCTTCCATCGGCCCGCAGGTCACCGCGGTGCAGGACTGCGACGTTATTGTCGCGGCCGGCAACCAGGCTTATTTCAAGGCGATTTATTCAGCAGCCTACGCGAATTCCGTAGCGCGGCCCAAGCCCATGATTACAACCTATGTAAACGCGTCGCCGACCAACATCCCCACCGAAGCCATCAACCAGGGCGCAGGCGTTATTTATGCAGCCGCATGGGTTAACTACACCGAAAAAGGAACCGAGAGCGCGGAAGCCGCCCGCAGGCAAAAGGACTACGCGGAGTATTGCAAGATCGTAGACCAGGATACCAAATACATTCCCGCCTCCGAGAAACAGGCATACAAGGTGAACGCCTACGCGATGAGCTCCTATATAGCCCTCAAGACATTCCTGATCGGAATCGACAGACTGAACACCTCCGGCAAGCCGCTGACCGCGCAAAATTATCTTGAAGCCATGGAAAGCGCCCGCGTACCGGTAGCGATTTCCGGCGGCGTTAATTACGCAGGCGGCAGCAGGATCGGGCTTGACGCTCTGGCCTTTATCAAATACCAGCCCCCGGCCTCAGGCCCCGCGGAGAACGGAACTTTTGTGGATGTTGATCCGATGACATCCATCGATGAACTTATCGCAAGAATGAGCAAGTAGAATTAATATAAAATCATCAGGCTATACAGAAATGTATGCCTGATAATTTTTTCTGGGGGCCTGGCGGGGAAAATACGCATGTCCCTCTCACGGATCTCAGTATTATTGGTATAAACGCTTTTTTTCTCTGCTTGTATTAAACATGACGCGTAGGCAAAAATGTATTTATGTCAAAAAAAATACTTGAGGGGTGTCAGTGGGAAAGCCAGGCTGCGATCGAGCAGACTGGTTTCCCGGCTGACAGGACCCCAAATATTTTGAATAGACATAAATACATTTTTGTTTAAACTTAATTTTTATATTAAAGAGGTAACCAAATGAACCAGGATTATTCTTCCAAAGTTATCAGTGTTGAAAAAGCGCTGTCGCTGGTTAAGGACGGAGATCATATCGTTACAGGTATGGCCGCCGCAGAGGCGCATGATTTTTTTATGGATATACATAAAATAATTGACCGCGGGGTTAAAGGCGTTACAGTTTCCAATTGTCTGCCCATGGCCGAAGGCAAGTACCTCACCGATCCGGCTTACATAGGCAAGATAAATGTGAACGCCTGGTTCTATACGCCCCAGCTTCGGCGCAATCATGCCATTGACGCGGTTTCATATATACCAAACCATCTGCACAGTGCGGGATGGAAACGCCGGGATCATATCCGGACCAATATTTTTATCTGCAACGCGAGCCCTCCGGACAAACACGGGTATATGTCGATTTCACTTTCGGCAACCTACGAAAGGGCAATGCGGCAGAACGCCGATTTGGTTATTCTTGAGGTCAATCCCAATGTGCCCCGGGCTTTTGGGGATGTTGAGGTTCATATAAACGATGTCGATTATATTATAGAAACAAATTACCCGATCCCCGAGGTGCCCGATCCGGAGCCCAATGAAATTGATTATAAAATCGGAAAACTTGTCGCGGACGAAATTCAGGACGGCGCCTGCATTCAGCTTGGAATTGGCGGAATGCCCAACGCCATAGCAAAATCTCTTTACGGTAAAAAAGATATAGGCGTACATACTGAAATGCTCACCAGCGAAATGAGCAAACTTTTTAGGGCAGGCGTTATAACCGGCAGCCGAAAAAAAATTCAGCCGGGGAAAATGGCATGCACCTTCATTTTTGGTACAAGACAAATTTACGATTTTGTCGATGACAACCCCGGCGTTATTGTGCTCAGCGGCGAGTATATGAATGACCCCTATGTTATCGGTTTAAACGACAACCAGATTTCGATCAACTCGTCGGTTGAGGTTGATGTCACCGGCCAGTGCGCTTCAGAAAGCATAGGCACCAAACAGATAAGCGGCACAGGCGGCCAGGTTGATACTGCGGTCGGGGCTCAGAATTCAAAAGATGGGCGTTCCTACATATGTCTATATTCGACGGCTACAATCAAGGACTCCGACGGCCAGCCCAAAAAAATCAGCAAGATCGTGCCGACTCTTAACCAGGGTGCGGTCGTGAGCCTGTCACGCATGGATGTGGACCGCGTTGTTACCGAATACGGCATCGCCGAACTGCGGGGCACCAATATACGCGAGAGGGTCCAGCGTCTGGTAAATATAGCGCACCCGGACTTCCGCGATGATATTATGCGGCAGTCCATGGACCTGGGTATAATCGGCAGAAAGTCGTATTAAATATTTTATGAAAATTTTACCACGAACCTCACTAACATTCACGAACTTATTTACGAAGAGTCTCACACAAAGGCACGGTGATCACGGAGGAAGAGAAGAATAAAAAGGGAAGAATTAAAAATGAGGAATGAGAAATGAGAAAAGAGGAATGAGAATTTTTTTTTCCAGTATCTCTCCGTGTCTCTCTGTGCCTCTGTGAGCTCTGTGAGAAACTCTTCTCCGATTCCTCTTGTTTGTGCGGTTAGTGGTAAATTTTTTTTTTTGTAAATTTATTAAAAGGAAAAATATATGGCAGTGTTTAAATTTGAAGGAAAAGAAGTATTTTACGAAACTTACGGATCTGGGGAACCAATATTAATTCTGAACGGCATCATGATGTCAACCAAAAGCTGGGTTCCTTTTATCGAAAACTTTTCCAAATCCAACAAGCTTGTCCTTGTTGATTTTTTTGATCAGGGATTAAGCGCGCGGCTTAGCGGCCCCTACGATCATGATATCCAGATCGGCCTGGTCGGCGCCCTGCTGGAAGAATTAAAACTGGAACGGGTAAACATCTGCGGCATCTCGTACGGCGCCGAGGTCGGCCTTGGATTCGCTGTGAGGTTTCCGCAAAAAATCCGGCGCCTTGTCCTTTTTAACGGAGCTGCCCGTACCGCCCCCCTGCTTGCCGACATAGGCCACGCCTGGAATGAGGCTGCCAACCTTGAGGGAGGGCTGGCTTATTATCTGGCCGCGATTCCGGTAATTTACTCGGACAGCTTTTATGAAAGGGAAAAAGCCTGGATGGCTAAACGAAAGGAAACCCTTGTACCGTTTTTTGCCGATGCCGAAAATAAAAAACGGTTTGTCCGCCTTACCGACAGTTCCGAGAACTATGATGTTACGGGAAAACTGGACAGGCTTGATATGCCAGTGCTGGTTGTCAGCGCGGACAAGGATTTTCTGGTTCCGCGGCGGGAGCAGGAAATACTGGTCGATTCAATCAGGAACGCGCATCACATAATACTGCCGGACTGCGGGCACGCTTCCATGTACGAAAAGCCCCTTTTATTCAGCAGCCTGACCCTGGGATTTATCAATTCCGCGGATACTGAATTTAAGATTTAGTCTGCCTGTTCCAGAATATGCGAATGATATTGTCCGTTTTTCCAGTAACACTTTCTTGCCTTTGCGTTTTTTATCGATGAAATTTTTCTGAATTTTTCGCTGATAATTTCCAGGGCAGCTCCGTCATCAAGAGCGATTGTCGGTATTTTATCTGTAGTTTTCATCATTCGGGGCAAATCTTTTTCCCTGCTTCATATTTAGTTCCCGGACGGCCGTTTTCTCCGCCTCCGATTGCGATTATTCTTTAAATGGATCTTTTTGCAGTAAAATCCTGTAGAACTCTGCCAAACGGGGCGCGTTATCGGTAGTAATGCATACTCCTCCAAATTTCAAATTGTTCTCCTTGTTTCTGTTTTTAAGAATAAACTTCCGATATATATTACAACATTTTTAATTAAATTTGTGATATAATATATCTGTTAATTTTTTTATAAAACGAGATAAACTAATGTATCAAAAAAACCAGTCCCCGGATAATCCGCTGGCAGAGTTTGGCAGGAATCTTTGGGTTATTGAAGGTCCGCTTGTCAAAGATATGGGACTATCCTTTTCTACAAGGATGATAATTGCCCGCCTTACCGATAAAACACTCTGGATCTGTGATCCTGTAGAAATTTCGGACAGTACCCGAAAGGACATTGAAAAACTCGGCGCTGTTAAATACCTGGCTGTAACAACGCAAAGGCATAATTGGCGGTTACATTCATCGGCACAAAAATACCCTAACGCTGAGCTCTGGTATTGCGGAAAACCATCCGGGCATTTTAAGCATAATGCTGAAACCAATACTGAAAAATTCCCCGTAAAAAATCTTTTGGGTGATACACAATTATGGCCCGGTGATTTTGAGCAGATTCTTTTTAAGGGAAATAAACTTCTGTCAGAAGCGGTATTTTTTCACAAGAGCTCAGGGACAGTCATTATGGGAGATTTAATTCAGAATAATAAAAAGATAAAAGGCAGACCGATAACCAATCTGGTTTTCAAGATGTCCGGCGCGGCTTTTCCTGACGGAGGCGTTGGATTCGATTTAAAATTAACATTTACGGACAGGGATAAAGCAAGGGAATCGGTAAGCCGTATACTTTCCTGGAATTTTGATAAATTAATTATTTCCCATGGTCCCTGCGTGACAAGTAACGCAAAAGAGTACATAAAAAAAGCTTTCGCATGGCTTTAAAAAATACAGGTGGTGCATTATGGTAATGTTTTATTTTTCAGGTACCGGCAATTCGGAATATATCGCGAAGTTATTCGGCCGTTATATGAACGCGCCCTGTTATTCCATCGAAGAAAAGGCCTCAGATAAAAAAATTGATTTCGGCCTGCTGATGTCTGCAAATGAGACAATCGGGTTTTGTTACCCGATTTACGGATCAAGGGTACCCAGGATCATGCGTGAGTTCGTTCAAAAATATATGGAGTTTTTAAAGGACAGGAAGCTGATCATATTGTGCACTCAGATGATTTTCTCCGGCGACGGGGCCAGGGTATTTACAGATCTTTTTCCAAAAAATTTTATGGAAGTAATTTACGCCGAACATTTTTTAATGCCGAACAATGTAGTCAATTTTTTTTTACTGCCTTTGACTAATACTAAAAAAATTAAAAGATGCGTTGCCGGCGCTGATCAAAAAATGCAAATTGTCTGCGATAACATAAACAAGGGTATTGTTAAAAAACGCGGGTTCAATATTGTGTCCCGTTTATTGGGACTGGTACAGGGATCTTTTATGCCTGGCATCGAGAAAAAAGCGCTTAACTCGGTTCATATTAATAATGACTGCACACAGTGTTTATTATGCGTTTCCCTTTGTCCCATGAAAAATCTTGAACTTCAAAACGGTAAGATAACGCACAGATTAAACTGTACCATGTGTTACCGCTGCATAAACAATTGTCCGCAAAAAGCAATTACCGTTTTTTTCCATGAGAAAGTAAAAGTTCAGTATAAAAATCTGACCGTACAATAACGGGATCAAGGCCTGTTATATCAGGGCCTTAATATCAGTGCTTGAAATGCCTTAATCCCGTAAGCACCATCGCGATTCCGTATTTGTCGCAGGCTTCGATTGAGGCCTTGTCATTGATTGAGCCGCCCGGCTGTATGATCGCTTTGATCCCGGCGGCCGCGGCCGCTTCGACAACATCCGGGAACGGAAGCATCGCGTCGGAGGCAAGAACCCTTGCCGGCTTGCCGTCCTGCCACGGCCCGTTACCTGCAGCGGCGGCTTTGATGACTTCCCCGCTGCGCCTTAAAGCATCAATCGCCGGCCAAATGCGGTTCACCTGGCCGCCGCCAATGCCGGATGCGCCAAGATCCTTTACAACAAGAATTGCGTTTGATTTTACGAATGTGACAGCCCTCATTCCAAAGATTAAGTCCGGTATATCCGCCGGTTCCACAGCAGTTTGTGTTACAACATTCCATTTATCCAGGAGTCTTTTGTCGGTTTCCTGTACAAGAAGTCCTCCGTCAACCGCTGAATATTCCCTTAGATCTTTGGGGGCGCATATGGCCTTCATAATGCGGACGTTTTTTTTCTTTTTAAGAATTTCCAGGGCGGCGTCATCAAAGCCGGGGGCAGCGATTATATCAAGCTGAAGTTCTCCCAGTTTGGCGGCTGTGACCGCGTCCATCACGGTGTTTGCAGCGACAATGCCGCCAAAGATGGAAACAGGATCGCAGGCGAAAGTTTTTGCGTAGGCTTCCGGCAGCGTGTTTCCAAGGGCGATGCCGCACGGTGTATTGTGCTTGACCGCTACGCAGCAGACTTTGCCTTTGGTAAGACCGGCCGGTACAAGGCGCTTAACGTCTTCTTCGCCGGCGGGTCCGGTTCCGTCCGCCTGCAGCCCAAAAGCACAGGCCGCTTTCCAGGCAAGGTCGAGATCCCTGATATTGTTGTAGCCCAGTTCCTTGCCGTGGAGCTGCTCCATTCCCGCAAGCGCACCGGGTTTGTCCGCGTGGAAGTACAGGGCTGCCGACTGGTGGCTGTTTTCGCCGTAGCGCATGTCCTGAGCCTTTTTAAGCGATAACGGCCAGAATGGCGGGAATTCAAATTCAGCGGCAGCAGCCTGCGCCGCAGTTCCTGTTGCCAAAGCTGCCGGGGTATCAGCGGCAGTGCCGGCCGGTTTTTCAGCCGAGGCAGGTTTTTCCAGTTCCAGCAAATAGCGGGCAATGGCCGCGTCATAGGCGGATGTCAGATCAAAAACCTTGCCGGCCAGATGCTTGCGGAATTCAAACGGAACATTTCCGGACTTTAATCCGTTTATTGTCTGCGCGTAATCTGCAGGGTCAACCAGAACTATTACATCGCGGAAATTTTTTGCCGCGGATCGCAGCATGGACGGTCCGCCTATATCGATAAATTCGATGGTTTCTTCCTGCGAAAGACCGGCCTGGACTTTTTCAAAAAACGGGTAGAGGTTATTGCAGACCAGATCAATGGTTCCAAGGTTTTGCTTTTGCAAAAAATCCATGTGGGAGCTGACATCGCGGCGCGCCAGAATCCCTGCGTGAATGGCCGGATGCAGTGTCTTGACTCTGCCGTCAAGGCATTCCGGAAATCCGGTTACAGCAGAAATTTCGGTAACCGGAATTTTATTTTCCATTAAATATTTTGAAGTGCCGCCTGTGGAAATGATCTCCCAGCCGGCGCTGTTCAGATAAGAAGCCAATTCCAGAATATTGTCTTTGTAGAATACACTTATAAGCGCGCGTTTTTTCATATTTACTCCTGATAATAAAAATAATGGAAATTTGTTTGGCTTGCAATAGTAAATGCTTTATATTAATCGCTTAATCTTTGGGCTATTATCTTTACACCTTCAACAATGGCGAAGTGTTCCTGCTCAAGGACGCGCCCTGCCAATAGCTCCGGCGTGTCTGCGACAAGGACCGGAACTTTCCGCTGCAGCAGAATCGGACCTGTGTCGGTTCCTGCGTCAACGATATGAACCGTGCAGCCGGATTCTTTTTCGCCTGCGGCAAGGACCGCGCGGTGAACATTTATGCCGTACATGCCATGACCGCCGAATTTTGGCAACAGGGCAGGGTGAATATTTATCATTCTGCCGCAATATTCATTTATTATTTCATCTGTAAGGATCGAAAGAAAACCGGCGTAAACAATCAAGCCGATTTGCATTTGCCTGCACAAAGCAAGAATGCGATCCGACAGTTCTTTTCTGCGCTCAGGCTTTGGCAGACTGCGGTTTGGTGTTTCAACAAAAGCCGGGATCCCCGCGGCTCCGGCCCGCTCCAGGGCGTATACATCCGGACGGTCGGAGACAACAGCGGCTATTTTAACGCCGGCAATTTGAGCGCCGGATTTTTCCGCGTCTATTAAGGCTTGCAGGTTTGTGCCGCCCCCGGATACCAGAACAAGGATATTCAGATTTTTCATTTAAGCTTGTTCATTCAAACCGCAGTTCCCCGTAGATGTTATCCGCGGCGCCCTGATGCGATGTTTTTTCGGCCCGGCCGATTTCCCAGGACGGGAAACCTTTTTGTTCAAGCAATGTTCTCGCGGTCTGTACATCCGCCGGATCCAGGGCAAGGACTAAACCTATGCCCATATTAAACGTGTTGAACATAAGTTTTTTTATCCCGGGATCGGTGCGCAGAATCTCTTCGCCGGCTTTTTGCGCGGCTGCAGGCAACGGCTTTGCTGCATCAGACTGCCCCGGCATGTTTTTTATTCCGTACGCGATTCTGTGGAAGATAGGCGGTATTTTCCAGCCGCCTTTATAACCGGAGCCCAGAGGGTCTTTTATGACTGCGGCCAGCGGAGATGATTCTGAAGGAAAAACGCGCGGGATGTTCTCATAAAACCCGCCTCCTGTAATGTGGGCCATGCCCTTGATTTCAACCTGTTCCATTAGTTCCAGCACAGGTTTTACGTACAGTCTGGTAGGCTCCAGCAGTACCCGGCCGATTGGCATACCGCCAAAGTCTTCATTTAAATCGGTAATGACTTTACGGATCAGGCTGAATCCGTTGGAATGTACGCCCGACGACGCAATCCCCAGCAGCGTGTCGCCTTCGCGGATTTTGCTGCCGTTAATAATTTTTTTGCGGTCAGCAATACCTACGGCAAAACCGGCAAGGTCATATTGATCCTCCGGCATAACGCCCGGATGTTCGGCTGTTTCACCGCCAAGCAGGACCGCGCCGGTTTCGCGGCAACCGGCAGCAACGCCTTTGACCAGTCCGGCCGCGATAGCCGCGTCCAGCTTGCCGCAGACAAGGTAATCCAGAAAAAATAGCGGCCGCGCGCCGTGGCAAAGAATGTCGTTTACACACATGGCCACACAGTCGATCCCGACAGTGTCGTATTTTTTTAACCTGAAAGCGACGTCCAGTTTGGTTCCCACTCCGTCGGTTCCGGATACCAGTACGGGATCATCCATTGGCGCATGGTTTGTTTCCAAAAGAATTTTTGAAAATTCATTTAACGAAAACATCCCCGCAAAACTGCCGATGCCGTTAAGCACTGCCCTGTTGGATGTGGAAGCCGCCAGATCGCGGTATTTTTCAACGGCCTTGTAGCCTTCTTCAATATTTACACCGGAGTTTTTATAATCCATAAACAATTTTAGCAGGAAATGAGGTTTGACGCCAACGGTGCTGCGCCTAATGGCTGCGCCTAATGGCGACGCCTAACAGTGACTGACACCATCTGCCATCCATCTTGTCAATAAACTGTTTTACGGACAATATATTGTATGATGCTTTCGGAAAACAGAAAAAATAAAAGGTACCGATCAATCGCCAAGGCAAAAATTAACGGCGCCGATTACGGTGAAATTCTGCTCAAAGATTTAAGCATTACCGGGTGCTGCCTGGAAAGTACCGTGTACATTGATATGAACCCCAATGCCCGTTATAAAATTGAAATTATTCCCGAGGCAACCGCCGGCATCGGAAAATTTGAACTTATTGCCGAGTCAAAATGGATACACGGCGACGGGTATTCTACTGAATTCGGCTTCTCCATTCTTGAATCACCCAAAGGTAAACTGTTCCAGCGTTATGTAGATTATCTGGCATGGCGCGCTGAATCATAAATTCCTGAATGACTGGTTTGCCGGGCCGGGTATTTGGGACAATACCCGATTTTGAAGATCACCTGATTGCGGAACTTGAAGCTTCCGGTTCATCACGTTCTGAATTAAAAACCTGGGGTTCCCTTGTATATGCGCCGTCTGCCGCTGCTTCGTCATCAATACTTCCGGCGCCTGTTTTTTGGCAGCAGAACACCTGGCTTAACCCGGTCAGGATAGAATTTGGTTCAATAAACGAAGCAGCCTTGGCGCTGCGGAAAATGGGACGGAATTGGGCGCCATGTTTTTTTACCCAATTCAGGCGGGGCGCGCTGATAGTATCTGCTCTGCCGCCCCTTCCCGCAAAATTACGTTCTTTCCCCTGGCTGCTGCCGGACACACCCATGGGCGCTTTTACACTTCTCGATGAACATACCCTGGTTGCCGGCCCAGATTGTTCAAGCCCTTTTCCCGGCGGAATCATCGAATTTTGTGAGGACAGGGAAGGTCCTCCCAGCCGCGCCTACCTCAAGCTCTGGGAAGCTTTGACGCTTTGCCGCAAATGGCCGCAGCAAGGGCAGCGATGTCTTGACGCCGGCGCGAGTCCGGGGGGCTGGACCTGGGCGCTGTGCGGACTTGGCGCAAATGTTTTGGCAGTGGACCGCTCTTCCCTGGACGTAAAAATCAGCGGCCTTGCAAATGTTGAATATTTAAAACACGACGCTTTTACCCTGGAACCGGAGGACATCGGCAGGCTGGATTGGCTGTTCTGCGATGTTGTCTGTTATCCGCCCCGGCTTTACGAATGGATCACAAAGTGGCTGGAAAGCGGTTTATGCGGAAACTTTGTCTGCACCATTAAAATGCAGGGCGCCCCTGATTTTGAAACTACCGCGCGTTTTGCAAAAATACCCGGTTCAAAAATTATTCATCTTTGGCATAATAAGCACGAACTTACATGGATAAAACTCTCATAGAATTTTTTAAAAACCAATGCAAACTGAAAATTAATACCGTATATGGTATGTGGAAAATGCTGAATTAACCGATCCCATTAAGTCGGCGCTAAAGACTTTATTCGGGCTTGATTACCTGTTCCCTTACCAGAGGCTGGTGATTTCCAATATTTTGGAAGCCGCTCAGGCAAGGGGATTTGAGGTCAACTGGCCAGTTGAGTCCGCGGCAAATGCCGGGACAAATGCCGGGGCGGAAGTTCGGCAAGCCGGCGATATCAATGACAGCGGCGAAACTTCTGACCGTGCTGATTTGGGCAGGCAGATCGTTATCCTTCCAACCGGAGCCGGGAAGTCCCTTTGTTTCCAGCTGCCGGCCATGCTGCTTTCCGGACCGACTCTTGTTATTTATCCGATTTTATCGCTTATGGCGGACCAGGAAAGACGGCTGCGGGAAAAAGGATTTGCGCCGGCGCTGCTGCGCGGAGGCCAGAGCCCGGAAGAAAGGGAAGCGGTTTGGGAAAGCCTGCGTTCGGGGAAAAGCCGTTTTATAATCGCCAACCCCGAGGTTCTTTTAACCAGGCAGGTTATGGAAAAATTACCGTCCCTGGGAATTGTTCATCTTGTTGTGGACGAGGCCCATTGTGTCAGCGAATGGGGTGAGAGCTTCAGGCCAAGCTATCTTCAGATAAATGAAATTTTTGAAACAATCTGCGGAAACTCCCGCGGCTCCGAGTCCGGATGCTCCGGCCCGCTTATGACAGCTTTTACCGCTACAGCGTCAGAGACAGTACTTGAGAAAATCGATAAATATATTTTTGGTTCAGATAAATACCCGCTTTCCCGCCGCATTATAGGGAACCCCGACCGGAGCAATATTGTTTATTCTGCCCGGGGCGCGCTGCTCCGCGATTTGGCTGTGAGGGATTTACTGGCCGTAAATGAAAGGCCTGCCATTGTGTTCTGCTCATCAAGGAACGGAGTCATGAAACTGGCCAGGTACCTTCAGAATAGCCTTGATGACAGGGAGATCAAATTTTACCATGCAGGCTTAAGCAGAGAGGAAAAATCCGCGGTTGAAAAATGGTTCTTTACCAATCCTGACGGCGTTCTTGTTTCGACCTGCGCCTACGGAATGGGCGTTGACAAGGCTGACATACGCACCATAATTCACCGTGATTGTCCGCCCTCGGTGGAAGCCTATCTGCAGGAATCCGGCAGGGCGGGCCGGGACGGGAAACAATCCCGGGCAATAATGCTTTGGGGGCCGGAAGATGATAAAAGGATCAGCCGCATAACAAACAGCGCGGATCGAAAACGCATGGAAGCACTTGTCAATTACGGGCGCGGTATAGACAAATGCCGCAGGGATGAGCTCCTTAACCTGTTAAATTACGAGGGGCCAAGGGACAGCCCCGGTCCGGATTGCTGCGATGTCTGCCAGGGCAGGGCCTCCGGAATTTACAGGGAAGAAAAATCAATGACGGATTTTTTTAAACGGAACAAAAGGGTTTATACCATTACCCAGGCTGCCGCTTTTTTAACCATGGATAAAAATCTTCGCTGGTCCGGGAAAGAGGCAGGAGAAGTTATTACCTGCCTTATAAAAATGGGGAAGTTAAAAAAGCTGCGGAACCTGTTGTGGAAAGAGAAGTTGACAGTATCAGGTGTTAAAAATCAGTGAAAATGTCCCCTATGGCGTTCAATAGAAATGTCCCCTTTTGCTCAAAAACCAATAGAAATGTCCCTATGCAAAAGAGGAGCATTTAAGGCTTTAATCATCAAACAT
>Ga0123357_10000237_pt1 | contig 52445 bp, 48 predicted proteins | sample TergutEmb28metaG_FD_89873 | JGI IMG/M metagenome (GOLD analysis project Ga0123357, IMG submission 89873) | Embiratermes neotenicus P4 segment gut microbial communities from Petit-Saut dam, French Guiana - Emb289 P4 | ecosystem: Host-associated > Arthropoda: Insects > Digestive system > Gut ...
ATCTCGAAGGCATTGAGGTTTCCGCCCACCATCATGCGCAGGTAGTCGCACATGAACTCGACCATATGATGGTCGGAAGCAACTTTTGGGTATTTCGCAAAAATTGGGCTGGAACCTGGAGCCTCGACATCGTTCTCTATCGACATCAAGCCTTCCTTGCGCACCTTGGTAAGCAGTTCAAAAAGCAATGAAAGCAGGTCGACGTAAAGTGCCCGGTTGTACTTTGAACCTTTGAATGCCAGACCCAAAGACTTGATCGAGGACTTAATCGTCTTGGAGCCGTTGCTGGCGACAAAGCCGCCGATAAACAACCCAAAGATGGCCACATATTCGGCTGGAACCCAAAGCGCCATGACACTGCCATGCACTGCAAACGATCCCAGCGCAGAAGCGAGAATGATGACGTAACCAATGAGCAGATACACGGGCTATTCCAAAGCAGCGGGTGGATTCACACAATGCATGAGTTCCTGCGGCCCCGCCGTGAAAACTTGTAGCTAGAATAAAAAAAGCTGTCCACTGAACAGCTTTTTTGTTGCATCGCTTAAGGCCGGACGCTGTCTGGCTCAGAGTTCTGCCATTTCCAGGTCGTGCGTCTTGCGTACTGCCGCCTGCCGGGTTTTGCCCGCACGCGAGGGCATATTGCACAGCCCGCATACATAGCCGCGCTTCGGATCATGTGCATGCGCAACGAAACTTCCGCCGCAACTGTGGCATTCGGACAGTTGCAGGAGGTCAGCGGCAAAAAAACGCACCAATGTCCAGGCTCTGGTCAAACTCAATACCGGTTCCACCTTCCCGGCCTCAATCTGGTCGAGATAAAGGTGATATGCCTTAATGATTGCGTCTAGCCCGCTCAATCCCTCGCAGTATTCAAAATAGCGGTAATAACCCATAAAAAGCGAGGAATGCATATTTGGCTGCCAAGTCATGAACCAGTCAGTCGAAAACGGCAACATCCCTTTCGGGGGGGAAACACCGCGCACTTCCTTGTAGATTCTAAGCAGTTTTTCACGGCTTAATTGCGTCTCGGCTTCGAGCATTTGCATACGGGCACCCAGCCGCACCATCTCGGCTGCGCGTTGGATGTCTTGTGCCTCGTCAATGATTCGTTTGTTTTTCATTTGCCCTCTCTCCAGGAGCAAGGTTACATGACCTCTTCAGCCGAACGGTTGGCTGCAATGATAGCCGCGTGCAATGTGGAAGCTGTCTCGTCCCGTCCCTCCCCGGCCATCAGACGGGCGATATGTTCGTCATCAAGGCGGAAACGCGGGATCAATACCGGGTTGTCAGCCATCTTGACCAGCTTAGCCGCCGACAGGCTTTCGATAAAATCCGCCAACGCTTTGCCGACACCCAATCGAAACATGGCGGTTTCCCGATCGCAGCGCAGCATTTTTTGTGCGAGCATCAGATACGCAATGTTCAATTCCCGGATTTCGGCCTGGAAATTTGGGTGCTTCATTGGAAAATACCACCTTCAAAGGACTGACACGCCTAACCTAAGCCAGGTTCCCGGTACTCACAAGATGAATAATTCACGTTCCAATACCGTTACCGGCATCCACGCGGATTTCCCTTGTTGCATTGTAAAATACGGCACGACCATGACGAATTCGTACCAAACGAACTACTCCGGCGCTTCGCGCCGCCTCTCCATGGAGGGAGGGAGGCAATCGCCTATGGAGCCGAAGGCTCTTCTGAACCATATCGAGGAATCCATGGCTTTTAACTTAAAAAATTCCCGGAATCAATATTGAACGAAGTTCTGCCACCATCAGGTAAAATACGTGCGCGTAAAGCTATCCACGGAGTCATCATCCTCTGTATCAAGCTTGGACACGACTTGGTTACGCCCCTGCCGCTTTGCACAGAGGGTGGCGCAGTCGGCTTTTTTGATCAGGTCGCTGCCGCTGGCCATGGTTTCATCCCGCACCGCCACGCCAACGCTGATCGACAAGCGCAACACTTTATCTTCGTTGGTGACTGTCAGGTTTTCGATTTCCTTGCGTAGCCGATCGCCGCAAGCGATCGCCTCTTCCTGCGAAGTTTCCGGGCAGATCACCAAAAACTCGTCGCCTCCCGTGCGGCAAATTACATCCTGCCCGCGCAACATCCGGCGCATGGTTTCGGAGGCCAGCCGCAAGGCCATGTCTCCGACATCATGCCCATATACGTCGTTGATTTGTTTGAAGCTGTCAAGGTCGACGACCATGCATGCCAGGGAACGTGCGCTGCGATCCGAAGCAGCCCATTCCTGTTGCATACGCTCGATTGCGTAGCGGCGATTAGGCAAACCCGTTAGCGAATCGGTGAGCGCGGCTTCCTGCAAGGATCGGTTGGAAATGGCCAGTTCGGCGGCGAAGTGCCGCAGTTCCTCGCGTTCATGTTCCAGATCCTGCTGCAACAGGACGACCCGTAAGGCCGTGTTCAGCCGCGCCCGCAACATTCTTGTTCCAGTAGGTTTGGTGAAAAAATCGTCAGCCCCGGCTTCAATAGCCGCAAGATGCCTTTCATCGCGGGTAGGCAGCAGCAATAAGATGAAGATACCCCTCCCGAACCGAGAGGCGCGTATCGTCCGGATCAGGCGACTAATGCGCGCTTCGTCGCCTTCCATGTCCAGCACCAGCATCTGTGGCTGTATATCAAGGATATGCTCCATGAAACCGTCCAGGCCGGGACACTCGAATACCTTGATACCCAACTCACCCAATGTCTTGGATAACTGTCCGCACGTGACGGCATCGCTCGAAACCAGCAACGCCCGTACATCGGGTACAGCCTCCACATGGGGCGGTGCTTCGTCGTCGAACCCACCCTTCTTGGGCAGTACCTTGGCTCCCGATGCCTCAGCCCCGACGCCACCCAGACTATCGAATGCAGGCAATTCCACTGCGCTGAGTTGAAGCAGTTTGCTCCACTCAAACCACTGGCGTGCAATTTCGTTGCAGTCGTCGATGAAAGCCTCGCGCGTACATCCCAGGTGTGCGGCCAGACGTATCGCCTTTCCGATCAGTAAGCGCTGCTCGTCCGATTTGCTCAAGCAGATGTCAGCCACGCACTTGGCGAGAATCAGGCACTGCATGATCACCATTTCGCGTCCATCGGTAGCAAAAAACGCTTCCAAGGGACGCTCGAAATAGCGTACTGGTTCAGTAAATACAGGCGGTATCCCCCAGTCCATGAGCATCGCCGTACCCAAGTCTGAATGGGTCATTGCGAATGCCTGCTGTTCCAGTTCCAAAAGGTCGCGTCCCGGCTTGGCCGCTGCAGCTTCAGCAAGCAATTGCCCGTACCTGGCCGGATAAACGGTCGCCAGCGCTAATTCGCCAATCCGTGCCAGCAAGCCGACACTGAAAAGCTCGTCGGCGGCAACCACGCGTGTGCGCGGCGACAACGTCTGCATGGTCAGTGCCATGATGACCGACGATGACCAGAACCGCATGTAATCAAACCCTGGGCAAGCCCCTTTGCGGTAATTCGACAATAGCGAAAAACCGAGTGCCATCGCACGTACTGTCGGTATCCCCACCACCATCAAGGCTTCCTGCACCGACACAATCGCACGCTGCCGGAAAGCCGCACTGTTGGCCGCTTTGATGAGCCTGCCGACAAATGCGGGGTCAACTTTGATGGTTCGCGCCAATTCAGCTGTTGAAACAGTTTCGTCATGCGTTATACGCATAATCGCCAGCGCGACGCCACGCGGGGAAGGAAGATGCCCAGTCGCCTTAATCTGGGCAAAACGATTCAGATCAATTGGAGTCGGCATAAGCTATGGAGCCGGAAAAGTGAACCGAAATAACTATCGACCGCGACTTGCGTCACAACATTCGCATTACGCGGTCAAGTGTCCCTACGTGCTGGCACTTTAATGCATCCGTATCGTTCCGCATGGTTAGGTTTACCGCAAAGTGTGTCGTATGCCCATGGTGCGGAAAAGATTTCCCTCATATGGCATCATTGAGCTTCTCCCGCAGCACATTAGGCATGTGTTAAGCGCAATCCCCGCTATTCATACTGGGGTAACCCAAGGACAGGTCGAGCCCATCATGAATTACTGCTCCGAATGCGGTGCCCCCGTCGCCCTAGCAATTCCCCCTGGCGACACACGGTCTCGTCATGTCTGTGCGAGTTGCGGCATGATTCACTACCGGAACCCAAAATTGGTCGTCGGGACTATCCCGAAATGGGAAAACGGCGTCCTGCTGTGCCGACGGGCTATCGAACCCCGGTATGGCAAATGGACGCTCCCTGCCGGCTTCATGGAAACACAAGAAAGTACCGCCGATGCGGCTATGCGGGAAACGCTGGAGGAAGCTTGTGCGCGAATCGAAATAGGGGAGATGTTTAGCCTCATTGACGTACCTATCATCAGCCAGGTGCACATTTTCTACCGAGCCAGGTTGCTCGACACTGGTTTTCACCCTGGTGAGGAATCGCTTGAAACCGAAATTTTTCATGAAAATAGGATACCCTGGAACGATATTGCCTTTCGCACCGTCTCCCTGACCCTACGACATTATTTTGCAGACCAGCGTAACGGCAGCTGGCAATTCCATACAATGATTCTTTGACTTTTCCACGGCGTATTCCTCTGATAATGTTCTATCTCATGGATAAAATGCTACTCATAATAATCGTCATTACTCAAAAACACCAATACGTGGGAGCCCCAGTATGACTTCAGCTAACCAAAATGCGGCAGAAATACGCACCCTCAGCCTGGCGGAAGCCCATACCCTGTTTGCAATCTACGAAGCAATGGTTGAAACGGCACGCACGCGTGATTGGGATCGGTTGACTGAAATCGAACGTCAAGCCGCAAACCTCCGCGATATGGCCATTACCCGTCCGTCCTCGCCCCCTAAAGCGGAAGATATGGAAGAATTGGCGACATTGCTTACCCAGATTCAGCGTCTTGACCATGAAATCCGCAGCCTAGTGGAACCGGCGCGCGAACAGGCACGCCAACAACTCGCCGTCGAAGTCAAGGGTCGTGCCGTACGCGAGGCTTACGGCAGCCTGGAAGCACCCGGAGGTTGATGGTTCGGCATGAAACATGATCCCTTCTGATCTCGCCGCCCGTCTGCGCTTTTTGCACGAAGCCAGTTTTTTCGAAACTTCGCCGCCCGTCGCAGGTTTGAACCGGGCACGCGACATTCAAACTCAATTACAGGAACTGATTCCAGGACAACGTTTTTTAGCCACCCTGCAACGCACTTTACCCGACGGCACTTTCCGCGCCCTGGTGGCTGGGCAGCAGGTCACGCTTGCCCTGAACGCCTCGGCAAATCCGGGCGACACGCTTGAACTGGTCGCTACTAACGTCTCCCCCAAGATGGTGCTCTCGAGGTTAGCAACACCGGCGGACGGCGCAAACGCCAGTTCGGCTCGACCTTCTTTGAGTCCAACTGGGCAGCTCATCAGTTTTTTACTCACAGGCCAGCCCGTCGCAAAACCCGCCATACTGTTGAATGGCCAACCCCTCTTCCAGACTCCCCTCCCAGCGTCCGGTTCACCCGCCGGGAATGTCGCCGATCCGCAAGCCGCTATCGTACAAACTGCCGCTACCGTCACCGCCAATGCGCGACCCGCCACGGTTGGCACGCAACCTGCCGCTAATACGCAACTTGCCCCCACAAGTGTGCAATTGGTTAGCTCCGGCGCGCAACTTGCCTCTACCAGTGCGCAATTAGCTCCCTTGCTGCGTCAGGCGCTCTCGCAAAGCGGGTTGTTCTATGAAGCGCATCAGGTGCAATGGCTGGCGGGAAAAATCGACCTCGCTACGTTGTTGCACGAACCCCAGGCTCAGGGCACCGGGCAACCCCAAACAGGAAACCCCGCTACTGCCGGTTCCCCGTCGACACTAGGCACTGCGACCCCGCCTGCCCCCAACCAAACCACGGGAGGAGCGGGAAGCACAACAGATGCCGGGGTATCTCCCCGCGCTGGTAACGCAGCCGCAACCCCAGCCAACGCCGCCGCGCAGGCTCTTGCGCGCAACGAGCCATCCATCTCCCAGGTACGGGAAGTTACTGGCCAGCAGGCCGAAGCCATGCGCAACAACCCGATTGCCGAACGCCTGCTACCCATCGTGTATCAACAGCTCGAATCCCTCGCCAGCCACCAATACATTTGGCATGGCATGGCATGGCCGAACCAGATGTTCGAATGGATCATTGAAGACCCCCGTGGCGAAGGGCACGCGGGAGGCGAGGATGCCGGCGGGCAATGGGACACCACCCTGCGATTGACGCTGCCCCGCCTTGGTGGTGTCGAGGCACGCATGTTATTGGGCGCAAAAGGCGTAGCCCTGCGGTTACAGGTCGACGACAAGGCTGCCGTGGGCAAGCTCGAAACCCGGCGCAATGAACTGGCCGAAGCCCTAGAAGCCGCCGGGGTGCCGCTTACTGGCATGTCTATGGAATATCGCGATGGATCCTGACGATTTTTCGCCACGCGACGAAGCCGTCGCCCTCACCTATGCGCCCGGCGACAGCGCGCCACAGGTCGTCGCCAAAGGTCGCGGGCTGCTTGCACGTGAAATCATTTCCTGTGCCCGCGAAGCTGGTGTGTACGTACATGAGTCACCAGAACTCGTTTCCCTGCTCATGCAGGTCGATCTCGATGCCCACGTCCCACCACAACTCTATGTCGTAGTCGCCGAATTGCTGGCCTGGCTCTACCGCATCGAGGCGGGCATCGACGCGCCGCCCCCCGCTGCCAGAGTTCTTCCAAAATCAGGATAAGTTACACGGTTCGTAATACGCCCCCATGATATAAAACCCATTGTCTGGCCGTAGAGACCGCCTCATAAGCATCTCATCAAAGCGAACAATGGCAATGTCAGATCAAATTGACAACAAGTTTCTCGTTTCCTTGCAGGAAGACGAGTTGGAAGAGTTCCTTTTGCGCGGACGTCATCAGATCCGCCAGTTGCTCCGGGAATTGATCAACAGCCGTTCACTCGTCAGCGTCCACCTGCTCCCGGGCGGGCTCTCTTTCTTGAGCACCATCATCATGCTTTCTGGAGGTGAAGATTGGATTTTCCTTGATACCAGTTCAAACGAAACCATTTACCGCCGCAGCCTGCAAGCAGAACGGCTGCTCTGCGTCACCCAACTCAACAAGATTCGCATCCAGTTCCGGTTGTCCAACTTTATGGAGGTTTCGGCCGAAGGCCATCCCACCTTGGCCGCACCCGTTCCCGACGAAATCTTGCGCCTGCAACGCCGTGACGCTTTCCGCTTGCAAATACCGCTTTTCCATAACCTGAAATGCATCCTGCCCGCGCAGGAAAACGAACATAGTCACGAACAAAGCCAGAAGAACCGGAAAAAGAGCTCCGAAGTTCCTGTGATCGATATCAGCGCTGGCGGCTTGTCCATAGAAATCCCGCTCAGCAAAACCGCGCCAGTTGTGGGTGACCAAATCGCCGGTTGCTACCTGAAGCTGTCCGGTAGCCTTATTGGCGTCGACCTCGAAATCCGGAATTACGGCCGTCGCATCCTCGGCAATGGCAAGGAAGTGTTGCGCCTCGGTTGCAGCTTCGTTTCCTTGCCTATTCAGATTGCAAACCAGATTCAGAGATACATCTACCAAATCGAACGCGAACTGCGCGCGCATGAGATATAAACGAAGCGCGGGCAGTTTCCTGAATACCCCCATCCCAACGTTGCGTACCCCCCCTCCCTCGCCCAGAAAGGAAGGGAGGAAAACGAGGTACATCTTTATTCCGCCTGGTTCGCCAGTTGCTTAGTCACGACCTTGTAACGGTCGCGCAGGGAGAGGATGAAAGAGTTAAAATCGCTGTTGCCGAGCAAAATCTCATACTTCCTCGCCAGAGCGGCGACACGCGGGTCGTCATCGTCGATGGTCGGTTGCTCGACTGTGTCAATCTGATAGATCACATAAGCGTCATCAGGCAATTCCACCGCCACCCGAGCCGGTAGGTGCGACAGCGGGGCAGCAAACACTGCGCGTGTGGCCAAAAGGGGTAAATCCGGTTTTGAACGCCGGAAAGAGCGCGGGATACTCCAACCGTTGTTGGTCGCCTCGCCTCGGTCAAGCGACTCCAGCACCGCCCTACCCTCTTCACGCGCCATGCGCATCGCTTCATTGCGGCGCAACTGTGCCTCGATCTGTCCGCGCACCTCTTCGAGCGGTTCACGCCGTGCGGTTTCGTGTTCGAGCACGCGCGCCGCCACCAGCGTGTTGATCCCAACGTCAGTAGCATGCGTGTTGTGGCCCTGGTTGAGCGCGTCATCTTCAAACAGGTTTGACACCAGTGCCTTACTACGAAACTCTCCCAAAGTATCCATCCCACGGCTGATCCAGTCAGTACGCTGGATTTTTAGCCCAAAAGCCTCGGCTGCCGGTTGCAGGCTATCCGGTGATTCGTTGAAAACCATCTCTGAGAACTTATCGGCCTTCTCGTTGAACCCTTTCCCAAGTGCCTGTTTGCGTAACCGAGCGACGATTTCGTTGCGCATTTCGTCGAGAGGCCGTTTCTGGATAGCTGTCACCTGAAGGACATGGAACCCATATCTGGTGCGTACTGGGTCACTGATTTCACCCTGTTTCAACGCAAACACCGCTTCCTCAAACGGCGGTTCCATCGACCCATCATGCGCGATATAGCCCAGGTCGCCCCCCGCCTCGCTCGAACCTGGGTCTTGTGATTTCTCCTTGGCAAGCGCCGGGAAATCGTCAGGTTTCGCACGCAGGGCTGTCGTAATTTCTTCGGCCTGTTTTCTGGCCGCACCCTCTGTAGCCGCATCCGCATTGGGAGCCAGTTCGATCAGGATATGGCGCACTTGCCGTTCCCCTGCCAAATCCTGGTAGGTTTTCTCGATGTCTGCCTCGTCAATCTTGACCCTGTCCTGCAAAGCCCCCTCGCTGAAAACGAGGTATTCAGCCTTGATCCGCTCCGGAAGCTCGAAGCGCGCCGGATTATCGTCGTAGAACTTCTGGATCGCCACATCGTCGATTTTGATGCTGGCCAAGTGAGGTGCGACTGGGAAGCGCATCTCGCGCACCACCCGTTCTTCGCCTTCGGCAACGAGCAGGCGACGCGCCGAATCACGCGCAACCAACGATGAGCCGCCGATGGAACCCCACAATTGCCGAACGAGCAAATCTCGTGCGATTTGCGCCTCATAGCCCGCTGGGCTCATCCTCACTTGCTCAAGCCATGCCTGGTAACGTTCCAGCGAAAACTGACCGTTTTCCTGAAAATCTTTAGTTTCAGCCAACACCTGTTGTAATTGCCCGGGGGAAACCGATAGGCGCATCTCCTTGGAGTAAAGCGCCAACACCCGCCAGATGATGAGTTGGTCGAGTACCTCTTGCCGCAGCTTTTCGGATTCAAGTATGTCTGCGGTTGCGGCTTTGCCAAGCTGTTCCCGCAACAAGTTCCGGCGCTCTTCCAAGGCATGTTCAAATTCGTCCCGGGAAATGGAAGACCCCCCCACCGATGCGATTTCCCTGCCCTTAAGCCCATCCCCAAAATAGGAACCGAGGCCGAAAGCAGCGAAGGGAACGATGAGGATTCCCAGTATGATCTGGGCGATACGTTTGTTGTTGCGAATAGCTTCGAACATCTTGTTTTCCGCGCTTCTCTTTTAAGTGCTTCGAAATAAACCCTCTGACAGGAATAGCAACCTAACCTCTGCCAAACAGCGTGAGTTTAACGCATCCAACACACCCATGCTTGCGGCTTTCTTCAAAGCGATGCTATCGTCTGTTGATTCGGGAGAGAGTCCTCCTTCACGTTCAATCTGCGAGAGCCGCCCCTATGAGTGATGCTGCCTCCCCTTCCCTCCATACCCCATTCCACGATGCCCATCTCGTTGCTGGTGCGCGGATGGTCGATTTCGCCGGTTGGCACATGCCAATCAATTACGGTTCGCAAATCAATGAACACCATGCAGTGCGGCGCGACGCTGGCATGTTCGATGTCTCGCACATGCTCGCGCTCGACCTTGAAGGGTTCGACTCCACCGTCTGGCTGCGCGCCTTAATCGCCAACGACGTTGTCCGGCTCGCCCGTACAGGTGTTCCCGGCAAGGCACTCTACTCCTGCATGTTGCGTGAAGACGGCGGCGTGATCGATGATCTCATCGTCTACCGATTCAGTGACGAGCGCTACAGGATCGTTGTTAATGCAGGCACTGCTGCGAAAGACGTGGCTTGGATGCGCAGGCACATCGCCAATCACGGTTTTAACGTCAGCCTCACCGAACGGCGCGACCTTGCGATGATCGCCGTGCAGGGGCCGAAAGCGCGGGAGAAAATTTGGCGGGCGCTCCCCAATCTAAAAGCCGGCAGTGAAACGCTGTCTCCGTTTTCCAGCGCGCAAATCGGTGACATTTTTATTGGCCGCACCGGCTACACTGGCGAAGACGGCTTTGAACTTACCCTGCCCGCCGGTCAGGCCGCAGCGCTCTGGCAGGCGCTGCTCGGCGCCGGGGTGCAGCCCTGCGGCCTGGGTGCGCGCGACACCTTGCGCCTCGAAGCCGGGATGAATCTCTACGGTCAGGACATGGATGAAAGCGTCTCGCCCCTTGATTCAGGGCTTGCCTGGACGGTCGACTTCAGCGACCCGGCGCGCGCCTTCAGCGGACGCGCCGCTCTCGAAGCCAATCCCGCCACCCGCAAGCTGCTCGGGGTCGTGCTCGAAAAACGCGGTGTGCTGCGCGCCAACATGCCAGTGTTTACCGCCACTGGCGCGGGTGAGACGACCAGCGGTAGTTTTTCGCCAACCCTGGAAAAATCCATCGCCTTTGCGCGGTTGCCGCTACACACTAACACGGGCGAAGAAGTCGAAGTCGAAATCCGGGGCAAGCGCCTATCCGCGCATACGGTCAAATTGCCTTTCGTTCGCCACGGCAAGGCACTTGCCTGACACGCGCCGACTCCCATTACACACTGCTTTCCCACACCCCTACTGGAGGTTCCCGTGAGCAAAGTTCCCGTCGAATTGAAGTACACCGACACCCATGAGTGGACACGCATTGAAGGCGACGGCTCCGTGGCAGTCGGTATCACTGACCACGCCCAGGAAGCCCTGGGCGACATCGTTTTCCTCGAATTACCCGAAATAGGCCGCAAGCTAGCGGCCAAGGAAAGCTGCGCGGTCGTCGAATCGGTCAAGGCTGCTTCCGATGTTTATGCCCCGTTTGCGGGCGAAGTCATCGCCGTTAACCAGGCTGTAATCGATACCCCCGAGAGCGTCAACGCCGATGCCTACGCCGCCTGGCTCTTCAAACTGCGCCCCACCGATACTGGCATGGCAACCTTGCTGGATGCTGTCGCCTACCAATCCGCGATTGCCGAAGAATAAGCTCATGACCACCCTGGCCGAACTCATCCGCCACGACGATTTCGCTTCCCGCCACCTAGGCTCTTCCTCGGATGAAATCGTCCGCATCTGTGCTGCGATTGACGTTGCCGACACCAACGAACTCGTCAAGCAAGCCATGCCGCAGACCATCCGCCTACCCAGGGCACTAAACCTCAGCCCACCCCTTGACGAAAAGCAGGCGCTTGCGCGCCTACGTGCCATCGCCGCAAAGAACGCTCCAAGAAAACCGATGATCGGTCTCGGCTACCACGGCACGCACACACCGGCAGTCATCCTGCGCAATGTGCTAGAAAATCCTGGCTGGTACACCTCCTACACGCCCTATCAGGCCGAAATCGCCCAAGGGCGGCTTGAAGCCTTGCTTACCTTCCAACAAATGGTCGCCGACCTCACCGGGATGGACATCGCAAACGCTTCGCTCCTCGACGAAGCGACCGCCGCCGCCGAGGCGATGACGATGGCCCGCCGAATATCGAAATCCACCTCAAATACGTTTTTTGTCGACGCCGCTTGCCTGCCACAGACGCTTGACGTGCTGCGTACCCGGGCACAGGGATTCGGCTTCGAGATCGTCACTGGCAAACTGGAAGACGCTACCCGGCGCGAAGCCTTCGGTGCGCTACTGCAATACCCAGGCGTAAACGGCGAAGTAAAAGACCCAAGCCAAGCTATCTCCAAACTCAGGGCGCATGGAACGATCGTTGCCATGGCTGCCGACCCGATGGCGCTCGTGCTGCTCAAGAGCCCCGGTGCGCTCGGAGCTGACATTGCCCTGGGTTCGGTACAGCGTTTCGGCATCCCGGTGGGCTTCGGCGGCCCACATGCCGCTTACTTCGCTACCCGTGCCACCCACGTCCGGGCAATGCCAGGCCGCATCATTGGCGTCTCGAAAGACTCACGGGGCAAGCGCGCTTACCGCATGAGCCTGCAAACGCGCGAACAGCATATCCGGCGCGAAAAAGCCAACTCCAACATCTGTACCTCGCAGGCCCTGCTCGCCAACATGGCGGCGTTCTACGCCGTCTGGCACGGCCCTCACGGCCTTCGCGCCATCGCTGGCCGCATCCACCGGCTAGCCGCCGTCCTGGCTCTGGCTCTGCGCGCCTCGGGGCGCCAAGTGCGCGAACAGGCGTTCTTCGACACCGTGCCCGTTACCTTTCCCACCGCCAGCATGACGAACAGCGCCTTCGCCGCTGCCGCCGAGGCGGGCTACGACCTGCGCCGGCTCGACGACCTCACCCTTGGCATCACGCTGGACGAAACCACGACCCGCGCCAACCTCATCGCCCTGGTCCGCTCCTTCGGGACCTTCATCGACGAGGCCAAGCTCGATGCGCTCGACCGCCGTGCCGAAACCCTCGAATTCCTCCCTGCGGCGCTACAGCGCAACGACCCCATCCTCACCCATCCCGTGTTCAACGCACACCACACCGAACACGCGATGCTGCGCTACCTCAAGCGCCTGCAAAACCGCGACCTCGCACTCGACCATTCGATGATCCCGCTTGGTTCCTGTACGATGAAGCTCAACGCGGCAGCAACCATGATGCCAATCACCTGGCCGGAATTCACCTTGCCCCACCCGTTCGCCCCGACCGCCGAGGTTGCCGGTACGATGGAAATGATCCGTGAATTGGCTGCCTGGTTATGCGAAATAACTGGCTTCCCCGCCATCTGCATGCAGCCGAATTCCGGCGCACAGGGTGAATACGCCGGATTGGCCGTCATCGCGCGCTACCACGCCAGCCGCGGGCAAGCGTATCGCCGCGTATGCCTGGTCCCCCAATCGGCGCACGGAACCAATCCAGCCTCCGCCCAGATGGCGGGCATGAAAGTTATCACCGTGGACTGCGACAGTGATGGCGATGTCGACCTCGGTGACCTGAAAACCAAGGCCGTCATGCACACGCATGAACTCGCGGCGCTGATGATTACCTACCCCTCCACCCACGGCGTTTTTGAACAAAACATCCGGGAAATCTGCCAAATTGTCCATGACCATGGCGGGCAAGTCTACATGGACGGTGCAAACCTCAATGCCCTGGTCGGCCTTAGTTCCCCGGCCTTCATTGGCGCAGATGTCACGCACATAAACCTGCATAAAACCTTCGCCATCCCACACGGGGGCGGGGGGCCAGGCATGGGTCCGATCGGCCTGGCCGCGCATCTTGCACCCTTTGCTCCTGACCATGTTTTCATGCCGGAAGACGCGCTGAGCCACCAACGACCCAACCGCGGGCAAGGCGCAGTCAGCGCCGCCCCGTATGGTTCGGCCAGCATCCTGCCGATTTCCTGGATGTACATCGCAATGATGGGCGGCGAAGGGCTTAAGCGTGCAACCGAACTTGCCATCCTCAACGCCAACTACATCGCCCGCCGCCTCAGAACCCATTACCCGGTGCTCTACACGGGCAGGCACGGGCGCGTGGCGCACGAATGCATCCTGGACATCCGCCCCATCAAAGCCGCCACCGGCATCGCCGAAATCGACATCGCCAAACGGCTCATGGATTACGGCTTTCACGCCCCCACCGTCTCCTTCCCCGTTACGGGAACGATGATGGTCGAACCCACCGAATCGGAACCCCTTCCCGAACTCGACCGTTTCATCGAGGCGATGATTTCCATCCGCAATGAGATCCGCTGCGTCGAATCCGGTGAATGGGATGCCACTGACAACCCGCTCAAGAACGCGCCCCATACCCAGACCGACCTCGTGGGCGAATGGAACCGCGCCTACAGCCGCGAGCAAGCGGTTTTCCCGCTTCCCTGGGTTGCAGAAAACAAGTTCTGGCCAAGCGTGAACCGGATCGACGATGCCTGGGGCGACCGGAACCTGTGTTGTGTGTTGGAGGGGCCCAGCACCCATTGATTCCCCGTTCCCCATGCCTATAAAGCGTTCGATCTGGGCGGTGCTTGCGCTCATCCATCTTGCCGTCCTTGCCGCGCTTCTAGGTTGGGTTGCCACGGAAACCCAACCTGTAATGATGCCCGGGCTGAAACTGGCTCAGGACGAAAAGCTGCGCTGTGTTTCCTACGCCCCCTTTCATCGTCCGGGACAAACACCATTCGATGAGAAACTGATCATCCCGCGCCGGCAGATTGAAGAAGACCTGCGCGCACTCTCCGTAATCACCGGCTGCGTGCGGATTTATTCAACCGACAATGGACTGGATCAGGTGCCAGAAGTCGCCCGCGGACTAGGGCTTAAAGTATTGCTTGGCGCATGGATCGGTTACGGCCAGAAGAAAAACGCCATCGAACTCGAACGCGCCCTTACGCTTGCTAACGTTTATCGTGATACTGTGCGAGCGCTCATCGTCGGCAATGAAGTCCTGCTTCGGCGCGAGCGTACCGCTGCAGAGATGCGCGTCCTGCTTGATTCGGTGCGCGCGAAAAGCCCCGTGCCCATCACCTACGCCGACGTATGGGAATACTGGCTCAAGAACGCCGACCTGGCCGCGCACGTCGATTTTGTTACCGTGCACATCCTGCCCTTTTGGGAAGATGACCCAGTCAATATTGAGCGTGCGCTGACCCATGTTGCTGAAGTTCGCGAGAAAACCGGCGCGGTTTTTGCCGGGAAATCTGTCCTGATCGGCGAAACGGGCTGGCCGGGCGCCGGCCTACAGCGTGGGGAATCGCTGCCCTCGAAGGTCAACCAGGCACGCTACATCCGGGAATTTGTGCACCGGGCACACGCCTTGGGCTGGGACTACAACCTTATCGAAGCCATCGACCAACCATGGAAACGGGCGCTCGAAGGCACTGTCGGCGGGCACTGGGGCATGCTCGATGCCGATACCCTGCAAACGAAATTCCCACTTTCTGGCCTCATCTCCGAGCGCGAAAGCATTGCCGTGCCGCTGATCGGAACCGGCATAGGTGCGCTCCTCGCCCTGCTCCTGACCTTCACTCGGCGCGCCAAAACGGCAGTCCGGCAACCGATGCGCATTGCCGCCCTTGCCCTCACCGGCGCAACGGCTGGCCTGATTGCCGTTCTGCACGCCGAACACGCCCAACTGGCCTACGCCAGCTTAACTGACTGGACTGCCCTTGGCGCGGTGGCTCTCGCTGCACTGGCTGCATGCGCGGCTCTGACGCACTGGTCAGGCAACCCGCTCGTGGCAGCCGACCTTGCTTGGCAGCGAATACGGAACGCAGGGCTGCGTTTTGACGCCACTGATCTATTGTCCGCGTTGCGCGGCTTCTTCCTTTTCGCTGCCGCCGTTGCGGCATTGCTATTGCTCGTCACCCCACGCTACCGCGATTTCCCAAGCCTGCTCTACCTGACCCCAGCGACGATTTACGGCGTCATCGGTTGGCTGCGCGGCAATGGTTTTTCCCGTACCGAGCGCATCTGCGCCGCACTCATCGCGGTATGTGCAGTCGGGCGCTGGCTGTTTGAGCCCGCCAACCCGCAAGCCATCGGCTGGCTGCTCACCAGCCTCGCTCTGGCCTTGCCTGCCCTCGTGCGCCGTCGGCACGGAGAGTATGGATTCGCAACAGGATAAAGATGGCACGGTCGGGATAATTCCCCAGGGCACAAGATGCCGGACTTAGGGACACGCCCAAACAATCACCTGTTACGCTATTAGATTCAGGTGGCGGTAGTGGTTTGAAACAAGTGAAACCTAAATAATCACGGCCTTTATGAAGTGGCTCCAATGCTGTTCTTAATCCTCTACGCTTATCGCAGCAAGCTAAAAAGCCCCAACAACGCCCCGACGGCAGCATAGTCAGGGCAGTACAGCATCAATCCAGCCACACCGGCGAGCCAGCCGACCCAGCCGCAGAGCCGTATCCCACCCAGGAACCCCAGGGCACCGAACACCAACGCAAAAATCCCCAGCCGTTGCGCCTGGAAACTTTGTGTCAGTAACCAAGTCAGCCAGCAGAGCAAGCTGGAATCGTTCCCACCGGAACCGCAGTTACGTGGCAAAAGTTCATTTTCGATCACCCCGAAACGCAGCGTTGCGAAAACCAGGCAGAGCAGACCCGCGCTCAGGAACACGCGCCACAGCATGCGCCGCCCACCCGCAGCCTTCCTGGAACCATCCGCGCCCACCTACGAATCTCCCAAAAGGTTGACCTTCTGCAACATTATGAAGTGAAAGAAATATTTATACCCAACAGGTATATGATGCGCCTCAATCCAGGCTGAGATAAATTGTCATAGAATGTCTGATATTTTGCACAAAACCGCAGCCATGAAACAAACCGCCGCTTTTGTCTTGCGCCTGTTCACAGCCCTTGCCATTGCTGCTGTCGTTGCCTCCCTCCAGTACCTGCTTTGGCAAACATACGGGAACAGCAACGATACCCCAAACGATACCTCTTTTAGTATCAAGGGGTTCAGCTACAGCGGCTATCGGCGCGGGCAGAACCCTTTCACTGGACCGCACCCGAACGCATCCGAACTCGGGGAAGACCTCAAAATGCTCAGGCAGAAGACCGACAGCCTGCGCACGTATGGCATCACTGATTTACCCGCCTTGCTGCAAGAAGCCGGCAAAAACGACTTCCAAGTGACGGCAGGCATCTGGATCGACGAAGACGAAAACCGGAACGAGCGTGAAATCAACGCCCTGGTCGATGCCGCCAACGAAATGCGCCACATTGAGCGGGTTATCGTCGGCAACGAGGTAATGTGGCGGGCTCAGAGCGGCAAGGCCGACCAGACCCTCAAACAACTCATTGGCTATCTCGACCAAGTACGCGCCAGGGTGCGCAAGCCCGTATCGGCCGCCGAGCAATGGCACGTCTGGGAAAAATATCCTGAACTCGCCGACCACGTTGATTTCATCACCGTACACATCTTTCCCTATCACGAAGGTGTGGGCATCAACGATGCCATCCGGAGCGTATTCGAGCGTTATGACGAGATGGTTAAACTTTTTCCCAACAAAAAAATCGTCATTGGCGAAATCGGATGGCCCAGCAAAGGCCCGATGCGCGGGGCGGCCGTGGCCTCGGATGAAAACCAGGCTCGTTTCGTGCGCGAATTCCTCACCAATCCGCGCACGCCGATGCTCGACTATTTCTTGCTGGAAGCCATTGACCAGCCTTGGAAACTTGATATTGAACGGGGCGAAGGATGGGCCGGCGCTTACTGGGGTATGTACGACGTTGACCGTCATCTCAAGTATCAGCTCACGGGTTCCATCGAACGCGACCGCTACTGGTTGATCAAGGCGAGCAACGCCGCGATTTTCGCCTTCCTGCCCATGTTCCTGATAGTTTTCTTCCTTCCGAGTTGGAGCATCGGTGGCAGGCTGTTTCTTGCCACGTTGATCCAGGCATGTATCTCGATCCTCATCATCGGCCTCAACGTGCCGGTGGAGTATTACCTCGTCCCGCAACGGCAGCATCGCGAACTCGTCGGGTTGGCCGTCATCATCGGTGCAACCTGTCTCACCATCGCGGTACTGCTCTCGCACGGGTTCGAATTTGGCGAAATCCTGTTCAAGCGCCGGTGGCAACGCCGTTTCACGCCACTGTCCCCACAACCTTCCGACAAACAGCCTTTCGTCTCTATTCATTTGGCGTGCTACAACGAACCGCCGGAAATGGTAATTGCCACCATTGATAGCCTCGCGGCACTTGAATACGGCAATTTCGAGGTACTGGTGCTCGACAACAACACCCGCGACGAAGCCCTGTGGCGCCCGCTCGAAAAACGCTGCGCTGAACTGGGACCGAGGTTCCGTTTCTTCCACCTGATGGACTGGCCCGGTTTCAAGGCGGGCGCACTCAACTATGGCCTCATGGTCACCGACCCAAGAGCCGAGGTCATCGGCGTGGTCGATGCTGACTACGTCGTCTCTCCGCAATGGCTGGCGAGTCTCACGCCGCACTTCAGCAAACCTGATGTTGCTGTCGTGCAGGCCCCGCAGGCGCACCGCGATTGGGAGAACCAGCCTTTCCGTCGCATGTGCAATTGGGAATTTGACGGTTTCTTCCGCATCGGCATGCATCACCGTAACGAACGTAACGCGCTCATCCAGCATGGAACCATGACATTGGTGCGCCGCCGTGCGCTTGACGAAGTGGGCGGTTGGTCCGAATGGTGCATCTGCGAAGACACCGAACTGGGTTTGCGGCTCATCGAAAAGGGCTACGACACCCGCTACGTCGACCATGTCCTCGGGCGTGGCCTCACACCCTCGGACTTTGCCGCAATCAAGAGCCAGCGTTTCCGTTGGGCTTTCGGGGCGATGCAAATCCTGAAAGCCCACTTGCCGAAAATGCTTGGCCGCAGCACATTGAGCCTCGCACAACGTTACCACTTCCTTACCGGCTGGTTCTCCTGGTTCGGCGATGCCCTGCAATTCGTGTTCGCCTATGGCAGCCTGTTCTGGACAGTGGGCATCCTCGCCTTTCCCAAGACCTTCAGCCTGCCGGTCGTGGCTTTGACCCTGCCCGTACTTGGCTTCATGGCTTTCAAGGCCGCGCTTGGACCCATTCTCTATCGCCGCACCATGAACTGCCCCTGGCGCGACATCCTTGGTGCCTCGATCCTCTCAGTCGGACTGGCGCATGCCATTGCGTGCGGCGTATTCACCGGGCTCGTCAAGAAAAAGGGGGTCTTCGTCGTCACCCCCAAAGGCTGGAAGGCCAAGGGTGCATTCGCATTTTTCGGTCCTATCCGTGAAGAACTCGGCATGCTTGTCGCGCTCATTCTGGCGATCATGTCTTTGGTTTGGGCGCGCGGGGCCGTAGACACTGAGACACGCCTGTGGACTGGTATCCTTGCTTTGCAATGCATTCCTTACGTGGCCTCCATTGCTTGTCAGGTTGCAGCCTACCTGCCAGAACGGCGCGGAATGGAGGCATCCTTGGAAAGGATCGAGCCGAAGCTACATGCTTCACCATAACCCGTGTTACAATGTCGAACCGTAACACAATGATAAAAAAAGACTATCTGCATTTTCTGCTTTATACCCTCCTGACCCTGCTGGCGACGGTTTTTGCCGTGAAGGTTTTCTTACCGAGGAATGAAACTGGATCGTCGCCCTCCGACAAAGACAGTGTTCTAAACGCAGACATACAAGGTGACATACGCAGGCGGAACTACCCAATCCTGCCCATTCCTAGCCTTTCATCGGAAAATATCCAATCCGGCAAGGTTTTGCTCGGCGAAAGGCTGTTTCACGACCCCATGCTTTCAGGTGATGGCACAGTTTCGTGCGCGACTTGTCACGACCTCTCGCGTAGCGGTGCTGATGGGCGAAAAACCGCTGTGGGCGTTGGTTACGCGCTTGGCAGTTTCAACACGCCCACAGTATTCAATACGGTGTTCAATTTCCGTCAATTCTGGAACGGGCGCGTCACCACCCTCGCTGACCAGGTTTCCGATCCGCTGACAAACATCGCCGAAATGGCGAGCAGTTGGGTGATTGTCATACGCCGGGTTTCAGAGGACAAAGAATACCGCAAGGCATTTGATAGCGAATACGATGGCGAGATCAGCGAAAAAACTATCGCCGATGCCATCGCGTGTTTTGAAACTACCCTGCTCACACCCAACTCGTTATTTGACCGTTTTCTCGACGGCGACACCACGGCCATCAGCGATGAAGCCAAGGAAGGCTACAGGCTCTTCACCGACTATGGCTGCATCAGTTGCCACCAAGGGATCAACATTGGTGGCAATTTCTTCCAGCGTTTCGGGGTCATGGGAGACTATTTCACTGACCGCGGCAACCTTACTAAGGCCGACCTAGGCCGTTACAACATCACAGGCCGGGAAGAAGACCTCTACGTCTTCAAGGTACCAGGGCTACGTAACGTTGCCGTCACTGCGCCCTATTTTCACGACGGCAGCGTGGAAACACTTGATAAAGCCATCGAAATCATGAGCCGCTACCAGCTCGGGCGCGAGTTGTCCAAAGAAGACCGTCGCTATATTGCTGCTTTTCTCGAAAGCCTCACTGGAGAATATCGGGGAGAGCGTTTGAAGCCATGAATCCCACTGATCGCTCCCCCCATGGCACAACATCTCCCAACGATCCATCTTCCTTGCCCCCCTCGGGTCTCGCTGCGTTTGTGCACGGACGCACACATTCTTCACCGAGTTTTGCCGAAATCGGACGTTGGTTGCTCATCGCGGCAATCATCGCGTCCGCGCTGCTCTGGGTGTTCCACCACGCGGGAGCTTTTTCGATTTTGGAACTCCAGTCCTATTCGCGCGCACTTCGCAACTTCCGACAGACCGACACTCAGATCAACGCCGATGTGCTGAGCATCCGCTTTGGGCTCTACAAGAACTATGACACCATTGCGCAGAACCTCAACCACCTCGACGCCCTGCTCAAGCGGCTCCGCACTCCCCCGAGGTTCCTGTCCGACAGCGATGTCAAAGAACTCAATGAGCATATCAACGAACTTGACCGGTTAGTGCGGACAAAGAACGACCACATCGAGATATTCCTGCGGGAAAACGCGATATTGCACAATTCCACCCGCTATTTCTCAACCATGGTCAAACACTTCATCGACATACCCCATCACCCACGCTTGCGCGACAACCTCATCATGTTGAACAACAATGTGATGACCTATCTGGTGTCGGATGATAAAGAGTTGCTGCCGATTATATCCAGGCACATTGAATCCATCCGTCTCGAAAACGCTAGCCTACCGCCTCAATCTGCACGGGAATTGGAGAATGTGCTCGACCACGCCAACATCATGATAAAAGTAAAAAGCAAGCAGGCGGTGGACTCAGAGCTACATGAAATCGCTGTAATTGCTACGAATACTGGGCTCGAAAAGGTCATCCAGAGATACGCCATCGGCCAGCGAGACGCGGCAGATAGAGCCAACATCTACCGTGTGCTTCTTTTCGTTTTCGCGCTTCTGCTTGCCCTTTACCTGACGCTGCTCTTCATCCGCCTGAGCCGTACTACTCAAGCCCTGCGGAATTCTAACCGCAACCTTGAACAGCGCATCGATGAGCTGCATACCACCCAAGCCAATCTCAAACTTTATGCCATGCTCTTCAACAGCGCAGCTGAAGGCATGGTCATCACCGACCCCAACACCCGAATCCTGGTCGCCAACCCGGCATTTACCAACATTACCGGATACAGTATCGAAGAAGTACAGACGCGCTCGCCCTCGCTGCTCAGTTCCGGCAAGCATGCCAAATCCTTTTATAATGACATGTGGAAAATTTTGGAGCAACGCGGTAAATGGCAAGGTGAGATTTGGAACCGGCGCAAAAATGGTGAAATGTTTCCAGAATGGTTGTCGATTACCACAGTTTATGACAATGGGAACAATATTACCCATTATATTGGTGTTTTTTCCGACATCACCGAACGCAAGAAAAACGAAGCCCACATCCGGCATCTTTCGCTGCATGACCCGCTCACTAACCTGCCAAACCGCCTGTTGATGCAGGAAAGGCTCAACGAAGCCCTCTCCCAGTCGCAGCGCATCGACAGCCATACCGCCGTACTGTTTGTCAACCTTGACCGCTTCCGCAACATCAACGACACCCTAGGCAGTGAACTGGGCGATGCCCTGCTCCAACAGATCGCACACCGAAGCCAAGCCATGCTGCGGAATACCGATACCGTTTCCCGCCTCGGCAGCGATGAATTCGTCTTCATCCTGCCTGACCTCGACCAACCGCAAGACGCTGCCAACATCGCGCGGAAACTCCTCACCAGCATTGGCCGCCCCTACTTGCTTGGCGGGCACGACATCACCATCACCGCCAGCATCGGCATCGCTATCTCGGAGACTGATGGCAACACGGCAGCGGAACTGCTGCGCAACGCGGACGCCGCCATGAGTCGCGCCAAGGAAGACGGACGCAACAATTTCCGCTTCTACTCCACCGACATGAACATCACCACCCTCGGTGATTTGCTGCTTGAAAACCAGTTGCGCAACGCCATCAAGTACAACGAGCTCGAGCTTTTCTACCAACCCAAGGTCGATGCCATTACTGGTGTCATACAAGGTGCCGAGGCACTCCTCCGCTGGCGGCATCCTGAAAATGGCATGATCCAACCTGATCGCTTCATTCGCTTGGCCGAAGAGTCCGGCCTCATCATCCCTATCGGCGCGTGGGTGCTACGCACCGCCTGCCAGCAAATCCGTACATGGCGGGAAGCCGGGTTGCCCGTCGTGCCGGTTGCGGTCAACCTGTCCGTTCAACAATTGCAGCAAAGCGATTTACCGGCACTGGTTGGCGACTGCTTGAAAGCAGCCGGTATAGAACCCGGCTTGCTCGAACTCGAACTAACCGAATCCATGTTGATGCGCAATGCCGACCGCACCATCAACATCTTCTCCCGCTTGCGCCAAATGGGGGTGAGCCTTTCCATCGACGATTTCGGGACTGGCTATTCATCGCTGTCATACCTCAAGCAATTTGAGGTCAATCTCCTCAAAATCGATAAGAGTTTCGTCGCAGACATTCGAGGCATCAATACCGGCGGCACGATTGCCATTGCGGTTATCGGGTTGGCTCACGCCCTTGGCCTCAAAGTTGTCGCGGAAGGCGTAGAAACCAACGAGCAGTACCGCTTCCTGCTCAATCACGGCTGCGACACCTTTCAAGGCTATTTTTTCGGACGCCCGGTTCCCGCCTCCGATTTCACCCAAAAACTTGTGAGCCTGAAAGAAACCACACAGGAAGATTGATTCGAGCCAGCCCGGCCAAAAACTTTGGAACCCTTTCATACGTTATGCCACGAAAGGGCAGAAAAAGATGTACCAGGATCCCTTTTCTTGTCCTCACCGTAAATTTTGCACTTCGTACATACCGTACTTCGCGAAAACGTTCCGCTTTACGAAGTACCTTACTTCATAGAATGAAAGCTCCTCGTGTTCCATAAATATCTGGTTTCTCACCATATAGGTGGAGTCATGTTTTCCAAAAAAATATTCGATTCAGATCCGTTTTGAACTAAGACACAAAGAAGCTTTCGACCTTATGAGCACCGACTGTCCCGCCCCCCTTACACATACCAAAAACCGTACCCGGTACGTGCTGTTTATGTACGCCGCCACGTTCCTGCTATGGGCGGCGGTGTGGACATGGGCTGTGGTTGACATGCGCTCGTTCAAAAAGAATGAAATCGAATATGCTATGACAAACGCATCTCTCATGACCAACGCTCTCAAAGAATACACACTGGCTATCACCAGCAAAGTCAGTGTACTCCTCTCGAGCTTGATCGAAATGCACAAGGATAATGTCATTACTGGCAAAAATCTGCCTGAGGTTACGCAATCCCTCAACGGGTATATGCAACAGTTCCCTGAAGCACGGGTCTTTTTCGTTTCCGATGCCGAAGGCGACATATTGGCCAGCACCGACCCCCCGCTCACCAACATCGCGCATCGCACCTATTTCCAGCAGTTGCGCGACAATCCTGGCACCTACCTGCTGGTTAGTAGCCGACCCGAATACGACTCCGAGAAACAACAGTGCATGACCATTTTCGGACGCCGCATCGAATCCCCCAAAGGGGAATTCAAAGGTATCGTCGCTGCCAAGATTCCTTGCAATTTTTTTGAAAACTTCGCTGGGACGATTCATCTACCCCCCCACGGCACCTTGGCACTATTCAACAGCGACCGGAAACTCATTGCCCGCTTTCCCCCAGACACCAAACGAATCGGCATTCAGTATTCACCTGACCAACCGATATTCGCCGGCCTGCGCGCAGGGCAACTAAAAGGTAGTTTTTTCTGGAAATCCATGATTGACAATACCGAGCGCCTCTACTATTACAATAGCATGCAAGACGTCGGCCTGCCATTCATCATCGTCCTTGGTCAGAAAAAAGACTGGGTGTTCAGGGCATGGTATCAACGAGGCATTATTCACGCGGCGCTCTGCGTCCTGGTGGCGCTGGTTTCATTGGTTGGTTTACGGGGATGGCAATCGGCCGCCAAACATATGGATATGGTCGCGCTAACCCAGCGCTTAACCCGAGATATGGAAGAAAAATCCCGCGAAAACAGAATATTACTAAATTCCATTCCCGACCCGGCTTGGATGGTCGACGCGGAAAGTCACATCATGACGGTCAACAAAGCGCTCCTGAACTTCTATCAACGGGAAGAAGCCAGCATTCTTGGCCTCTCTTTTTTGGAAATCATCGCCCCCGAAGATAATGAAACCTTAAAGCAAGGTAGCCAGACTATTCTTGACACCCAGAGCACAGGACTGCAAACCATGTGGCTTACGGGGGCGGACAGGCAGGCACGCCCCTTTGAGATCTCGCGGGTTCCCCTGTTCGACGAAACGGGGAAACTCTACCGCATCGTCGGCATCGCACGCGACCTGACCGAACGTTACGAAGCGGAATCCCGCAAGCAAGTCATCGGGCAAATATTCGACCACAACAGCGAAGGCATCGTGATCCTCGACAAGGATCTGCGAATCATGATCATCAACCAATCGCTGCGCCATCTCTCAGGCTACAGCGAAGAGGAACTGATAGGGCATTTCCCCGGAGAATTCCTCGCTACAAAAATTGACCAGCGTTTCGTCCGCACCCTGGTGCAGCAGATGAAAAGCAACGGGGCGTGGAACAGCGATATCCGCATCCTCAACAAGAAAGGTGTTGAAAGGCTCTTCTTGTGCCGTGTCGTTTCCATGACCGACAAACAGTCCGGGGTGAAAAACTGGATTGCCTTCCTGAGCGACCTCTCCAAGCATCGTGAAACCGAAGAGCGCATCAAGCGCCTCGCCACCATCGATTCCCTTACCGGCCTACCCAACCGCAAAGGATTCATCGATAGCCTGGATGAGCGTCTGGCTGACCACAGCGTAGATGGCCTGGTTGTGCTCAACCTGAACCGTATGAGCCGGATCAACGATGCTTACGGGCATCAGGCAGGCGACTTCCTGCTCCAACGTGTGGCCAGCCGCCTCCGAAAAACGTTGCGCGACCATGATGTCATTGGCCGCCTGGGCGATGACAATTTCGGTATTCAGTTAGTCACCAGTGACTCGAAAAACATCGAACACGTCGTCAAGAAGGTCATAGCAGCCATCGCGCGCCCGACCCTCTTCAGGAGCCAGCCGATCATGTGCACCGCCTGCGCTGGCGTATGCATGGTTTCCGGCAGCCACCAACGCGCCGACGACCTGCTGCGCAAAGCCGACGCCGCCATGCGTCAAGCACGGGAAGCCGGGGTCAACACCTATAGTTTTTTCTCGGAAAACCTCGGCAAAACACTGATCCAGCGCGTACAGCGCGAAGCCGATTTGCGCGGCTCCTTGGAGCGACAGGAATTGATGCTCTACTACCAGCCCCAAATGGAAATCCCGAGCGAGCGCATTTGCGGCTGCGAGGCTCTGCTACGCTGGAAACATCCGAAACAAGGCATGATCTCGCCGATGGAATTCATCCCGCTTGCCGAAGAAACGGGTCTCATCCTGCCTATCGGCAAATGGGTACTGGAAGAAGCCTGCCGTCAAAACAAAGTTTGGCAAAACCAAGGTTTACCGCCAATCGTCATGGCGGTAAACCTTTCGTCCGTGCAACTACAAAACGAACAGTTGATTGACGATGTTTCCTCGGCGCTGCTCAAATCCGGACTCGACCCCTGCTGGCTGGAATTCGAAATCACCGAGAGCATCCTGGTAGCGAAACAGATGAACCCGACGCTCCGAGCCTTGAAAGATTTGGGCGTAAGGCTTTCCATCGACGATTTTGGCACAGGTTATTCCAGCCTTGCCTATCTGCGGCATTTCCCGTTCGACAAGCTCAAGATCGACCAATCCTTCATCCGCGACCTGAACACCGACAGCGGAGCCGCCATCGTGCGCATGGTGCTGGAGATGGCTCATGAACTGCGTCTGAAAACACTGGCTGAAGGTGTTGAAACGCAAGAGCAGTTCGACATCCTGATGGATTACCAGTGCAAAGAATACCAAGGCTATCTACGCAGCAAACCAATTCCGGCCGCTTCTTTCACGCAACTGTTGCAAAGCGCCAAGTCGACAGCACGGGCACAGGTTTAATACGAATACGCTGATAAAAACCAATCAGTTAACTGAAAAGAAATTCGTCATCTTGTATATACGTAAAACTATAGCAACGATGCGCGCCATTACCTATCCTCCGGCTTCCCGACGGCCGTATCGACTATTTTGGGTTCGTCGGTAGCCGCCGGGGATATCCGTTTTTCAGTAATCAGCGTGGTGGGTTGCTCTCTTTTTCTTTGCCTTTGCCTTGTGGTGTTTCGGTTTGGCTTTCTTGGCAGAGTGGTGGTGTTTTTTCACCTGTTTGTGCTGCGCCGTGTAGGCCGTGTTTTGCTCCACCGCGCTGGCGCTGGTAGGCCATAGCGATACCGCAAACAGCGCAACAGCGGTTGCAGCGATGATTTTAGAGATGCTAGAAATTTTCATCATGTTTCCTCCATTCAGTTGATGAACTCCTTCATATCCATCGGCAGCGCCCTAAGCACTTTTCCGATGATCCTTGTGTCTTCGAGGCGCTCGCCCCATTCCCAGGTTTCGTAGAGGTCATTATCTGAGCTGACCTTTACGACTGAGCCAGCAAGCGCCAGACGTTTACATAAGAGCACGCCACCGTGAAAAAGCAAGTAGACGCCATCTCCGCTGAACTTATTTTTTGACGTATTAACGAAAAGAAGATCCCCAGGCAGTATCGTTGGCTCCATACTGTCGCCTGTAGCCTGGATGATCTTCACCGCATCGTCAACCTGTCCGATGCTATCACGTGCGGCCTCAACAGGCATCTCAATCGAGCGAATGGCTACTGGGTGGTCATCATTGATGGCGTTCGATCCCCAAGCAACGCGAACATCCAGAAACTCGTAGCGCACGATGTTTTTGTCTGGTTTTGCGAACGCAACCATCGGCCCTTTACCGGTTTCTATCCATGTCGCATTGCACCCAAAGGTTGCCTGTGCTTTTAACCTACCATCTCTTGATACGCCGCGATTTTCCCAGTTATTTACGGTTTGTTGCGATTCACCAAGAAGGTCAGCAACGGCTTTTTGCCCAGTGACTCTCATTATGGCATCTGCAGCAGAGTAGAGGCGTTTCATTGTGTCGTGCATGGTAAGAATCATACGGTACATAAACAGGTTGTTGTTACACGCAAAGTTTGAAAAAAATTAAATACGGTGTTTTTACATAAATTACCATGTTCGCAAAAGAGATCACGGTGATCCTACTGCGCTTGCCGGGAAGCTTGGATGCCCGAAACCCGGCGAGCCGCAACGGTGCAGCCCTGCCAAGCCGAAAAAGTCTTGGATATCTGCCGAAATCTTAGGCAAAACAGCCTACAACCTGCATGAATTGTGGTGTGGCACAAACCCGTTTAAGTTTAATATTCGCCCTCCACAACCGGCAACCGAACAACTGAAGGCATTCCAATGGCTCAATACGTCATGTCCATGCTCCGCGTGAGCAAAATCGTCCCGCCAAAACGCCAGATCATCAAGGATATTTCCCTGTCCTTTTTCCCCGGCGCAAAAATCGGCCTCCTCGGGTTGAACGGCGCAGGAAAGTCCACGGTACTCAAAATCATGGCCGGCGTGGAAACCGAATTCGACGGTGAGGTGCAATGGCTACCAAACCTTTCCATCGGTTACTTACCACAGGAACCGCAGTTAGACCCCACTAAAACCGTCAAACAGGAAGTAGAAACCGCCTTCGGTGAAATCACCCAGGCACAGGCAAGGCTTGAAGCCGTCTATGCCGCTTACGCCGAACCGGATGCCGATTTCGACAAACTCGCCGAAGAACAGGCAAAGCTCGAAAACATCATCGCCGCTGGCGGCGCTGACATCGAAAACCAAATGGAAATCGCCGCTGACGCCTTACGGCTGCCGCCGTGGGACGCACAGATTAACCACCTTTCCGGTGGCGAAAAGCGCCGCGTCGCGCTGGCCAAGCTCCTCCTTTCCAAACCCGGCATGCTCCTGCTGGACGAGCCCACCAACCACCTCGACGCCGAATCTGTCGAATGGCTTGAACAATTCCTCCAGCGGTTTCCCGGCACCGTCGTCGCCGTCACCCACGACCGTTACTTCCTCGACAACGCCGCGGAGTGGATTCTCGAGCTCGACCGCGGTTGCGGCATCCCATGGAAAGGCAACTACTCCTCCTGGCTCGAACAGAAAGAAGCACGGTTGGAACAGGAACAAAAACAAGTCGACGCCCACATGCGTGCGATGAAGCAAGAACTCGAATGGGTGCGCTCCAACCCCAAGGCACGGCAAGCCAAATCCAGGGCACGGCTTGCCCGCTTCGAGGAAATGTCGACTTTCGAGTACCAGAAGCGCAATGAAACCCAAGAAATCTTCATCCCCGTCGCCGAACGGCTGGGCGACAAAGTGATCGAATTCAACGGGGTCACAAAAGCCTTCGGCGACAAACTGCTGATAGATCAACTCTCTTTCAGCGTGCCGCCTGGAGCGATCGTTGGCATCATCGGCCCCAACGGCGCGGGAAAAACAACCCTCTTCAAAATGCTCAACGGGCAGGAATCCCCCGACTCCGGCGAAGTCGTCATCGGCCCGACCGTCAAATTCGCCAGCGTCGACCAGACACGCAACTGCCTGGACGGCAGCAAGACCGTATTTGAAGAACTGGCGGACGGTGCGGACGTGCTCACCATCGGCAAGTTCGAGATGCCAAGCCGCGCCTACATTGGCCGCTTCAATTTCAAAGGCGCAGACCAAAGCAAACAGGTTGGCAAACTCTCTGGCGGCGAACGCGGACGGCTCCACCTAGCCAAGACCTTGATGCGAGGCGGCAACGTGCTGCTGCTCGACGAACCCTCCAACGACCTGGACGTCGAAACGCTCCGTGCGCTGGAAGATGCCCTGCTCGAATTCGCAGGCGTGGCGCTCGTCATCTCCCACGACCGCTGGTTCCTCGACCGCATCGCCACCCACATCCTCGCTGCGGAAGGCGATTCCCAATGGACGTTCTTCGCCGGCAACTACCAGGAATACGAAGCGGACAAGAAAAAACGCCTTGGCGAAGAAGGTGCACAACCAAAACGGATACGTTACAAGCCCATCGTGCGCTGACAGGCTTTCGTTAAGGGAAACGAGCACCTTTGGGTTGCCCTGATTCGCTGTGCGCAAAGCGAAAAACTATCAATACAACGAGGCTTAACTTCCATCTCTTACTCGCCTAAGAGCCATAACGGCTCTTTTCACATGGCGACGCGTATGCACGTCCCAGCATTAGTTTCGCTGTCAATGCTGAGTTTCCAGCCGTGTTTATCTATAATGAGTTTGGCGATATACAGTCCCACGCCTTTGCTGTTCACAGCCTTGAATGACTGCCCGGAGCGGTTGTCGATATTTTTGATGATTTCCGGGGCAATACCCTCCCCGGTATCCGCGATGAGCAGTTCCGCTGCACCATCCCCATGCCGCAAGGAAAGGGAGACACGCCCTTTATTTGTATACTTCAGCGCATTAGAAAGCAGGTTGATCAGCACCTGTGCATAACGCACCCCATCTGCTGCAACAATAATTTCTGGTTCAATGTCGGTAGAAAATTCGAGCTTTTTTTGCACAAAACTCCCTTCATGCCCCAAGGCCACTTTCGTAGTGATTTCAGAAATATTCGTGGGCGAGATGTTCATTTCAAAAGTATCGTTTTCATAAATGAGACGATCCTCAAGTTCGTTCAGAAGTTCACCGGTACGGGCAATTTCCGCATGCATGGATTCCAAGTGCGGCCTATCGGCTTTATGAATACCATCCAACATGGCTTCGATCTGATTAAACAGAATTTGCAAAGGCGTGCGCAATTCGTGCGAAAGTTCAACGATAAGCTGTCGCCGGAATTTTTCCTGATTCAGCAATGAACTCCCAAGGGTATTAATTGAATCAGCAATCTCATGCATTTCCGCCACATTGCTTTTTATGGAAACCCTGCTCTGTAAATGACCTTTAGATATGTCCTTGGCAGTGGCGGCGATATCATGAATGGGTTTTGAAAGCCGGTAAAAAAACAGGATAGACACTAGCGCACCGCTCATGCTGATGCAAATGATGGCAAGGACAACGAGAGAAACGCCACTACCCCGGAAAGCGTCTGCCTCCGCCGACGTGGTATGGTTAGTGAAGTACCCGGCAGTCAGTTCTCCAACCTTTTCTTCTTCCACCAAAATAGGGTATTTAGTTTGGGCATAAGCGTGCTTGGAGTCGGCGCAACATCGCTCCACGTCTTTCTCGTTGGTATAAACCGTATTGCCATCATTGTCGGTAATGGTGAAATAATCGCCAGACAATCTGGCTACAGAACCGGCATCCGTTTCATCATAACCTTCCCATGCCCCAGTCATTTTATAATGTGTAGCCGCATGCATCACCAGCATGCGCTGGGTTTCCTCATGAACTCTGTCAACATAGTACGAAAAAAATCTGTCTATGATGCGAAGCCCGAAAAAAATGAACACCGTTACGGTTAAAGCCGTTATAACCGTAAACGATATAGTAAAAAGGTGGGTAAACGGCCACTTTTTACGCACAGCGCTTCAATCCAAGCGCATAGCCATGACCATGAACGGTTTTAATTATTTGCGGGTTTTTGGGGTCATCTTCAAGTTTCTGCCTGAGATGCGTGATATGCACATCCACAGTTCTATCAAAAATATCTGGGGCGTTGAGGTACTCCACCAGTTTTTCCCGGTTAACTACCGCTTTGGCGTTATTTACAAGACACAGGAGTATGGCATATTCATTCGGCGTCAGCTTGACCTCCATCCCTTTCTTGGTAACGGTTCGCCGGTCAAGAAATAAAACGATGCCATCTTCCAAGCGAATAACATTATCTTTTGGACGGGCGCGTTTTAGGACGGACTTGACGCGCATTGCCAGTTCTCTTGGACTGAATGGCTTAGTCAGATAATCATCGGCTCCGTAAGCAAAACCGTTTATCCTCGACTGCTCGCTACGTTTCGAAGTCAGCATGATTACAGGGGTATTGTACAGTTTGACGACCCGCTCGCAGACGTACTCCCCTTGTCCGTCTGGCAGCATGAGATCCAGAATAACCAAATCGGTTTCTGCACTAACGCTATTGATCGCTTCAGCGACAGTCGTCACGTGTCGAACGTAGTGACCATCGCGTTCAAGGTATTCCTTGACGGTCTCCGCTATCTTCACTTCGTCTTCAACAATAAGAATCTGGTACATACTACTTTCTATCCAGCCTTTACCTGTGAAGTTCAACAAATCGTAGGCAACCAATATCGGGGGCACAATGACAAATCATGCCCCCGATCTGCGGAGAAAGGTTGCCCTCCACCATTATGGATCAAGCAACAAAGGGAGAGTCCGCCACTTTGCTGCCCGATATTTCGGGTTTATTTTCCTGCGCCTCCGTCTTTTTTCATGTCATCTTTAGCCGTGGACTTCGCGCCTCCCTTTTTCACGCCCTCTTTTTTCGCGGTGGCGGGCTTCGCTTCGTCCTTTTTCACTTCGCTGGACTGTGCCGCTGTGCTTTTATGCGCGTCTGCGGCCTTGGCGGTATCCGCGGCGGCAAAAGCCGTGGGAAGGGCGAGTGGGCCAACAAGAACGGTCAGAGCCAGGACGGGAAATAGTTTTTTCATAAGAACCTCCAAGATGCTGTGGGAAAACACAATGGTGACGCCGGACATTTGCCTTCAATCAAGGAAAAGCAAGCCGACAGAGACCTTTATACTCAACAAATGTTAAGAAATTATTGAGGCTTAACATCTTACTATTTCTGCACAAACAACAGGGTTGCACCCGGTTGCGGCAGCATCTTGACCGGGTTAAAGCAGGCAAATCGGTTATGCGTTCACGCGCTGGCGATATACGCGTTTTTATCAAAAAAACAAGTCAAACTGCATCTGAAGAGTTCTTTTGTCTGAGCCGTGTTTTCTTTGCGAAACTCATTGCCAGCGTTGAAGGAGAACCAATTTAGATAATGCAAATTCCAGCGCGATGCGACAGCATAATTCAAAACAACGCAGCAAGGCGGGAGTACAGCCAAAAACACAACGGCAGGATCACCGCCAGCAGCGCCCCGGTTACTGCCATGCCAAGCGCGGCGTAGGCACCTGCTTTGACATCAAACTGGAAGGCACGGGCAGTGCCAATGCCGTGCGATGTGATGCCGAGCGCGATGCCGACGATTCGCGGGTCTTCGATCCGCATCCGGCGCAGCAACGGTATGCCGAAAATGGCTCCGCTGATGCCAGCAACCATCACTGAAGCGACCGCGAGCGAAGGCAGGCCGCCGAGGCGTTCCGCGATGCCGATTGCGATGGGCGTCGTCACCGATTTAGGTGCCAAGGACCGCAACACCGTTGCATCGCCACCAAACAACCATACCAGTGCTAAGGCGCTGCCAGTAGCCACAGTCATACCGACGAGGATACCAGCACCAATGCGGACGAAATCTTTGCGTAGCGCAGGCGTGTGTCGTGCCAACGGCACGGCCAGGGCTACCGTGGCCGTGCCGAGCAGGAAATGCATAAACTTCGCGCCCTCGAAGTAATCGGCATAGGGAACATCCGTCGCAAGAAGTACGGCTACGATGAAGATCGTCGCAAGCAGCAGCGGGTTGGCGAGTGGATGGCTACGGCATAGCCGTGCCACCACCTGCCCTAGCGCAAACGCGCCAAGGGTCAGCGTTAAACCGAAAAGCGGGCTGGGCCGCAGCCAATGCCAGAAATCGATCCAGAGCACATTCATTGCGCGTTCTCCGTACCAGGCGGCGTTTCGTAGGTATCGTGCTTTTCCAGCCGCCGCATCACCCATGCCGCAGCAACGATCCCGGCTAAGGTGCTAAAGACGAGCACTAGCAGGAGCCACCAGCCGTCGCTGACAATGCGCTGTTTCTGTTCGATGATCCCCACCGCCGCAGGAATGAAAAGCAGTGTCAAATAGTCGAGAATGCCCCGCACCAGCGGCTCAAGTTTTTTCGGGGTCGGCAGGCTTGCAACCAGCCAGAGCCATAGCAGTAGCATTCCCAGCACCGCGCCGGGAATCGGCAAAGCCAGGAAACGCACGATAGCCTCGCCGAGTAGTTGCAGCAAAAGGAGGAAAAACAGACTCTCGACCATGATTTTTCCAATAACAGAACTAGCCCGTAGATACTGTTGCCAGAGTCAAAACCAATATCGTCATTGCGAGCGGGGCGAAGCAATCCAGTTTATGTGCAGTACGGGGCTTGCGCAGCGGGTGGCCGCGCTTGCCGCCAATGGGCGCGACCGCCTCAACCCAGGCCACAAGTTGGGTGACATCATTGCGGTTGGCGCCCGTCAGGAGGATGGCAAGCGGGATACCCTGTGCCTCGGTAATCAGGTGATGCTTGGAGCCGGGGCGTGCACGACCGGTATCTTTACCGGCACAGGCACTTGGCAGAAAACGCCTTCTTGCATATCAAGCAGTGGCGGGGCATCGTAACACGTTACGCCAAACGGCTCGATTCATTCCCAGGGACCGTACATGCCGTACAAATCGCTGCCTCACTTTATGGCTAAAAATCTCATGACAACATTGTCTACTGCGTTTGCTTGAACTTCCACCCCTTGCCCTCTTGTTTAACCGTACCTACGGCATTTGCAAAGGGAAAATGTATTCCGGCGAGTTGCATTCCCTCTTTCGCGGCGAGGGCGAATATGCGCTTGCGGGCGAGGACGGCCTGGGGTGGGTTCATGTCGTATGATGCACATTCATCAGGCAGGGCGAATTGCAGGGGCATGCTGTGAATGATATCGCCAACGATAAGCAGGCTTTTTCCGTTAGCCGTGAGTTGGTACACCGTATGACCCGGTGTGTGGCCGGAAGCATCTAGCGCCTTTATGCCAGGCAGCGGGGTGCCGCCAAAAACGAAAGGTTGAATATCGACCCCATAAGCTGCGACAACAGCCTTGACTTTGGCCGCGTTAACGTTGGAAGGGTCTTTTTCCGCGAGGGTTAACCATGATTCGAGCTCAGGTTTCGAAACCAACACTTTTGCCTTGGGGAAGGCGCGCTTTTCTTCTCGCAACAGTCCGCCGATGTGGTCCATATGCATGTGAGTGAGCAGAACGAAGTCAACGTCTTCCGGTTTGATGCCAAGGCTTACGAGTGTTTCGGGCAGTTTTCCCGGAGACTTGAACAGTGTCCCGGTTCCCGAGTCAAACAGCACGATTTTGCCGCCTGCCCGCAGCAGGAATGCGTTGATGCCGGCTTCGGCTTTGCCGTTGGTGAAGTATTTCGATTTTTCTTCTTCGGAAGCCGGGCCGCTGAAAATGGAAGCGGCCATTTCACTTGGCAAATCCTGGATGACCGTGACGGTCATGTCGCCCGCCTTCCAGATTTCGCGGCTCAATGTTTCCTGGGCGGAAACGAAGGACGGGATAACCGCGCAGAGCAGAAACAGAACCGCGGTGGATATGCTGCAAAGGATACGGGCGTATTTTATGGTTAGTTGCATGGTGGCTCTCCTCACTGTTTATTGGCGTTTTTCCTGCTGTTGGAAAAAGTTGATGCGGCGGGTTTCTTTCAGGCTGTTGCCGTCCATTTTTCCTTCCACGATTTCGTAGCCCATTAGCGCGAAAATCCGTTTCGCGACGAAAAGCGGGCGCGAGTTACCATACCAGTCCACGCAGGAAGCTTTACATTGGTCGTCGTTTTTTTTGGCGTTAATGGAAGTGGTCAATGCGCCTGCTTCGGAGAAGCGTAAATGATTGTTTTTCAGGAAAATGACGCCGCTGGAAGGTTCCTTCAGTTGCTTCCAGCCGGGGCGGCTACCGCGTGCATAAGGCAGTCCCAGCAGGCCGCTTTCACTATTCTCTGCATCGGGTTTGTAGAAAAAACCATGACTGCGGGTTTCACCCTGCGCGGCATTTTTTAGCTTGAAGGTGTCGGCAATATGCGGCTTCGATGATTGCAGGGAGGCTGCGGGCCGGAAGCCAAGGACGCTGAAATACAGATTGCCCTTATTCCCACCCACTAGAAGCGGCGCCTTTCCCAATGCCTCAATGCGGTCGACGCGGTGTGGCAGGGCAATGCCCTCGACCTGGTCGGGATTGTCCCACTTCAGGAGATATGCCAGGCTGGGGGATGCCTTTTTCCGTGTTCTTACCCAAGTTTTCCCTGTGCCATAAACGAGATAATCGCCGATGTAGCGGTTCTGAAGGCTTTCCCCGCCTTTGGGCGCGGGAAGTGGGTGGTAGTGTTCGGGTGGCGCGGAGGTCGAACCATCACCAAAATCACGCAAGGGTGTTCGCAATAGGGCGAGATCAGAACTGCCCTGTTCGGATGCCCACATGGAGGGCGCTGGGCCTTCGGCACGGAGCAGCACATTAAGATACCCGTCCGCGCTTTCCAAAAAGGAAAATTGATCGATGGGACTGCCGTAAGTTTTTAGGGCTGTGGGCGCTTCACGCGTATTCAAAGGCAAGCGGAAAACCGAGGCGGGGGCGGGCGTTTGGTTAGCGGATTCTCCGTAATTGCGGTGAAAGGATGCGCTCCAGACATATACCGCATCCTTGGCAACATAAAATTCGCGGCCGGAGGGACCCAATACTGCCGAGGCGGAACACTCCAGCTTGTCTCCGGCAATCTCACAGGTCGTGACCGTGTGCAGGGTGATGTTTTCCTTTGTTGGGTCGAGGTCATCCGCTGCGCGATAAATCCGGGTCGCGGGGGCAATCGGCGTGAAATCGGTTTTTTCATCCTTTTGCCAGCGGAAGGCGGCAGGGAAACTGTCCAGCGGGTTACGGTAAAAATTGAGATGCAGTGGGGTGTAGAAGATCAGGGTATTGCCGATCAGGCGGCTGGCGTAGTTGCGCGAGGAATAGTAGTCATTGGAGCGCAGGACATAGGTGGCGTGATAGGTCAGGCGTCCGCCATCATCGATGCCAAACAGGATGACTTCCGTGCCGCCCTTGCTGTAGCTGTAACCGATGACCACGATGGTATTGCCGGAAATCAGCATCTCGTCGTACCAGGCATAGCCGCTGGGGCCTGGCGCAAAAGCGTCTTTCATATCGACGGGCTGCAAGGCATTGTCACCGATGCGCACGGTGAACAGGCGTCCCCGGCGCAAGATGACCAGATGGTTTTTGTGAACCTTGACAATCCCGCCTTCATCCACGCCTGCCGTCTGGTTGTTGGTGACGGATTCGCTTTGCGCCGGGCTTTTATCTGCAGATGCGGGACTAGGTTCCGCTGCCGCATAAGCTACAAAATCCATATCACTTTCATCAACAGCCCCCCGGTTAAGACGCAGTTCTCCGAGAAGGGTCTTTTTCTCTTGTAGCCAGGCATTCAGTTCTTCTTCCGAAGTGAAAGCACGCAGGCTTGTTGGTTGCGCTGCTTGGGCAGCATTGGCCAGGATAAGGAAAACGGAAAAAACAAATAGCAACGCCACCATCTTCATAACAGGGATATAAACACGCGCCATGGTCGATTTCCTTGTGGGCTATTCTTTCTTTGGGAAAAGAAAGGAAGCAGCAACTCCAGCAGCCAGCATACCAAAAACGATGGCAAGGCTCCATCCTGACGAGATATGAAAGCCGGTGTCTGAAACGGCATGGTTCCAGGATTGGAGCGCCATTTTTGCGCCGATGAAAAACAGCAGGCCGATGACAGCCTTTTCGAGATGTACCAGGTATTTGGTGAGCGCAGCCAGCACGAAATAGAGGCTGCGTAGGCCAAGAATGGCGAAAATCATCGCGGCATAGACGAGCAGTGGCTCCTGTGTGATGGCAATGACGGCGGGGACAGAATCGAAGGCGAAGGCGATGTCGGAAGTCTCGATGGCCATCAGGCATAGGAACGCCGGGGTGGCGTACAGAGCGCCTTTTCGGGTCGCGTTCGAGACTTGCCCGTTTTGGGCGTCATTGTCGGGAAGTTGGGAGTGGCGGATGAAAAAACGGTTCAGGTGCAGCTTGGTATAGACGGGGAGCAGCTTGCCGGTGAGCCGGACAGACCAGTGATCCGAGTAATCTTCGATATTTTCTGCATGGTCAGGTTTTTGCAGCATCTTGACCGCACTCCAGATCACGAAAGCGGCGAAGAGGAACCCTACCCAGGGACTTGCGTAAAAAAGCTCTGTCCCAATGACAACGAAAATGGCGCGAAAGATCAGCGCGCCGATAATGCCATAGTAGAGGATGCGGTGTTGCAGCGCGCCCTTGATGCCGAACGAGGCAAAAATGGCCATGAAGACCATCAGGTTGTCGACCGAGAGGGATTTTTCGAGCGCGTAACCGGCAAGGTAGAGGTCAGCCCATTTTTTGTCGAAACGGATCCATAAGTAAGCATAGAACGCGAGCGCAAGGACAATCCAGAACACGGTCCAGCGGGTAGCATCAGAGAGCAAGATTTCGACGCTTTTCTTGTGGGCAAAGAGATCAAGATAGACGGAAACGACGGTTACACCGATAAAGATCAGTATTGCTTCCAACGGGAAACCAAAATGTTCCATGGCCGGTTCCTGTAATTGGGGGGAACTACTATTTTGCCCGGAACAGGTGCGGCACGCCCCGGATGCCCATTGTTTCCCCGAGTTCAAGGTTTTCGTCGATGGCTGCGGTATCGCAATCGCTTGTACCAGAAGGCAACCGACGTTTCAGCATCCAATCATTCCAGGCCAAGGCAGGGTTGGGGGTACACCATATGCGGCGAGATTTGATGACAGAATCTTCCGATAGCAAGGGGGTCAGGAAAGTATAGAGGGTGATATTGTCCAAGCGGTTCAAGTTTCTGTCGAGTTTAATGCAATATGAACAGTTCGGGTCTTCAAAACTCACCAGGGTTAGTTCACCGCTGCCGCGAACCTGTTTGATGGCATGCTCCAAAGGAAGCCCGTCGAGCCCTATTGAGCCGTCCACTTTGGTGAGCACGGCCAGAAGTGCTTCTTCAGGCGTAGCAGGTTCCTTGTCGCGGTATTGGTAATAGAGGTTGGCCGCCGCGCAGAGGGTGAGGATGGCGGCGACGAGGATGTCTTTTCCCTTCATCGCGCATCCAGGATATCCCGTAAGGCATTGGCCAGCGCCGCGCATTGGCTGTCGTCGCCGATGGTAATGCGTAGGTATTGCGCGATTCTCGGCGTTTTGAAGTGACGCACGATAATGGCGCGTTCACGCAGGGCGGAAGCAAGTTCAGCCGCATCAAAACCGGGGAGGCGTGCAAAAACGAAATTAGCCCCGGAGGGCAGAACCTCAAAACCGAGTGCCTGCAACTGCGCGGTAAACGCGGCGCGGGTCGCGATGACTTTACGGCAACCAGCCTGGAACCAAGGCTCGTCTTCCACCGAGGCCAGCGCACCCGCAAGCGCCAGCCGGTCGAGCGGGTAGGAGTTGAAGCTGTTCTTGACCCGTTCCAACCCGGCAATCAATCCGTGCTGGCCGATAGCGAAACCGACCCGTAGCCCGGCAAGCGCCCGGCTCTTCGAGAAAGTGTGGACGGCCAGCAGGTTAGGATAACGTCTGATGAGTGCAATGGCGCTGACGCCGTCCTGATCGGCGAAGTCAATGTAAGCCTCGTCGACCAGCACGACGGCTTGCGGGTTGGCGGCGACGATGCGTTCGACATCGGCGGGCGGCAGCAGGCGGCTCGTCGGGGCGTTCGGGTTGGGAAAGATGATGGCCCCGGCGCGATCTTCCCCACGGGGAAAGTAGTCTTCCGGACGCAGGGCGAATGCGTCATCAAGCGGAATCTGGCGGTATTCGATGCCAAAAAGGCCGCAATAAATCGGGTAGAAGCTGTAGGTGACATCCGGCATCCACAGTGGACGTTCGTGCTTCAACAGGCCGATGAAGGCAAGAGCCAGCACTTCGTCGGAACCGTTGCCGACGAAGACTTGTTCCGGGCTTACCTTGTAACGGTTGGCAATCGCTACTTTGAGGGCTTTGGCGTCCGGGTCGGGGTAGAGCCGCAAAGTGTCTTCGGTAGCTGCGCGGATCGCGGCGAGCGCTTTTGGGGAAGGCCCGTAAGGGTTTTCGTTGGTGTTAAGTTTGATGAGATTGTCGAGCGCGGGCTGTTCGCCCGGAACGTAGGGGGTCAGTCCGTGGGTAACGGCGCTCCAGTAGCGGCTCATGCGAAAACTGCGAGAAATAAGGGATAGACGGATGATTGATAATGATATCATGCGGTATTTCATCCATTGCTTTACCAGTTGAACATGCGTCAGGCCAGCCTTACTCGTAACACCGACGAAACCCGTATTTCGGTGTGTATCGACCTGGACGGTGCGGGGCAGGCTAGGCTCGATACCGGCGTGCCGTTTCTCGATCACATGCTTGACCAAGTTGCGCGACATGGTTTCATCGACCTTGAGGTGCATTGCGAGGGCGACATCCATATCGACGATCATCATTCGGTCGAGGATGTCGGCATTACGCTTGGGCAGGCATTCGCCAAAGCGCTTGGGGACAAAAAGGGCGTGTGCCGTTATGGCCATGCCTATGTGCCGCTTGACGAGTCGCTCTCCAGGGTGGCGCTCGACCTTTCCGGGCGGCCAGGGTTGTTTTATTGCGTGGATTTTGCCCGTGAGCGCGTTGGCGGTTTCGATGTTGATCTCGCACGCGAGTTTTTCCAAGGTTTTGTCAATCACGCTGGGGTAACGCTGCACATCGACAATCTGCGTGGCAACAATGCACATCACCAGTGCGAAACCATTTTCAAGGCGTTTGCCCGTGCGTTGCGCATGGCTATTAAGCATGATGAACATGCAGCGGGCATCGTGCCTTCGACCAAGGGTGCCCTCTGAGGCGACAATCTTCCCGTAGCGGCGCTTTCTTCCTTATTCCTTATCTAGTAATTGGGCACGAACACGATGAGCACGGTAGCCATCATCGACTACGGTATGGGGAACCTGCGTTCGGTTGCTAAGGCCATCGAGCACGTTGCGCCTGCGTTTCGGGTGGAAGTTACCGCCGACGCGGCACGGGTGGTTGCCGCCGATCGCGTGGTGTTCCCCGGCCAAGGGGCGATGCCCGATTGCATGCGCGAACTCGATTCGCGCGGGCTGCGTCCGGCGGTGCTGAACGCGGCGGCATCAAAACCTTTCCTGGGAATCTGTATCGGCCTGCAAATGCTGTTTGAGCACAGTAACGAGGGTAACGTGCCGGGGCTAGGCGTGTTCGCAGGCAATGTGGCGCGTTTCTCCAAAGAGATGTTCGGCACGGCGGGCATGCGCCTGAAAGTGCCGCACATGGGCTGGAACGAGGTGCGGCAGCGGCAGCCCCATCCGCTTTGGGAAGGGATCCCTGATGGGGATCGCTTTTATTTCGTGCACAGCTATTGCGTGCAGCCTGCCGACTCTGTCATGACTGCCGCCGAAACAGATCATGGCACCCGCTTTACCAGCGCAGTGGGGCAAGCTAATATTTTCGCGGTTCAGTTTCACCCTGAGAAGAGCGCACACGCAGGCTTGCGTTTACTGTCTAATTTCATCCATTGGGCGCCCTGAACTGCGGTCTCGCCTATCCTACTGTTCATGATATCCCGATATGCTGCTCATTCCCGCCATTGACCTCAAGGATGGCCATTGTGTTCGCCTCAAACAGGGCGAGATGGACAAGGCCACAGTGTTTTCGGATGCGCCTGCCAAAATGGCGCGACATTGGATCGAACAAGGTGCGCGACGGCTGCACCTGGTCGACCTGAACGGCGCTTTTGTCGGCAAGCCTGTCAACGGCAAGGCGATTCGCGCTATCACCGAAGAAGTCGGTGATGACATCCCGGTGCAACTTGGCGGCGGCATCCGCGACTTGGATACCATCGAGCGGTATCTCGACAGCGGCATTAGCTACGTCATCATCGGCACGGCGGCCGTCAAGCATCCCGGCCTGCTACGTGATGCCTGCGGCGCTTTTCCGGGGCATATCATCGTCGGGCTGGACGCGCGCGACGGCAAGGTGGCCGTCGACGGCTGGTCAAAAGTGACCGGCCACGACGCGGTCGATCTGGCGAAGAAATTTGAGGATTATGGTGTCGAGGCGGTGATTTATACTGACATCGGGCGTGACGGGATGCTTTCTGGAGTCAACATCGAAGCGACTGTACGCTTGGCGCGGGCGCTGCGCATTTCGGTGATTGCCAGCGGCGGCGTGGCGAACATGGCCGACATCGAAGCCCTGTGCGCAATTGAAGATGAAGGCGTGGTGGCCGCCATTACCGGGCGCGCGATCTATGAAGGCACGCTTGATTTTGCTGCTGCACAGGCCCGCGCCGACGAACTTGCGACAGGAGACACTGATGTTGGCTAAACGAGTTATTCCCTGCCTGGATGTACATGCCGGACGGGTGGTCAAGGGTACGAACTTCGTCGACCTGCGCGACGCGGGCGACCCGGTAGAAATCGCGCGACGCTATGACGAACAGGGCGCGGACGAACTGACGTTTCTCGACATCACAGCCAGTTCGGACGAGCGCGACACTATCGTCCATGTGGTCGAAAAGGTAGCTGAGCAGATTTTCATTCCGCTAACCGTGGGTGGCGGCGTGCGCACGGTCGAGGATGTGCGCCGCCTTCTCAACGCCGGGGCGGACAAGGTGAGCATCAACACGGCGGCGGTCAACGACCCGCAACTCATTCGGGAAGCCAGTAGTAAGGTGGGCAACCAGTGCATCGTGGCGGCCATCGACGCCAAGCAGAAAGCGCCGGGTCGATGGGAAGTGTTTACACACGGCGGGCGCAAGGGCACGGGGCTGGACGCTGTAGAATGGGCTTTGCGGCTGGAAAGCCTGGGTGCGGGGGAAATCCTGCTCACCAGCATGGATCGGGACGGAACCAACATTGGGTTCGATCTCGAACTGACCCGCGCTGTGGCCGATGCGGTGCACATCCCGGTGATTGCCAGCGGTGGGGCGGGGTCGCTCGAACATTTGGCCGACGGCGTGAGCATCGGTCATGCCGACGCGGTGCTTGCGGCGGGCATTTTCCACTTCGGCAAGCACACGATACGCGAGGCCAAGGAGTTCATGCGCGCGCGCGGGATTGAGGTTCGTTTGTGAGTGTAAACGCGGACTGGCTCGACGTTCTCCGGTGGGACGCCGACGGCCTGATTCCGGTCATCGCGCAGGAAGCGGCAAGCGGCAAGGTGCTGATGTTTGCCTGGATGAACCGCGAGGCGCTGGCGCGTACCATGGCGACGGGCGAGGCCGTGTACTGGTCGCGATCCCGTGCGCGGCTCTGGCACAAGGGCGAGGAATCAGGCCATGTGCAAAAGGTGCTCGGCCTGCGCGCCGATTGCGATGGTGACGCGCTGTTGCTTTCCATCGAACAAACAGGCGGCATTGCTTGCCACACCGGGCGGCAAAGTTGTTTTTTCCGGCAGTTGTCTGGTGAAACCAGAAAATGGGAAGAAGCCGAGCCGGTGTTAAAAGACCCGAAAGACATCTACAAGGGAAATCCCAAAAAGTGAGCAATACCATGCCCCCTGCCGATGACGTGTTCGCCCGGCTTGCTGCCACGCTGGCCGAACGCCGTGGAGCCTCCCCTGAAAGCTCTTACGTGGCGAAGCTCTACGCTGGCGGGCCGGATGCGATCCTGAAAAAAATCGGCGAAGAATCTGCCGAACTCATTATGGCAAGCAAAGACGGGCGACTCGATGGTATTGTTCATGAAGCGGCGGACGCGATTTTTCACATCATGACGCTGCTCGCCTTTCATGGCCTGTCGATTGACAATGTGCGCCGAGAACTAGTAAGGCGCGAAGGCGTTTCAGGCATCGAGGAAAAACGGTCGCGGCAACCTGGATGAAAAGCATCCGTATCCGAACTTACGGAGAACGACATGGGTGATTGCATTTTCTGCAAAATTGCGGTGGGTGAAATCCCCGCAAAAAAATGCTTTGAGGACGATTTTGTCATTGCCTTCCACGACATCCATCCGTTGCGGCCTACGCACGTGCTCGTGATTCCCAAGAGGCACATTGTCTCGCTGACCAATGTTGGCTTGGAGGATGAGCCGGTACTGGGGCGGATGCTCTCCATTGCGCAAAAAATTGCAGTGGAACATGGCAGCGATGACGGTTTTCGGTGCATCATCAACACGGGTAGGGTCGGTGGGCAGGAAGTGCCGCATCTGCATCTACACATTTTGGGCGGATCGGAGCCAGTTGGCCCGATGGTAAGTAAAGTGAAGTAACCTAGGAGAATCTGATGGGTGCATCGAGTATTACGCACTGGCTCATTATTTTGTTGGTCGTCGTGCTGGTTTTCGGCACGAAGAAGTTGCGCAATATCGGCCAGGATCTTGGCGGTGCGGTACGTGGCTTCAAGGAAGGTATCAGGGAAGGTGATGCCGCTGCCGAAGCTGCGCAACCGCTCCAGGTGACTGCGCGGGAAAGCACGGTCATCGAAGGTGAAGCCCACGAGAAGGCCATCAATGACCCGGAAAAATCCGCCTGATACCTGTTTCGCAGGATAATGATGACGATGGCAATAGGTTCCTGAGGTATGTTCGACTTTGGTTTTTCACAGCTCATCGTCATCGCCCTTGTGCTACTGGTGGTGGTCGGCCCCGAACGCCTGCCTCGCGTAGCGCGCACTGCCGGACATCTGTTCGGACGGATGCAGCGTTACATCTCGGATGTGAAAGCCGATATCCAACGCGAAATGCAACTCGACGAGTTGAAAAATATACAGGAACAGGCGCGGACATTTGAACAGTCCTTGCGCAAGGAAATAGGAAAGGTTCGTTCTGACGTGCAGGAGGCACTGAGCCCGCCTGAACCCGATGCAGGCGGAACCACCACCGCCGCACTACCGCAAGTGGTAGCCGCTGCACCCACCGGACAAGTAAGCGCGCAAGAGCCGCAATCCGCTCCGGGGCTGGAGCCGGCACCAGTGCCTGCCCCAGCCGTACCAACGAAACCTGCGGATTCCGTATGAGCACCGAGCAGCAGGAGAATTTCATTTCGCACCTCATCGAGTTGCGGACACGCCTACTGCGGTCCCTTACCGTCGTGGGGGTGTTGTTTATCTGCCTGGTACCCTGGGCGAAGGATATCTATGATTTTCTTGCCCAACCGCTGATGTCCGCTTTACCGTCTGGGGCACACATGATTGCTTTGGGAGTGATAACGCCATTTTTCGTGCCGGTCAAGGTGACAATGCTAGTGGCTTTTGTGCTGGCTTTACCCTATGTGCTCTACCAAGCGTGGGCTTTCGTTGCCCCTGGCCTTTATGCGCATGAGCGCCGTTTTGTTTTGCCTCTGGTTGCAGTAAGTGTACTGCTTTTCGTTGTTGGTATGGCGTTTTGTTATTTTATTGTATTTCGCATGGTGTTCCCTTTCATTGTCAGCATTACCCCCGAAAGTGTGCAGTATATGCCTGACATCGCGCAATATCTTTCTTTCGTCATAACGATGTTTATCGCTTTCGGTCTGGCGTTTGAAATTCCAGTGGCCGTTGTCCTTCTTGCCAAGGCCGGGGTGGTGGAGGTGGCGAAATTGCGCGAGATACGACCTTACGCGATTGTCGGCGTGTTCATCGTTGCGGCAATCGTAATGCCGGGGGACGCGGTATCGATGCTCATGCTCGCGATTCCGATGTGCCTGTTGTACGAAGTGGGCGTTTTCATCGCTGCCGCTGTATCGAAACCCAAACCCGCTGCCAAACCGGGAAACAACGCGGTGGCGTCGGTTGAATCGGGGGAATCCGGTAACGGATAGCCCCCGATTTTAAGTCAGCGCATCACCAGCGGCGTAGGCCGTCGCCCAACCGGGATTTTCAGTTCAATTTTCTTGTCTTTCCGCAAAAGACGGAAGGTGGCAATTTGGCCGGGCGGCAACGAGGCTACAAGGTCGAGCATCACACGGGGAACCTGGACTTCTTGCCCGTTGATGGCAACCAGCACGTCGCCGGGCAAGACGCCGCTTTTATCCGCCGGGCTATCATCCAGCACGTTATAGATCAATACGCCGTGCGAGGAAGGCAGATCGAAGGACTCCGCAAGTTCCGGAGTGATTTCGCGCATTTCGATGCCTATCCATCCGCGCACAACTTCGCCATGCGCGATGATCTGTTCGAGCACCTTGCGCGCAATTGAGACAGGAATTGCAAAACCAATGCCGAGCCCACCGCCGGGCGGCGAATCGACACTGCGCGTACCATTAGAATGCGAGTAGATCGCGGTATTGATGCCTACCAGCCGTCCCGCGCCGTCGATGAGAGCGCCGCCCGAGTTGCCAGGATTGATTGCTGCGTCAGTCTGGATGTAATTCTCAAAGGTGTTGATGCCAAGATGGTTACGACCCAGCGCGGAGGCGATGCCCATCGTTACCGTTTGCCCGATGCCGAAAGGATTGCCGATGGCCAGCACGACATCGCCCACAGCCAAGCTGTCCGCTGGGGCAAAGGCAATAGCTGGTAAGGAACCGGCATTAGTGAGCCTGAGCACGGCGAGGTCGGTTTCCGGATCACGACCAATGAGGCGGGCTTCAAATTTGCGCCCATCGTTGAGGACGGTTTCGATTTCGTCTGCGTTCTCAATCACATGGTTATTGGTGAGCACAAAACCCTGCGGGTCGATAATGACCCCCGAACCCAACCCAGTGCGCTCCGGTATGCTGAAAAAGTGACGGAATACCGGGTCGTCCATCAGGGGAATATCTGGAACCTTGGCCGTCTGCCGGGTGTAGATGTGCACGACTGCTGGCAGTGCCCGCCGCGCTGCTTCGGCATAGGAAACGCCGTTCGATTTGGTTCCGGAAGGGAGAGGTGTCAGGGGCGTGGCGGCTTCGACAATTGTGACCGTTGACAGAGTGGCCGAGCCGTCCCGGTGCACCCATTCAGGTTTGAGCGTACCCACGACGAACAAGACGGCGACGCTGATCGTTACTGTCTGCGTAAAAACCAACCATAAGCGACGCATAATAGAAACCTGCGACGGAAGGAGAAGGAACAAACAAATGGAAACTGCTGGAGAAAGGTATGCGGCTCAATGAATTACGTCAATATCTGGATGACCTGCTGGAAACTGCGCGTTGGCACGATTATTGTCCAAATGGGCTACAAGTGGAAGGACGGGACGAAGTACGGCGGATACTGTGCGGAGTAACAGCCAGCCAAGCATTGCTCGATGCTGCAGTAGCTGGCGGTTACGATACCCTCCTCGTGCATCACGGATATTTCTGGCGGGGCGAGGACGGGCGCATCACCGGCATCCGCCGCCACCGGCTCGGCACATTACTCGGCCACGACATTTCGCTGCTTGCGTATCACCTGCCACTCGATGGGCATCCCATGCTCGGCAACAACGCGCAGCTTGCATGGCATATGGCATGGGAGGGTAAGGGTCATTTCGGCGACCAAGATATCGGCTGGGTCGGCGTGCCACGGGAGGCTGGGCTCAAGGCGCGTGACATTGCGGCCAATCTTGCCATCAAGCTCGAACGTGCGCCTTTGCTGGTAGGTGACGGTGAGCGCGCAGTCTCACGCATCGCGTGGTGTTCCGGCGGGGCACAAGGGTTGTTTGAACAGGCCATCGCCATCGGAGCCGATCTGTACGTTTCAGGGGAAATCTCGGAACAGACAACCCACCTGGCGCGGGAATCCGGCGTACCCTACATTGCTGCCGGGCATCATGCTACTGAGCGTTATGGTGTTCAAGCGCTGGCACATCACCTGAATGACAAACTGGGGCTTGTGGCGGATTTTCTCGATTTGCCCAACCCGGTTTGAGCGGAAGGTAAGCGTATACCGCAGGGGCAAGACACTACGGTTGTGGTTCTTCCTGACCGTCTCTACCCATTTGCGATCCATCATTCGGTGCATTGGAGCCAAGTTTGTTGCCTTCGATTTCTGTCAGGGGGGCAGTATCCAACACATCGTTGTTAAAAATATCGGTTGGCCCGGTGTAGGGGCCAAGATAGTATTCAAGGATATCGTTCAGGCTAAGGATGTCGTCAATGGCAGCAAGCGGGAAGCCCCGCCGGGTTTCGTCCCGTGTGTCGCGCAACAGGTGTTGTAGGTAAGCTTGGCATTCGCGCGTGCCCCATAGTGTCTGCACATGCTCTATGATATGCGTCATGGTTTCGAGGGCGTGTGCTGGAGTGAGGGCATCGTTGAAATTGCCCCAATTAACCGTCCAGACGTTGAAGGTTTTATTCAGCTTCAAGGCGATTTTGTCGAACTCAGTGCGTTGCCCGTTGGCTCGGTAAACTTCCAGCAGCTTGAGCCAAGGCGCAAAAGCTTCTTTTGGGTTCTTCTCGATGAAGTTTGTCAAGGCTTCGGCGGCGCTGTTGATGCGGCCAAAGCTCAACATGATCTCTGCCAACTCGATGGTCGAATCGCGGTTTTGGGCGCCTTTTTCCACTGCTAGGGCTTGCAGGCCCTGCGAATCGAGTGCGGGTGACGCCGAATCCCAATCGGGCAACGCGGGAATGAAAGAATGGGCTTCGTGAGGTTCGGTTCCTATCACCGTGGCAGGCGCAGGCGAGATGATGCCCGCAGGGTGGGAGTGATGCTCCCCGAGGGTGACAGTGGTTGGCTCATCATTCTGTCCCCATAGCTCATCAGCGGGTTTTTGCCTATACATCATACGCAACATGAGGATGACGCAAAGGGCAAGAGAAAAAATGGTGGTTCCGCCAAGTACCCAGTTGATTGGGGTACTTGATTGTGGCGCTGGGAGCGGCTGTGAGGCCTTGACCTGTTGGGCTCTGGCCTGTTCGATCAGTTTTTTCCGTTCTTCTTCGAGCTCGATTAGTTTTACTTGTGTTTTTTCGAGCTCGCGTATTCGAGCCTGTACTTCTTCCTCAGTTTTCTTGTGGCTTTCGATAGCGGCCTCCAGGTCTGCCATACTCGGGTCACTGCTTGGGGAAGCGAGTTGCGCGATTCTGGAAGAAACTTTGGGATGCGCTAAGGCATCGGATGGCAGGCAAGCGGCAACAAATATGCCTGCAAGCAGAATGATAATTCCTGCCCGTCTTGTATTCATGTTTGCCAAGCGAAACGGAAAGAACCGATATTAGAGGACATTTTACCTATCGTACAGTCTGTGCCATACAGAGTCTGTGCCATACAGGCCGAAAATAGCAAATACCAGCCTCGGCGAAGCCTGACAAGCAGCCTTGCTTTAGAATAGGCAATAGGTGAGAATTTTATCGGCTCGGGGGAAAGCTAAATTATGCCGGATGGCGGCAAAAGGTGGAAAAGTGCGCTGACGCTCGAATGTGCCGCACGCACGGATATTGGCCTAGTTCGTAGGCGCAACGAAGATTTTTTGTGGGTCGATGCTAAACGCGGCTGGTTGCTGTTGGCCGACGGGATGGGCGGGCATAGCTCGGGCGACTTGGCTTCTGCGCTGGCCGTCAATTATGTGCTGGGCGGCCTGCTCGTTGCGGCGGAAAAAAGCGGGAACTTCGATTACGTCAGTGCACTTGCCAATAGCGTCGTTGATGCCAACACAGCCATTCGTAACGCGGGAAAACAATCCGATGCCAACCATTCGATGGGGGCAACTTTTGTTGGGGCCTTGTTGAGCCCGGACGAGATGGCCTACGCGTATATCGGCGATTCGCGCCTGTATCTGTTGCGGGATGGCATCCTGGCGCAATTGTCACGCGATCACACCCTGGTGCAGGAATTCGTCGATGCTGGACAATTGACAATCGAGATGGCGCAAAATCATCCCTACCGGGGATTACTCACACGCGGCCTTGGGGTGCATGACGAGGTAAAACCTGAGACCGGTATTTGTGCATTGCGTCCGCGTGACCGTTTGCTACTGTGTACGGATGGTTTGACAGACATGGCGGATGAGCATGAAATTGCCAGGCTCCTTGGAATGCCCGTGCAGGCTGACGAAGTGGCCGGGAGTTTGATTGAAGCCGCGAAATCCGCTGGTGGGCGCGATAATGTTTCCGTTATCGTTGCATGGTTTGATGACCAGGTTCGGTATGACGATGACCGATGCGCGGGCAGCGCGCATCACCGAATGAATGTGAATGGGTGCAAGTAACGAATGCCGAAATTGATCCTTAGTATGGATGGGCTGGTGCTCAAGGAGATAGTGCTCAGCAAGGAGCACACTTCAATCGGGCGCAAACCGATCAACGACATCCAGATCGACAATCTTTCCATCAGCGGCCAACATGCCGTGATCACCAGGATTTTGGGCGATGCCTTCCTGGAAGACTTGAACAGTACCAATGGGACTTACGTCAACGGGCAGCCGGTTAAGAAACATGTGCTGCACAACAATGACGTGATTGAGCTTGGTAAATATCGGATCAAGTATCTGGTCGATTCTTCTACCCCCGGAGTATCGGGAACGGAACTTGTCGACACTGCTGCCCTGAAGCCTTTCGAAGTTGGGACGGTCGACCCGGGTGAACCTCTGCCTACCGGGACAAACACGATCCGCTCACGGGGAATGCAATCCCTGGCCGGGGGCGCTGGAGCCACGGGCACATCGTTCGGGCATCTACTGGAACATCTCGGCGTAATCCAGGTATTGACCGGCGTCAATACTGGACAGGAACTTGAACTGAGCAAACCGGTGACGACGTTGGGCAAGCCCGGCTATCAGGTGGCGGTCATCACGCGGCGAGAACAAGGCTATTTCATCACACACGTCGAAGGCAAAGTGTACCCTCTGGTCAACGGAGAACAGCTTGGTGCCCAAGCACATAAACTGAATGACCACGACATCATAGAAATTGCCGGGGTTAAAATGGAATTTTTCCTACGCTCCTGAGCGTGTACCGAACGCAATCCCCGCCATTCATGACGGACTGAAGCGAAATAAATAATTATTAACAAGGCCATTCAAAAATTTCCGTCTAGGAAATTGGAATGGCTTAAAAAAAGCGGCGCGGATGCCGTGATTTCTTTCATCGCCTATTACCGGGGTAAATGATAAATTCCTCCCTCGTTTGGAGGGAAAAACAATGATTTATGCAGGCTTGGCAGAAAATTTATGAAGCTGAAAGTGCTTGGGTGTAGCGGTGGAATCGGTGGTGAGGATTCCCGTACATCCTCGTTTCTTGTCGACGACGATACGCTCATCGACTGCGGAACCGGCGTCGGCGATTTGTCGTTCGATGAGTTGCGCCTCGTCAGCCATGTTTTCGTCAGCCATTCCCATCTTGACCATATCGCTGCCATTCCCCTACTGGTAGATTCGGTCGGTGAAGTCTGCCACCACACGGTTACGATCTACGCAACGCCAGAAACGCTGCATATCCTGCGGGCGCATGTATTTAACTGGCTGGTGTGGCCCGATTTCACCGCCATTCCGGATCGTCGCTTTTCCTATCTACGCCTACAGCCGGTTCAGGTTGGCGAAACGCTGCGGGTGGGGGTACGCACCTTTACAGCACTGCCGGTGTTCCATACCGTGCCTGGTGCGGCCTGGCTTCTCGACAGCGGCAAGGCGCAATTGATCTATTCGGGTGATACGACCTACAGCACTGACCTGATTGCTGCCATCAACGCTTGCCAGTCCCTGCGTTACCTGATCGTAGAAGCGGCATTTCCGGAAGAAATGCGCACGATGGCAATGGCAGCCCGCCATCTGTGTCCGGGCATGCTGGAAACCATGCTCTCCGAGCTAACCGTGTTGCCGGAAGTATTCGTCAGCCACCTCAAGCCTGGCATGGGAGACCGCATCATGAAGCAGATCGACGCCTTGAACATGCGCCTACGGCCGACACGCCTCATGCGCGGGCAGGTCTTTGAGTTCTGAATACCCACACGGGGCAGGCAAGACGGGTAAAATTCCCCATTGAAGGAATTTCCCGGAACCCTACCCATGTACCGTTTTGCCCCCAGCCTGCTTTCCGCCAATTTTGCCCGCCTTGGCGAGGAGGTGGAAAACGTAGTTGCCTCCGGCGCGGACTGGGTTCACTTCGACGTGATGGACAACCATTACGTTCCCAACCTCACGGTCGGGCCACTGGTGTGCAAGGCCATCCGGCCTTTGACGAAAGCGCCCATCGACGTACACTTGATGGTGAAACCGGTCGACCGGATCATTTCGGGGTTCATCGAGGCGGGCGCTGATTTCATCAGCTTTCACCCTGAGGCATCTGAACATATCGACCGTAGCTTGGCTCTCATCCGGGACGGCGGCGCAAAGGCGGGGTTGGCGCTCAACCCGGCCACGCCCCTTTATGTGCTCGACCACGTCATGGATCGGCTCGATTTCATCCTGTTAATGAGCGTCAACCCCGGTTTCGGCGGGCAAGCGTTCATCCCTAGTACGCTCGACAAACTCGCTGCCACCCGTGCGCGGCTCGACGCATGGAGCCGAAAAAGCGGGCGGCATCTCTTGCTCGAAGTCGACGGCGGCGTGAAAGTTGATAACATCGCCGAAATCGCCCGCGCTGGTGCCGACACCTTCGTGGCCGGTTCCGCCGTGTTCGAAGCCGGGCTCGACAGCGACCCGCACCGCTACGACTCGGTCATTGCGCGGCTGCGTGCCGAACTGGCTACGGTGGGCGCATGAACAGGGGGTTTGCGGCAAAAGCGATCCTGTTCGACCTCGATGGCACCCTGCTCGACACCATTACCGACCTGGCCGATGCCGCCAACCTGATGCTGGCCGAACTGGGGCACCCGGTACTCAGCCAAGCACGCATCCACAGCTTTGTGGGTCGGGGTATTCCCGATCTCATCCATCGCTGCCTCGCCGAAAGTAGCGAACCTGGCGTTGCCGAAACGGAGGCCGCACGCGAAGTTTTCCGCCGCCATTACACGCGTGTAAACGGGCAGACCACACGGCCTTACCCCTACGTTCCCGAAGTTCTTGCGACGCTTGCTGCGCGTGGCATGAAAATGGCCGTCGTCACCAACAAAAGCGGCATCTTCACATTGCCCCTGCTGCAACAGTTCGACCTGGCGCGTTATTTCGGTGCGTTCGTCTATGGCGACACCCTGCCCGTGAAAAAACCCGATCCCGCCATGGTCCTCCACGCCTGCGAACTGCTTGGCGTGAAACCGGAGCAATCCCTGATGGTCGGCGATTCCATCAACGATTCGCTTGCCGCCCGCGCTGCGGGCGTGCCCGTCCTGCTCGTGAAGTACGGCTATAGTGAGGGGATGCCCGTAGACGACATTGACTGCGACGGGTTGCTGGCCGACATGCGTCAGGTTCTGGATTGCCTGCCGGGCTGAA
>Ga0123357_10000238_pt1 | contig 52234 bp, 43 predicted proteins | sample TergutEmb28metaG_FD_89873 | JGI IMG/M metagenome (GOLD analysis project Ga0123357, IMG submission 89873) | Embiratermes neotenicus P4 segment gut microbial communities from Petit-Saut dam, French Guiana - Emb289 P4 | ecosystem: Host-associated > Arthropoda: Insects > Digestive system > Gut ...
CCACGGAAGAATGGGCACGATTCTGGCGGCCATGCCGATGTTATCGTACATGGACTTTTCGCCGGGCAGGGGCAGGCGCCAGTCAACATTGGGAATGCCGAACCGGTTCCAAATGGAGCATTCCTCGCTGCACATAAAATCGCCGAGACGGAAAGCTACTTCAGGATTTTTGCAGTCCCTGGTAATCGCGTATCTTTTCTGCAACTCGGAAGGCATGTAAACCGCCCATTGGATTCCTTTGGGTCCCTTAAGCGGCGGAATCGGTTCATATTCAAGACGCATCTGGTTAGTAGGACTTAGGGCGCCGGCCAGTCCGGCGGCGAATACGCCGACAGTCGCCACATCCTGGCTCTCGACAATTCCGCGGAAGTTATTGGCGTTAATCGTAAAAAGCTGATCCAGAATAAGGCCGTCAGCCATTAGGCCGCGGACATAGCGCAGAGCGTCCCGGTAATCCGGCTTATTGTAAATCGTATCAACCTTCCCGTTGCTGACAATGAGCCGGTCGCGGGTATCGCTGTAGATAAAGGCGTTAAACAGATACTCATGCAGCCTGCCCCGGACATCTATATTGCCGCCTGCGGGAATCTCGTCCTTTTTCCCGTTTCCGTTGGGATCCCTGTCGCGGAAAGCTTCCAGAACCGTTCTGAATTCCGCGGTCGTAGTCGGGACCTTAAGGCCCAATTTGTCCAGCCACCTGGTGTTCATCCAGGCCCGCAGGGCGTACATTTCCCCGATCTGTTCTCCGTATCCCATGACGTAGTAGATGTTGCCGTCAGGTGAATGCCATCTCTGGAAAACATCCTTTGCCGCTGTCAGCGCAAGCTGCTGCGGTATATAGTAAGCGTACTGGTCATATAAATTGTTCAGCGGAATTACGATGCCTTCTGTACCGATGTTATAAATCTGTTCTTCGCTGAATCCGAAATTAATAAATAATTCCGGCAGCGTACCGCCGCTGGCGATTTCGATCAGAAGTTTTTCCTGGCCCGGATTTCCCGACGGGTAAATATTAAAATTGAATTTTACGTTGCATTTGTCCTCCAGCATTTTTGTATAGGCGTTGGTTGTAATATCCTGCACAACGGTTTCCGGGCGGACCGCCGTGTTGAATGTGACTGTTTCTTTGGCAATGGGAAAAACACCTTTTGGATTGCAGTTGGCGGCGGAAGCGGAAGCAGGTGCGGTGCGGGCGGTATCCTGTCTGCCGGCCGCTGCCAGCGGCAGCGCTCCGGCTAACATCAGGAATCCGGCAATCAATTTGATCCAAATTGATTTTCCTCTTTTCATAAATTCCTCCGTTAATAATTAATCGCTGTTCGATCAACCGCCGGCCTTTATGTTAACGAAGCTGACCAACCGGAGGGTTGGCTACGTACCGGGCAATTGTTATCTTTGCGTCCCTGTGCCTCTGCAGGAACGAACTCGGAACAAAGCGGGTAACCTCACCCAGGGCAACCTTGCGGATAATGCCGTTCTGCCAGGTGCGGTTCATGTAAAGCCGTATTTGCCTTGAGCCAAGAATTTCCTTCATACCGACAGTAATGGCGGTCTGCGGAATATAGTCGATGTAACCATTGGCCGCTGTCACCGAATTAATGGTTTTTGTTTCGCGTGTAAGCTTTAGCATCCTGCTTGGCAGGGCAGCGAACTCTTCATCGGTGATTTTGTCCCCGGGTTCCGGAGGCTCGTTAAACGCGACATGGCCGTTAATGCCTACGCCGCCGTAAGTAACATCTACGCCACCCAGCTTTTCGATCAGCTCGCCGATCTCATGCTCGCGGCCAGGACGCGGAAATATCCGCTGATTCTCCGGAATGTTAAGTTCGGGTTCCATTTTATTGTAAAACTCGTTTACCATAAAACCTTCAAAACTCAGCGGGTTATCCAGAGGCACGGCTTTTCCGTCCGGCAGGATATATTCATCCATGTTGATGAACCAGACATTTTTAAGCGAAATCCGGTGTCTGCTGCACATCCACCTTAATTTGGCGTACTGGCCGATGGGACCAACCGGTACAATAAAAACGGTGTGTTTGCCCTGTCTGTTGTTGACGCTGATATGATCTACCATATCAAGGGCGATGTGGTAATAAATATCCTCCTCTGTATCCACAATCTCCAGGGGTATTTTGGATTTCTGCATCAATTCGGCCGCGCCGACATTCTCATACGTCTGCATTTTCTAGCCCTCCTTAAAAAATTTTTTGTAAAATTTTAACCACGAATTGTACCAAAGGTACGTCGTACCTTTGGTACGTACACGAACAATTGCGAACACTCACAAAAATGTTGTCCTCATTTTCCTGACTGTTTCCAGTACATTGGCGTTGGCGTCGAGGTTATACCACAATGATACGCCGGGAAATCCGGATTCGTACAGGGCATTTACCGCGCTTTTGCAATACAGCAAATCAGAGGCGTACCCGGACCTGGAAGCCGCCGGAACCTCGTCTCCAACAGCAGCGCCCATTGTTACCTGCGGGAAGACACAACAGGAGCCCGGGTAATCGCTGAATTGTTTTAACATCGTGTTAAGCGCGTAATTTTTCCAGTTGGACAAATTCAAATCCCTGTTCCTGCAGTCAACTGCAAGGGAGGCCTGGGTCTGCAATACCATCCTGTCCAGCTCCTGCGCGAAACGACCGTAGTTCCAGTTTGTAAACCCTGTCTCTTTTAAGTCACAGCCGGTAGGCGGCGCGGCCCCTGCCTTAAACCCTGCTCCGCGGATCAACGAAGCCGCTTCGCGTAAATGCCTGACGCTTGCCTCTCCGTGAAAATCAAACTCCAGAAGAAAGTTTGGTTCGTAAGCGTAAAAAACAGTATCAAGCTGCTTCCTGCCCGCAGGCGACAAACAGTCAATTACCAGACGCAGATGATCCATGCCGGCGGTTAATACTGAATAACGTATATTGATGCCGGACAGCGCTTCTCCAAACCGCGCAAGTCTTTCGTTTACGATCTTCATATCAACAAAACGATAGGGAGGATTTTTTACATCATGCCTGGCCCTGCCCAAATCAGAACCCGGTTCTATGCCGTTGCCTGTTACAATGTTGAGAACATCACCGTCACGCAGATATGGCTTTAACTCGTTAATAATAAAGGCGTCCCTGGGACTTGTATAGTCTTCATTTTCGTAAGCCTGCCATAGGTGGAATAAAAAATTAAAATTACCTGCTGCCAAAAAATTCTCCTTGCTTTTTTAAAAAACTACTTTGCGGTCCTCATTGTTTTTACAGCGGTCAGCATGTTGTTTAAAACAATATCAGACTGGCCGAACCAGAGCGAAACCCCGGGGAAACCTGCATCATTAATGGCTTCCATTGCCTTTACACAATAAATAAGGCCCGCCGCGTTTGTGTTGCCTCCGGTATCTCCGGTGCCTTCGTTCCCGATGCCTTCCGCGATGGTTACCTGCGGGTACATAACACAATTATTGGGGTACGCTGAATTCTGCGCAACAAGGGCATTGATTGCCTGCGCCTTGAAATTGGGAATATTCAGATTTTTGCTGTTGGAATCACTGGTCAGCGATCCCTGAGTCTGAATAATCATTTCGTCAAGGAGCTGCCCGTATTGCGCGTAATTCCAGTTAATAAAAGTAGCCGGTTCCCTGAGTCCGCGGCCGGTCGGCGCCAGTCCGGATTTTAGGCCGGCTGCCCTGATAATGGCGGAGACATCTTCAACATACGGAATTCCTCCGGGCCCGCTGTAGGTAAATTCCGTACAGTAATTTGGTTCATACCCGGTCGTTATGCCGTGGACAAAAGCTTTTACATCCGGATCAAGACCCGCGATTACTTCCTGTATGTGATCTTTTCCGGTTGTGTAAATTTCATAAACAAGATCAATATCTGAAAGCGCGTTCCTGAGTCTGCGCAGCCGCTGGTTCACAATGGTCATATCAACGTACCTGTAGTTTGGGTTGTTGACATTATGATTGGCGGGAGGCTGGGTAATTGCCGCGCCGGGTTGGATTCCGTTACCGGTAACAACGCACAGCACGTCCCCGTCGCGCAGATACGGTTTAACCTGATTAATTATAAAATCATCCTGGGCACTCGGGAAACGATCGGCGGCTCCGGGTACGGTATAACCGGGGTACCCCTGATCATCAGCAGCGTAACTCTGGTAGAGGTTAAAAAGAATACTGTAATTGGGTGTATCGGTTGTTGCTGGTTTTAACACTGCGTTCACCACCTCCTGTGTAATGCCCGGATCGGGGACAGCTTCAAACGGATCCGTAATAACTCCCGGCAGCGGTTCGTACTCATTGATATACGCTTTTACTGTATCCGGGAAGAGTTTGATAATCTCGGCTTTTGTAAACCAATTGTCTGCCGCAGAAGTATTTTCTCCCCTGAACCTGATATCGAGATAAGGTTCGATTACGCCGGTATAACCATCCAGTTCCGCCGGTATTTGCACGATGAATTTTATCTGCTGCCATTCACCGGCTTTGGCAAAAAAACTTGTACTGACATTCATCCTTGATAAAGCCTGAGCGCCCGCGCCTGCAGTTGACGGGTAGATCGCCAGCGCGATTGACATTCCGGCGCTTATAGAATCCGCGTAACACCATGCGGAAACATAATACCAATCACCGGCCGCAATCGGTACGCGCTGGCATGTTTCCCTGGCAGCGCCTGACACAATCTGCACGCTTTTGGCTGCCGGCACATTGGCTCCCGGAGAAGCGACAAAGTTCGCGTTCGTTATGCCGCCTCCGTTGGATCCCCAATTGCCGACAAAATTGGAATTGCTTGAGTTCATGTTTGAGCCGAACTCTGGATTGGCTAGATTATTTTTTGTACTTGCGATGCCCTGGTATTTAACCGCGTTGGCACCAAGCTGGGGATTCATCAAAGTGTTAACGGGACTGGCCGGCACCAAAGCCGGGAACACAACATAATTACCGGACAGGTTGTACCAGAAATCATCTTCGGTAAAAAAAGGCGGGGGCGGGGGCGGAATAATTTTTTCTGAAAACTGGCTGACAAACACCATGTTGATGTTTTTGTTGTCACATACTTTGGGTATAAAAAACACATAGGCCCCGTCATTGGTCAACACCTGTCCGGGCTGCGGTGCAATTAAAAAATCCCAGTAGACATTTGCTTCCTTGGCGGTTAAAACAAATGATTCGTAGTATTCAAATAACGAGGCGTCAGCCTTGAGGTAGCCGCTGTCTTTTTGTTTGGAATCCCAGATAAAAAAGATACCGGGGAATTCCGCGCTTCCAGCGTTGGACGCAATCTTGGGACCGGACGCGTTCGAGCGGGAATTATTCTGTACCGCCTCGAGCTGCGCGGCCGCCGCCGCATCCTGCTCGCCGTTCCATGTTACATCACTGATGGCTTTAACATTCCGCGGAACAGCGGCGTCATTTGCCGGAGCTAACGGAAAAACACAGCCGATAAGCATACCGCTTATCAGGGCCGCAACCGCAAAAAACAGAAAACATTTTTTCATGAGGGTATCCTCCTGTAGATAACCGGCGGGAGCCGGGCAGGTATTTAATTACTTACAGAAAGTAAATAATTCGGATAGCTATATGATAAGGCTGTTTTTATTATTTGTCAAACAAAATATTAATAATTTTTTATTTTTCGAAAAATTGTTATATATACGTGACATACCTATAATATTTAAGGTATAATATAATAGGTATTAAATAATGAATGAAGTACAATTTATTTGGGATGAAAATAAAAATATCAGTAATATCTGTAAACATGGTATAAATTTTAATGAAGCAGCAAAAGTATTTTTTGATCCTGAACATCTTGAACTGTATGATGATAAACATTCGACAGCTAACGAAGATAGATGGATTATTATAGGAAATGTTAACGTAAAGATATTATTGGTTATAATAAACCATAAAACAGATAACCTAATCAGAATTATTTCTGCAAGAAGGGCAACAAAAAACGAACAGGAGGCATATTATGAGCACAACAGTAAGAAATTTGAATAATATATTAAATCACATACCTGCCAAAGAGGAACTGGAGGCTCTTAATGAATTTAAGAAATTAAAAAAAGAAGATATTTCAGATATACCCGAATTAACCCGGGAACAACTCGTTATGGCTGTTAAAGCAAGACAGCTGCGAAAAGAAATGTATAAACCTGTAAAAGTGCCGGTAAAAATAAATTATGACGCTGATGTTCTTGAGTGGTTTCGTTCATTGGGGAAAGGATATCAAACCAGAATGAACACCGCTTTACGGGAATATATGCTAGCTAACTTAAACAAATAAAACGCAAACCGGCGACGGAATTTCCAGCCGCAGATTGGTAGCCGCGGGCAGGCCGTTTTCCATTTTAAAGACGATAATATTATCGGAGTCCTGATTTGCCGCCAGGCAAAATGCGCCGTCAACCGTAAAGGCGAAATCACGCGGCGAACGTCCTCCGGAAGGAATTACCGCCGACAGAGAAAGGGCTCCGGCTGCGGGATTTATTTTGAAACAGGCAATGCTGTCGTGCCCCCGGTTGGATGCGTAAAGATATTTTTCGTCAGGAGAAAGCTTGATTGCGGCGCAGTAACTTTCAACGGAGCAGTCCGCCGGCAGAGTAGAATAAACACCGATTCTTTGGCCGTTATTCACATTAAAGGCATATACCTCGCTGCTTAATTCGCAGACCAGCCACGCATACGATGAAGTCCGTGAAAAAACAATGTGTCTGGGACCGCTGCCGGGTTCGGTTATTAAGCTGCCGGCGGAAATCTTTTCCGCGGCAATTTCTTCAATAGTCAAATCTTCAATATTATAAAAAACAGCGCGGTCAATGCCCAAATCTACAACGCAGAGACGGCCGCTGCGGGGATCAATCTGTGAGCAATGCACATGGGGGCCTTTCTGCCTGACCGGGTTTGGGCCATGGCCGCTGTGCGCGTACAATTTTGGTTCGCCCAGCACACCGTTGTTGGAATCGAAAACAGACAGGGTACCGTCGCCGTAATTAGAAACAAAAATTTTTTTGCCGTCAGGGCTTGCGCATACGTGGCAGGAACTTGTTCCGCCTGTTTGCCTTACAGACAATTGCGACAGCGAACCGTCGTCCGATATGGCCCAGGAAGCAATTCCGCCGTACCCGCCGGATTCAAGAACCGAGTACAGGATTTTTTCATGGACGGCAAGAAAAGCGGGACTGTTTGCCTGCCAGGAATTTAATATTTTTATACTGCCCGCGGCAATATCGGCTTCGATTAGGTAAATGCCCAAGCTGGCCCGCACCGAATATGTTCCGATATAGGCGCGGTATTTCACAAAGGGTTATCCGAATTAAAGTAATGCGAAATAACAAGTTCCGAAGCGCCCAGCTGGGAAACAAGGGCATCGTAACTGTGGCTGAAGATCTGCGGTTTAAGGGGAACAAAGGCGTCCGATTCGCGGTCCCAGCATTTCATAATATTTTGCGCAATGCTTTGGGAAAGCAAATCACCGTTGGCTACTATCAGGAAGGCGCGGGGGTTGAAAAAACGCACTATGCTTTTAGTCACGGTAAAAAGATAATCCGCGGCTTTATCGGTAACAACCGCAGCCGATTTATCGCCGGCAGCAAGCCGTTCTTCAAAACCGTCAAACAGCGGCCGGCCTGCCGCCACATTGGCTTTGTCCAATGCCTGGATATGGGATTCCAGACAGCCGTTGGCTCCGCAGGTGCAGGGCGGCCCGTGCGAGTCTACCGGAATATGGCCGCTTTCCGGAGTGGTGCCCTGGCTGGTAGTATAAATGCCCTTGCTGTCAACAAAAGCGCCGTTAATTCCGGCGCGCAGCAGGAAGGTAAAAAGCGATCCCTGATGATCATAACCGCCGTAATAATATTCACTAAGGGCTATGACCGAACAGTTGTTGTGCAGGATGACAGTCAGCCCGAGCCGTTTTTCCAGTTCGGCTGCCAAAGGAATATCCTTCATGCCCCGGATTCTGGGATAGCTGATTACGCGGCGGTTAACCACGTCGACCTGTCCGGGCGCGGCGACGCCGACACCGATGACTTTGCTCCGGCTGATTTTTAGGCTCTTGAGCGCATCGTTAACCAGGGCAGCGATATACTCCAGAACCTCATCAACAGAGATTCCCGGTTTTAAAGTTTCGACACGGGAAAAAACCCTGTCTCCGTTAAAATTAAAAACACCGATCGAAATGCTTGATACCCAGAACTCAAGGCCCACGGTATAAAGAGCATCTTTACAAACAGTGTAAACAGAAGGTCTCCTGCCTTTGCGGGAAGGTTCTTCAGTATTTTTTTCCCGCAATATTTCAATCAGTTTTTGATCTTCAAGGATACCAAAAATCCTGAAGATCGTCGGAGCTTTGAGTCCTGTCTCTGTAACCAGCTCTGATTGCGAAATACCGGTTTTACGGGATTCGTAAATACGGGAGAGAACGTATTTTTCGTTATATATACGAAGATCCGAAGATCGCTGAGGTTTACCCTTCTGCACAAAAGCCCCTTTACCCAATTATCCCAAAGATATTCAAAATTGGCAACTACTGAATTTAAAGCACTGCTGTGTAAAAATTACAGTTTGCCGTCCGATCCCACAGCCCGGATTATTTCTTTTACATCTTCCTTGATCTTATCCTTGACCGCCCGCATTATCCGCCATACGTGGTATTCATGATCAAGGGTTGTACTAAGCTCGTTAAAATACTGAATATAGTTCATGCGGATACCTTCGCCGAAGTTGATTTTTTCCATACCGGCTTTTACGCAGCGGGAAATATCGTCCATTGAAACGCCGGAAGTACCGTGAAGCACTATGGGCAGACCGCAGACTTTTTTAATCGCCTTTATATGCTCAAAATTAATGTTGTCCTGGACCTTAAAAATTCCGTGGGTAGTGCCGACGCCGACCGCCAAAAAATCAACATCGCAGCCTTTCATAAATTTCTGAATATCTTCTATTGAAGTAACCGGCGCGCGTACTTTTTCATCCTTGCTGATAAAAATGTTGCCGATCTCCGCCTCGACGCTGATGCCCAGGGGCCGGACCAAATCAATTACCAGATTTGTATTTTTGATATTTTCCTCGATCGGATGGCTGGCGTGGTCGTACATAACATGGGTAAAACCGGCCCTGACCGCCCTCATAACCGATTCCACGCTTTTGCCGTGATCGAGGGAAATGCAAATGGGAATATCAAGATCGCCGGCCAGATGTTTGATAAGCGGGGTAAAACCATCGTAGCCGCGGTATTCAAGGTTAGGTTCATATTCCTGAATAATCATCGGAGAACGCAGTTCATCAGCGGCTTCCAGGATCGCGCGGGCCAGATCATAGGTGACTCCGTTGGCATTGATTGCCGGCAGCGCGTAGCCTTTTTTCCTGGCGGTTTCCATCATCTGTTTGGCGTTCATTATTTTCATTTTATTTCTCCTTTTATGCAAAAAACAACGGTAATTTAGTCGATTTCGATATAATAATACAAGAGAATATGGTGAATGTCAATCATATTATTAACCTTTTACCGAACCGATCATAACTCCCTTGACGAAGTACTTTTGAATAAACGGATAGGCTATAAGGGCGGGAAGGCTGGCTACCACGATGGTGCCGTATTTCATTAGTTCTACGAGCTGGTATTGCCGCAGGAATTCATCTCCAGTTGTCATGCCTTCTGTAGCATTTGCGGAGGCAACAATGTCACGCAGAATAACCTGGAGGGGCATTTTAGCTCTGGTACTTATATAGATAAAAGCGCTGAAAAATGTACCCCACCTGGCTACACCGTAATAAAGCGCCAGTACGGCTATTATTGGTTTGGAAAGAGGCAGTACAATCTTGATCAGGTAGCGGATATTACTGCAGCCGTCAAGAAAGCCCGCATCCTGAAGTTCATGCGGAATGCTATTGGCAAAAAATGTCCTTGCTATGATTATTTCTGTTACAGATGCAGATACAGGCAGAATCAACGCCCATACTGTATCCAGCATATGAAGGTTGCGGATTAAAAGATAAGTCGGTATCATCCCGCCGCTAAAAAACATGGTGAACATTATAAAAACAAGCATTATTCCCCTGGCTTTAAAGTCTTTTCTGGAAAGAGAATATGCGACAGTCAAAGTAACAAAAAGATTAATACATGTACCCAATGCGGTGATTATCAGACTGTTGTAATACCCGGACCATATGTCTTTGTTTTTAATTATTTCCCGGTAACCGTCCAGTGTAGGACTAACCGGTATTACCCAAACATGACCTCCCCATACGGCATTCGCGTCGGAAAAAGAAGCGATAAGAATGAAATAGAGGGGATAAGCAAAAATTATCAGCAATACAATAGCAAGTAAATATACAATAAATGAAAAAACAGCGTCAAAACCTCTATATGAAAATTTGCTATTGTTCATTTTATTCTGCCTACCATAAGCTGTTCTCGCTTACATTCCTGGATATCGTATTTACAGATACCAGTAATATTAAATTAACTATGGAATTGAACAACCCTACAGCAGAAGCGAAGCTAAAATCGTGCTGTATTAATCCCATGCGGTAAACATAAGTAGAAATGACTTCTGATGTTGGTCTGTTTAGTGCATTCTGCATAAGTAAAACTTTTTCAAAACTGACATTCATTACCCGTCCGCAATTCATAATAAGCAAGATGACCATAGTCGGTATCAGCGAGGGGATATCTATATACCAAATTTTTTGGAGACGGTTGGCGCCGTCAATTACTGCTGAATCATACAACTCCGGATCTACTCCGGTTAAAACAGCTACATAAATAATGCTGCCCCAGCCGACGTTTTGCCATATGCCGGAGATTACAAAAATAGACTTAAACCATTCAGGTTTGGCCAAAAAATAAATGCGTTCGCCGCCCAATGCCGCAATCAGGTTATTTAGCAGGCCTGTGCTTGGTGTTAAAAAAATATTCAGCATACCTACTATTGCGACAGTTGTAATAAAGTGCGGAGCATAAGAGATCATTTGAAGAGCTTTGCGGAATTTTAATCTGCCGATTTCATTTATCAAGATCGCAAGAATGACGGGGAAAGGAAAACCGGCAACAAGCTGGTATAAACTGATACCCAGAGTATTTTTTAACAGGGTAAAAAACATATTGGATCTAAAAAAACGCGCAAAATTTTCAAACCCGATCCAGGGACTGCCGGTTATTCCCTGGGCCGGGTTAAAATCCTTAAACGCTATTTGTACGCCGTACATGGGGCCGTATTCAAAAATCAAAAATAAAATGATGATGGGAAGGCACAGCAAATAAAGCTGATAGTTTATTTTGATGTCACGGCGCCAGCCATCCTTTTTCATACGGACCCCTTATAATAATTTCTGCTGGATTATTTTAACTGGTCAACGTTCCTTTGAATAATATCTACCAATTTTTGATAACCGATAGTATCAAGCTGTTTTACGTATTTATCCCATTCAGCCTGGCTGTTTACATCAATCTGCCCTGTAATAAATTGCGAAGTCGCTGTGGTTACATAATAATTAAGATCATTGGTAAGGGAGTTGATTTCGGTATTATCGGCTTTGGAATAGTAGATAATCGGCATGATAGTAAAGCAATAAGGCAGTATGGTTGCCCTGGTAACAATCAGATGCTGCTCCAGCGGATCAGTAGTTTTATTCCAAAGCGCAGGCTGTATTCCGGTATAATTGCCCCCGGGCTGTGATGAAATTCTGGACCTGAACGCTGCAGTTACTTCGCCTGCCGGAATTATCCAATCCCAGGACCCATCCGGATTGATTTTGTACGTTTCGTTTTCTTTCCCCATCCAAACCGCGATTCCGCCTTCTTCCGAGTAACAGTAGTCGGCCCAGCGGATAGTAGCTTCCGGATACTTATTTTTGTTGGTGATGACAAACCGTCCTGGCTGATATCTATCCTGCAGGGGTTCTTTTCTGGTTCCGTTAGGAGCAGTTAATAAAACAGGTGAATAATCATAATGCCTAGCATTACCAACTATGGTCAGCGGGCTTGATACATTAAACGAACCAAGAAGTTCATCCGGACCGCTGCCCTTGGCGGTCTGCTGCTGGGAATTTGTAGTAAAAAGTTCTTTATCCAATAAACCTTCATTATAGAGTTTTGCAAGAAAGGCCAATCCTTGCCGGTATTCATTGGTTACAGGTCCGTATATCACTTTCTTTGCATCATTGACATATGAAAAAGCTATAGGATCGCAATACACTCCGAAATTCGCCATAAAAGTATGTATAAAACCTAAACTTCCTGTAGCGGAACCGGCTGCCGAAATACTCATCGGTATCTCATCTGCCTTACCGTTTCCGTTTGGATCTTTTTCTTTAAATGCTTTTAAGACTATATAGAGCTCATCCGGTGTTTTTGGCATTGCAAGATTCAGGGTTTTTAACCATTTGGTATTGATCCAGTAGGGGTTCTGCGGTGTGATTCCGGTTACAGTTGGCAGGTTGTTAATGTCCCCGTTGAGCCTTGTGATTGCATACCGGAAAGTACTGTCATTGGCGAGCATCCCCTTAATGTTGGGAGCGTATTTATCGATTAAGTCATTAAGTCTTGTAAAATAACCCTGAGATGAATATAACTCCAAATCGTTGGTATTAATGTTGCATTTTAGGAAAACGTCAGGGAGATCATTGCTGACAAACATAAGACTGAATTTTTCCTGCCAGGCGGCCTGGGGTACCAGATCAAATTCATAATGGATATTGGTTTTGGCTTCCATTTGCTGGTAGAACATATTTTGATTAAAATCCGCTACCATAGTCGGATACGACATCCCCCCGGCCTTAAGTGTAATTTTATCGTTCACAATCGGGTAACCGGTTGCATTGAAATTAGCCACAGCCGGGGCCGCACCCTGCGCTGTTCCGGATCCGGCAGCCTGACCGCCTGCCCAGATAATAGCCGTTAAAAAAATAAATGTAATTAATAGAAAATATTTCCTCATCTTCATCTGTTACTCCTGGATTAGATATGATAATTTAAATTACTACAACTTGTTTTAAATAGTCAAGGAGAATCCTGTAATGACAAGACCAAATATTATTCTGATAATGACGGACGAACAGAGATTTGATACAATAGGCGGCCAGGCCATTACCCCTAATCTGGAAAAACTAAGGAATGACGGAATCTATTTTAAGAACGCATATACATCCAACCCGTCATGTATACCTGCGCGTGCGGCCATTTTTACCGGCAAGTATCCTTCCATTTGCGGATGCCCGACTTATAAAAGCTGTCTGCCCCAGAACGAAAAAGGGTTTACTGCATACCTTAGAGAACGCGGGTATTACACGGCTGTTATCGGAAAACAGCATTTTGCAGAATCAAAAATCGATCACGGCTATGATTACGAAGATATCATCGACACACATTTTATTAATAACCTGGAAAATTCCAAACAGCAAAACAGCTATGTAAATTTTATAAAGAACAGAGGGTTTACTGATGCAAAGCAGCTTGCCGTGAAAAAAAACGATATGCTGACGAATACCTGGGAATGCGATGTAAAATACCATGTTGATTTCTTTATCGGAGAACAGGCAAAAGAATGGCTGAATAAAAAAGACACGTGCGGTAAGCCTTATTACGCCTGTTTCTCTTTTCCGGGACCGCATATGCCTTATGATTTATTGGGTACCAAATACGCTGATATGTATTCCGAAATAAAACCCGGCTATGCTGAAAATGGACTGGACGGTAAACCTCCGCATTTCCATAAAATGAAATGGACGGTGACAGACAAGCAGGAGTTTTTTAACACAAAGAAAGCTTACCTGGCTAACATTACTTTAATCGATGAAAAAATCGGTGAAATTATTAATATATTAAAATCAATCGGTGAATATGAAAATACCCTGATTATCTTTACTTCGGATCACGGCGATTATATGGGCGATTATAATGTTATTGCCAAAGGACAATATTTATCGGAAAGTCTGATGAGGATTCCGTTTATAATGAAGCCTCCAAGAGATCTATACTCTTCAAAATTAAAAGAAACAGACGATTACATATCCAGTATAGATATCGCAGCTACCTGCCTTAAAACCGCCGGAAGCAGTATCCCAAAAAATATGCATTCTGTAGATCTATCTCCATATTATTCAAACGGCGAACAGTGCCGTCATGAAATTTTTTTGGAAGCCGGTTTAATCAAAGGAGTTATAGCCGGAAACATGAAGCTGGTTTTTTATACTGACAGGGAATACGGTGAATTATACGATTTGAGCCTTGACCCCTGGGAAGAAAAAAATTTATGGGATGATGAAAATTTTTTAATAATAAAGGACAAACTAAAATCCAGACTGCTTAGCATGATGGCAAAACAACCTGAAAATTGGGACAATATCTGGAATGTTGAATCACCTGAGATTTAACCGGTTGTCAATCTGCAGCCCGATTCCCTAACTGCCAATGAATTTTTCAAACCGCTGAAACTACGATCTATTCCGCCCCGCTTGCCCTGTCCTCCGGGCCAAGGGACTCCCATTGCCTTGCGATAAAGGTTTCAATTTTTTGGGACTGTTTTACGGGGTCGCAGATTTTTTGCAGTTCAGTTATTAATTCAGCGGCCTTCTGCGGTTCTTTCTCCAAAAGATTGTCCAGTTCATTGGGATCATTCTTAAGATTAAAAAGCAGATGCGGAGTTTCAACGTTGTTGGCGCTTTTGTAATATATCAGTTTGTAGTCGCCTTTGCGGATCATGAAACTGCAGCCGGGCTCGCCGTGCCCGTGGTATTCGGAAAACACTGTACGGTTTTTATCGTCAGCCGGGATCGCGGCGAGGTTTTCTCCTGCCCAGTCCTTTGGCCTTGCTGTTTGCGTGGCCGCGAACATTGATGCCTGAACGTCCAAAAGGCTTACAGGGGTTTTTATTGTTTTTCCTTTATCGAACAGGGGACCGGCGGCAATGCAGGGGACACGGACAGAGTCTTCAAGCAGAGAGCATTTCCACCACATCCCGAATTTTCCCATCATGTCTCCGTGATCGGATGTGTAAATAATATTGGTATTGTCTTTATATCCGCAGGCGGAAACTTTTTCCATCAGTCTTCCAAGCTGATGATCTACAAAAGAAATATCGGCGCGGTAACCGCGGATAAGGTTCTTTGCCTGTTCGGGCGTAAACTTCCCGCACTCAAAATGTTCGCGGACAGCGGCCATATACGGATGTTTGGCTGTCGCGCAATCCGTACCGTACTCAGGCATCATATCTTGCCCGTACATGTCCCAATATTCTTTTGTGGCGTACTGGGGGAAATGCGGATTCCCGATACATACTGTCATTACAAACGGTTTGTCTCCGGAATATTTTTCCAGCCATTGGATCGCGGCGTCTACAAGTTTCTCGTCGCTTTTAAAGGCGTCTTCTTTTATGCCTGACATGGACGCGCGCTCCGAGGCGCCTTTGCGCACCGGCATGGGATTGTGCGGAAAATTCACATCACCGGGATACCTGCGGTTTTTGGCAAGGATCATTTCAGAAAACCCCAGCTTCTCCCCGTCGGCGTAAACGTCGGTCTTGCCGATGTAAACAGTGTGTACGCCCTGTTCATCAAGCGCCTTTCCGTAAGACGGATACACAGTATCAAGAAGGGCAGCGCAATTATTATACGTGTTGATATTATGAACATATTGCCCGGCCATAAACGCGCTGCGGGCCGGAAGACAAAGCGGCGAAGGAGTGTAGCAGTTTTCAAAGAGCGTACCCTGCCCGCACAGTTTTTCCATATTGGGCGTATTGGCTTTGCAGTTGGCGCCGAATGAACTGAAGAACGGATTGTGTTCGTCAGATATGAGGAGGATCATATTTTGTTTCATTAAAATTATCCTTTGGAAAAATTATCCTTTAAGTGAACCTATCATTACGCCCTTTACAAAATATTTTTGTAAAAACGGGTATAAAAATGTAATCGGCAGCATGGCGAAAACTACCACAGCGTATTTAAGTTTTTCCACTAGAAGCTGCTGGTCAACATCGCTGGCCGCGGTTGCGTTGCCAAAACTGTTGGCCGAGAACAACAGGGTGCGCAGGAACATTTGCAGCGGCTGCATCTGTTTTTTGGGCAAATACAAAATCGCGTTAAAAAATGAATTCCAGTGCTCCACCGAATAAAACAAAATATTGACCGCGATAATTGCCTGCGAAAGCGGCAGTACGATGCGGAAAAACATGCGCAAATCATTGGCGCCGTCGATGCGGCCGGCTTCAAGCAGTTCGTCCGGTATTGTCTGTTCAAAAAATGTGCGGGTAATAATAACGTTCCAGGCTGTAATCGCACCGGGCAGTACAATCGACCAGCGGGTACCGTACATGCCGAGAGCGCGTACAAGGATGAATGAAGGTATCATTCCGCCCCCGAACCACATAGTCAGTGCTATCAGAAAAGTCATGGGTTTGCGCAGGACAAAGGTTTTGCGGGAAAGCGGGAACGCTACCAGAACTGTCAGCACGACATTGATGGCTGTGCCGACAACCGTGTACCAGATAGTATTGTAATAGGCTATCCATACATCCGGCCTTTTAAAAATAAACTGATAGGCGTCGAAGGAAATCTTTTTGGGAAGAAGCCAGATTTCCCGTTTGAGGACAAGCATGACATCGCTTAAGGACATGCTGAAAACGTAAACCATCGGGTATATGCACATCGCGCCGATAACGCAAAGAATAAACGCGATGATCGCCTTGCCGATCTTTTCGCCGGCGGAAGTTTTAATGTGGCTTACCATCATATTCCGCCCCTCACCATAAACTTGTCTCGGAAATCCTGCGGCTGATCTGATTGACCGAAATAACCAGGATGAAATTAATAACGGAGTTGAACAACCCCACTGCCGCTCCGTAACCGTACTGCGCGTCAACAATACCGCGCCGGTAAACATAAGTTGAAATAACATCGGCAGTTTCATAGGTCAGCGGAGTATACATCAAAAAAACCTTTTCGAACCCGACATTCATTACCCTGCCCATGCGGAGGATCAGAAGAATAATTATGGTAGGGATAAGACACGGCAATGTAATATACCACAATTGCTTAAAGCGGCCCGCGCCGTCAATATTGGCCGCCTCGTACATTTCCTGATCGATTCCGGCCAGGGCTGCCAGATATATAATTGATCCCCATCCAAGCCCCTGCCAGATGCCTGACCCTACATAAAGCGTACGGAACCATTTTGGATCTGCCATAAAGGCGATTGGAGAAACGCCGGAAAATTCGAGCAACCTGTTGACCAGCCCCATGGTAGCGGTATTTGCAGAAAACAGATCATTCATAATTCCGATTACAATAACAATGGAAATAAAATGGGGATAATAACTTAAAGTCTGAATCAATTTTTTAAATTTTAAGGTACGGATCTCATTCAGCAGTAGCGCAAAAATAATCGGCACAGGAAAACCGAAGATCAGCTCATAAAGGCTTAAGAGCAGGGTGTTTCTGAATGTCCGCCCGAAGTACATGGAGCTGAAAAATTCAGAAAACCATTTGAACCCAACCCATGGACTTCCGAATATTCCCCTGCCGGGTGAATAATTTTTGAAAGCCATTATAAGACCGCCCATGGGCACATACTTGAAAAGAATGTAATAAATAAAAGCGGGAACAATCATCAGGATCAGGTATTTATCCCTGACCAATTTTTTCCAAAGTATTTCCATGCCTGAATTATTTTTGCGCATATCAGTTATTTCATATCCGTTACTTCAGCAGATCATTTATCCTGCGCTGATTTATTTCTATCAGCCGGGTAACGCCGAGCTTGTTCATCTGATCGACGTACTTGTCAAATTCGGACAGCGGAGTCTGCCCGGTAATGAACTTCGCGACCATTTCGTCCCGGTAGGTACCCATATCGGAAGATAATTTTGCTTCTTCGGCTTTTTCATCGGGGGTGCCCATAAATGTCGGGAAACAGGGCAGGGTGTAATATGGCGCGGCATAGTCGATTACGCTTAACAGGAACGGGCTATAGGTCCAGGTCGCGTAAAAAGTCTCATTTGTCTGGCGGGAAAGATTCGGCGGTATGCAGCCGAGAGTACGCAGAACCTGCTGTACACCGAGGCCGTCCGGGTTTTTGGTCGCAAAGTCCGTCATCATTATCTTGCCGTTTGTTACCGTATAAGTCTTGCCTTCAATGCCAAGTTCCATCATTAACTGGCCTTCCCTGCTGCCCCATACATAATCAAGCCACTTGATGGCCACTTCCGGGTATTTGCATGCTTTGCCGATTATATAACCGGATACGCTGTTAACTACAGATTTCTGGTAAAGTTCACGTTTGCCGGTTACCTGGTTTACAGGGGGCGTCAGCCAGAAAAATCCGTCGGATGCGTCACTGATATAACCGCCCTTGAGCAGGGTCCCGTTGCGTGTTTCCAGAGCTCCGATTCCGTTGGTATAGGCGCCAAGGCAATTGGCGGCGATAAGCGGAGTATCTGTACCGCTTTTAAAATATACTTCGGGGGGGACCATTTTGGCATTGTACATTTTATTAAGGAACGCCAGATAATTTTTAAATTCCGGGCGTACAAAATCATAACGGACAGTTTTGTTTTTATCGTAACTCCAGCCGTTGTTCCAGCCTATACTCATTACGTCAAAGGCCGAACCCAGCACATCAAGGTTTCCCAGATTCTGGAACCATACCGGAACTTCGTCCGCTTTGCCGTTACCGTTGGGATCCTTGTCCCTGAATGCGACAAACATATTGAAAATATCATCGATAGTCACAGGATCGGGAATATTCAGTTTTCTCTGCCAGTCCCGGCGGTAAAACATGGTACGGGGATTGGTGGAGAAATCGGCTACCGATTCTGTTGAAGCAAAATAGAAACGGCCGTCGGAAGCTGTCATGGCCGCAAGAACATCGGGGGAGTCCATGGCAACCTTGTAAATGTTCGGTGCGTATCTACGGATTAATGTATCCATGTCCTGCACGAGCCCGTCGTTGTATAAACCAATCGGGTCAATGATTCCCGGACACCAGAAAATATCCGGAATATCATTCGCGGCAATTCTGGTTCTTATCGAAACATTATAGTCCGGGCCGGGCAGAACCTGTATATCCAGTGTAACACCTGTGCGCTGGGAAATAATCTGCCATACTTCACGGTTATCGGCTAATGAATATTCCGGATTATTGGACTCACCGCCCGCATATACCAATTTGATCGGGGTAGCAGTAAGCGGAAGTGTGTAGGACGCCGGCGCCCCGGTAATCGGCGCGGCTGCAGAAGCGGCAGGCGCAGGTGATTGCTGTCCTCCGCCCGCCATTACAAAAGCGGCTGTAAAAACACAGATGAAGCAAGTCAATAGAACTCTTTTCATTAAAAATACTCCTTTTAAAAATTTTTTGTTAGATATAAAATACAACACTATATGTTATTTTGCAAGAAAAAAAACAAGGGATAGTTTGTTTATGAAACCAAACATCGTATTTTTTTTTACAGATCAGCAGAGATGGGATACCATAGGCGTTTACGGGCAGCCCCTGGAAGTCACTCCCAATATTGACAAAATGGCCGGCGAAGGAACTTTATTCGAATACGGTTTTACATGCCAGCCCGTCTGCGGCCCAGCCCGCGCCTGCCTGCAAACCGGCCTTTACGCTTCGCAAACCGGAAATTACCGCAACAGCATAAGCCTGCCCACAGACAGAAAACTGCTCGCACATTATATGAAGGAAGCAGGTTATGAAACAGGCTATATAGGAAAATGGCATCTGGCGTCAGACAGAAAAACCGGGACAGATTACAAAGAAACCGCGGTTCCGCCGCAGCTTCGCGGCGGTTATGACGATTACTGGCTGGCTGCCGACGCGCTTGAACACACATCACACGGTTATAACGGTTACCTGTTTGACGCCGCAATGAACAGGGTTGATTTTAAAGGTTACCGCGCAGATTGTATTACAGATTTCGCAATTAACTACATTAATTCACGTGAATTAAATAAACCTTTTTATCTGATGCTCTCGTTTCTGGAGCCTCACCATCAAAACGATCATAACCAATACGAAGGGCCTGACGGCTCCAAAGAAAAATTTAAAGACTTTACAGTTCCCGGAGATCTTAATGGTACAGCAGGCGACTGGAAGGAAAATTATCCGGATTATCTGGGCTGCTGCGCAAGCCTGGACCAAAATCTGGGAAGATTGTTCAGAGCGCTGGACGATAAAGGTATATTGGATAATACAATTATAATTTATTCCTCCGATCACGGTTCACATTTCCGTACCAGAAATAAAGAATATAAGCGAAGCGGCCATGAAAACTCAATAAGGGTTCCCTTTATTTTATGGGGGAAAGAATTTAACAGCGGACGCAAAATAAACGAGATGGTCAGCCTTATTGATATTCCCCCGACAATTCTAAAGGCTGCCGGCGCGGGAATTCCAAAAGACTGGCAAGGCAGACCGGTTCAGGATTTGCTCAGCGGCTGCAATGACTGGAGGGAAGAAATTTTTGTACAGACAACAGAGGCCGGGATTACCAGGGTTATAAGAACAAAAAAATGGAAATATTCGATATGCGCTGTAATGGATCGGGAAACCGGTTTAGCGGCGGGGAATATTTTTAATGAAGAATTTTTGTTTGATCTGGAAAACGATCCTTTTGAGAAAACCAATCTGATAGCAGACCGATCGTTTATAACCGTAAAAAACAATCTAAGAGACAGGCTTATAAATAAAATGGTTTCCATCGGAGAGTACAGACCGCAAATAACCATTGTTTAATAATAAACGGAGTATATATGCAGAACATTTATTTACCCGGTGTCAGCTTTAAATTTACAGGCAATGTTGTTTATAAACCGGACAGCGCCAAAATTCAGTTTGAGCATGAAATAAAAAAAGAAGACAACAGGATTTTTGTCAGGTTGCTGATAGAAAACAAGGGTGAAGATGCTTCCCTGATAAAGGCGTCCCCTGTTGTTATAAATCAGGATTTATTAATCGGTTCAAGCGGCGCGCGGGACTGGATTCTGTACACTTCCGGCAGGCATAAAAACGACATACCTTCTGCCTGTGATTTAAATATAAAAAACGAAGCGTTTTTTGACTGCCTCAATAACCAGTCCGAGGCCGTATCCAAAGCTGCGGATACCGGAAGCAATCCGGAAAATCAATACATTTTTCATTCCGATGTCTTAACGGTCATACAAAATAAAAAAGACAAGGCAGTTTTGCTTATAGGCTATCCCGGCGGTAGCAGCCAGCTTGTACAGAACAGTTTTTTTATTGACAGGGAAACCGGAAATTTCGCCGGGTTGGAATCTGCGTGTGAATTTGACGGAATTACTTTGGCCGGAGGCAAAAAAATCCATACGGAGTGGGTGATGTTTGAAACCGGCAACGATCCGTTTGAGTTGATAGAAAATTTTTCGCTTTTAAAGCGCAGGGAATTAAACGCGGCGCAAAAATTCAGTCAGCCTTCGGTGTACTGTACCTGGTATTATTACGGCGCAAGCATCACCTCCGACGACATTTTAAATGAACTGGAGTACTTAACCAAAAGGAAAGTTCCGGTTGACGTTTTCCAGATAGACGCCGGCTGGGAAATCGCTTATGGTGAATGGGAAGCCAATTATAAATTTAACGAAAGGTCTTCGCGCACAATGAAGTATTACGCGGACCAGATTAAGGAGAGCGGACTTAAAGCCGGAATCTGGACTGCGCCGTTTACAATCGCTCCCAACAGCTATATATTTTTTTATGAACCGCACTGGCTGCTTAAACGTAAAAACGGTGAGTACACTACATTTAAAATGGGTCCGGTAATTTATTATGTGCTGGATATTTCACATCCGGAAGTATTGGAATATCTTAAAAAATTATATACCAAAATAACATGCGAATGGGGTTTTACGTACCATAAACTGGATTTTACCAGGTGTACAATCATAAATAATGACAATGATTATTTTAACAAAACCTTGACACGCGCGCAAATTTACAGGAATGCGATCAGGACAATACGGGAAGCCATTGGCGAAGATTCATATTTTCTATTATGCGGAGGATTATACTGTCCTGCAGCCGGATACGCTGACGCTCAGCGTACAGGCTCAGATGTACTTGCCGTATGGTCACAAAAGGAATCCCGAATCAAGGGAAAGTACCTCCCCTTTACAGTGAAACAAAATGTTCTGCGTTACTGGATGAGCAGTCTGTGGCACAACGATCCGGACGCGCTGATGTTAAGGCGTAATACAATAACCAAACGCAACCTGGCTCTTAGCCTGGGATTGCTGAACGACAATGAAGTAAACATAGCGCTCCTAAGTCATTATTTTGGCGGCGGACTGATTTCATTTACCGATCCGATCAAAGAAATTGACGAAGACAGATTATTATTGCTGCGGCGCGTTATACCCCAGGCCAATCCCGCAGCAATACCAATTGATTTATTTAACGGAAATAAATACCCACGCCGCTTCCTAACCTGTTTTAACGGCTGTAACACAGGCAATTACAATACACTGTCGATCATCAACTGGGAAGAAACCGAAGCTGAGTGTAAAGTAATATTAAATGAAACCGTATTAAAAAACATTACTGCCGATCAATACTGTGTATCTGAATTTTTTACAGGCAGGATTTTCGCGGATGTAAAGGCCGGCGATGTACTGAGCTTCGGTAAGCTTTTGCCGCACAGCGCATTTCACATAAAAATAAATCCAATCAAAAAAGATACGCCGATCATAGCATTGACTGACGGTCATTATTCAATGGGAAACGCAGAAGTCAAAAATTTTATTTACAATAAAAACGAACTAAGTTTCTCTGTCAAATGGCAATGGAACTGCAACCTAACGATCACACTGCTGGCTCCGGCAGGTAAAGTGTGGGAAGAAAACAATGCCAATTTATTAAAAGTAAATATTGGCCCGAATATGGAAACAACGATTATCAGAAGTTTAGCTTAAAACCTGTCCCTGCCATTTTATCGCAAGCAGCGGGCGCTGCGGATGCCGTCTGCGGCACACTATCTGCATCAATTCAATAATAACTAATAAATTTTATAAAATCCATTTTAATTATTTGCCAAATACTTTCAATATCTTTAACCAATGGTCCCATTATTTTCCAATCCAATTCAGAACTATATGAATGTCTAATAAAATGCCTAAAAGATAAATAATTATCCAGTTTATCTTTTATATTTTCATTTAATATTTTTAATTTTTTAGAATTCATTCCAAATGCCATTTCCAGCAAAGCTTTATGCCACCTGGGATCATTGGGAATTTTTTCATTCAAGTATTTAAAAAGAAGCACAATAATACTTTCTATCCCATTGTAGAATGAGTGTAAAACCTGGGCTGCTGCTGTAATTTCGATAATATCAGGTTGTTCTATTATTTTTAATAAATCCAATAACGGACTAACGTCATTTAATAACTTATCAATTCTAAAAATTTCATGTTCGATTTTTCGGTTTATGGCATCATCCAATTTGAATGACCTCGTTTATGCTGATAAGCATTGTATAAAAATCGGTATTAATGTCAAAATCAACCAAATCAATTTTATTATCAAAATCAAAATATAATTGAGAATATAAACTTAAAAACTTTTCCCTGGGAAGACCTTTTACACCAATATCTATGTCGGAATCATCCCGTATTTTACCTGTAACCATAGAACCAAAAAGAAAAATAGCTTCACAACCTTCATTCTTGAGTAAATTTTTGGCATTCTCAATATCTTGCCGGTATTTCGGAGGTATATCCAATTCCATTTTTTAATTTTATTTTAGTTTTTTCATAATGTCAATTTATAAGTCGATGTCTGAAATTTTATTTTTTTTCAGATATTTGCCTAATTGCGGCCTCCCCGCGATGCCGGGCGCCAACTACAGCAAAATTGGCACAAGACAAGAAAATTCATCTTGACAAAATAATTAATCTATTATTTACTTAATGTAAGTAAATAATAGATTAAGTTAATTTCAACAGGAGGCCTTATGCTGGATTCAAAGGAACTTTCGGTTCTTAATGACTTTGCCAGGGAAATCAGGAAAAAAACCCTCTATATGATAGGGAAACTGGGAGTTGGTCATATAGGCGGGGCGCTTTCGATAGCGGATATTTTGGCGTTATTGTACGGCAAAGAGATGAATTACGACCCCAAAAACCCAAAGTGGGAAGACCGGGATCTGCTTGTGCTTTCAAAAGGGCACGCCGGGCCGGCCCTGTACGCGGCGCTGGCAATCAAAGGATTTTTTCCGCTTGAATGGCTGGATACCCTTAACCAGGGCGGAACCAACCTTCCAAGCCACTGCGACCGCAACCGGACTCCGGGCATTGATATGACCACCGGTTCCCTGGGTCAGGGGCTGTCGGCGGCCTGCGGTCTGGCGCTGGCAAGGCGCATCGACGGTTCAAAAGTAAAGGTTTTTTGCGTTATCGGCGACGGAGAGACCGACGAGGGCCAGAACTGGGAAGCGGCAATGTTCGCGGCCCATAATAAAATTTCCAGCTTGATCGCTTTTACCGATTTTAACAAATTCCAGATTGACGGCAGTACTGAATCAATCCTGAACCTGGGAGACATCGAAGCCAAGTGGCGGAGTTTCGGCTGGTATGTCGCGCGCTGCAGCGGGCACGATATAGCCGAAATGCACGAGGCAATTGCGGGAGCGAGGGCCCAGGCGGAAAAAGCTGACGGACGGCCTTCGATGATCATTCTGGATACGATAAAAGGCAAGGGCGCGGCATTCTGCGAGAACAAGGCAGAAAGCCACAACATGAATTTCAACCTTGAAACAGCCAACGAGGCGATAGCCGCACTGGGAGGTAATTAATTATGGCCGATAAAGAAATGAGGGCAGTATATAACGATACCCTGGTGCGCCTTGCGGCGAATGATAAACGTATAATGGTAGTCGAAGCGGACTTGATGAAAGCTTCCGGCACCATGGGATTCAAAGCAGCTTACCCCGAAAGGGGAATTGACGTGGGCGTTGCCGAGGCGAACATGGTAGGAATTTCGGCGGGGCTTTCCGCGGGCGGGAAGATTCCTTTCGCCGCCACATTCGGGTGCTTCGCGGCCAGGCGGGTCTACGATCAATTTTTTATTTCGGCAAACTACGCGAGGCTCAATGTCAAACTGACAGGTACAGATCCCGGCGTTACCGCAGCCTATAACGGCGGCACCCATATGCCGTTTGAGGACATCGGGTTAATGCGCCAGATTCCGGGGCTTTCGATTCTTGAACCTTCTGATCCGGTTTCTCTTGAAAAGCTGGTGGAAGCGTCTGCCGCCCATTACGGCTGCACCTACATGAGGCTGCACCGCAAACCAATGCCGTCTCTTTACAGCGCCGATGAAAAATTCAGTCTGGGCAAAGGCAAAGTTTTAAAAGACGGCAAAGATGTTACTATAATTGCGCTGGGCGCGGTTATGGTAAACGAGGCGCTTAAGGCAGCGAAGAAACTCGAAGACGAACACATAAGCGCCGCTGTAATCGATATCCTTTCGGTAAAACCGCTGGACAGGGATCTGGTCCTTGCATACGCTGCCAAAACCGGCCGGATCGTCACAGCGGAAAACCACCGTATAGCAGGCGGTCTTGGCGGCGCCGTAGCGGAGCTCTGCTCAACAGAGAGGCCGACTCACATGGCAATGATTGGAGTCAACGACGAGTTCGGCGAAGTAGGCACGCAGGAATGGCTGATGGAGAGATTTAAGCTTACCGCGGAAGACATAAAGCGGCAGGCAATAAAACTGATCAAATAAGGAGCATAATTATGAAAATCGCAATAGCGTCTGATTTGTCCGGGTTTCCGCTCAAGGAAGCAATTGTCAAGCACCTGCGCGAAAACAAATATGATGTAACGGATTTTGGAATTCCCAATGAAAATGAATCGCTGCCTTACTATATCCAGGCGCCAAAAGTGGCAAAAGCGATTCAGAAGGGTGAAGCCGAACGCGGGATTTTAATCTGCGGCACAGGCCAGGGCATGGCAATTGTGGCCAACAAGCACAAGGGTATTTACGCCTGCGTGGCCAATGATTTGTTCGCCGGCGAGAGGGGGAAGATCGTCAACGACGCCAATGTCATTACCCTGGGCGGCTGGATTACCGCGCCCTTCCTGGGCTGCGAAATCGTGGACGCCTGGCTTGCCATGAGCTTCTGCCAGAAGATGGAATTCAAACGGGAGTGGCTTACAAGCGCTTACCATGAAGTACAAAAACTGGAAGACGCAAATTTCAAATAAGAGGTTTTATTATGGAAGATTTATCAATAATTGACCAATTGATTAAAAAGGCGCGGGCGGCCCAGGAAAAAATCGCCGATTATACACAGGAACAGATTGACGATGTTTGCAGGGCCGTGGCCTGGCAGGTTTATAAAGACGATAACATCGCGCAGCTTGCCAAACTTGCTGTTGAAGAAACCGGTATGGGCAAGGTTGAAGATAAGATTACCAAACACAAGAACAAAGTCCTGGGGATTATAGTGGACGCGCTTGCGTTCAAGTCCGTCGGACTTATCGAAAGGGACGAGGCAAAAGGCATCAGCAAGTATGCCAAGCCGGTCGGTGTAATCGGCGCGCTTACTCCGGTAACCAACCCGACGGCGACTCCCGCAAGCAACGCGGTCGCTATCCTCAAGGGAAGAAACGCGGTAATTTTTGCGCCGCATCCCCGTTCAAAAAAAGCCTCGGCGCTGGCGGTTAAAATGATGCGCGAAGTGTTAAAGATAGTAGGAGCGCCGCAGGATTTGATCCAGGTAGTGGAAGAGCCTTCGATTGAAGCGACCGGTGAACTGATGAAGAAGGTTGATCTGGTTGTGGCGACAGGAGGGGCGCCCATGGTCAAGGCCGCCTACTCAAGCGGCAAGCCGGCATACGGCGTGGGGCCGGGCAATTCATGCCAGATAATCGACGAAGACGCCGATATAAATGACGCTGCGGACAAGATTACAACAAGCAAAACTTTTGACAACGCGACATCATGCTCATCGGAAAATTCAATTGTAATTCAGAAGAAAATTTATGACGCAATGGTAAAAGCGTTAAAGGACCGCGGCGGCTATCTTTGCAGTGCGGAAGAAAAAGCCCGTCTCAAAGACTACATGTGGAAGCCCAACAAGCACGGCGAAATGACAATCAACGCAGGCGTTGTGGCAAAGTCCGCAAAAGAAATCGCTGCGGGCGCGGGCCTTAACGTACCGGACAACACAAAAATGATTCTGGTAGAATGCGGCATGCCCCTTGAGGAAGATTTATTCGCGGAAGAAAAACTTTCGCCGGTGCTGGCCATTTTCAAATACGGCGAATTTATGGAAGGCGTTGAAATACTGCGCAGGCTGACAGACAACTGCGGCACAGGGCACTCTTGCGGAATTCATTCTTTTAATAAAGAACACATTGAGTACCTTGGCCTGCACATGAAGTCCAGCCGTATTGTGGTGCGCCAGCCGCAGGCCTCCGCAAACGGCGGCGCGTTCTTTAACGGTATGCCGTCGACGGTAACACTTGGCTGCGGCACCTGGGGCAACAACATAACATCCGAGAACATAAGCTGTAAGCATTTTATCAACGTAACCTGGGTCTCCGAGCCGATTCCCCTCAACCGCCCGGCAGACGATACTGTGTGGGGCGGCTACTTTAAAAAATACGGAAGATAATTTTTTTAAATGGATCTCACAGAAGAGATCTCACAAAGGCACGGGGTGCACGAAGGACACAGAGGGAAGAGAAGAAAAAGTATGAAAATAAATAATTTTAAATATTTACTGCTCTTCCTCCGTGTTTCTCTGTGTTCTTTGTGAGCTCCGTGAGAAATCTTCGGAAATAAAATCTTCCGAAATAAGTTCTTCCAGGATAATGTTATGGAGAATAAAATATGAAACTTTTTGAATATCAGGCCAAGACGATTTTTGCCGAAGCCGGGATTCCGGTGCCGGTGTTCAGTGTAATCGAAAATATCGACGGACTGGACAAGGCGCTGGAGGTAAGCGGGCTGCCGTGCGCGGTTAAGGCCCAGGTGCTTTCCGGCGGGCGCGGAAAGGCAGGGTTAATAAAAATTGCAAAGACCGCAGAAGAAGCGCGAAGTGCTGTAAAGGAATTGTTTGCGCTGCCGGGAACCGCCGCCGGGGCATCAAAGGACCGGGGTTCCCCTCCGGTTAAAGTTCTGCGAATTTTAATCGGCAAAGATGTTGATATTCAGAAAGAAATTTATCTGTCGGTAACCGCGGAACCGGTGAGCGGGCGGGCTGTGATCATGGGATGCGCAGAGGGCGGCGTTGATATCGAAGAACTAAGCGTAAAGTCGCCGGAAAAAATAATACGCGAGTATGTTGATTTAAATACCGGACTGCAGCCGTTCCAGATTAATGACTTTATCTGGCGCATGGGACTGCGCGGCGATACTTTTAAAAATACGGGCAAGGTTGTAGCCGCCCTTTACAATGTCTTTGTAAAATACGACGCCGAACTCGCGGAAATTAATCCCCTGTTTGTTACGCCGGACGGTGTTTGCGCCGGCGACGGAAAGATGATCATCGATGACAATTCGATGTTCCGCCAGACCGCTTTTGAACTGACCCGCGATAGATTTGACAGCGATATGGAATTCGAAGCCGCGCTTGAGGGGATTCCATATTTACAGTTTGACGGCAACATAAGTCTGATGTGCGCGGGCGCCGGTCTTACCAACACGGTTTTTGATTTAATCAATTACGAGGGAGGCTCTGTTGCCAATTATCTGGAATTCGGCGGGCCCAATTACCGCAAGGCCGGACGGGCCATGGAACTTTGTCTGCGCAACAAATCAAAGGTAATTCTGATTGTAACATTCGGGACAATCGCGCGGGCCGATGTAATGGCAGAGGACATTGTAAAGGCGATAGAAGAATTCAAACCCGACAGGCCGATCATTGCCTGCATCCGCGGTACTGGCGAGGAAGAAGCAATGGCAGCGCTCAAAAAAGCAGGCCTGGATTATCTGACTGATACAGAAGAAGCCGTAAGAAAAGCTGTCGCGATAGCTGGCGCTAAGTAAATAAACGCCCGGGAGCAAATAACATGAGTATTTTTATTGATGAAAACACAAAGATCGTTGTCCAGGGTATTACCGGCAAAGAGGGCAGCTTCTGGACCAAACACATGAAGGAAATGGGCTCCGCAGTTGTCGCAGGCGTTACGCCCGGCAAAGAAGGCCAGGAAGTTGAAGGCATCCCGGTTTACCATTCGGTAAGGAACGCCGCTGCCAAACATAAAGCAGACGCTTCCATGATTTTTGTGCCGCCAAAATTTACCTACGACGCGGTAATGGAAGCATTGGACTCCGGCATTAAAAAAATCGTTACAATTGCCGACGGAATTCCGCTGCACGAAATGCTTAAAATCCGGGCGGCGGCCCTGGCGAATAAAGCCATGGTAATAGGCGGCAATACCTCCGGCGTAATTTCGCCGGGAAAAGCCATGATGGGCAGTCTCCCCTACTGGATTGAACGCGTCTACAAAAAAGGAAATATAGGCGTTATGACCCGCAGCGGTTCTCTTACCAACGAGGTCACTGCCATGATAGTCGCGGCCGGGTTCGGGGTTTCCTCGCTTATCGGGGTCGGCGGCGATCCTGTGCCGGGCACCAGATTCGCTGAACTGCTGCCGATGTTCCAGGCAGACCCGCAGACCCAGGCGGTAGTTATTATCGGGGAACTGGGGGGAACGCAGGAAGAAGAAGTTGCTCTGGCCATAGAAAGCAAAACCTTTACCAAACCTCTGGTCGCCTTTTTGTCCGGACGAACCGCGCCCAAGGGTAAAAAAATGGGGCACGCAGGGGCGATTATTACCGGCGGCAAAGGTTCGGTAGAAGACAAGGCCGCGGCCCTGGAAAAAGCCGGAGCGCTGGTCGCGAAACGGCCCAGCAGCCTTGGTGAGACACTCCGCAAAGCCCTTAAATGACGTTTTTCAAAATTAACGTACAGCCTGTAAATTGAGCCTGTAAAAGGAATTTTTTTATGCCAGCCAAAGAGAAGAACATAAAGCTGCAGTACCTGCATTTTGCTGTTGCCGTATTGATAATGATCATCGTTTCAAAAATACCCGTACCCGCTTCGATCCTGACAGCAGGAGACGCGGTACTGGATACAAAAGGACGCACCGCGCTTGGAGTTTTGTTCTTCTGCCTGTATCTGTGGATTACCGAACCTGTGCCTTTCCATATTACCGGCCTTATCGGCGTATTGCTGATGACGTTTTTTAAACTGGATACCTTTGCCAATATTGTAAAACTGGGATTCGGCAATGATACTGTAGTTTTTTTTATCGGCGTATTAATACTGTCGTCGGTAATTTCAAGATCCGGACTCGGCAAAAGAATTTCGATGGCGATTCTGGCGGTAACCGGCAATAAAACCACCAATGTTATTCTGGGGTTTATTATCGCCGGTGTAATTATCGGAATGTGGATCACCGACATGGCAGTAGCGGCCATTCTTATGCCAATCGCAAAGTCAATGCTTGAGAACGAAGGGCTTAAACCCGGAGAAAGCAACTTTGGCAGGGGGCTAATGATAAGCGTTGCGTACGGAGCGCTTATAAGCGGGATAACAACGCCTGCAGCCTGCGGTTCCAACATCATCGCGATGAGTTTTATGAAGTCAATGCTTGGGTTAAATGTGTCGTTCCTGGAGTGGATGCTCTACGGCGTCCCTGCCGCCCTGCTGATGATAATTCCGGGCTGGTTAATAATGATCTTTATGTTTAAGCCGGAAATAAAAACCTTGTCAAAAACAAGGGAAGAACTGCGCGCCGAGTTTAAGGCCATGGGCCCGATGAACCGCAACGAAATCGCAACGACAATAATTTTCCTTATCACCATTTCATTGTGGCTTTCTTCGACTTTCCTGAATGACATTATCGGAATCGATATTTCTTCAACAGTTCCCGCACTGATCTGCGGCTGCCTGTTTTTTATGCCGGGCGTAATGACCTATAAATGGAAAGAGATATCCAACGACATTTCCTGGGACAACATAATATTGATCGCGGCCGGAATGTCGCTGGGGCTGGTGCTGTATTCGGCGGGCGCTGCCGGATGGCTGGCCAATATTCTGCTGGGCGGTATAGTAGGGCTGCATCCGTTAATTCAGATTTTTATGATCGTAATGATCATCTCCGTGATAAAAGTCGGGCTCTCAAGCAATACCGTTACTGCTACAATCATAATGCCGATAATGGCGGTCCTGGTGCAGTCGCACGACATGTCCCTCAAAGGTATCCTGATCCCGACCGCCCTGTCGCTGTCGCTTGCGTTTATCCTTGTAACATCAACACCGACCAACGTAATTCCGTACTCAACAGGTTATTTCAAAATTACCGATATGGCAAAAGCCGGAATCGCGATGACAATATTTACGTCTGTGATCATCGCGCTGTCGGTATTTGGGATTGGTTCGCTTACCGGTATTTATTAAAAGGACTTTAGCCTTTGACCGAACCGATCATAATACCTTTGACAAAATACCTCTGTAAAAATGGGTAGATAATTATTACCGGCAGGGACGAAACAACAATGATGCCGTACTTGATCGTCTGCGAAATATTCTGCAGGGCCTGCTGGGTTTCCCAGTCCTCAACAGTTATGGTTTGCGAACTGACCAGTATGTCGCGCAGGACAAGCTGCAGGGGATACAGCGATTGTTTGCTTACGTAAATAAGTGCGGAGAAAAACGAGTTCCAGTGAGCCACAGCGTAATACAGTGAAATTACGGCGATTATGGGCTGTGACAGCGGAACTACGATCAGGAAGAAAAATTTCCATGCTGAACAGCCGTCGATTTCCGCAGCCTCGTAGAGTTCCGGAGGGATCGTTGTGGCAAAATATGTCCGCGTTATGATCATGTTAAATACAGAAAACGATCCGACAATCATAAGCACATATGGGGTATTGATAAGGCCGAGGCCCTTTACAACAAGGTAAGTGGGTATGAGCCCGCCGGAAAAATACATGGTAAATACCATCAGTTTGGTTATTATGCCGATACCCGGCAGGGTTTTTATCGAAAGGGCATAACCGGCCGGTATGGTAATTATAAGGCCAATCAATGTACCGAATAACGCGTAGCGCACAGTGTTGTAGTAACCGGTTAGAATTCTTGCGTCATTGAGAATCATCTCATAACTTTTAAAATTAATGCCGGCCGGCCACAGAAGGGTGCGGCCGTTCATGACAGCGCCGGGATCGCTGATTGACGCAATGACAATAAAGTAAAGGGGATAAAAAGTTATAAGCAGAATCAAGGACAGCAGTACCATTACTATAACATCAAAGGTTTGGTCGAACCGGCTGCTTCTCATTTTCATATCCGGCCTACCAAAGCGACGTGCCCGAAAAAATCCGGGAAATTCTGTTGACCGAGATCAGCAGAATAAAATTGATGGTATTGTTAAAAAGCCCGATCGCAGTTGAGTAGCTGAACTGGGCGTTCCCGAGTCCTACTTTATAAACATAGGTAGAAATAATTTCGGAATATTCGATGTTGACGCTGTTCTGCATTAAAAAGGCCTTTTCAAAACCGACGCTCATAAGCTGACCGGTGTTTAAAATCAAAAGAATAATAAAAGTCGGCATAAGGGACGGCAGGTCGATGTGTATAATGCGCTGCAGTTTGTTGGCGCCGTCAACAATGGCGGCTTCGTGAAGCTCCGGACTTACCGATGTAAGCACCGCTATAAAAATTACCGAACTCCATCCCGTGTTCTGCCAAATGCCCGACCATACATAAATATGCCGGAACAATTCGGGCTTGCCCATAAAGAAATATTTTTCTCCGCCCAGCCTTACAATGAGCTGGTTTACCGGACCGTCCCTGGCCAGAACCACGATGATCATTCCGACGAGTACGACCATGGAAATAAAATGGGGCGCGTAGGTAATCGTCTGGGTGATTTTTTTAAATTTGTTAAATACGCAGTAATGAAGCAGCAGCGCAAGAATTACCGGCACCGGAGCACTGGCGATAAGCATGTAAAAACTTATGCTTAAAGTATTTATTAAAAGGGTAGAAAACTGGTATGAACCAAAGAACGTAATAAAATTGGAAAAACCCACCCAGGGGCTGCCGAAAATTCCCAGCCCCGGAGTGAATCTTTTAAAAGCGATTTGTATTCCGTATAAAGGAACATAAGAAAATATCAATAGATAAACAAGAGCCGGCAGAAGGAATAAATAATACATCCAGTGACGTCTGAATATCTTCATCCGCCGGCTTTGCAGCTTTACGGGCATTTTTCGGCAAACTCCGTTTAAGTTACCGTGGGCCTGCTGACTATGGGCCTACTGGCTATGGGTCTACTGACCCTGGGCCTACTGGCTATGGGTCTACTGACCCTGGGCCTACTGGCCCAAAGAATCCACAAATTGCTGGCACAGCTGCACATACCTGTCAACCTTAAGCGACTGCAAAGTATTGAGGTGAGCTGTCCACTGCACGTCAGTGAGGCCGTTCATTATGGAATTGGAAACGAATCTCCTCATGTAGGTATCAATGTCCAAAGACAATATGCGGCGCTCATCTGCGCGCACAGGATCATCAAATCCCTTGGGGAAGGCGATTTGTGCATAGGGTATATACTGTTTGACAGCGTTAACCTTGAAAATATCGGTGGGCGCGGTAAACTCCTGCGCGTCCGGGCCGACCCAGGCCACCGACATAAAGAGGGGCGCGATGTAACCAAAGGTAATTGTATGCCGCCATTCGCCGTAAATGATTCCGGGCGGGTTGTTTTCTGTAAGCACCTTCCATTTACCGTCCGGGGTAAAGTCCCAGGCAACACCTTTGGGACCCCTGTCCCATTCGAGGGCATATTCAAGGCTGGACATGTTGTTGTCAAACCACCTGACTATGATTTCCGGAGCAACACATTTTTTGGTAATCGCAAACCTGCCGAACACACCGGGCTGCCCCTTGAGCCATAATTGATCACCGTTGGGTCCCTTAAGCGGAGGTACAGGTACAAAATCCTGGCTGCCCCTGTTGCCCACCTGCTGATCCGGGGCAAACGAAATCATCGAACCAAGGACATCCTTGTTCATAAATTTGGCAAGGTACTGCTCGGTGGTCATTGTAAAAGACTCCGGATCAAGAAGGCCGGCTGCGTATAGTTTGTTGAGCCACAAAAGTCCGTCTTTATAACCCTGCTGGGCCGGAGCAAAAATAACTTTATTATCTTTGACCATCGCGTAATTCTGGTTGGCCCTGTCGGACAAATCTACAAGCAGACCCCAGGCGCCGAAGAAGTACTGGATGCCGCCGACACCAACTGAATTATTGACGCTTAAACCTGTAAAATCACTGCCCGCCGCTCCGGGATCCTTGTCCTTAAACGCCTTGAGTGTATTGTAGAAATCATCGGTTGTCTTTGGAACCGGAAGTCCCAGTTTATCCAGCCAGACCTTGTTGATAAAAAGGTTCTGGGGAACGGTATTCTGGAAAGTTTCGGCGTCGCCCGGCAGCGAATAAATTTTGCCGTCGGCGTTTTTTAAGGCCTTTAACAGATCCGGACGATCGTTAAATAACTTTGTGAGATTGGGCGCATATTTATTAATAATATCACCTAATGACGCAAGCACCGAAATATTGGGCGGAATATCATTGGGTCCGTTAAGGGCGTCCGGCAGATCACCTGAGGCAATAAGCAGGTTAACCTTCTGCGCATAATCGGCCTGCGGGATTTCCAGCCAGTCAATTACCACGTTTGTCAATTGCTCCGATTTCTTGGAAATTTCCTTGTCGGCGAAATTGTTCTTTGTCTGCGGCCCCTTTGCAATAGCTATGGTAAATGTCTGGGGAGTAATGCAGATGGGCAGCCCCGTATCGTTCATGTTTTTGACGGCATTCTGCGCCGCAGCCGCAGGTGCGGCCGAACCCTGCGGAGCAGCCGGTGTTTGATTACCACCGCCGGCAAAAACAACCGTATTTACCGCAATAAATAATACAAATACGGTAAATAAAAGAAATTGGAATTTTGTTTTCTTCATTCTTAATCCTCCTGAGGAATGTTTAATAAAAATACTATTGTAAATGTATCTTTGTATATAATTTTTTAATGAATGAATTTGTTATAAATTGAAAGAAAACTGCACTAAATTTTCCGCTGTTGAAATAAATAGTCTGGTATTGAAAAAATTGCTCGCAGTTATAAAAAATTCCGGTATTAAAACGCCTGGTCCGGCTGTTTTCTGTACTCGCCGGGCGTCATACCGGCTGTTTTTTTGAATACTTTTATAAACGCAGAAATCTCCGTATAACCGGAGGCGGCAGTGACGGCGGATAAATTCATGTTCGTTGTCCGCAGCAGTTTTTTGGCGTGCTCCATCTTAAGGCCGATAATGTAATCAGAAAGAGTCCTTCCGGTCTGCTGCTTGTAGTAATGGCTCAAATTGGAAACTGTAACATTAAAAAAAGAAGCCATGCTTTTAACCGTAAAATTGCGGTCAAGGTAGTTTTCGTTGATGAACGAAGTAACGTCTTTAACATTTTTGTTTAATATTTTTGATTCGTAATTTTGCTGTTTTATGGTTTTTAAAATTAATTCAACAGTATCCTGCATACAGTTTATTATTTCATCCGCCGTGTTAAATTTTGCGGTATAAAAAGAATTTATATCTGCGCTGAATTCCATATTTAAATCCGATAACGCATCGTATGAAGTCCGGAGCAAATCAGCGTAAACACAGCAGGCAAAAAAGAAATTATCACAATCCTGTATACTATTTGTGATATTCTCACAGGCAAATAAAATTTTATCTTCGTCGCAGGCCAGGACAGCGTTTTTAAGAGTATTGAGATCATCGGCCGGATACACTTCTCCGGAGTCGCCAGGCTGTTTGCCGGTGTTATGCCTTGCGGAATTGTATGACAATGAAATTTTTCCCGGCGCGTCAACGGCCTTCCCCCTGCCTTTGACGACGAGGGAATTACTGTCGCAGCCGTTAAAAAAATCCTGCGGCTCTGTAATGGTATCAGCGCATACTATCAAAACCAGATTATCCGGATTATCCAAATCAAGAGCGTAAATTTCGCAGGCTGCCTTTTTTTTGGTATCTTCAATAAATCCGGTCAAACTAAAATCCGGGCCGGTTAAGCCGATGATATAGCAAATATAATATTTGCGGTTAAAAACCAGGCCGGCATTATTACATTCATCTTCAAAACAGGAGTCAATTACCGCCCTGCGGCTTATTAGTTTTAACAGAATACGATCCCGCTGAAGTTTCCTGTTAAATTCCATCAGCTCATTCCTGTCCGACACCAAATTGTTAAGGGCGTTCTCGGCCGCTTCAAATTCGTTCAGCGTTTCCGCCGATCCTGCTACCAGGGGCTTTGCCCTGTTGAACAGCCTGCGGATCGGTTTGTAATTTCTGTTGGTCAGAATAATGATTACAATAAAGGACAAAAAAATAATAACAGAAATAATCAGGACCGCCGAGTTTACCAGAGGCCTCACTTCACTGTTGATATATGACTGCGGGAAAAAAAGTTCCAGAGTAAGGCTGCCGCGGTCGGCGTACCGGATGGTAACACCCGGCCCTGCGGAATTTTTTTCTTTTTCTATAAAGCTGCTGTTGTTGTATTCGGCGCTGAACCGGTAATTGTCCATGTAAAGGATCGGCGCAAGGATATTGTCAATCATTTGATCATCCAGGATGTAAATAATGTACGAAAAATAAACGCCGGCATTGTCGCGCTGGAATGGCGTTACAAACATTGGTTTTGAATTACCGCTCCGCAGGAATACGGGGACAGTAACCGCAGAAAGGGCATTTTTAAATTCAGCGGGATCGCTAAAGCCAAATAGCCCGGAACTAAACTTGTCCAGGGAGGTGATGTCCGACGAAGTCTGAACCGAGTTTCTTTTTTCGCTGTAAAAAACAATGTCCGATAAATATTTATTAACAAGCATCCCGGACATAAGCTGGTCGCGGACTCCAAAAAAATAATCAAGCGAATTATCACCGTCCGGGAAAGAAAAAAAATACTTGCTGTTCCGGTACTCCGCGATGCTGTTGTTAATCTGGACCATAAGCAGGGACAGGGTATTGCCGCAGTTGTCCAGCTCGATCTGTTTTTTCTGAACCAGCTGTTTGGAATAATAGGATCTTATAAAATTAAAATTGAGAAGGCTTAAAAGAAGGGTGGGTATTAATAATATAAGCACAAAAGATAAAAAATATTTCCAGAAGTAATTGAGTTTAACAGGATTAAGTCCAAAAAATTTCGCCGCCGGCATTACCTACGCGTGCCCCACCTGGGCAGGGAACCTGTTCCCGGTGCTGATTAGTTCATTAAGAAGTTTTTGGCTGTATTGGCAGACAAGCTGCGGCGACCCGGATGCGATGTTAACACGCTCAAACGGATCGGACCTGAGATCGGTCAGTTCATATTCGCCGCTCTGGTTGGCCGCGAATTTATAATCTTTATCGATTAATAAAGCAGTCGCGACATCAACGTTACCGTAGCCGTTGCGGTATTCGACAAGGCAGCGATCCCGGGTCGGTTCTCCGGTTTTTAACTGCCTCACAAGGGAAGTGCCCATTATCTGGGGCGGAACCGGCAGGCCAAGCAGTTCACAGATTGTGGGATAGAGATCAACATGGGAAGCAAGATTGTCCGATATTTTACCTGCAGGCAAGCCGGGGCAGGAAATAATCAGAGGTATGTTAATAAGGCCTTCATAAAAGAAGGGGCCCTTGAGCCACAGGCCGTGATCGCCCAGGAGTTCGCCGTGATCTGATGTAAAAATGATAAGGGTTTCGTCAAGAAGGTTTTCCTGTTTAAGGGTATCAAGAATTTTACCGACTGATGTGTCAATTAAGTCAATCATGGCGTGTGTCAAATAAATTCTTTCGTTTGTCTGCTCCGCAGTTAAGCCGCCCGGATGTTTGGGTGTTTCGTTTCCCCATCTGTTCCATGCGCCGTTGAGATGTTCGGTATAATGCCTGGGCCGGGTCGCGAGATCATTAAAGTCCCCGATGGGAGACCTGACAGGGCGGCTGCGGTATTTTTGAGCGAGGACTTCAGGCGGGTTGAAAGGATGATGCGGGTCGGGGAAAGAAGCGCATATAAAAAAAGGTTTGGTTTTGTCGCGGCCGTTTACAAGAAAATCGGATACCCTCTCTGCGACAAAAGTTGAATCGTGGAGTTCGGGAGGAATCATGCGCGCCCCTGCCTGGTTATCACCTGTAACCTGGCGCATTTTAAGCATTTCCTCCGTGCCGCCATTTTGCCTGAACCAGCGTCCGTAATGAGCCAGGGTACTGGTATGCCCCAGGGCAAGTTCCACTGTCTTAAAGCCCCAGTATGGCCCGTTCCAGTCAAAATTATCGTCGGCTTTTACCCAAAAGTCCCTGCCTTCCTTGTTTTGGGGGCCGCTGTTAGACGGCGAAAAATGAATCTTGCCGAAGCTTGCGGTATGGAATCCGTTTTGCCCGAGGTAACCGGGAAGCGTAGGCAGTTCTTGATCCATCAAAAGACCGTTGGTCCACATACCATGATTATGCGGGTACATTCCGGTAAAAATCGAAAGCCGGCTCGGCATGCAGATGGGATTGGTCACGTAGCAGCGTTCAAAAGCAATACCGTTTGCGGCCAGGCTGTCGAGGTTTGGGGTATCGCCGCCGCGGTCCCCGTAACAGCCAAGTGAGTCTTTTCGCTGCTGGTCAGTCATTATAAACAGAACATTGCGGATCGCCATGGTGATCTCCTGTGAATGGAATTTTGATTAGTATAAAAGAATTCAGCCTTTAATAGAACCTATCATGACGCCTTTGACAAAATAACGCTGTAAAAAAGGATAGGCAACCAATACCGGCAGGGAAGAAACGATTATGATACTGTACTTGATTGATTCAGCAATACGGGTCAATTCCCTAAGATTGTCAACATCGGAGCCGGATGTGGCAAGGGCCTGGGTTCCAAGCAGTATATCCCTAAGTATAAGCTGCAGCGGGTACAATTTCTGGTTATATAAATAAAGCAGGGCGGGGAAAAAAGAGTTCCAGTGGCCGACTGTATAATAAAGCGCGATGACGCCAATAATAGCCTGGGATACCGGGAGCACTACTGAATAAAAAAATTTGAAAGTTCCGCAGCCGTCAATAACTGCGGCCTCCAGAAGTTCTTCAGGAATATTTTCCCTAAAATACGTCCTTGCGATTATCAGGTTGAACACAGTAAAAGACCCTATGATCATCATGACATAGGGAGTATTGATAAGGCCCAGATTCCTGATCAGCATATAGGTTGGAATTATTCCTCCCTGGAAATACATGGTAAAAACAAGGACCTTCATGATAATCCCGCCGCCGCGCAAATCGCGCCTGGAAAGGGCATACGCTCCGGGAAGGGTTGTTATCAATCCAACCAAAGTACCGCAAATGGTATATAGAATGGTGTTGCGGTAGCCCAGCCAAATACGGTTATCGTTTAAAATATATTTATAACCGTGGATACCAGGCGTTACCGGGAAAAATAAAACCCTGCCGCTGTTTACTGCGTCAGGTTCGCTTATCGAAGCGATAATAACAAAATACAGCGGATACAGCACCGTAAGAAGAATCAGCACTACCAGTATATGAACCGCCGCGTCAAAGACAGAATCGGAAGAATATCTTAATCTGAATAATTTTTTATTGTAATTTACCATAAGCTCGTTTCCGTTACGGTCTTTGCAGCCTTGTTGATTGCGACAAGCAGAATAAAATTAATAACATTGTTGAATAAACCTACAGCAGAGGCGTAGCTGTATTGGGCGCTAAGGATGCCGATTTTATAAACGTAAGTTGAAATAACTTCGGAAACCTGCAGGTTGACGTTATTCTGCAGTAAAAAAGCTTTTTCAAAACCGACTGTCATCAGGCTTCCAAAATTCAGTATTAACAGAATTACCGCGGTTGGAATCAGCGCGGGTATATCAATATAAAAAATTCTTTTTAGTTTACTTGCCCCGTCTATCATGGCCGCCTCGTGGAGTTCAGGGCTGACCCCGCTTAGCACGGCAATATAGATAATTGACGCCCAGCCGGAGTTCTGCCAGATGCCGGACCACACGTAGATCGACCGGAACAGTTCGGGCATGCCCATAAAAGTACGCGGACTCTGCCCCAATATGCCAAGGATGGAATTTATGGGGCCGGTTGTACTAAAAAAAATCTGCACCATTCCAACCATTACCACCATGGAAATAAAATGCGGGGCGTATGTTATGGTCTGGGTAAATTTCTTCAATGAAGGGAACACGGTGTAATTTAATATAAGACTTAAAAGGATTGGAGCGGGAAATCCGGCCAAAAGGGAATAAACAGAAAGAGCCAAAGTATTTTTTACAAGATCAAAAAATGAATATGAGGAAAAGAACCTGGTTAAATTCTCCATCCCTGTCCACGGGCTTCCCCAGATTCCCAGGGAAGCCTTAAAATCTTTAAAAGCTATCTGCAGCCCGTACAAGGGTACATAGTGAAAAATAACAGTATAAGCTAGACAGGGCAGGAGAAAAATATACAGAACAGGATCTACCCTTTTGGATGTCATTATTTAACCCTGTATATCATTAATTGACCGTCATTAATTGGCCGGTGTAAAATATTTATTAATAATTGCCACATACTCATCGGCCCTGAGCGTTTTAAGTGTTGCCAGATGCGCGTTCCAGCCGGCGTCATCAATTCCATTCATTATTGATTGCGCAAAAAATCTTATCAAATAATTGTTAAGCTCGACCCAGATAAGGTTGCGGGTAGTCGCGTCATCTGCAGACAGGAAAAGACTGCCTACAGTTTCTTTTTCCAGGTACGGCAAATAGGAAAGAACAGCAGCGTTCTTTATCTGGTCCCGCTCCGCGGAGAAATACTGGGCGTCCGGTCCGACCCATTCGCTTCTGAACAGAATCGGCGAAACAGTGGCCGGCGCAAACGAATGTCTCCATACAGCATAGGCCATATCAGCGGGCTGGTTATCACTGGCGATTTCCCATTTCCCGTCTGGTCTCATTCTCCAGGAATAATCCTTCATTCCCCATCCCCATTCCAGCATATTTTCCATGGAGGAATTAAGGTAGTCATACCAGCGGACAAGGACATCCACATATTTGCTGTTTTTTGTAATTGTAAAGGCCTCGTTGCTAACGGGGAATCCTTTTGCCCAGACAGGCTGCTGCCCGTTTGGACCTGTAAGGGGAGGAAGGGCGACGTAGTGATTGGCGATTTCCGGAGCCACTACAAAATCTGGGGTAAAAGCGAAAAACGCGCCCGCAGTTTCGTCTGTTTTGAATTTGGATTCGTATTGCTGCCTGTTCTGGATAAATACTTCCTGGTCCAGCAATCCCCTGCTGTACAAAGAATGGAGCCATACAAGGGCGTCATAAAAACCTTTTTCTGCTGGAGCGAAAACAATTTTACCGTCCTGTACCACCAATGCAGTAGCTCTCTTATAAAGGGCGCCAAAGCTTCCCGTAAGGCTGTTTAATTCCAGGGCGCTGTCCCCGGCAGAATGGCAGGCTGACAGCGGGATTGCGCCGGCCTTATAATTTTTAAATGCGGTCAGGACATCTTCGAATTCTTTTGTGGTTGCCGGCATCTTGAGTCCCAAATCATCAAGCCAGCTTTTGTTAATCCATAATTGATCATTGCACAAACCCGAATAGGCTTCTGAACCAGTGGGCAAAGAGTAAATACCCCCGTCCGGCATGGTGACATAAGCCTTTAAATCCGGTCTGTTCTTAAACAATTGCTGAACCGCCGGGGCGTATTTAGCGATGGAATCATTGAGTCTGGCAAATGATTCTACAGTCCTTGCAAGATTAACGCCGCCGCCTATAAATGTATCCGGAAGATCCCCTGCGGCAATAAGCAGGTTTACTTTTTCTGCCCAGCTTGCCATCGGGACTTCTGTCCAGGCTATATGCACATTGGTTTTCTTTTCGGTATCAATTACAGGGGCCATCTCGTCTATGGGGGTGCGGCTGTTGGGATTCTTGACTACAACCGCATCGACTGTAACAAGATCTTTTATTATGGGGATCCCTGTTACATTAATCTGCAAATCAGGACCGGGGGCTTCCTGCCTGGTTCCGTTTGCAAAAATTCCGCTTGCCGCGATTAACGATAAAAACAAAAATGGGATTTTTTTCATTCCTTTCTCCTTCTGGATTTATGAAAGTACAGATAGTATACGTGTGTTTATTAATCCGGAAATAGTTAATGCTTGAAATTCCATATTTTATTATTGAAAATTATCTGCTGCCGATGGCATTTTACATTTATATGCTTTATTATCTGAGCTGATGAAAGCGATAATGGTCATGTTCGATACACTTATAAGGAACATGCTTCCACCTTACGGCTGCACAACCGTTAAGGCGCCAAATTTCGATCGCCTTGCACGGCATTGCGTCACTTTTGAAAATTCATTTGCAGGAAGCCTGCCATGCATGCCGGCCCGGCGGGAACTTCATACCGGCCGGTATAATTTTCTCCACCGGAGCTGGGGCCCGCTGGAACCTTTTGACGATTCAATGCCGGAGATTTTAAAAAAGAACGCCGTTTATACCCATTTAATTACAGATCACAAACATTATTTTGAGAACGGCGGAGCTACTTACCACACCAGGTACAATACCTGGGAAATTGTCCGCGGTAACCAGGGTGATTTATGGAAAGCCTCAGTTGAAGATCCCGTAATGGAACCCGATTTAAATACCCAAATGAATTTTATCCGCCGGCAGGATTGGGTTAACCGGACCTATATGCAGGGCGAAGAAAATCATTGCCAAAAAATCGCGTTTAATCTGGGCCTGGAGTTTCTTGAAAAAAATCATGCCAGCGATAACTGGTTTTTGCAGCTTGAAGTATTTGATCCCCACGAGCCGTTTTTTGCCCCGCAAGCCTGGAGAGCGCTTTACCCGGACAATTACAGGGGCCCGCGTTTTGACTGGCCTGCCTACGGGCGCGCAACTGAATCCGCTGCTCAAATTGAACATTTAAGAAACGAATACCGGTCCCTGCTGAGTTTCTGCGATTATAACCTTGGACGGATTCTGGATAAAATGGACGCGTATGACCTTTGGAAAGATACCATGCTGATAGTTAATACGGATCACGGATTCCTGCTTGGAGAACACGGCTGGCTGGGAAAAAGCACGCCGTTTTACAATGAAGCCGCCCGTACTCCGCTTTTTATCTGGGATCCCCGGCAGCCGCAGACGGAAGGGCAGCGCAGGAGCAGCCTTGTCCAGACTATTGATCTGGCGCCAAGTATTCTCGATTTTTTTAACAAAGGAATTCCTCCTGATATGCAGGGAAAACCGCTGCAGCCGGTAATCCGCGAAGACACGCCCGTACGCGAAGCAGCACTGTTCGGCGTATACGGGGGTCATGTTAACTGCACCGACGGGCATTATATTTACGCGCGTGCGCCCGTACCCGCAAACGAACCGTTATATGAATATACCCTGATGCCCATGCACATGCACGAAGTTTTTTCTATAAAAGAAATTCAGAATATGGAATTGGGCGGCCCCTTTGATTTTACAAAAGGCTGTAGGCTTTTAAAAATTCCGGTTCCCGCAGCTAAAACGCAGGGAGAATTCGGGACCATGCTGTTCGATATAAAAAATGATCCAATGCAGGAAAAGCAGATTGAAGATGCGCAGATACAAACGCGGATGATAGGTTTAATGAAAAAGTTAATGGAAGAAAATGACGCTCCGGAGGAACAATTTATCCGCCTGGGTCTGGATTAAAAAAGGCCTGATTTAAAATATGAAAAAAACCGGTAAGCAAAAACCTGGCGGCCGCTCGTCTGCAATTTTTTTTATTTTGGTGATAATAATACTGACAATACCGCTGGTGATTCTGGGAATTATCAATTACTTCTATATATATCAATACTTAATCAACACAGTCACCCAGGATCTTCATTCAGATTTACAGTATAAAATTACAGTCCTTGAGAACCAGATAGAACGCTATAATGCCGTAATTACAGATTTTAAATACAAAAAAATGTTTTATTCATATTTTATACAGGAAGATAATATAAGTTTTATGGACATCAGAAATACACTGCTGGAGAACATGCTAAAAATATCGGCTGACGAAATATTGTTTTACAATTCAATTACCAACCGTGTATATTCTTCTGATTTGGCGATGGATTTTGATGAATACTCATCTGCCTATGAAAGATACGACAGCATTGATCCGGCAGACTTAAAAAATATCTTTTTGCAGGACAGTGAATACGCCTGGATAAAGAGCGGTATACTGCGCATGAACAGAAGTACTACCGAAGCCCTGCTGTACATTGTACCTTTCGAAACGGCGGACAAAAAAACAGTTTCCTCGTTTATTTTTATTACCAATGTATCAAGATTAAGGAATTTTTATTTTTACCCCCTGAACGATACGCAATATGAAATCTATTGTAACAACAAATGTATTTTTTCTACCGCCGCAATTCCTGTTAATTATCCGTCGCTAGCAGATACAAAGAGTTTTGGTAAAAAAAATATTTATTCAGTCGAAGCCGGAAATTACGGACTGCAATACATTGCCTACAGACCAAAAACAACAATTTATTCTGCTCTGGATTCGCTGCCCCTTGTCCTGCCGGTATCGCTTTTTTGTATATTGGGCCTTGAAATTATCATAGCCGGCGTTCTCCTGAATTTTACAAAATTGGATAAAAAAAACGCGTCCCTTTCTGAAGAAAATGTCCTGTTTAAGACCATAACCAATTCAATCATCAAGGAACCGGTTATTGATGAAAGCAATAAACAATTAATCAGCAGAATAGACGATTATATAGTAAAAAATTATTCTGACCTAAATTTTTCTACCAAACTTATGGCCGCGGTTTTTAATATGTCTGTATCCAACCTCAGCCATTTTTACAAAAAATTCCACGAAGTCACAATCTCCGGTACTGTAATGCTTTTGCGGATGGAAACAGCCTGCAATTATCTGGAAAAAACAGAAATTTCTGTTCAGGAAATTGTCCGCAATATCGGATACCAGGAAGTGTCGAGTTTTATCAAAAAGTTCAAGGGCAAATACGGGATGACCCCGGGCGAGTACCGGGAAAGAATACGTTCGGATTAAAAAATAACCTGAATTTTATTCTTCCTGCATATTGCCGCTAAATCATACTGGACACAATATTCAACCTCTGTTAATATTTTTATGCCTTGTCAGGGGTCATGCGAAGGATCGCCGCCCAAACCCGTCAGGTCCGGAAGGAAGCAGCGGTAAGCGGAGGGTTCTTGCGCCGTGAATTCCCTGGCAGGGCATTTTTTAAACAGAAATTCATGCCCTTTAAAAAAATTATCCTGGGGTCCTGTCAGGGAGTATCCGTGTCGCTCGATCACGACCCGGCCTACCCCCTGACACCCCGCGATAATTTAATTTAGGGCATGTATTTCTGCTTAATCGGATAATGTATGTAATTATATAAATTATTCGGCTAAAGTAAAAATGAATCCCAGATAAAGTACTTGTTTTATTTTCGTTCATCTATTTTTTCTTTGGTTCTTTCTATATAATAAATCCATGGCTTACGAAGTAACTGCTACCAGGCGGCGCCCCAAAAATTTTGACGAACTGGCCGGCCAGGAATTTGTGGCGGCAACACTTAAAAATTCGCTTAAAACAGGCCATATAGCCCACGCCTATTTATTCTCCGGGCCGCGCGGCTGCGGCAAAACAAGCGCGGCGCGCATTCTCGCAAAGGCTCTGCGCTGCGAGAAGGGACCTGCGGAAAATCCCTGCGGCGTGTGTCCGCAATGCCTGGAGATAGCGCGCGGGGCGGGCATGGATGTTATCGAAATAGACGGCGCGTCAAATACGGGTGTAAACCATATACGGCAGATTAAGGAAGAAGTTATGTTTCCGCCGGGATCGGGGAAATATAAAATATATATAATTGATGAAGTACACATGTTATCCGACAGCGCTTTTAACGCATTGTTAAAAACCATTGAAGAGCCGCCGCCGTATATCATTTTTATCTTTGCTACAACCGAGCTGCAGAAGGTTCCGGCAACAATCAAAAGCCGCTGCCAGCAGTTTAACTTCAGGCTGATTCCAACGGAGACAATAAAGGCCCTTCTTGCGCAGGCGTGCAGCGAAACCGGGATCACTGCGGAAGACGAGGCCCTGTTCTGGATAGCCAGGGAATCGACTGGCAGCGCGAGGGACGCCTATACGCTTTTCGATCAGGTTGTTTCATTTTCAAAAGGGCATATCACTTCGGCATTGATAGCGGAGAAACTTGGGCTGGCGGGCCTGGATATTCTCAACGAATTTAGCGAAGCCTGCGCCGCCAATGATCTGGCCGGTGTTTTTTCGTGCATAGATAAAGCCCTGGAGTCCGGTATCGCGGCGGAGCAATTTGTGGAAGACCTTGCTGACTATTATCACAGCATGCTGCTCATAAAAGCCGGCGTTACAAAGGAGTCGATCCTGGGATATCCGGTCAGCAGGTTCCCGGCAAAAATTCTGGAAAAGCTTGATACAATCCGGCTGGCCCACGCCGGGGAACTGCTTTACAATCTGCACAGGGATATACGCTATTCGGTTTCTCCCAGGTACGAACTGGAAACCGCGGCTTCCAAACTATGCTGGCTGGACCGCTGGGTTTCGCCTCCCGAACTGACCGAGGCGATCAGGGGAGTTCAAACTCTGCTGGAAAATCCAGAAAACCGCCAGACCGGAGAAAACGAAAACGCGCGCCGTTCCCTGGCAGCGGCCAATCACGAGGCAGCCGCTAATTCAGCTGAATCATCCACGGATGTCCATGAGGACGCAAATCAGGATGAATCAAGACTTTCCATAAACAGGCTTTACAATCAATGGCAGGCCGACAAAAAAAAGGGCAGTAATGATGAAAGCGAAATTACCGTACCAAATACCGCTGTACCTCAATCCGCCGCGGTCGGGAGCGTTGATCCGGTAAAAAATCCGGCGGTGGAAGCGGTGCTGCGAATTTTTGACGGAACCATTGTTAACGGAGAAAAAAATGAACATCAATCCTTTTGAGATTTTAAAAAACGCAGGCAAGATCCAGGAACAAATGGGAATGTTCCAGGAGAAACTCGGCGACATACACGCCACCGGCTCATCGGGCGGCGGAATGGTTGAAATCACGCTCAACGGCCGCATGGAAGTCCAGTCGGTAAAAATAAGCAAGGACGCGATTGCCGACGGAGATCTGCAGATGCTCGGCGATCTGGTCATGGCGGCATTCAATAGTGCCATGGAAAAAATCAGGGAAGCGATCAACAGGGAAATGGGAACAATGGCCGGAATGCAGATACCGGGATTTACTTCATGACATATCTGGTGAACCAGAATACCGGTCCAAACGCGATTGATCGCATAACAGTTCTTTTTTCGAAATTGCCGGGAATCGGCAAAAAAACCGCAAGCCGTCTGGCCTATTACCTGCTGGATACTGATCGATCTTTTTCGGCGGCGCTGGCAATGGAACTTACCGGCCTGCACGAATCGATCCGCCGGTGTTCGCATTGCGGCAGCTATACCGAATCCGATCCCTGTCCGGTTTGCCGGGATCCGGAAAGGGACAAAAAACTGCTCTGCGTTGTAGAAAAAGCGCAGGATGTACGTGTCATTGAAGAAGCAAAGGAATACCGCGGACTCTTCCATGTACTGGGCGGCCTCATAACGCCGCTGGAAGGCATTGGTCCCGGCGATTTATCCATACCGGCTCTGGCGGAGCGCATTGCCAAAGAAGGCGTCAGGGAAATTATTCTGGCATTGAATCCGACCATTGAAGGAGACACCACAGCCTTATATATTCAGAAATTCCTTAAAGAAAAATTACCGTCCGCGCAGGTCGAAATCACCAGGCTTGCTTCCGGTCTGCCGGTGGGCGGAGATTTGGAATACACCGACCGCCTGACGCTGTCACGGAGTTTCCGCGGAAGGGTCAGACTTTAAGGCAATCACTCTTCACTCATGATAACATTATTTGTTAATATAGTTTTATGAACAAAAGAAAATTTTATTATATACGGGGGATCATCATTAGCTTATTTTTTACACTTGTCACAGGTACGGCCTTTGCGGCGCCCGGAGACTCGGAACTGGGAGACGGGCTCTTCGCGAGAATCACTACGGTGAGAGGAGATATTGTGGTGCGGCTTGAGTACCAGAAGACTCCGCTGACTGTCTGCAATTTTGTGGCCCTTGCGGAAGGCAAAATGAACATTACGGCAAACAAGCCCTTTTACAACGGACTGACTTTCCACAGGGTAATAGCCAACTTTATGATCCAGGGCGGAGATCCGCTGGGCAACGGAAGAGGCGGACCCGGGTACCAGTTTCCGGACGAATTTGATCCCAGTCTCAAACATGACGGCCCGGGAGTTCTTTCCATGGCCAACGCGGGACCAAATACCAATGGCAGCCAGTTCTTTATTACCCATGTCGCGACTCCGTGGCTGGACGGCAAGCATACGATCTTCGGCAGGGTAGTCCAGGGCCAGGATGTGGTAAACGCGATTGTACAGGGAGACAAAATCGACAAGATTACCATCATACGCAACGGTCCGGCGGCCATGGCGTTCAGGGCCGACCAGACAGCTTTTGACGCGCTTTTGCGCAACAGGAACGCGGCAATGGCCGCAGATGCCTTAAACAGGCGAAATGCCGATCTGGCGGAGATCGATAAAAAATATCCCAATACAACAACAACCTCATCAGGGTTAAAATATATAATTACCAAAAAAGGAACCGGCGACAAACCTGCCCCAGGCAAAACCGTAAGCGTAAAATACAAAGGCATGCTGTTGTCCGGCCAGGTATTCGATAATTCTGATATCAGCGGCAAGCCGCTTGAGTTCAAAGCCGGGACAGGCCAGGTCATTGCCGGCTTTGATCAGACAGTGCTGGACATGGCTGTGGGCGAGCAGCGTTTGGTAATTATACCGCCGGAGCTGGCTTACGGAGAAACCGAGATGGGCAACGGATTGATACCGTCAAACAGCTTTTTGATTTTTGAACTGGAATTATTGGGGGTAAAATAAGATCATGAACAGGACATTAACAAGATTCATACTGATTGTCATATCTTTGGTAATTGTTGTCGGCGTTGTTATCGGTGTCAGGGCAATCGTGATTGCCGTTAAAAGAAGCTCCGACATTGCCACAATAGAAAAAAGATATCCCGACGCAATCGTCACACCGTCCGGACTAAGATATATTATACTGGAGCCGAGCAACGGTCCCAAGCCAATTACCGGCAGGCCGGTGAGGGTTAACTATATAGGCACCCTGCTTAACGGCAAAGAATTTGAAAATACATATACGCAGGGAAACCCGCTGGAATTCAATGTTGGTGTAAACGAAGCCATAAAGGGTTTTGATGAAGCTGTCGCGGACATGAGGGAAGGCGAAAAACGCCTGGTAATAATCCCTCCCGAACTGGGCTACGGCGGTCAATCAAAAGGCGGCATCCCGGGCAACAGCTTCATTATTTTTGAACTGCAGCTTTACCGGGTAAGATAAAAAATAAAAGAGAAAAGGTAAAAGAGAAAAGAGAAGAAAATTTACCACAAACCTCACGAATCGTACCTTTGGTACTTACACGAACATACGGAGAAGATCTCACACGGAGCTCGCGGAGTTCACAAAGTTCCACAGAGGAATATTTAATCAAGTAAAAAAAATTGAAGGTAAGAGGGAGGAAAGGGAAGTCCAAGATTTGCTTTTTCTGGACTTTTCTCCCTTCTACTTTTTCCTTTTTAATTTGTCAATGACAGTCACTTTTTTTGACGGTTATAATCCTTCAATTTCTTCAGCGGTAAAGCCGGTTGCCTGCGCAATGACTTCCGGGGAAACGCCCAGATTCTTTAAATTGGCAGCCATCCGGAACCGTTCCTCATTGGTTCCTTCTTCACGGCCCTCTTCACGGCCTTCTTCACGGGCATATGTTATGGCGTCTTCTGTATTCCATTCTTCCAATATCATATTTAATACCTCCGAACCATGAATCTCAAGGAACTCCTTAAGTATATCATGCCTTGAACAATATTTTATAGCTTTTTTTATCCCGCCTTCCAAGTTCCCCAGTTCATCTGTAAAAGCGCGTATTTTGGCTATCAACAAAGAGTACCCGGCCAATTCAGTACAGCGGCTCACCATTGTCTCATTCCTGCCTTCATTGATGTTAATCACCTTGACTTCCAGTTCCAACAACGGATGGGCTTTTTTTGGAAGATCCAATTCTGTTGGATTCTCAAAGTGGTCGGACAACCGTAAAACGGATACATCCGGGTATGGTTCTGGTCCATTGTACAAAACAAAGAATTCCGGCCATGGGATTGAGACGGGCTTTTTTGAATAGAGTTTCATACTCTGTACTTTCTTTTCCAGTACACGGGTAATATAAAGTAGCAAGCGCAGGGCCATGTTAGGATTGATGGTACTTTGGTGTTCTATCAGCACTACCAGTTTTCCGCCAATCTCAAAAGAAATGTCGTTGTAAAAATCCAGAAACAATACATTTTCAAGAGTGTTAATGGAAACCGGTACATCTGGGGGTAAGCTAACCCCCTCTATTGCGCAATACAACTCCCGCAGCAAGCCGGGGTTGCTGAAGAGTGTAGTAAAAACACTATCCTTAAATTTTCTGTTTGCAGACATAATATCCTCAGCCTGTATATGGCGCGGACTCTGCGTTTTACTTGGATAATTCAGAATTTTTTCTTAAAAAATGACAAATGTAATATTAAGGCGGGAAAGGTGAATGGGCTGGAAATTCAACCAAAGATGACCATGTAAAACAGGCGGCTAACTAATGGTAACTTTTCAGGATCAAAAAAATGATGCGTAGTTAGCCATTATAAATTCCCCTTTTTCCTTTATTCTATCTCCCCCTGATTGTCATTTCAAAATAAATCCCAAAATGGTAAACCAAAAGGCACTAATTATTAAAGCATTTAACGTTTTTATGATTTACGTTGACCTTTTGGTAACTTTGCTATAGATTATCAAGCAAGCTTGGGTAATCCAGGCCGATAGTACCGATTACAGGGCCGTTCAAGAAGTATACCTGGAACATTTTTAGCGGGAATAGCTCAGTGGCAGAGCGCGGCCTTGCCAAGGTCAATGTCACGGGTCTGATTGCTGTTTCCCGCTCTTTACCCAAATAACGGATAAATTGGTTTTCTGAGTTTTTTTTACCAAAAAACAAGATTACAAAATCGAAAGAGGAATTAAATCATGTTAAGAAGCTTTTCCATTGGCGTCAGAATCCTGGGTATGATAATTGTTACAAGCCTTATAATTTCCGGCATTTTGGTTTCAATGTTTTATACCGCAAAAAGAATCAGTGAGTCCGGAATCGAAGAAACAGGCAGAGTCATGATGGCAGGGAAACAGGAGATGATAGTTTTGGGTACCCAAACCATGGCGACAGCCCTTGGTAAAGCCCTTGAGGGTATTACCGACCGGAAAATGCAGCATGACATCATTAAATCCTATATTCAGGATTACCGGTATGAAGATGATCAATCCGGCTACTATTTTACCTATATCGGCACTGCGATTTTCATGCACCCTACTATGCCAACACGTGAAGGTGAGGATTTCGGTAATACACCGGATGCCAACGGCGTATTCTATGTCCGGGAACTCTATGAAAACGCCATAAAGGGAGGAGGTTTTGTATATTATGATTTTCCCAAACCTCCAACAGCGGAAATCGTTACAAAGGTAGCGTATGCGCAATTCATTCCCGGTACTGATATCTGGATCTCTACAGGCGTCTATATCGATAATATTGATCGTGAAAAAACTTTAACAAAAACCAGCCTGGATCAGGCGCTCCGGCAGCGCATGACAGTCATTATCGGCATTATCGTAGCGGTTGTAGTTCTGTTTTTTATTCCTTTGTGTTTTCTGTTCCTGCTCTCTTTAACCAAACCAATAGGAGAGGTTATAAAGACCTTTGAGGTCATTGCCCGGGGAGATCTGACCGTAACCATTCCCATAAAGGGCAAGGATGAAATTACAAAGATGACTGCATTTTTAAATCAAACAAATTCAAAAGTAAAAGAAATGGTAATAAATATACGGAAGGAAGTTTTGGCTTTATCAGAAATTGGAAATCAATTGGCCGGCAATATGACTGAAACCGCTGTGACGGTAAGCGAGATTTCTTCCAATATACAAACCGCCCAGAACCAGATAATAAACCAAAGCGCTTCTGTTAC